>Ga0207707_10003269_pt1 | contig 14402 bp, 13 predicted proteins | sample KBSC83BmetaG_FD_184336 | JGI IMG/M metagenome (GOLD analysis project Ga0207707, IMG submission 184336) | Corn rhizosphere microbial communities from Kellogg Biological Station, Michigan, USA - KBS C8-3B metaG (SPAdes) (version 2) | ecosystem: Host-associated > Plants > Roots > Rhizosphere ...
GTCGAGCGCGATGTGCACGGCGCCGCCGGACGCGCCCATCTGCGCGGCGTAGTCGTCGATCACGGCATTCACGTACGCGGCCATCGTGGTGCCGCCATTGGGGTCGGACGCGTCGGCGATGAGCTGGATGTCCGCGGGCTCGCCGCGCGCCAGTCGCGTGCCGAATCGCGGTGCGATGTCGACGGCGACGTCGGCCTGATGGCGGCGGAAGAGCGTCTCCAGCCGCGACGCATCGGGCAGCACGTCGACGATCGTGAACCGGCCGGTTGCGCCTAACCGATTGCGGAGCGCAATGGTGGCATAGTCGGGCGTCGGGTCCACCACGGCCACGCGGATGTCCTGGATGTCGGTGCGCAGCGCGTACCCGAACAACAACACCTGCAGCAGCGGCATGAGGATCAGGATCGTGAGCGTCTGCCGGTCGCGCAGGATGTGCTGGATCTCCTTCACCATGAAGGCGACCAGGGGCCCGCGGTGCGGCCCGGATGCGCGCGTCATGCGGCCGGCCTCGCGAGGCGGACGAACACATCCTCAATGGACCCGGCGCCGTACCGGCTCTTGAGCTCGTTCGGCGTGCCTAACGCTGCGATCGTGCCATCCACCATGATCGATACGCGGTCGCAGTACTCGGCCTCATCCATGTAGTGCGTCGTCACGAACACCGTGATGCCCCGTGCCGCGGCGGTGTAGATCATCTCCCAGAACTGTCGGCGTGTAATCGGGTCGACGCCGCTCGTGGGCTCATCGAGGAACACGATCGCCGGGTCGTGGATGACCGCCACCGAAAACGCCAGCTTCTGCTTCCATCCGAGCGGGATGCTTGCCACGAGGGTATCGCGCGCCTCGCGCAAGCCGAGGTGATCGATGAGCTCGGCGCTTCGCGTGGCGATGCGTTCGTCGCTCAGACCGTAGATGCCGCCATAGAGCTCGATGTTCTCGCGCACGGTGAGATCTTCGTACAGCGAGAAGCGCTGGCTCATGTAGCCGATGTGCCGGCGGATGGACTCGGTCTCGCGATATACGTCGTAGCCCGCCACGCGCGCCTCGCCCGACGTCGGCAGCAAGAGACCGGTGAGCATCTTGATCGCCGTCGTCTTCCCGGCGCCGTTGGCGCCGAGGAATCCGAACACCTCGCCACGCCCCACGTCGAACGAGATGGCGCGCACCGCGGTGAAGGTGCCGAAGCGGCGCGTCAGGTCGTGGACGCGGATCGCGGGTTCGTCGTTAGGCGGCTGGGTCATGCGGCTGCCCGTGGTGCGGGCGTCTCCATCAGATCCATGAACACGTCCTCGATGCCCGCCTGCGCGGGCTCGGCGCGCGCGTCGGGTTGCCCGCGTTGGGCGAGCCAGGCGGTGAGCTCGTGCGCGATCGCCGCCGGGTCGCTCCCCGAGCGCGCGTCGGCGTAGTGGATGGTTTCGCCAAACGGAAACGCGCTGTGCACGTGCGGAAACTCGCGCAGCGCCGCGAGCACGCCCTGCCGATCTCCGCCCCGCACCGCGATGAGCGGGTGGCGATACCGCGATCCGATCACGCCGGGCGCCGCGAGCTCGAGAATTCGCCCGCGTTGGACAAGCGCCACCCGGTCGCACCGTCCGGCTTCGTCCATGTACGGCGTGCTCACGACGATCGTGAGACCCGAGGCCTTGAGTTGGGCGAGCAGCTCCCAGAATTCGCGCCGCGAGACCGCGTCGACGCCGGTCGTTGGCTCGTCGAGCAACAGCACCTCGGGCCGGTGCACCAGCGCGCAGCACAAGGCGAGCTTCTGCTTCATGCCGCCCGAGAGTGCGGCGGCGCGACGGTCGTGAAAGCGCTCGATCTGCGAATAGATCGGCGCGATCATGTCGCGGGCGTCGTCGACGGTGGTGCCGAACACCGACGCGAAGAACGTGAGATTCTCGATGACGCTCAGGTCGGGATACAGCGAAAACCGGCCCGGCATGTACCCCAGACGCGGACGGATCTGCCACAAATCGCGCACCACGTCCATGCCTAACACACGGACCTCGCCGGCGTCGGGCACGAGCAGAGTGGTGAGGATGCGAAAGAGCGTCGTCTTGCCCGCGCCGTCGGGTCCGATGAAGCCGAACATCTCGGCGCGGCGCACGGACAGCGACACGCCGTCCAGCGCGACGGTGTCGCCGAAGCGCTTGACCACGTCGCGCACCACCACCGGCTCATCCGGGTTAGGCACGCGAGAGTCGGCGCGGCGGGGCGTCACGACCTGGGCGCCGCGGGAGCGGCGACGGTGAGATCGGCCGGCATGCCGATTTTCAGCACGCCGTTCGCGTTGGGCACGCGCACTTTGATCGCGTACACGAGGTCGGCGCGCTCGTCGCGCGTCTGCACCGGCGTCGGCGTGAACTCGGCGGTGGACGAGATCCACGTTACGATGCCGGGTAGCGTCGCTCTTCGGTTTTGGCCTGCATCGACGTTCACGTGCACGGTCTGACCGAGCTTGATCGACGACAACTGTGGCTCGCTGAGATAGGCGCGGAGGTCGAGCGAATCGAGGTCGGCGATCTTGTACAGCGGCGTACCCGCTTGCACGAATTCGCCGGCGCGCGCGTAGGTGGCGAGCACCGTTCCGCGCACGGGATTCGTGACGCGGCTCTTGTCGATGCGGTCGCGGACCTGGGCGGCCTGGGCGGCGACGGCTGCGACGTCGTGTCCGGCGCCGCGCCGCTGCGCTTTCGCTGCCTCGATCTGCGCCGACAACACGCGCACCTCGCGCTCGTCCTGATCGCGCTGCTGCGCGGTGGCGGCGTGCTCGGCGAACAGGCGCTGCGTGCGCTCGTACGTGCGCTGCGCGATCTCGAGTTGCGCCTCGAGCGCCGCGAGTTGATCCGCTACCTGGTGCACCTGGGACGCCGATGCTTCGCGTTGGGCAGCGAGCTGCGCCGTTTGCAGCGCGAGCTGCGTCGTGTCGACCAGCGCGATCACGGCGCCCGAGGCGATCGTGTCGCCTTCCGTTAGGCCGAAAGACAACAACTGGCCGGGCGTCTGCGCCGAGACGACCACCTCGGTCGCCTCGAAGTTGCCGTACGCGTCGGGCGTCGGCCCGTGGGCGCACGCGCCGACCACGATGGCGGCCGCCGCCAGCGCGATCACATTCGTTCGGGAATCCATCACCGCACCTCGAGTCCGAGCGTCGTCAAATAGGTGGCGCGCGCCTGCGCGAGCTGCACACGGTGCGTGGCCCGCGCGATTCGCGCGTTGAGCAGGTCCGTCTCGCGGTCGATGTACTCGGCCGCCGTGATCACGCCTTCGTCGTACCGCACGCGCGCCTCGCGCGCGGCCTCCTCACGCAGCGACACGATGCCGTCGTCGCCCGCGACTGCTTGATCGAGAAAATCGATCTGCGCCGTGGCGCGCGTCGCCGCGCGCCGGATCGAGGCGCGAAACGCGTCCTGGTCGCGATCGACGGTGCGCTGCTCGAGCTCGAGCGCGCGTTGGTCGCGTTCGTTGGAGCCCCAGGTGAACGGCGCCCAACCGACCTGGATGCCGGCCAGCCAATACCAGTGGAACCGGTCGCTCAAGAAGTCGAGGCCGGGCCGCGCGTATCCGCCGCGCGCGAACGCCGACACACGCGGCTTGGTGGCCGCCGCGGTCGCGGTGCGTTGGGCATCGAGCAGCGCGCGCGACGCGTCGAATTGGGCGTATTCGGGGCGCGCATGCAGCGAGTCCCCGCCCGAGCGGGCGCGGGCCACGGCATCGCCTAACGCAGGCAGCGCGAGCCGCGCGGCCGGAGCGAGCGTCGTGCCCGTCAGGTCGGCGAGCACGGCCAGCGAGGCAACCCGGTCATGCTCGAGCGACGACCGGTCCTGCCGTCTGCGCAGCAGCTCGGCCATGATGCCGGCGGAGTCGCCGGGCAGCGCCGCACCTTCGCGCACTCGACTCGACGCGACGGTGAGCTGCGCCTGCAGATCGGCAATCACCGCATCGATCTCGGCTTCCTGCGCCTGGAGCAGCGCCGCGTCGAAGAACGCGTCGTTCACTTCCTGGCGCAACGGGAAGAGCGACGTATGCACGGCGGATTCATCGGCCGAGAGCTGCGCGGTGGCGACGGCACGGCGCGGACCGCGCGACGGATCGAACAACGACTCCTGCGCCGTGACGTAGGCGTCGTAGGTGTCTTTGGACGGCCGCGGCACGTGGATGCCGCCCGGCAGTGCGATGTCGATCGTCGTCACTTGCGACTGGTACTGGCCTAACGCATTGGCGCCGAGCGATGGCAGCCGCTCGGCGGCGATGTCGTCGAGGCGGAGGCGCGCGCGCTGCCGGTCGAGCGACACGGTGCCGTCGCGCGGGTCGCGCGTGAGCGCCGAGTCCTGGAGCGCTTGCAGCTCCACGCGGTCGGCGGGCGCCGCGGCAGTGGTGTCGGGCGATTGGGTCCGGACGGGCGGCGCGACGGCGAGCAGCGCGCACAGAGCTGCGTACAGGAGATGCACCGGCGGATGCCGTCGTTCGTTAGGCGCTATCATGGGCGGAATCCACGAAGGATGAATTCGGGCAGGTCGACGCGGCGGCGCTTGATGAGGCGCGCGAACTCGTCGTCCTCCATGCCTAGAATGGCGGTGAGCATCGGGCGTGCTGCAAACGGAAAGAGACAGAGCGACGCGATCGTGATGACCAAGTCCTCGGCGCGGGTCGGCCGCATCGTGCCGGCGCGCACCTGCTCGGCGATCTGCGCGCGCAGACGCGAGAGGACGCGCGGGGCGAACTCGTTTCGATCGAGGCCGGTCATGGCGCGGAAGAGTTGTTGGGCGCGTTCCGGGTGGTGATTGAGCTCGGCGAGCAGGTAGCCGGGCAGGATGGGCGTGCGCGACAGGTTGTCGAGATAGAGGTGCACCGCGTGCTCGATTTTGTCCGGCAGCGGCGTGTCGGAGCCGAGGAGTTGAATGACCGGCGGAATGATGGTCATGACGGCGCGCCGGAAGACGGCATCGGCGAGGCCCTTTTTCGAGCGGAAGTAGTAGTGCAGCAGGGCCTGATTGACGTCGGCTTCGCGCGCGATTTCCTGCATGCGGGCGCCGGCGGTACCGTGTCGCAAGAACACCGAGTGGGCCGCATCGAGGATGCGGGACCGGGTGTCGGCGTCGTCGGGTGCCGCGCCCGGCGCGGGGACGCGCGGCGTGCGCGCGGCGTGTGACGAAGTGCGGGTCGGTTTAATCATAGTGTTTAATTAATCGGTTAATTCATGCCGGCAAGCCTCGGTTCCCTGCCGGCCTCGGCCGTGGACGGCACGAGCGGCCTCGGCGGGTCATTGCTCAACCCGCCGGTCTCGGCTAGCGTAAATCGATGCCCCCTCGCGCAGCCTCGACGCGGGCGGGCCGCTCCGCTGCCCGCCTGTCCTGGCCCGGCGCGGTGCGACATCGGCTGCCGGTCCACTGGCTCGCCGCTCTGTCGCTCGTCGCCGTGGGCCTGGTCTGCGTGTGTGCCCACGTCCCGGCGCAGAGCCTCGCCACACTGCCGGAGCAAGAGGCGCGGCACGCCCAGCGCGAGTTCGAGGTGCTCCGCCGCGCGCTCCTGCCGCGCGTCCCCGCACGCACGGGCGGCTGCGATTTCACGATTGGCGATCTGTGTTACTGGGACGACAACGCCGAACAGCCGCTGCCGCCGGAGCGTCCGCGCGTCGCGCGCGCCCGCGACGAGTTGCGGTCGTCGCTCGATTCGTTAGGCGCGATCGACTCGGCGAACGACTACATCGTCGGTCAACGCGTGCGCTACGCCATCGAAGCGGGCGATACGGCCGGCGCTGCGGCGGCCGTCGCCCATTGCGCCGCGACGGCATGGTGGTGCGAGGCGCTCCGAGGCTTCGCGTGGCATCGCACCGGCGCCGAGGCCGCGAGTGCCGCCGCATTCGACAGCGCACTCGCCGAGATGCCTGACTCGCTTCGCTGCAAGTGGCTCGACGTCCGCGCCTGGATTCCATCCGGAACACGCGCCGACCCCCACGACGACCCGAAGCACTGCGCCGCGCGCGACGCCATGAGCGCGCGTGTGTTCTGGCTCTCGGCGCCGCTGCTCACGTGGCGCCGCGACGCCGTGCGCGACGAACTCTTCTCGCGGCGCACGCTGATCACGCTGCTCTCGGGCACTGCCAATCCGCAGTTCACGTATTGGCGCTGGGACAGCGAGAAGCTCTCGCTGCGCTACGGGTGGCCCGATCAATGGGCGCGCGAGGACGCGCCCATCGGCTCGGTCGACTTCGCGGGCGTGTACATCGTCGGCGACGAGCCGCGGCCCAGCTTCAGCGTGGTGCCCACTCAGCGGGCGCTCGAGGCGCCGTTCACCGCCAAACCCGGCGATTGGCACCTGATCGAGAATCGCACGGCGCTCATGCGCTATGCGCCTCGCTGGCTGCGCAGCATCGATACGCTGCCGGTGCAGATCGCGCGGTTTCGCGCTCACGGTGACAGCATGGTCGTGGTGGCGGCGTACGATGGCCACGCCCTCGTCGACAGCGGCAGCCGGAGCATGGTCGCTGCCGCGTCGCTCTCGACCGGACTCGCGCCGGAGAGCACGCTCGCCATTGGCCTAACGACGAGCGCGCCGGCCGGCGCGATCGTCCTCGTGGCGCCGGCGCGTCCGGCGCTCGGCGCCGTGGAAGTGTTCGATTCGGTTGGCGGGCGCGCGGCGCGGTGGCGGGCGGGCATCGCGCCGCTGCCCCAATCGGCCGCCATCTCCGATTTGCTCGTGGGACGCGCGGGATCGGAGTTCGACGCGCGGACGCCGGACGCCGCTGCGCGTGCTGCGATCTCGACATTGCGCGTCGGCGTGCGCGACACGCTCGCGCTGTACTGGGAAACGTACCTGCGTCCGCCGCCCGGCGTGCCGGTGCGCGTGACCGTGCGCCTAACGCGAGCCGCCGGTCTGTTCGGCCGGATGGGACGCGCGCTGGGTCTCGGGCACGCGCACGTGGGACCGGCGCTGTCGTGGGAAGATGCGTCTCCGGATTCCATCCCCGGCCACTCGATCCGGTTCGGCGTGGCCGACCGGCCGCCCGGCCGGTACCGCATCGAAGTGACCGTTCAGACGCCCCACGCGCACGGGACGGCCGCCCGGGATATCGATGTGGTCGACTGACGGCGCCGCCGCCCCGGCACGCACTCTGCGATAGCCTTTCGGCCGGTCGCATCCCCGATGGAACGAGATGTGGCGGCTGTTTCCACATTCCGGAGCCGGACTCATGCACAGGAACGTCAGCAGTGTCGCACGCGGCATCGTGGCTGCGTGCACGGCGTTGGGCGTCGTCGCCTGCGGGAGCAGCAGTCCGACGGGCGGCGGGCAGCACGCCGCGTCGATTACCGTTAGTCCGCCGACGGCATCGCTCGTCGCCGGCGACTCCGTGGCGCTCACCGCCACGGTGAAAGACGCGCAGGGCAATACGATCAGCAATCCCACGATTACGTGGTCGGCGAGCGACACCGACGCGGCGGCGATCTCCGCGGGCGGCGTGGTGTCCACGTTGCTCCCCGCGACCGATACCATCACCGCGACCAGCGACGGCGTGTCGGGCACGGCCGTCGTCACGGTGCAGGCGCCGACGCCGATCCAGATGCACGAAGGTGGGCTGGTCGGCACGGGCACGTTCCCCGATGGCAGCACCGCGAGCGGCGGACAGGGCGACCCCGTGGACACCATTCCGTGCGGCAGCGGCGCCGACGCGGAGCATTATCACGTGCACGTGAGCCTGTTCGTGAACGGCCAGCAGCAGGCCATGCCGTTAGGCGTCGGCATCGACAACGCCGTCGTCGTGGGCGACAGCCTCGCCATCGCCGGCACCTGCTTCTACTGGCTGCACGCGCACGACCGGACCGGCATCATCCACGTCGAGCCGGCAGCGACGGGCCACACGTTCACGTTAGGCGAATACTTCGACATCTGGGGCGAGCCGCTCACGTCGAGCAACGTGGCGGGGAATCAGGGCGACGTCACCGTCTACATCGACGGTGCGCGCTACTTGGGTGACCCGCGCGCCATCGTGCTCGCGGCGCATCAGCAGATCACGCTCGAGGTCGGGACGCGGGTCGCGCCGCCGGTCTACGCGTTCCCGCCGGATTATTGAGCCCCGGTCAGCGCCTGGCGGCGCGCGACTCGCCCGTGTCCAGCGTCGGATCGCTCATTGGACGCGTGGTGCGGCGCGTGCCGTCCAGCAGTTGCACCGTGATCGCTTCCGTTGGGCAGTGCTGCACGAAGTCGCCGTCGGCGGGCGACCACTGCAGCGGCGTCGCCGTCACGATCGCCTTGCCCTCGGCGTCCAACGCCATGACGCGCGGCGCCAGCGCCACGCAGGTTCCGCATCCGATACACCGGCCGCGGTCGACGCGCACCGACACCATGCTCCGCGGGTACACGCCGCTGCCGTCGCACAGCGCGTCGCCGCAGCGCTCCAACGCCGTGCGCGCGGCCTCGTAGCCGGCGTTCACGATTTCTTGCGCGTGCGTGAAGCTGAACCAGTGGTGTCGCCCAACGTCAGGACGCACGAGCAGCATCGGGGGCCCGCTCCACTCGGCTAACGGACGCGCCTGCAGCGCGTGCATCATGAGCGTGGCCGCGCGCATGTAGATCGCGGCAAAACCCTGCGAGCTGATGTCCCGCGGCCGCTCCACCTCGAAACTCCCGACATCGACCGCGATTACCGCATCGGCGCCAAGCGCCGCGATGGAGATGGGTAGGTTGTCGATGGTGCCGCCGTCGATGCAGCTGCGCGCGCCGACGTACCCCGGAGGAAAGAACCCGGGCAGGGCACACGACGCGTATACCGCGTCGACCACCGGTACGTCGCGGAGCCCGGGAAGACCCCACACGACGCGCGTGCCGCGTTCGACGTCGACCGTGTTCACGAGCACCGGTGTGGGCAGGTCGTCGAACGTTCCCGCCGGCGAGACGGCGGCGCACAGATCGCGGAGCGGCTCCTCGAGATAGAGCGACGGGCTGCGCATTCGCTCGAACAGCATGCCCACGTGGTTGATCCGGAACAGGTCGCGCCGGCGGAGGGACACGGCGCGCGCTTCCATCTCGCTCACGCTCATGCCGCCGGCATACGCCGCGCCGATCAGCGCGCCGATGCTCGTGCCGGCGATGACGCTGGGCCGGATGCCGCGCTCCTCGAGCGCACGCATCACGCCGATGTGGGCGAAGCCCTTCAAGCCGCCGCCGCCTAACACGAGGGCGGTGCGGGCGGGCACGTTCGACATGCCGATGAAGCTCCTTCCGGTCGAGGCCTTGGTGCGGTGTGCGGGCGAGCCGCGTCCCCGTGCGAGAGACGACTCGCTGCCCCGACGCGTTGCCGGCCGTCTCCGCGGACCGCCGGTCCCTCGCTCAATCACGGTGTCCTGCCGACGAGAAATGTACCCGTCTGACGGCGATGGTTCCCTTCGCGCCGCGCGCGGACGTACCCGATGGCGCCATCGCGCGCCCGGGGCGGATCGCCCCGGGCGCGACATCAGAACCGGACCGAGTACCCGATGTCGGTCGGTTCGCCGCTGTGCGGTCGGCCCAACTGCAGGTACAGACCGTAGAGCAGCACGGCGCCGCCTCCGATCATGATGATGGTGCCCGGTGTATCACCGATGATCGCCCCGGTGATGAGCGCGGCGCCGCCCAACACCATGAGCTTCTCGCCGTTGGTCAGCGCGAAGTCGGAGCGGTTGGTCGTCGGCGTCGCGGCGGGTTGTTCGGCGAGCCGCGGCGAGAGCGAGGCGGCGGCCACAGTCGGGCCGGCGGACGCCGGATCACCGGTGAGGGACTGCGCGCCTAACGGAGCAGCGGCGGCGAAAACCACGGCCGTCGCCGCCATGAAAACCCCTGTCCGGAACATGGCGGGTATCCTGGTGACGGGTGCGCTTCGCGTCGCCCTCGACGCGAAGTCGGTGACTCGCGGCGTGTGCGCACGCCGCGCTAGTCGCCAACGCAAGCCACGCGCCGCGGCTCGCAACCGCCGCGTACACGACCGGTTGCGCGCCACGGCCGCGACGGGCTCGTGCGGAACCACGTGTCGAGCCGTACATTCACTGCGCCAATGAGCACTCCCCAGCCCGCCGAGCCAACGCTCGTTCGCGCCATCGGCGTCAGCGGCCTTGCCGCGACCACGTTCAACATCATGATCGGCGGCGGCATTTTCGTGCTGCCGGCCGTGGCTGCCGGTGCGTTGGGCGCGCGGGCGCCCATCGCGTACGTGATTTGCGCGCTCGCGATGGGTCTCGTGCTCATCTGCTTTGCCGAATCCGGCAGCCGCGTGTCGCTCACCGGCGGCCCGTATGCCTACGTGACGCTCGCCCTCGGACCGTTCGCCGGATTCTTGAGCGGCGTGCTGTTGTGGGTGGTGGCCGTCCTCGCGGCGTCCGCGGTGTTGAGTGCGCTCGCGGGGTCGGCGGCGGTGATCTGGCCTGCGCTCGCCCAACCGGTGGCGCGCGCGCTGCTCATCGTCGCGGTGCTCGCTGTCATCACGACGGTGAACGTACGGGGCGTACGCGGCGGGGCGCGCCTGGTGGAGGTGCTGGCGGTGGTCAAGCTGCTGCCGCTGTTCCTGTTCGTCATCGCCGGTGCCGTAGCGGCGCGTGCGGTCACAACGCCGGATGCTGGGTCGGTCGGCGGGGATCTCGGGCGGACCGCGGTCATCCTGATCTTCGGGTTTGCCGGATCCGAGAGCGCGCTCGTGCCGAGTGGCGAAGTGCGCGACCCCGCGCGCACGGTCCCGCGTGGGCTCGCCATCGCAATGATCACGGTGATGCTGCTCTACATCGCGGTGCAGGTGGTGGCCCAACGCGTCCTCGGAGTAGATGCGCTGGCTGCGGCGAAGGCGGCGCCGCTGTCCGCGGCGGCGGCCCGCATCGCCGGTCCGTTAGGCGCGGGCATCATCGCCGTCGCCGCGGTGCTGTCGATGTTCGGCAACGTGAGCGGCATGACACTGGCCACGCCGCGCGCGCTCTACGCGCTCGGCCGCGATGGATTCGTGCCACTCGTCTCCGCGCGCCTCGCGCGCGTGCACGACGCATACCGGACGCCGTACGTCGCCATCATCGTGCAGAGCACGATCCTCGGCATTCTTGCCGTGAGCAGCGGGTTCGTGACGCTCGCCGTGTTGGCGAACGTGTCGGTGCTCACATTGTACGTCGTGTGTTGCGTGGCCACGATCGAGCTGCGGCGACGCGATGTCCGGCAAGCCGGCACGCCGTTCCGGATGCCCGGCGGCGCGATCGTGCCCTATCTCGCCATCGCGGTGCTCGCGTGGATGCTATGGCACACGACGCTCCGCGAGCAGCTCGTCGTGCTCGCGCTCCTCGTCGCCGCCGCGCTCATGTTCGTGTTCACGGCGACGAGTCGTCGCACGAGACGCACGATGGCCACGCCATGACGGACGCCTTACTCGCCTACCGCTCCGAATTCCCGATCCTGGACCGGGTCACCTACCTCGTGTCCAACTCGCTCGGCGCGATGCCGCGCGCAGTTCCCGAGCGGCTGGCCGAATACGCCGACGCATGGAATCGCCGCGGCGTGCGCGCCTGGGCCGATGGGTGGTGGGCCATGCCGCTCACCGTGGGCGACGAGATTGCGCCTCTGTTAGGCGCCGGCCCCGGCGAGGTAGCGATGTTCCCGAACGTCACGCTCGCGCAAGCGGCCGTGTTATCGGCGGTCGAATACACGCCGCCGCGCGACACGATCGTGATGACGGGACTCGACTTTCCGTCCGTGCGCTACGTGTACGACGAGCTCGCTGCGCGCCTGGGCGCGCGCATCGTGACCGTGCCGAGCGACGATGGCATCGGCATCGACACCGCGCGGGTCATCGAGGCGATCGACGAGCGCACGCGCATCGTCGCCGTGTCGCACGTGTTGTTTCGCTCGGCGTACATCATGGATGCGGACGCGATCTGCCGGCGCGCGCACGACGCCGGCGCCCTCGTGTCGCTCGACGCGTTTCACTCCGTCGGCGTGATGCCCGTGGATGTGCGCGCGACCGGCGTCGACTTCCTCACCGGTGGTGTGCTCAAGTGGTTGTGTGGTGGTCCGGGCGGCGCGTTCCTGTACGTCGCGCCGCGCGTGCGCGAGACGCTCGAGCCGGCGCTCACCGGTTGGCAGGCGCACGCGCGACCATTCGCGTTCGAGAACGAAATGGAATACGGACGCGGTGCAGGCCGCTGGCTCAACGGCACGCCTGTGATCCCGGCGCTGTACGCAGCGATCGAGGGCCCGCGCATCGTGCGGAAGGCCGGCATCGAGGCCATCCGCGCCAAGAGCCTGAGACAGACGGCGCGACTCGTGTCGCTCGCCGACGCGCACGGCTGGCCCGTGAACGCGCCGCGCGATCCGGACCGGCGCGGCGGCACCGTCGCGTTCGACGTGCCTAACGGATACGAAGTCGCACAGGCACTGTTGGCGCGCGACATCCTGGTCGACTACCGCCCGGAGGCGGGCATTCGCGTCGCGCCGCACTTCTACACCGACGATCGCGAGATCGACGCTGCGGTCGAAGCGATGGCGTCCATCCTCGAGACCGGAGCCTGGCAGCAATTCAGCGCGCGCCGCGCGGTTGTCACCTAGTACACCGCCTCTGCGTTAGGGATAGCAGGAGATGGCCGCGGTAGAGGTGTCAGTGCTGAGCGTCTTCGCCCGGTGAGAGTCGCGCGCCCAGGGGAAAGAAGAGGAAAACGCAACGGCTCAGAAGGATAACAAAAAGTGAAACAAGGGATAACGAAAGTGATCGTTCGACGCGGAGGGGAGTACGGCCGCCAATGGGTGGTGAGGTCTGTGCTTGTTAACAACACAACATTCCCTCAACGGTTAGGCAACGTACTTCCCTCCGGGCAGAACGATCACTTTCGTTATCCCTGGTTTCACTTTCGTTATCCCTTCAAGCCTTTGTCGAAGTCACTGTCCCCCCCCGCAACGCGCGAGCAACGGACGAGTCTCGGCGTTGCCGCCAATTGTGCTATCCTAAACTCAGACGCGATTCACTAACCTGCCTGCCGGTCAGTGCAGCCGCACGGTCCGGCTGCGGTCGATGAGCACGACGAGCACTTTCGCCACGGCGGTAAGCGTCGCGATGCGTGCGTTCACCGCGTTGTCGCCGAGCTCGATGCGCGCGCGCAGATACCAGTCGCGCGCCTCCCGCGCGGCGCCAAGCGCGAGCTCGTAGAAGGGAACGCGATCGTTCTTGGACATGCGGCTGTATCCGGCCGCGATCTGCGCGCCAATCGATGCGGTCGCCGCGACCAACCGGCCCGCGATGGCCGCGGTGACCGGATTGCCTACGAGCCGCCGCGCATCGTGTGACGCCAGCTCTGCCACGTACAGCGCCGCTCGATACACGCGCAGCGACCAGATCGGGTCGGTGCGGATGTCGACCGGCACGCCGCGCTCCCAGTCATCGTACCTCACGACCCCTCGTTGCGGTTGCGGTCGCGAACATACGCACCCGGACGCCGCGTCTCGCATCATCCCTGCGCGCACCGCATCGGACCAATGCGCGTTGGCCCCGATCGCGGTCGAAGCAGCCGCGTCGATCCGTCTATTGTGAGGCTGCACGCGCGAGAGTACCTTGGTCCCGATTCCAACCCTTCTTATGCCGACGCCTCCGAAAAAGCTCCGCAAGCACTACACGAACAACGAGCATCCGGCCGTCATTCTGCGATTCGAGGATGGCCACGAGATCGCCGTTCCCAAGGGCACCAGCAAATCCTTCGACGCGTACGAGGGCGAGACGGTGAAGGTGCTCGCCGTCTATGATAAGAAGACGGGAGAGCGCGAGCTGCTCGTAACCAAGAAGGCGGGCGAGTTTCCTGATGGGTGACCGCCTCGCCTTGCCGCGGTGGACGCGCGGCGCGGCGTTGGCCACCCTGCTGCTTCTTCCTGCATGCGCGCGCGGACAGGGCACCGGCGCGTCACTCGCCCCGATTCGTGCCGATACCGCCCTCCTTCGTCACACCCTCGACTCGCTCGCCGACGCGCACCACGGCGTCGTCGGCTATAGCATCATCGACCTCGACACCGGAGACACGCTCTCGCGCCGCGGCGACGAGACGTTTCCCACGGCGAGTCTGATCAAGGTCCCAATACTCGTCACGCTGTACGATCTGGTCGCGAAGCACCAGGTCTCGCTCGACGATCCGCTCACGCTGCTCGACATCGACAAGGTACCGGGGTCGGGGTCGCTGCAGTTCATGCACGACGGCGCGACGATCACCGTGCACGACGCGGCGTGGCTCATGGCCACGCAGAGCGACAACACCGCGACGAACCTGCTGCTCGACCGGATCATCATTCGCCGCGTATGGGCGAAGATGGAATCGCTCGGCTTGATGCACACGAAGGTGCATTCGAAGACCTTCCTGCGCATCTCGAGCGTGGCCATGGACAGCTCGGCGAAATACGGATTGGGCGTGTCCACGCCTAACGAG
>Ga0207707_10003276_pt1 | contig 14384 bp, 11 predicted proteins | sample KBSC83BmetaG_FD_184336 | JGI IMG/M metagenome (GOLD analysis project Ga0207707, IMG submission 184336) | Corn rhizosphere microbial communities from Kellogg Biological Station, Michigan, USA - KBS C8-3B metaG (SPAdes) (version 2) | ecosystem: Host-associated > Plants > Roots > Rhizosphere ...
TCAGAAGCCGCTTGATGATCGAGATGATCGCGAAGGTCACTCAGCCGCGGTGCCGTCTTTGATAAACACCGGGTACGAGGGGCAGAGTTTCGCAAGCACGCATTCGCGGCAGCGCGGCTTCCGTGCTTTGCAGACCTGGCGTCCGTGGGTGATGAGCCAATGCGGAAACATTATCCATTGTTTCTTGGGAACCAGCTCCATTAGATCGGCCTCTATCTTTTCAGCGTTCTCGTTCTTCGTAAGCCCGAGCCGTTGCGACAGCCGCGCGACATGCGTGTCGACCACGACGCCAGAAGCGATGCCAAAGGCATTGCCGAGGACAACGTTTGCTGTCTTGCGTGCCACACCTGGCAGTGACAATATCTCGTCGATCGTTTCCGGCACTTTGCCTTTAAATTGGTCCACGATGAGGCGGCACGCCCCCTGGATGCTCTTTGACTTATTGCGAAAGAAGCCGGTGGAGTGGATGTCCTGCTCGAGCTCGGCTTGTTCGACCTTTAGGTAATCGGCCGGTCCGCGGTACTTTCGAAACAGATCGGCAGTCACGATGTTGACGCGTTCGTCGGTACATTGCGCTGAAAGGATCGTAGCGATGAGGAGTTCAAACGCGTTCGAGTGATTCAACGCACAGTGAGCATCGGGGTAAGCTTTTTTGAGACGGCGAATGATGTCGCTGGTGCGCTCTTTAAGGTCGTCGATCATAGAAGCGAGGCTAAGAACAAATCGAGCAAAATGCAAATTCAAGGATAGTTGGTTAGAATCACCTCGGATACTAAAAGTCAGATGAAGACGGTTTCACAAATGCAAGTCCCTCTGCTCGATCTTAAAGAACAGCACGAGTCCCTCAGACCTGAGATCGAAGCAGCCCTCGGCAGAGTGCTCGACACCAATGGATTTATCCTCGGCGGCGAAGTTGCAGCTCTCGAACGCGAAGTCGCTGACTATTGTGCAACAAAATTTGCGGTCGGCTGCGCTTCGGGCAGTGACGCGATCCTACTTGCTCTAATGGCTCTCGGCGTGGGTCCCGGGGATGAGGTCATTACCACGCCGTATAGCTTCTTTGCGACTGTCAGTTCGATCACACGTCTTGGAGCGACGCCGGTGTTCGTCGATATCGAGCCCAATACTTACAACCTCGATCCTTCGCAGATCGAAGGCAAGATCACGTCGAGAACGAAGGCAATTGAGCCCGTCCATCTCTACGGCCAGTGCGCCGATATGAGCGCCATCAACGAGATCGCATCCTCAAGGAATATTCCGGTCGTTGAGGACGCGGCGCAGGCGATCGGGGCGGAAGACAATGGCCGCCGAGCCGGCTCGATGTCGGCAATTGGCTGCTTTAGTTTTTATCCATCGAAAAACCTCGGCGGCCTTGGCGATGGTGGCATGATGACGACAAGCGATGATGCTCTCAACAAAAAGCTCCTTGGCCTTCGCAATCACGGAGCGGAGGAAAAGTATTATCACAAATACGTCGGTCTCAATTCTCGTCTCGATGGATTTCAGGGGGCGACGCTTCGTGTTAAATTGCCTCATCTCGACACGTGGACCGGTAAGCGCCGCGAAAATGCAGACCGATATTGTTCGTTGTTCACGGATGCCGGTTTGACCGAGGAGGTGACGCTGCCTTTCGAACGCGAGAAGTGTCGTCATATTTACAATCAATATGTCATTCGGGTTCCGAATCGCCGCGACGATCTGCGCGCATTCCTAACGGACAATCAGATCGGGTCTGATATTTATTACCCCGTCCCGCTGCATTTGCAGGAATGTTTTGCATACCTTGGCTATCGTGAAGGCGACCTCCCCGAAGCCGAGCGCGCTGCGCGCGAGACGCTCGCCTTGCCGATCTATCCGGAATTAAGGCCGGAGCAGCAGGAGTATGTTGTCGAGACGATCAGCAGATTCTTTCAGTAGCGCATGCATGATCCCGCGTTCATGATCAACGCAGGTACGGTTCGCGGTCGCGCCGTACTAGCTGCCGCGGCAGTGGTTGCACTGCTCTTGATGTGGTTTGGCGTTCGGTGGCAGATCGGTTCGATGCTGGCGGAACTTACGAACCCAACAAACCCAGACGCGAAATACATTTCAGAGACGGCCGTCGATCTGTCGCCGCGTGACCCTCTCGCCGCTTGGTTGTCTGCGGAGACTCACATGGACCTGCTTCAACCCGATAAAGTTGAGTCCTCGATCTCCGGGTTCGGGACCACGGTACGATCAAGCCCCAATGACTATCGCTGGTGGATCGAGCTCGGACGTATCAAGGAGCAAGCCGGGCAAACGGCCGGCGCTGAAGACGCCTTTCGTCAGGCAATAACCCTCGCGCCGTCGTATGCGTTTCCACATTGGCAACTCGGAAACTTCTTATTGCGAACACGTCGACCTGACGAGGCCTTCGCCGAGTTTGGGCGTGCGTCAAAGAACACGTTGGCTTACCGCGACCAGATCTTCTCGTTGGCCTGGGACTACTACGATCATGACCCGGCGAAGCTTGAGGCTGTTGTGGCCGACGATCCGGAAGTTCGCGTAAGCCTCGCATTATTTTATGCCTCGCGCGGTCAGGCCGCGGATTCGCTGCGCGTTTGGGATACGCTGACCGACCAACAGAAATCCGCAAATCCGCAGACCGCAAGAACGATCGCCCAGGCGTTGACCGAGAAAAGGTTTTATAGGCAAGGAATCGAGTTTTCACGCCAGGTCGGGATCGATGCCGATTCGGAAGCCGAACGCGTCACAAACGGCGGCTTTGAGAAAGCACTGGGTTCTCCTGACGAAAACTACTATGGATGGAAGGTTGAACGGGGAGACGGCAAACTCGAGATCTCGACGGATTCGGCTGTAAAGCATAACGGCAATCGGTCGCTTCGGGTCAATTTTCGAACTTTTATAAAGCCAGTACTGTCCGATCCATGGCAGATCGTCGCGGCGGAGCCAGGTGCATCATATGAGCTGCGTTTTTGGATGCGCACGGAGAATCTGCGCAGCGCCGGTATGCCGCTGATCCAGATCGTAGATCCTGTGGATAACCGTCTTATCGCGGTCTCGCCGGCGATCGCCACGGGCACGAACGACTGGCAGGAGATCGCGATAGACTTCAATGCGCCGACGGATGTGGATGGCTTTGTTGTCCGTCTTGGTCGGGCTTACTGCGGTGACGCATGTCCTATCGTCGGTCTGCTCTGGCTCGATGATCTTAGCCTCACAAGAAAGTCGTAGACGGTTTATGACGTGGGCCAACAAGGCAGCATTTTTCCTGATCCTTTTCGTCGTTATTATGACGACGCTGCTCTATGGCGGGGTTCACGAGCCGGTGCTCGCGCTATTTTACGTTTTAACAGCGGCGGGCGTATTGCTGTGGCTGATCGACTGCTATAGAACGGGCATAGTTCGATTTAATTCAACGCCGCTACAACTGCCTTTATACGCGATCGCCGCGTACGGTTTTTTGCAAGTCTTACCGTTCGGAACGTACAGCGAAGCAGGCCTCGACAAAATTCCCCGCACGATCTCGCTTGATCCTTTTTCGACCGAGCTGAGCGCGCTTCATTTTCTCGCGCTCGGCCTCTTCTTCTCGCTAACGCTGGCGGTCGTTGATCGAGCGGCGCGTATCCGGCGAGTGGTGATGGTCATTGTTATTTTTGGTTTCATCTTTTCTTTTTTCGCGATTTTGCAAGGGGTGCTTAGCCCGACAAAGATCTACGGGATCTATGAGAGTCAGTTCGCGCAGCCTTACGGTTCCTTCGTAAATCGCCACAATTTTGCGGCCTATATGGAGATGACGGTTGCCTTGCCGTTAGGGTTGCTGGCCGCGGGGGCCGTAAAACGCGACCAACGTCTTCTTTGTCTGACAGCAATGGGGCTAATGGCTGTTGCGCTTCTGCTAAGCGGCTCGCGCGGCGGGTTGGTGGCTCTTGTCTCTGAGGTCCTGTTAGTTATTGTTATAGCGACGCCATTTCGCGGGACTAAAAATCTTATCGTCCGTTTCGCGCTGGGAGCGGCGCTCTTGATCGCAGTTGTCGCAGGAACTCTTTTTGTCGGTGGAGAGTCATCGCTGACGCGTCTCGCTGAGACGGCCACGTCGAAGGATGTGACAACCAATCGGACACACATCTGGGCGGTGTCGCTTGATGTTATTAGGAATAATTTACCATTTGGCGCGGGTCTTGGAGCTTTTGGCGTTGCCTACACCCCGACCGATGATCGCAGCGGTCTCGAACGTGTTGAACAGGCTCATAACGATTACCTGCAGACACTGTCGGACGCAGGGATCATCGGAGCTATCATCGGGGGAGCGTTCTTATACCTCCTGGTTCAAACGGCTCGCCAAAGCGTCGGGCGAAATAACAAGTTTCGGCGAGGGGTCGCAGTCGGTGCCGCGGCGGGGATCTTTGCCGTGCTCGTTCACAGCATATTCGACTTCGTGTTGCACACGACCGCCGTTGCGTTGTTGTTCCTCCTGCTCGCGGCTCTGTTAGTGGCAACCGGCAGTCAATACGATGACGATATACATACGTCTCGCCCTGGTCGGTCGGGCCGGAAGGGAAGCCTTCACTCCCTGAAACGCGATCTATAAAGGTGGTTCCGGCTCTGTATCGGCAGAGACCGCTCGCGGACGAGGGCGAAGGATCGAGATGAGATACCAGACCAGCCCGTGCGAAACATAGGCCGCCGCGAGGATCAATAAGGCATACCGCGAGTAAAGCCAGACTGACATTCCGATCGCTGCGATCAAGAGAATAATGTGAAAATTGCGTCGGCCCGTTCCGAGGTTTTTGAAGCTTGTGTACTTCAATGTACTTACCATCAGGATGCCGAGGACCGCGATCAGCGTCATGATCATGATGGCGTAAAACCGCGGCCATTCGCCGGCATACGCCGTCAAAGGGCGCGGCGCGAAATGTACTATCGCCGCGAGCAGGCCGGCTGCGGGCGGTATCGGTAATCCGACAAAATTCTTTTTGTCGACCTTTGGCGTACCTTCTATGAGTACCCGCGGCCGCGTCGCCTGAATGTTAAACCGCGCGAGCCGGAACGCACCGCACATCAGATACATGAACAGCAGGAAAACGCCGAAACGATACTCCGAGCTTCCTTCCGGCAAAACAGGCGCGATCGCCCAGCTGTATGCTAGTGCGACCGGCGCGATGCCGAATGTCAGCACGTCCGCGAGCGAATCAAACTGGACGCCGATCTCGGTGGCTGTCCGAGTCATGCGGGCTACGCGGCCATCTAAAGTGTCGAACAGGATCGCGAGACCGATGGCTATAGCCGCGTAGTTGAAATATTTTCCCGATTGATCGACGTTGGTCGCGGCGATCTGAAATCCACGCATCGAATAGAGCACCGCCAGGAAACCCATCCCGACGTTCGCCGCAGTGAACATCGTCGGAATGACGTATAGGCCTTTCTTTATACCGCGGTGGGGCGGGCGTTCCGGTTGGACTGACAATTCATCTGACATGTAATGGATTTGCGCGAGGGCCTCACCTAGATCCGACGTCGGACGAAGCGAGCCGGCCGAGGATCGTTTCACCACCTTTAACCTTATCGCCGATCCTCACGGCGAGCGTTGCGTCCGGCGGCATTAGTACGTCAGTTCGGCTGCTGAATTTTATCAATCCAAATTTCTCTCCGACGGTGAGATTATCGCCTGCTTTTGCGCGACAAACAATTCGTCGAGCAAGGATCCCAGCGATCTGCGTACAAACGACTGTCATCTTATCGTTCTCGATCGTCAGCGAATTTCGCTCATTCAGAAAACTCGCCTCATTGCGGGTAGCGGGCAATTTTTTTCCCGAAACATATTCAAGATCGGTAATACGGCCAGCGATAGGCGCACGATTTATATGCACATTCAAGGGCGAGAGAAAGACGCTGACCAGTTTTCCGGCATCGTTTTCCTCGATGCGCGTGACGGTCCCATCAGCCGCTGAAACGATGACATCAGGATCGGTCGGCGGAACCCGGCGGGGATCGCGAAAGAAAAAGGCCATGAATCCCGCAACAAGAATAAAAAACACCGCGGGCGCCCAAAGCCAAAACAGCGCAAACACGACCGCGACGATAAGTGGTACGACGATGAAAGGAATCCCCTCTCGGGCAAGCATAAAGAAAAAGGATACAGGATTTTAGGCCATTTGCGGAAAGCGCTCGGACAATGAGCGCAAAAGAGCCCGGCGTCGGTAAACACCGGGCTAAAGGAGGATCGCATGAAGAAAGCGCTCTAACGGACCGGGTTGTCCTTTGCGTAGCTGTATGCGCACCAAGCCGCGATCAAATGAACGATCCAGCCTAGTGAGCCTGCAGACCCGATCCACGAAAACCCAGTGAAAATAAGCCAAAGGATCCCAACGAGCACACGGCCGTTATAGATCTGTCCCAGGCCTGGTATTAATAGACTTAAAAATCCTGCTAATACGGGTTCACGCATTTTCTTAGAACGCCTCCATGTTCATTTGTACGATTCCCAGACCGATTTGTTCGGAAAATTTCAAGCTACTCTTCGTTCACTATTTTCCAAAGTTCTGATGACCCGCACCAAGGCTGACGCGCTTGGCCTGCAGAAAAACACGGTCAAAATGACCTCTTCGGCTTAAGCGCATGATTAACATCGACCGCGATTATTATCCTTGACACGAAATCGAAGCCCAGCGTAATATGCTGATTAGCATTTGGTGCGGCAACATGAATTCGCCAGGTCCGACACCGAAATGCTAAATGAAGTGTTTAAGATATTAAGCACTTTTTCCCAATCAGGGAGCTCTCAAGTTCACCAACGGAATTCAACAGCGAGACACGGGCGGGCGACGCACTATAGGGTGGCGTCTGAGGTATGCCTGCGTATCGCTGCCGAGATCTTTGAAGATGAGAAAGGCCGAGACGATCCACCAGCCCGTGCTTCGGGAAGAAGTTACCCACGCCCTAACCCTTGGCAGAGGCAGCGTGATTATCGACGCAACGCTTGGCCTCGGCGGACATACGGTAGCGGTTCTCGAACGAGAGCCGACGGCAACCGTCATCGGTATCGACCAGGATGAAACCGCTCTGAGGCTGACGCGGGGGCGCCTCGCGGCATTTGGTTCGAGATTTCTCGGCTTTCACGCTAATTTCTCGGAAATCCGAAAGGTCGCGGCGGAGGCCGGCATCTTGGGTGTTGACGCGGTGATCGCCGACCTCGGAGTTTCGTCGCTTCAGCTTGATGATCCTGAGCGGGGATTTAGTTTTCGAAGCGACGCTCCGCTCGATATGCGGATGGATCGTAGCTCACACGCCGCGACAGCCGCCGAGATTCTTGAAAATCTCGATGAAGAAGAGATCGCCGGCCTTATTTATAAGTACGGCGAAGAAAGAAAGTCGCGAAGAATAGCAAGAAGGATCATTGAAAGGCGAGATCATGGCAGGCCGGTCCGAACAACGGCCGATCTCGCAAACCTCGTTGAAAAGGCGGTCGGCAGATCGCCAAAAGACAAGATACACCCGGCGACGCGAACGTTCCAGGCGTTGCGAATAGCGGTGAATGACGAACTGGGGATACTGGAACGGTTTTTAGAAAGTGCGGTAGATCTTTTGAAAACGGACGGTCGGCTTTGTGTGATCACCTTTCATTCTCTCGAAGATCGGATCGTGAAGCAGACTTTCCAGAAGCTCGCGGGAAAATGTCAGTGCCCGCCGCGAATTCCGCAGTGCATCTGCGGCGCGACGAAACGGGTCACGGTGCTGACGCGAAAACCGATCATCCCGACCCAAATCGAGATGAAAGAAAATCCTCGGTCTCGAAGTGCAAAATTAAGGGTCTGCGAAAAACTGTCTGAGCCTTGAATATCCCGGTTTTTTTCATGGAGAAAAGATGAAAACCAATCCTAAGCCTACCCCAACCATCAGCCGCCAAGCCCCCCGGCGGCGCTCGCATTGGCAATACTATGCCGCTGCGGTGATTTGCTGCTCAATTCTGGTCGCCGGATTCTTCTTTGCCGCGCGCCAGCATTTTTCGTCAATGGAATACGGACTTCAGAACTCTCGCCTTCGCCGCCAGCTTGATGAACTGCAGGCCGAGAAACGAAGATTGCTGCTCAATCGTGAAGTGACGCTGACACCAGCCGAGCTGCGAAAAGCGGTCAGAAGAGTTGGTTTCGTCGATGACACCGACGAGATCAAGAATGCCCCGGCCAAGCTTGAGGTCGCATCCGCACCAAAGACGATCGTGAAAACGGCGAGCGTCATCCGTTCGGACGTCGTCCCGGTTGCTAAAAAGGTCATTCCGACCGTGATCAATGCTCCGGTCAACAAAACCGCCTCAGCGAACAAGCCTGCGAAGCGTCAGATCGCGTCCGTTAAAAGGGAACGACCGTAAACGGGAATCGATGGTGCCATGAAACAAGCTACTTCCTTGCGCCCAAAATCCAAGCGAAAGCCCGAGGACCTGCGGAGGGTGCTATTTACGCGCTTCATGATGATCGTTGCGGCCTTCCTGCTCTGGATCGGCGGCATCAGTGTTCGCCTCGTCCATCTGCAGGTAAGCCAGCACGCATACCTGAAGGACAAGGCTCTGAGCCAACGGCTCAATATAAAGAAAACAAAGCTGATGCGGGGAACGATCTATGATCGTAACGGAAGCTATCTGGCGATAAGCGTTCCGGTCCACACGCTTTACGCCGATCCGGCCGAGATCGATGATGTGAGCACCGCCGCCCGCCTCATCGCAAAAGCCGCAGGGTTGAATACACTGCAGCTCGCTTCGCAGCTAGCGCAGGCGAAGGCCGACGGGAAGCGCTATGTCGCACTGTCCAGGCGAATGGACGAAGACTCCTTCAAACGCGTCAACAAGGCGCTCTTCGAACCAGACCTCAAGAAATCTGATGAGCCGAAATTTGCCGGACTGCATTGGGAAGAAGATCAGAAACGGAGCTATCCATATCGTTCGCTTGCGTCACAAACGATCGGATTCGCAAACGGTGATGACGTCGGTCAGGCAGGCATCGAGCAATCAAGAAACGATATGCTCGAGGGCGATCTTGTAAAAAGCATACAGGAACGCGATCGGCTCGGCCGGGTATACGACGAGACGGTAACGGAACGTCAGCCGCCGGACGATATCGTCCTCACCATAGACAAGTCGATTCAGCTAATTACTGAGCAGGCACTTGCCGAGGGCGTTGCGAACGCGCAAGCGCGAGCGGGTATGGCGATCGTGCTCGATCCGGCCACCGGCGAGATCCTTGCCATCGCAAATGCCCCTTCATTCGATCCGGAAAACATGAAGGATGGGATCGCAAATGCCGCGAACAACGCCATCCAAAGCGTTTATTCGCCGGGATCGGTTTTCAAGCTCGTTACATACAGCTCGGCTCTTGAAAAGAACCTTTTCAAACCGACTGACATGATCGATGCGGGTGACGGATCAATTGAGGTCGCGGGCCACAAATTTTCCGATCATCACGCAGGTGTCATGAGTTATGCCGAAGCTCTTGCACATTCAAGCAATGTTTGTGCGATCAAGACCGGAATGCGTGTCGGCAAAGCCGATTTCTACGCAATGGTCAAAAAAATGGGATTTGGTTCGCGGACCGGCGTCGAGCTGCCGGCCGAAACCGCAGGCATCGTTCGCAATCCTGACAAGTGGAACGGCGACTCGCTGGCGTCGATGTCGATCGGCTATGAAATTGGCGTAACACCGTTGCAATTGGCTGCTGCTTTCGCCACAATAGCAAACAACGGGATCCGTAATCAGCCACACATTATCAAGGAAATTCGCGACGCGAACGGGAATACGATCTCAATTACCGAACCAAATCAAACACAGGTAGTGTCGCCTGAGACAGCCCGCGACATGCGGACGATGTTACGGCAAGTTGTCCTTACCGGAACCGGCAGACGTGCGCAGCTTGACGGTTATACCTCCGCAGGCAAAACCGGTACGGCGTGGAAGTTCGATCCTAAAACAAAAAGGGTGGAACGGAGTAAATATATGTCGACGTTTATCGGCTTTGCTCCGGCTAATGATCCGAAATATCTCGTCGCTGTCGTAATGGACGAGCCGAAAACGGGGGCACGTGACGGCGGAATGGTCTCGGCACCTGTCTTTAAGGCCATCGAGCAGCAATTGCTAGAAAATGCGAACGTGCCGCACGATCTCGCGACGGGTAGTGGACCTGTGGCAAACACCGAGCCTGACGTTCCGGAAGTGATAGGTGACGAACCCGAAATGAAGGGCCCTCCCGACGAAGACAAGCCGTCAAGAAAAGCGGCCGAGCCGCGACAGCCGAGGACAAGTGACAGCGATGAAAAAAAGGGTGTAACAAAACAAACCACATCGAAGAAGACCGTAGCGTTCAACAAAGAAATCAAAACTGCGAGGCCGGCGGCGGCTATGTGGAAAACGAAACCAAAGACTTGAAACTCGAAACTGTTATCGCATACATGAAGGCTGGGGTTGCCGACATTGATCCCGCTTTGCCCGCGACAGAGGTCACGAATTTTTCGATCGACTCTCGCGAAGTGCAGGCGGGCGATGTCTTTTTTGCGCTTTCGCAGCCCGACTATGCAAATAATGGTTTCAACGGCGATTTTGACGATGCAACGCAATTTGTAGCGGGGGCTTTCGAGAAGGGGGCCGTCGCATGCGTTGTTCGTCGCGACCGTTTTGACGAGCATCGAGCAGAGCTTGAGCCGTACCAGCACAGGCTGCTTTTTGTAAATGACGCGGTCGCGGCGCTGCAGCAGCTCGCACACGGCGTTTTCCTCGAATGGGGAAAATCCGTTGTCGCGATAACGGGCAGCGCGGGAAAGACAACGGCAAAGGAGCTGACTGCACACGTGCTCGCCTCCGGCGGTAAAAAAGTTCTCCGAAATAAGAAGAATTACAACAATGGCCTCGGCCACCCTCTGACGGTTCTCGAGCTTGCAAAAGATAAGTCCTATGACATTGCCGTCCTCGAGATGGGAATGTCGACGCCGATGAACGAAATCCGGCGGCTTTGCCGGATCACGCCGCCTGATGTCGCGGTCGAGCTCAATGTGCTGCCGGTCCATGTCGAACACCTAGGCTCGATCGAAAATGTCGCAAATGCGAAAGCCGAGCTTGTCGAAGGAATGAAACCGGGCGGGACGGCCATACTCAACGCGGACGACGATCGGGTCATGGCCATGCGCCCCCTTGTGAACGGCGCGAAAATTACCTACGGGGTCGAAAACGTCGCCGACATTATGGCCCGCGAAATTAAGTTTGAGCGTTTCGGCGAGACTCAATTTGAGTTGACGACGCCTGATGGCAAGGCTCCAGTTAATTTTCCGTTAAACGGTCGTCACAACATCATGAACGCGCTTGCCGCAGCTGGCGTAGCATTTTCATTTGGAATGTCGGCGAGATCGATAGCTTCGGCTTTGTCCTCGGTCACGGCCGCGTCGCAGCGCGGTGAGGTCATCCGTTTTGCCGATGGATTCACGCTCATCAATGACTCATATAATTCCAACCCGGACGCGCTGCTGTCGATGGTCGAGACGCTTGTAAACGGCTCGACCATTTCCTCGCGACGCGTAGTTGTTGCGGGTGAAATGCTTGAGCTTGGGGAGAACGAGCGGGAGATGCATCGTGAGGTCGGTCGAAAGATCGGAGCATCTGGCATAGATCGCGTAATTGGTGTTCGCGGACTCGCACAAGAGCTCGTTGAGGGCGCGCGAGACGCCGGATTGGGCGATGTTCAATTCGCCGTCGATTCAGACGAGGCCGCCGAGATCGTTTCTGGTACGACGAAGCCCGGTGACGTGATCCTTGTCAAAGGTTCGCGCGGTGTGCGGACCGAAAAGGTTGTCGAGAAGTTGTTGGAAAGATTTCCACTGGAGGAGAAAGAAGCAGCGAAAGTTTAGGGACAGCGATCACGTCGCATTCCGAAACACGCGTTCCGCGATCGGCAGATGCTTTATTATCTACTCTTCCAATTGATCTTTCAGCAGTACGGCCGCAACAGCGAGTCGTGGATATTTAAGGGGCTGAACGTCATTCAGTACGTCACGTTCAGGACGGCGCTGGCCGCAGTCACCGCCTTGCTGATCTCGCTCTTGCTGGGTCGAAAGGTGATCAGAAAGCTCGCGGACCTAAAGTTCGGCCAAGAAATCCGCGAAGAGGGGCCCGCCTCGCATCACGCAAAACGTGGTACGCCGACGATGGGCGGCGTTTTGATAATTGGGTCCGTCATCTTGTCGACGTTGCTTTGGGCGAGACTTGACAGCTTGTACCTCTGGATCGCATTGGTTGCGACGACCCTCTTTGCAGTTGTCGGTTTTGCCGACGACTACATCAAGATCGTCAAAAAACGCAGCCTTGGCCTTAGCGGCAAGCAGAAGCTTGCTGGACAACTCGTGGTCGCGGCGGGTGTTTGGTTTGTTCTTTGGCAATGGGGGAATTATCCATGGAATTTCAGCATTCCGTTTTTTAAGGCGACGGCTGAAACGAATCCGGCTACAAGCATTAGTTATGTCGGTCCATTTATTTATTTGTTCTTTATCATCTTTATATTACTCGGTTCGTCAAACGCGGTAAATCTGACCGACGGGCTGGACGGGCTGGCGATCAGCGTGACATTCATCGCGATGTCGGCACTAACAGGTTTGACATACCTGGCGAGCGATGCGCGTTGGGCGGAACGACTCGACCTGACGCACAACACAATGTCGTCAGAGCTAACGGTTTTTTGCGGATCGATGGTCGGAGCGAGCCTTGGTTTTCTCTGGTACAACTCGCCGCCGGCAGATGTGTTCATGGGCGATGTTGGTTCCCTCGCCATTGGCGGAGCGCTCGGCACGGTCGCGATCTTGACCAAACAGGAATTTCTCCTGCCATTCATCGGCGGTGTTTTTATCCTAGAAGCGTTGTCTGTGATGCTGCAGGTCTCCGTATTTAAGCTGACAAAACGCGGCGGTCAGCCGGGCCGACGCATTTTCAAGATGACGCCTCTCCATCATCACTTCGAGATCAGCGGCTGGAAGGAACCGAAGATAGTATTTCGTTTTGTGATCGTTGCGATCCTTTTCGCTTTGTTAAGTTTAACGACATTGAAGTTGAGGTAGAAATGTTCAGAGTGCGAGCTTTAGCTCGTAACGTTTAGTCAAGAACAAGCTAAAGCTTGCACTCTAAACATTCGAATTAATGCAGATCGAAGGTAGAAAAGCGTTGGTCCTCGGTGCCGGAAAGTCCGGCATCGCATCGGCGCGTTTTCTTGCCGAACGCGGTGCGACCGTTGCGCTGCATGATAAGAAGCCGGTCGAAGAATGGAGCGACACCGCACGCTCCTTGAAAGAGTCCCACAAGATCGGTGAGATCTCGGGTCAGCTCCCATCTTGGCTTTTGGACCAGATCGACCTGGTTGTCATCTCGCCCGGAGTGCCGACAAACACGATCCCTGCCCGATACGTCGACCGCAAGGATGGCGAAGTGATCGGCGAGGTCGAGCTCGCTTATAGATTCATGAAAGGCCGCATTGTCGGCATCACAGGTTCGAATGGAAAAACGACCACAACCACATTGATCGCCGAGCTTTTAAAAAATTCGGGGATCAAAACCCAGGTCGGCGGGAATATCGGAACGCCACTGCTCACACTCGCAGGATCGTCGTCGGCCGATGGCTGGACGGTCGTTGAGTTATCAAGTTTTCAACTCGAGACGATCAAGGATTTTCGCGCGAACGTTGCCGTCTGCTTGAACGTGACGCCAAATCATCTCGATCGGTACGACTCATTCACGGACTATGCCGCTGCAAAACATCGCATTTTCATGAACCAAACTGCCGACGATGTCGCGGTGCTGAACGCCAACAACGAGATCACAAAGAGCTGGGCCGGCGGCCTTAAAGCAAAGGTCGTGCGATTTAGCGTGAAAGAGGAATTGGACAAGGGCTTATTTCTACGAGGGCGCGATGTGGTTTGCCGCTCCGATGGAAAAGAAAAAGTTTTGACCACTCGCAACGAGATATTTCTCCGCGGTCTGCACAATGTCGAAAATGTCCTTGCGTCGCTCGCGTCGGTCCTTGCCTGCGGTGCATCGCCTGACACGATGCGTGAGACGATCCGTGATTTCAAGGGTGTCGAGCATCGCATCGAGTTTGTTGCCGAGATCGGAGGCGTGAAATTTTACAACGACTCAAAGGCCACTTCGGTCGATGCAACGCTCAAGGCTCTCGAGGCGCTCAGTGAAGGCGATGGCAAGATCGTTTTGATCCTCGGCGGACGCGGAAAAAATGCGCCGTACGCTCCGCTTGCTGATCTGATCAAGCGGTCGGTACGTAAGATCATCGCGATAGGCGAGGATGCGGAAAATATCGCTAGTCAATTGGATAGCGTCGCCGAGATCGAATTGGCCGATTCGTTACATTACGCGGTGACCAGCTCATTTC
>Ga0207707_10003281_pt1 | contig 14376 bp, 14 predicted proteins | sample KBSC83BmetaG_FD_184336 | JGI IMG/M metagenome (GOLD analysis project Ga0207707, IMG submission 184336) | Corn rhizosphere microbial communities from Kellogg Biological Station, Michigan, USA - KBS C8-3B metaG (SPAdes) (version 2) | ecosystem: Host-associated > Plants > Roots > Rhizosphere ...
TTCCGATCTCGCCTGGCTCGATGCTTCCGCCCGGGTCTGCAGGTCCATCTGCATGGATTGCTGCCATTTTGCCAGCCGCTCGTTCCGGCCGAGGAAGTATTCCGACGCCGGGTCATACGCGAGGTGCGGGTCGAGCCCCTTGGACCGCAGCATGCCTTCCATCCGGCGCGCGTCCATCTCGGCGTTGTAGATTTTCGGCGAACCGGCCTGCGGGTCGTAGCCGCTGCCCGCGATGGTGCCGGCGTACTGCCTGAAGAACTGCGCCCGGTCGTGCTCGATCGCGGCTCCCTCCGGCGTCTTGCGCGCGACGACTTCGGCCCGAAACTGGTTGAAATCATGCTCCGACATGCTGCCGGGCTTGCCGGGGTCCATCAGGCGGGCGTCCCATGCCTTCTGCATCACCCGATCCACGTTGGCATCCGGCGCGCGCATGTCGCGGAGCAGCCCGACGAAGGTCTGCTGCGACAGCCGGCTTTCGGTCTCCGGCTTCAATTGCCGGTCGACATAGTTGAGCAGGTTGTTCTTGTCCTGCTTGGTCAGGCTCGGGTCGTTGAGGATCTTCGCCGCGGTCGGATCGCCTGAGATGCGCGGGTCTTTCGACCGCACGTCGATCAGATACTGGTTCGTGAGTTCGGTGCTCTTGTCAGTCGCGACTTCCTTCTCGCGGCGCCGGTTCTGCTCAAAGTCGTAATTCCGGGCCCTGATCTGTTGCCTCGCGTTGCCGGCCAGCGCCTTGGCCTCGGCGCCGTCGATATAGTCCGGATATTTTTTGGTCCATTCCTCGGCGGTTTTCTCGGGATCGCCGGACTTCTGGATAGCGCCGATCGCCCCGAACTTGACGATGGCTGCCTTGGTCGACGTCGAGACCTCGGCGCTGACGCGCGCGGCGTCGACGGCGGATAGCGTAGGGCTGGAACCCACCACGCCATTGACTGAATGATCAACACTCTCGAGCAGGAACGGGACCGACGACGGATCATTCATCGCCGTGTTAGACATGTGGGTCGTGGCGTCGGTCAGGTTCTTCCGGACCGCGATGCCGGCCAGTGTCGACATATCGCCAGCGGTTTTCTGGAACATATGCTGCTGGAGCGCGGCGGTGTGGCCTTCCGCCCAAGCCTGGCTTTTCTCGGTCGTGAAGCCTTCGCTGAATTTGTCGAGCGCCGGCTGCAACACGGTTTCGCGGAACTTGGCCGCTACCGATGGATCGTTCGGGTCGGCATTCTTGGCCGTCTGGTTCCACTGATTTGTCAGGTCGTCCTGCAACTGCGCAAACGTCGCGAGGCCGTGACTGATCTGCTGATGATCCTCGAAATTCACATAGGCATCTCCTGCCGCCGCGATTCCGCTGCCGATCTTCGATCCCGCCTCCTTGAACTGCTGCCCCTCGAACGAGCCTAGGCTTTCGGTGTCGCGGCCGAGTTGCTGGAGCGCCGACGCTTCCTGATTGTAGAAGCCGCCGACCCGGCGCGCCGTGGCTGCGCGCGATTCCACGCCGGTCTCGGTCGGTCGGAGGCCAAGCTGGGGAGTATCGAAGGACCTGATATTTGCCATGTCTCACCTAGACCAGAAGGAACGGCGCGATCGTGGCTCCGACCTTGAGCGCCGAACTGATGAAGTTTCCGGCTGCGGCAATCCCGGATGCGTCCTTGGTATCCTTGGCAAGCTGGTCGGTCTCGTTCGCGATATTCTGCTCGCCCGCGGCCGTGGTGCGCGCGGTGTCCGCCAGCGTCTTGTAGGAATCCGCCTGTTCCTGGTAACCAGCCTCGGTGATCAGCCCCTGCTGCCCGAGCACCTGCTTTGACAGGGCTCCCTGCGACGCGCTGTCCCGGAGGATATCGAGCGCGGAGCCTGACGCGGCAAAGCCAGCGCCGGCGATCTCCGACGACTGGCGGCCGATCTGGAGATAGTTGCTGCGGTCAAGCTGGGCTTGCTGGACCGCGGTTGACGTCTCGGTAAACTGCTTGTTCTGCTCGGCAAGGACTGTCGCGCGGTCATAGTTTGTCGCCTCGGCCAGGTCGCCTGTCGCCTTCAGCCGCAAGCCCTCGGCCTGGATGTTGAGGCCCTTCGCCTTCAGATTGCCCTGCAGGATATCGCCGATGCCGCCGAACAGGTCGGAGACTGCGCCACCTGCACTGCTAAATGTGGAGGAACTTAGCGCCATCACTGGTCCTGCGTCTGAAGGTTATTGCCGACTGCGACCACGTTCGCTGGGAACGGCCGCGAAACCCGCCAGGCGAGGCAGCCGCCCTCGTAGCCGTAATCGTCCCGCAGCGCGTCCTGATGGATGCCGGAGAAGGTCGTCAGCGCGTCAATGCTCGTGACGCCGTCGCCCTTCACGAACCGGCAGGCATACATCGGCTTGGTGAGATCGCCACCGACGGATAGGCCGAGCGTGTTCACGAGCTTCATGCCGAAGCGATGACCTCGCGAGAGCTTGGCAAATGCCGGGCCGTTGCGCGCGCCGGAATCCGCTGGCGTGATCGGCCGCACCGTCTGGCCGTCGCTGTTATAGGTAAACCCGACGACGATCTCGGACAGCGAAAGGCCGGCCACGAAAGCCGCCGTGAGCAGCCCGCGGCCGGCCCCAACCGAGATGCCATCGCCGTACGTGATTGATACCGAGCCGTTTGCCACCACAAAATCCGCATAGGCCTTGCCCTCGCCCGGATCGCCGCAGTCGAGCCCGCCGGCAAATACCTGCACCGTCTTGCCGTTGAGGTGCCAGAGCCCATTGATGGTCAAGGTCGTCGGGGTCGATACAATCGACGTCGGATTGACCGCATCGTCGAGGAACCATGATGAGGCTAGCGTCGACAATTCGTCGGGAACATCGGTCAGGACTTCGACGTGCCGGATACCGGTGCCAGTGCTGCCGTCCGTGGTCACCATGGTCAGAGCGTCGAGATCGCCGCCAACCGACGGGCCGGACGCGATGCTTTCCACGGTTCGGCCGCTGCCGAGCGCGTGCCGGTGCCAGGCCGCGTAGGTCGGGCCCTGCGACGTCGTCAGCGTGTCGCGCTTGTAGGTCACGCCGAACCATGAGCCGTCCGCGTTGCGTCCCCACAGGACCGGCGTCGCGGCGTCCGTATAGGCCAGTTCCTGCACCTGGTTGCGCGTGATGTGCTGCGCCTTGTCGGCAAGGTTCGGCGCGGAGAACTTGCCGGAGAACACATCGGCGAAATACTCCATCACCTTCTGGAAATAGCGCTTGATCAGGATCAGCGTGTGCTCTGTGCGGCGGGGTTCTACGTTCGCGCTGCCGATCTTAGTGACCCGGCGCGCCGCGACGTTCGTCGGCGTGATCGGCCCGGTGGTCGGTGCCTGCACCAGCCACTCGCCCGCCAGCGTGCCCATGATGACGCCCTGCAGGTCCGGCACCATCCAGTAGATCGGGTTCACGCCGTCGGAGTTGAACACATACGAGATCGCCGAGGAGTCCAGCACCGCCCCGGATTGAGCGGTCGGAGCGAAGTTGATCGATGTTCCGCTGATGCCGTTCGATACGCTCGCGTCCCAGCGGTTGGCCACCGCGCCACCGAGCCATAGCCGGCCCTCATGATAGCAGCCGCAGGTCGGCCAGCCCGTCGTGTTCGAATAGACGCCGAGACGCCAAACCCGAACCGCGGAGGTGTACAGAAGTGCGGGACCGAGGATTTGGAAGGTGCACGCCGCACCGGTGCCGGTGCCGGCCGGATTGAAGAATTGCACCTGCGCATAGGCGACGGTGACCTGAAAGGAAACCGGAACATAGATTTGGTTCGCGCCGTAGCTGATCGTTACCCAGACATATTCCCATGCGGTCGTCTGATCAGTCGACGTAATGGTGACCGGCGAATTGGTGTTCGGCAGATTGGCTGTGGATTGACCGATGATCGTGCCGTCCGTCGAGTTCACCGGCGCCGTGTGCTTGGCGTACATCGTGAGCGTGAAGAAGGAGCCGATCGTCGCGACAAAGGGGCCGGAGCCGTCGAACCCTCGATAGGTCTCGATGACTTCGACGAAACCCTGATCGCTCGATGGGTAGACTGTGGCCGATCCGATCTTCTGCGCCGCCGCGCCTGAATAGTTCTTGCCTGCAAACTGCGTATCCGTCGGAACGGAAGTCGTCAGCGTCGCGCAATTGATCTGGCTTTTGTTGGTTGTCCCATCGAAAGCCGCGGCAAGGCCGCCGCTCTGCGTCAGGCTGCCGATGTTGACCGAACCGGCCAGCGTGCCGCTGATCAGGTTCGCCAGCGCGATGATCTTACCCCATGACCATATCGCAGCATTCGCCGCGATCGCCCAATGGGTCGTGTCGTTGCCGGGGACGTTGCCGGTGTTGGTCGAAACCAGCGAAACCCAATAGGTCGATTGCCCGGGGAGGTTGCTCGGGTTGTAGGAGACAAACTGACCGGCCGAGTAAGTCGTGCCCACCGCCCACAGATCCGGCTCGGAGAACAGCCGAACCAGCCTGCCAATATCGCTTCCAGTGAAGCCGTTCGGACCGACCGCGAGGCCGGCGCTGACTGCAACCCAATTTCCGGGGTGGGTATCGGGCTGATTGCCGACATTGGCGTCGGTCAGCGATTGATAGTTCACACTGCTGAATACGACGAAGTCGCCCTTCGAATAGGAGCGACCGCTATCGTAAGCCGTGAACGAGATCGTGAGTGTGATGTTGCCGTTCTTGGCCGTCGGCGTGACGACAGCGCCCCCGGTTACGGGGTCAAGATAGGGGCCGTCCTGAAAAGAAGCCGGGGCAATCGCGAAAGTCGGCTGGGTGGTGTCGGTCGGCAGTGCCGTCACCGTCAAGGCCTGGGGCGCTGCACCGCTATTCAAGAGGATGCTGGTCGTCTCTGCCTGCACCGCGCGCAGGGTTGACCATGCGCCGCCGATGTAGACCGTGGCGATCTCCAACACCCGCTCGACGTTGGCATTTGCTACCAGCGCCCCGAGCGTCGAGCCATCGATGTTTGCTCCGGTCAGCGCGTCGGCGAGCGAGAAATGCGTCGGGTCCGTCACGGTGATCGTGAATTGCCGGTTCTCGAGCAGCGGCGTCGAGGCGGAAGGAAAGATCACGGTATTGCCGGTCGACCAGCCATGCGCGCTCGTCGTCTGCACCACGGCCGGATTGGCGCTCGACACCGCGACCACCACCTGCGGATCGTTCGTGGTGATCAGCGTCGCGCCGGATCGTGCGCGCATGAAGCCGTCGGTGAACTCCAGCGTGTTCGGCTCGGACTGCTCATAGTCGAACTTGATGACGCGACCCGGCGCGCCGGCGCGGGTGTGGCCGGCATACACGGTGCCCGGCCGCCGCGTCCACGTTCCGATCTCGACCGGAAACGAGTTGAGGCAGGCCTTCAGCGAAATCCGATAGTCAGGCTTGTCGAAGCGGCCCTGTGCGAACTGGGAGAGCTCGCCGCCGAGAAACGAGCCGACTGCCCACGTTGCCCCGGGCATGGCTCAGTATCTCACGGTGATGTATGGATCGTCCGGCGGATCGTCGTAGTCGGCCTCGATCGCGTTTTGGGTCTTAGCCTGATCGATGAAGCGTTTGTACTGGCCAGCAATGCCGGACAGCTTGGCATCCGACTGCGTGAGCGTGGTGCAGACGGACAGCGCGATGCGCGCGGCGAGTCCTTCACAAAACATCGCGTGCATCAGCCGAACATCGGTCAAATCGGCAACGAAACGAAACGGGATCGGCCCGGTGTCCTGCGACACCAGATATCCATTCTCGAAATTCCAGTCGTTGTAGGCAAAGCCGCTCGGACCGCCCAACCACGAAATGGTCTCCTTGGGATTCTGCGAGGCGATACGGAGAAAGCCAGCAGGCAGCTTGAAGGCGTTGCGGGACGACGACTGCGTCGATGGGCCAGAGCCGATCGGATAGACGATGTTGAGCTTGGTAAGTGCGACGCCGCCGGGAAATTCCGCGCCGCCGATCTCCAGCCATTTGTCCGAGCCCGTGCCGCCGACAAAGACGGTCGTCCAAGGATTGAGAACGCCGGTGTTCGTCCAGTGCACGCCGCCGTCGGTGACGGGGTTGTGGCCTACGTTGCCCGATCCGATCGACTGATAGATGATGCCGTCGGAGCCGCCGACCTTATTGCCGGCCGCGTAGGTCGTGGCGATGTTGAACAGGGCCGGCGCCAGGGCCGGATCCTGATTGAGGTTGAGATCGATCAGGCTCATATAAGCGACGCTAGTCCGCGTCACGACCTGGTTCTTGAAGTAGGTGACCGCCGCGTCCCATGCGGTCGCGGTCGCGGGAACATCTTGGTTGCCGTCCTGCAGTGACAGATAAACCCGATAGGTCCCGTCGCCCGCCGCGGTGTAGACGACCTCGCCGGAAAGGTAGGAAGTCGTGCCGGTGGTGTCGCACAGAGGCACGGCCAGCGGCCCGAAATACGGCTCCCAATAGAGCGTCAGCAGCGGATCATTGCTGAGGTTGTTCGGGATGCGCGAGATCCAGACATTCCCCGACTGGTCCGCGGCGATCGATCCGACGAAATAGGTGATGGACGCCGACCAAAGCGAGGGGGCGAGCAGCATGGTGTTGCCATCGACCGCCCGCAGGACCGTGCGGCGAATGGCGCAGTCCCATGCGTTTTCCTCGAGTTCGGCCTGCCGGACCTTGTCGTAGACAAAGGAGACTTCGGCTGCAGTGCGGCTGGAGGTGTCGTTGAACCCAAGGGTCGGGTCCATGCGATTGGCGCCGCAGAACTGAGCGGCGCGGTTTCCGATGTCGACTGGGGTCTGGAATGCCGGCATGACCGCGAAAATGCGGCTGGGTTCCTATCCCAGCAACGCACCGCGAGCTATTTCATCTGGCCGGCGGCGAGCGATAAGGCGGAAGCGACAACCGATCTCAGGGTGTTGAGATTGGTGATCTTGGCGCTGTCCCATGAAATGGTGAAATCGGCCGCTGCCGCAGCTCCCTGTCCACCAGAATGACGGTTGTTGGCAATGTCGGTCTGCTTCGCCGCATTGCCATCAACCGTGATATTGATGAACTGGTTCTGCGCCATTATTCGACGTACCAGACTTCGGCTGCGAGCACGCCGCCGGTGGTGATCGTGGTGGTGATCTTCACGAAGATGTCGAAGAAGCCGCCTGGATCGGTGGTGAACTGGGTGGCGCCGAGCGCGACCAGAACTGCCCAAAGCGGCAAATTCTGATGCGATGGCACAAAGGTCCCCTTGAAGGTGAAGTCGACGCGCTGTCCCGTTCCAACCAAAGACTGCGCGGCGCCGAACAGCTTGTTGTCCGCCGGACCGGTGATCTGCACGATGCCGCCCTGCAGCGAGGCCGGCGTGCCGTCGGTGGTAGAATCCGAGAATGCAATGTCGATGTCGCCCGAACCGGCGGACGCAATTGCGCTCTCGATGTAGACCGCCTTGACCTTGGCGTTGGTCGGGATGCGGCAGAGCCGGTAGGTCGACGTGGTATCGTCCGCCGAGACCGTGGTGACGGAGTCGTTGACCACGGTCATGAAGCCGGGGGCACCCTCGCCGATGGTATTGGCAACGACCGGGCTCGCGTCGAGATTGGTGATCGAAGTGGATTTCAGGTTGTGGCCGGCCATTGACGGTTCTCCTTAAAGTTTGACCTGGAAGCCAGCGGCAACTACCTGCTGGGGATTTTGGAAGAAGCGCTCGAAAGCGCACAGGATGTTGGCGATGTCCTTCCGGGTCAGGCTGGTGCCGTCCTGCACGCGCAGCTCGACCTGATTGGTGCCGGCCGTCGTCGCGGTGCCGGTGATGAAGTCGGAGTATTTGAACCCTTCGACCCCATCATTAAGTGCCACGTAATGGTCTGCCATAGGGCCCTCCTTACGGCGTCACGTCCGCAGCGGCGGAGGTGTCGGAGCAGAGCACCTGCAGCAGGCGGCCGGGTTCGAGCCTGGTCGCCCCGGACGACATCATGGTGTAGATCTGCCAAGGCAGGCCGCTCAGATGCTTGAGCTGGCTGACGTCGTTCTGGGTATCCTTCCAGATGCCGAGATACAGGCCCGATTTCACATAGGCCATGTTCTGCCGCACGTTCGACGTCGAGGTGAGGCGCTCCGAGTACTTGATGTCGAAGCCCAGGAAGCGCGACACGACGCCGTCGGTCAGCACCGGCCGGTCATTGAACTCGGTCGAGACCACCTGCACCTGATTGAGCAGATCGGACTCGCCCTGGCTGTTCGTGATCCACGTCTTGGCCTCGTCCTGCGGGACCTGCGCCTTGCGGAGGATGCGCCTAGCTTCGATCATCTTCGCCACCGTCAGGCCCGACGCAGCGGCCGAGCCGAAGGTCGAGGCGATCTGCCAGCTTGCGGTCGAGAAGGTCTCGTTGGTGAAGGCGTTCGGGGTATTGCCATCGCCGAGCAGTGCGGTAGCGAAAGCGGCGGCGATCAGCCGGTCATCCCATTCACGGGCAACAGCGGCGGCCGCGGCGGCCACTTCCTGCGAGGTCGGGTCGATCGCGGTCTTCAGCTTGTCGAAGTTGTCGACCATCTGGGCCGCGTCCTTGTCGACGGGGACCACCCAGCGGCGGGTGAAGTCGACATCCTGCCGGATGATCGGCGCGAAGCGGCCGGCCGGCGTCTTCATCTGCACCGCGCCGGTGTACTGGATCGGCGATGCCTGCTTGCCGACATGGAAGCCTTCCATGACCGTGCCGCGCAGCATCGATTGCGTCTGCTGCAGCTTCAGAACAAGGAGGTCGGAAAATTCGGTCGTAAAGAGTTTGGGCAGATTCTCGGACATGGCTATCCCGCTGTCTGGAATGGGGTCAGAACGTCAGCGGCCTTGCCCATACGAATGGGGGCCATCAAACCTTCAGCCTTGTCCTTGCGGGGGCCGTAACTTCCCGAGCGGCTTGTCCTTGTCGGGGGCGCCCAGGTCTATGGGCGGGGAACCTGCCCCGCCCAGTTCATGAGTTCAACGCACCGCTCTATTCGGCGCGCAGCAATTGGTCCCGCAGGCGCTTCTCGGCATCCTTGCGCCGGGTCAGCGCGCCGTGATCGCTCATCTCCGCGGGATGCAGGCCGCCCTTCCGGGGATGGGCGCAGTACGGCTTGCCGGAGATCACACAGGTATCGACGTCGCACGCCGCGCAGCAATCCTTGACCGTCAGGCCCGCGAACTTGTCGGCCTTCTGGGCGGCGGCCAGCCGCGGCGCGGGGCGGCGCTTCGGCCGCTTTTTCGCAGGGGGCGCTTTCACTTCATCTGTTTCGGTCATGCTCACGCTGCCTCTCCTTCAATCATCGCGTTGAGTTTCTTCCATTCGGCCTTGGCTTGGGCATCACCGGAATTAAGGCGGGTGACCCAGGCCTTGTCGGCGAACAGTTCCTGCTTGCGCGACATGGCTCCCTCGCGGGTCGTGACGCTGCCGGGGACGCTGGTCGGGTTGTCGACGAAGACATCCTCCCGGCGAGCGCCGCCGATCTTGCGCAGGGCGTCCATCACCTTCGGATAGCCCATCAGTCCTTCAAGGGTGGCGAGCGCGGATTCATCGAGCCCGAGCCGGGTCAAGCCTTCTTTGGCCTGCAGCAGGTTGAAGCGGTAGCTGTTGGAGTCCTTGCCGCCCCAGTTTTTTTCGAGCGCCGCCCGCTCCTCGGCGAGCTTGGCATTGTTCAGCGTCGTCTGCGTCGAACTCACGCTGTCGAGCGCCTTGACCACGTCGGCGGCGATCGCCGGAGCTGCCGTCTTGGGAACGCCCTGTGAATGGAAGCTGGCACGGAGCGCATCGGCGAGCGGCTGCGCCAAGGGCTGGCCGGCGGCATCCTTGATCGAGGAAAAATCGTAGTCCTTGGCCTCGACCGGCGCGCCGAGGCGCTGGCGGAACGCGGCGATCTCGGTCGGACTTGCATCGGCCTTCGGCATGCGGAGAATCTGATCCGGCGGCGCTCCGATGTGCTTTTCGGCCGCGCGGTATTGCTCGGTCAGCTTGGCTGCCAGCGCCTTCGGGCTCGTGATGTCATAGCCCTTGTTCTGCCAGAAGCCGAGCGTTTCGGACTCGATGCCCTCGTGCCATGCGGGCGCGGGCGGTGCGGGAGGTGGTGGCGCGGGAGGCGGCTGATCGCCCTGAAAATGAAATCGCGGCCGGCCGGTGTGGTGATTAAGGTAGTTCATCGCCTTGTGCTCCTGTAGCGGGCGTGGAATGCTTCTCGACCAGTTGCTCCGGACTGAGGTCGAGATAGTCTCGAATCCGGAGATAGACTTCGCGACGTCCTTCCAAAACATAGGTGCTGTCACGATCGCCGCGCACGACACACGTCTCGCGCGCGCGGCAGAATGGTGTGAGGTCGATCAGCACCGCCTCGCCGGCCGGGGTGCTGAACACCATCTGGTAGGCGCGTTTGCAGTCGGTCTCGATCTGGATGGCTTCGTCGCGCGTCAAATGCCGGCTCCGGGCTGCTCAAGCGCACCGGATTTGGCTGCGACCGCGCGGGCCTTGATCATCGCCGCTTGCGCCGGCGCTGCCTGGATCTGCTCCTGGCGCTGCTGGGCCGCGGCGCGGTTCTTGCGCTTGGCGGCGATGGATTGCTGGTCTGCCATCCACGCCTCTGGCACGTTGTTGATGCGGGCGATCTCCGGCGTCGCCGTGTCGAAGTCGAAGGGATCAAGCAGGCTGACATCTTGCGTGACGTTGACGAGCTCGCGGACCTGCTCGATCGTTCGCAGGAAGCCGGCAGCCTTGCCCGCGGATGCCGCCAGCGATAGCGGCGAAGTGTCGGTCACCTCGTAATGGCCGCGGGCTTCCCGCAAGCGCGGCGGCATCGGGTCGAGCATGCGCATGTCGGCGAGCAGATCAAGCTCCCGTTCGACCAGCCCGCCGACATACTCGGTATGCTGACGGCCCAGCGTTGGCGCCACCAGCATTCCCTTCTCGTTGACGAGCTCGATCACCTGCGTCGCCGTCATGTTCGGATTTTCGGACAGAACCTTGAACAGCGAGACGAGGAACACGTCATCGATGATCGCGCGCTCCTCCTGCATCATCTCGATCGAAATCTTGATGTCGCCCGTCGGCAGTGTGTGAACGAGCAGCTTGCCGTCGGACGTGACGCCGCCCTTGTTCGTCGCGCCGGGCCGCATGCTCAGCCCAACCACGCCATCGTCAGCGGTCAGCAGAACGGGATCGGCGGCGCGGTGACCCTGCTTGAGGAAAGTGACCTTCTGCGCGTTGAGGGTTTTCAGCGACGGCAAAACGAGTTGCGCAGGTCCCCTGCCCTCGACTTCGCCCGGGGTTTGATCATAGCGGGAGACCGCAAAGGGGAATGTGCGATACCCGCTCTCGGGCTGCATCAGGCACATGCCTTCGATCGAAACGTAGTACGACTGGAAGGGCAATGAACGGTGATCGATCGCCTCCGGATCGTAATCGTCGCTGCGCGGCCGGACGCAATGCAGGAAGTTGTAACCGTACTGGCTTTCCTGCTGAAGCGGCTGCAGCAAGTTTCCCGGCAGCGCGTCGAGGCCCCATTTCTGCACGGCCTGATACGGCGTCAGCCGAAACCAGCGGATCATGCGGTCGACCTTGCCCTGGTGATTTTCGCCAAAGAAGGTCTCGCCGAGTGGCACCGATTTGTAGCGCAAACCAGACTGGCCGCCGTCCCATCGTCCGTCATATCGGTCGACGTACATGGTCGCGTTGCCGAACGCGCCGAGCGACTGCCAGTTGTTGTAGTTCTGCGCCGCGAAGTTTGCCTTTGCCGCGTATCGCATGCGGAATAGCATCTTGGTCGTGTTCTCAAACCACAGCCGCGTGGCGCGGTCCTTCATCACGTAGTCGTCGCTCGAAAGGCCATGCCAGAACATGTTGCGCGGAGTGACGAGCGAGTCCGCGATTGCGCAGAAGCGATGCAGCGCGAGCGCGCCGGTCGCGTCGACCTGCTGCTGGGTCTTTTTCTGGCCCGGGGCGTTGTAGTTCTGATAATAGAACGTGTTCCTCGATGTCGGCAGGATCAGTTGGGAAACCTCCTCCCACTGTCCCGCGAAGGTCGAGCGGCGGACCTGGTATTGCCCGAACTCGCGCATGATTCCCTGCACGATCGCGCGCTCCCGGTCCGAGACATCACGCTGGCGCCGGATTGTCAGGTCGAGTGCGTAGGGGACGACGGCGTCAGCCATCAATGCACCAGTCGTTTCGCGCCGGGGTCCTTCGGGTCCATCGTCGGATCGAGTCGCCGATCGGCGACCACCCAGCGCTTTACCGCGCCGAAAAATTCGACGCGGTCGGCATCGGAGAGCTTCAATTGGTCGGCCAGCTTGCGAAAATCGTCGCGGAGCGCGATCTCGCTGCGGTAGATAACCTCTTCCGTCAAAAGGCCATTGCGACCGCGGACCTTGGCCGTGATGGTGCCGTTCTTGGCAACACGCCCGCAGGATTCGAGATAGGGCGCCTGTACCTTGCCGTGGTTCGGAAATATCAGGGCATAGAGGATCGGCGCCGCTTCCTCATAGCTGTGGCAGAGCGCGGACATCAGCACCATGGCGGTGCGCCCGCGCGCGGCGGCGACGGCTCGGCCCTGCCACGTATCGCGCAGGTCGATCGCGAGCCTTGCTTTCCTGCTAAGAGCGACCACCCATCCCTCCGAACAGCGATGTGACGGCGAGCGAGCCCGCCGGGCCAAGCAGCGATTGCTGCTGCATCAGTGCCATCCGCTTCTTGCGCTCGGCCTCGGTCTCGTCCTGGACCTGCTGGCCCAATTGGCCGCCGAGACCGAGATCCGCAGAAGCGCCGCCCATGGTGCCGGGGAGCGCCATCGCCTACTCCGATTCTGTCGCGGCCTGCTCGGCGTCGTGGGCCGCCTTGGCTGCCACCTCATGGTCGGCATGGGCCTTGGCATGTGCGGCCGTCGCGTCAGCTACCGCCTTCTCGGCGGCAACCAGGCGCTCGAGCGCGGCATAGTGAGCCTTCTGGTGGTCGGTCATCTTGGCGTAGGGAGAGCCAACACCGCGCTCGACCGAACCGCTGATGCGCAGAACGTCCTTGCCAAACACCACATCCTCGAACGCGCGCAGCTTCGTGGCCGCGCTCTCAAGGGCCGCCGCATCGGCGGTCGCGTCGATGTCTTCATGGAGGATTTCGTCGGACATGAGGGGTGCTCCGGTTTTTATGGTCCGGAACGTCGTCCCTCATCGGCAACCCAGCAACGCACCGTCAGCCGTCCGAGCAGCCGAACAGGTCGAAATCGACGCCGTCGGCCTGGATACCGCTTTCGCGGGGCGCGCGGCGCCCGCCGAGCTGCACGGCGCGACCGAACCGCTTCATCATCACCGCGATGCGCGTCGCCGACAGAAGGTCGTCCTTCAGCTTGACGATCTGGCCGTCCTTGCGGTGATAGAACCGATATTCCTCAAACCAATCAGATAGGTGCGCGGCGACCTTGAACCGGCCGGACTTCATGCGCTCGTCCATTTCGAGGATGCCGGCCTCCGTCGACACGCCGCCGTCGGGCCAGGTCGCATGCTCGCCCAGCATCATCAGGTCCTGCCGCTTGTAGACGGCGGCCAGCGGCTCGCCCGATCCCTTCTCGCGGTCGGCGCCGTCCTTTGGCCATGCCACAGGAACGTTCGCCCCGATCAGCTTCATCGCGGCCGCATGCTGGATCGGCAGCGCGTCGGGCACGCGGTAGACGTGGTGCAGGTGGATCACGTCATTGTCCCGGTCCCACAGGATCAGCGCGGCCGCGAATGGATGGCCGATTCCAAAATCGATGCCCCACAGCTTCGTCCAATGCTGTGGGATATATTCGATCGGCGCCTCGGTGATGTTGGCCTCCGGCGTCATGAAGATGCGCCCGGAGCCCAGCATCGGCACGCCCTTGGCGCGCGCCTCCCGCTCGTGCGGAAGGAAGGCCGCAACGATCTTTGCCCGCTCCGATTCCGGAATGTGCAAGGCGTCGTCGATCGTCATGCCCGTGATGCCGCGGTGCTCGTCCGGCTCATCCATGAAGCGGATCACCACCGACGACCGCCCCTTCAGCGGTGTGAACGTCATGAAGCACATGCCGCCGGTCGCAACCGTGCGGGTCAGCAGCTCGGCATAGACGTCCTCCGGCGGCTCCTCGTCCGCCCAGCCCCAATCGATGCTCTCGCCCTGGAACTTGGTCCGACCCTGCTCGTACGACTTGAAGCGCCCGACCGACACCCCGCCCGACGCGTGCCTCACCTGGATCGTGTCGTAGGCATCCGTGATGCCGCGCGCGAGCGACGGCTTGTCGACAAACAGGTCCCGCGGGATCATCCCGGTGCCGAACATCTCGTCGACCCCGGGCTCGCCGCACAGCTTCTTCTGCTGCACATCCCGCACCACAAGCGACGTCTCGCCCGCGATCCAGCCCTTGGTCGGCCGGTCCCACCGCCGCCCCTGCCACCAGTCCGGATACTCGCC
>Ga0207707_10003282_pt1 | contig 14375 bp, 10 predicted proteins | sample KBSC83BmetaG_FD_184336 | JGI IMG/M metagenome (GOLD analysis project Ga0207707, IMG submission 184336) | Corn rhizosphere microbial communities from Kellogg Biological Station, Michigan, USA - KBS C8-3B metaG (SPAdes) (version 2) | ecosystem: Host-associated > Plants > Roots > Rhizosphere ...
TTGCCACCGAGCGGGATGTAGAGGTAGTCGCGCAGGCAGCTCGAGAGCGAGATGTGCCAACGCCTCCAGAAGTCCGATGGGTCGAGCGACTTGTACGGAGAGTTGAAGTTCTGCGGAATGCGTATCCCAAAGAGGAAGCCCAGGCCCACGGCCATGGAGCTATAGCCCGAGAAATCGAAGTAGAGCTGGAAGGTGTAGCCGAGCATGGCGAGCCATGTTCCCAGCGACGAGAGATGACTCCAATTGGCGAGCGCCGGGTCGACGAAATAGGCGAGGTAGTCGGCGATGATGACTTTTTCGACGAGCCCGATGATGAAGAAGCGCACCCCGCGCGCGAACCAACGCCACCGATCCGCCTGGCCGATCGCCTCGAGATCCTCCTCGATCTGACGGAAGCGCACGATCGGCCCGGCGACGAGCTGCGAGAAGAGTGAGACGTAGGCAGCGAACTCGAAGAAGCGCCGCGTGGGCCGGATCGCGCGCCGATAACTGTCGACGATGTAGCTGATCGTGTGGAACGTGTAGAACGAGATGCCGATCGGGAGCACGATGTTGTAATGCGGAATGCGCGTGTCCCAGCCGACCCACCCGAACAAGGTGTGGCTCGTCTCCAGGGCGAAGTTCGCATACTTGAAGAAGCCCAGCAGAGAGAGATCGATTACGATCGGCACGACGAGACACAGCTTTCGACGCCGTGCATCGTTATCCCATCGAAGGAAGCCGAGCCCCGCGAAGTAGCTGACGAGCGTCGAGAACGCCATCAGCAGACAAAAGCGCGGATCCCAATAGCCGTAGAAGACGTAGCCCGTGATCGCGAGCCAGACGTATCGCCCTCGCGCGGAGCGAAGCGCCCAGAACACCAGCCAGGTTATTGGAAGAAAGCCGAGCAGGAATACGTAGCTATTGAACAGCATCGGATGGCCGAGAAGCTGTGCGACTCACCATTGAGGATTCGTGGCCGCCACCACCGTGGGCTGAGCACAACACTGACTGTGGCACGACCACGACTGATCGACGACACGAAGAGCCCGCACCTGTCCCTCGACTCATCTCCGATCAGTGTGCGTATCCGCTGGTGAGGCCGAGCGTTACGCGCATCGATCCCGAAGGACGTCGAGTGGTGCGGTGCGCGTAGGGGGTGGCAAGATACGTGCGCCCTCCCTGCGCATCCAATTTCGATTTCCGCTACGCTTTGATGCTTCGACGCGCACCTATTATCGTCGCTTTCATTGCGGCGCTCCCTCTCATGTTGGTCGTGGCGGAAGTCACGACTCGGTTCGATGATTGGCTCCGCTACGGAATGCCATTCATGGCGAGCGCCGACGAGTCTGAAGACCTCCAGATCGTCGACACGCTCGGCGTTCGTGGACGACCGCACGGACGCCACCTGCGGTACCACCTCGACAATTACGGCTTCAGAAGCGCGCAGGACGTGAGCATTGCGCGGCGCGCCGGCTGCACGCGCATCATGACCCTCGGCGCCTCGGAGACCTTCGGTGCCTCGGAGCCTGATGGCCTCGAATACCCGGCGCAGCTTGCGCGCCGGCTCGCGAAGACTGGGTGTACCGAAGTACTCAACGCGGGCGTGCCAGGAATGACGCTACCGCAGATTCGCTACACGTGGACTCATTACTGGTATCAGTTCGCGCCAGACTACGTGTTGATCTATCCGACACCTGTCTTCTATCTCGCCAATCGTCGGCCCATTGGACCACGGCCCGAATTCCTGAAGAGGGGATCTCCACCGCGGCCGGCACTGCGTCCTCGTCTGATGTTCCTGGCCCGCGAGGCGCTCTCCTACCCGGCAGTGATTCAGCGCCGGCGCGTGCAGCGCTTCACCCGAAACGGTCTGGAGGGAATCCCGGAGGACTCGCTATGGCGTACGGTGCCGAAGCAGCGTCTCGGGATGTTTGTCGCCGATCTGGATTCGCTCACCAGCGAAGTGCTGCAGGCAGGATCGAAGCCCGTACTCATGACGCACGCGATACGATTCGGCTCGACTCCTGATCCTGCCGACGCGGACATTCTCGCGGCCTGGCGGCAATTCACACCACGCGCGCTGCCAGACGTCATGATCGCATTCGAGACGAGCGCCGCCGAAGAGACGCGCAGCTTGGCTTTGGCCCGTAAGCTGCCGCTCGCTGATGTCGCGTGCATCCTCTCGGGAGAGCGAACTCGCTTCACCGATTTCGTTCACTTCACCGCGGAGGGTGCCGCTGTCGTGGCGGCGGTGGCCGAGCAAGCTATTGCCCACGAGCGCCATGAGCCGTTAGGACAAACCGGTGCAATTCGAGAGACGCCCTGCTCTCCGTTGCCGGAGGCGGTTGCCTCACGCACGAGTGACGGCACGACGTTCTGATCGGAGCCCGAAGTTCACGATTCGGGCGACGACTGGCGTATCAAGACGACGTTCTCGCCCGAAGTGAGGTGTTTGAACGGAAACTGGCTCGTGCTTCGGTAAAAGGCTGTCGCGCAGCCATCACGCATCCAGTCATGCAGCTCCGCGACAAGCACTCTCGTCCTTTCGAGCCACGACTCGCATCCGGCCTGAAACACTTCCTTCTCGGCGCCTTCGATATCGATCTTCAAGAGATCGATATCGGCAATGTCGTACTCGTCGAGCAGCTCCATCATGCTGATGCCACGCACAGCGTCACCGGTCGGCAACGGCCGCTCCCGAATACGAAACGCCCACGAAGCATCATTTGGGTTGTCGATCGAGACCGCCGCTGGATGCGGCCAGAGCGCGGCACGCAGAGAAGTGACATTGCGATAGGGAGCCGTGTTCCGCTGAAGCAGCGAGAAATTCTCCTCTTCTGGCTCTATGGCAATGATTCGAGCTTCGGGATACCGCTCGGCGAAGAACACACTCGCGTAACCTACGTTCGCTCCGACGTCGATGATCACGCGCGGATTCGTGTCGACTCCCGGCAGGTCGTACTCCCGCGAAATGAAGATCTTCTCATACGTCCATATATCGGACGACGACGTGCGGACCAGCACTTTCCCCCGTGAGCCGGGTATTCGAATCCAGACAGGCTCGCGAGCGACTTTCAGGCGTGTCCACGTCGAAAGCCCTCGAGCCAGGCCAAGGCGGTATACGTACTTGAGGATGCGCAGCAGTTCGTGCGCGATCGGGTTGCGGCGCTCGAGTTCCGTTGTCAACGAGGTAGCCTCTCGCGTAGGGCGGGCAATTCGGCCCGCGACGAGGTCATGACGTGTAACACGGGTGTTCCTGTCAGCGACTATGAGAATTTCAACGAACGGTGACGCGCCTGCATTGGCGCGCGTCAATCAATTGCAGTCGTCTCGACCACCATTCGCGTGTTTTCGTCCGAATTGCGACGATCGTGAGTTGGTACTCGGTGGTGACAGCTCTAACCTGCCGGACGACAAATGCTTCCAAACAAACTGCGCGAACGTGCCCGCCCGCGTAATCGGCTGGTTGCTGAAGGGCGATCGAGCATGATCATCCTCGTACTCGCCGTAGTCGCGGTCATGGGCTGTGGCGGAGACTCGGTTGGTCCGCAGCGCACCAAACTCGTTTCGCCGGGCCCTGGAGTCCCTGTGTACGATGCGACGAACCCGAACCATGTGCTTCATGTGTTCGAGGATTGGAGCGCGTACAGCACCGCGAGTGATGTTGGTGTGCTGAACCGTGCCGACGGTGGCGGTCCGTGGCTCAACGGGAACGCCGCCTATCAGTCGATCGCGACCACCAATGTCGACCCGTGGTTCGGCAAGAAGACACTCGACGTCAACTACAAGGATGTGCCCGGATCCGGGCAGGCCCTCGAACGTGGCCTCACGCTCATCCAGGGTACACCCGCTCGATATCTGAATGCGAGCAAGGTACAGCAGTCGCTGATCATCGAGTGGGCGTGGCGCTACGAAGGGGCTGCCTATCAAGGCAAGATCGCCGACTGGCAGCCATATGCCGGAACTGATCGCTTCAACTATCAGGCGCCCGACTACAGCCCGATGGGCGCGCAGACGCAGAACGACTGCGATACCGATCCACTCTGTAGCCTGTTCTACACCAACCACGGCAACACGCCGAAGATCGCCGAACTGGACGCTCCACCGAATGTCGGCGTGCAACACGCTGAGATCTCGCGGAGCATCTATGCAGCTTCGCTCGTGTACTACACGCAGAACATGAACTATGGGGCGGGTGCCGGCCAGGTGGCGTGGGGTGATTCGCCGCCGGGCGGGAACATGGCCGACAACGCGTGGCATCGAACGATTCTGCGGCTGACCTTGAACATCAATGGTGTGATGGGCACGGGCCGGATCGAGGAGTGGGATGAGAAAGCAGGTCTGCCGGCGGTGAAGGTGATGGAGTACATCGGTGACCCCGGCGGTTACACCGCGGGTCTGGTGAATGGGCGCGACGTGAGCCAAGGTGGGAACACGTGGCTCACGCCCAGCTCGACGCTGTATCTCTACACACTGACGTCGGTCGGTCCGATCTACAAAGGCGGCAACACCACGCACATCGGCTACGTCCGCATCTGGTCCCAACCACGGGAGTGATACCACAACGGCCACGCGCTGGTTACGACCGCGTCGTGGTCTGTTGGGACCGTAGCCGCACCTCGCCGGTCGCTCCGAGAGGAGAATAGTTCTGCTTCAGCGACGCTGCCCGAGCTGAATTCACCGACCCCGCTCTGGCAATCACGTCCTCGACGACTCGAACGAAGTCCTCGCCTAACGGCGCCTTTCCAAGGTGGCGAGTGTCGGCGAGTGCGGACTGCTGTCGGAGTTCACCCCGTCGCCAAGCAGCGATGAGGGAGCCAAGCACATTCCGGTTTCGCTCCGTCGCCTCCAGATCGAGGAGATGACAACGCGCGAACTCACGCGCCAGGTCCCACCCGGCACTCGCCTCGGGCGCGAGCACCAATATCGGGTTTCCCGTGCAGAGATAGTCGAACAGCTTGGTCGGGATCTGGTTCGCGTAGCGCTCAGTCTGAACACATACCAGAACTGACGGTTGCGACATCAACCGCGCGACCTCTGTGAACTTCAGGTGCGGCGAGAAGTCGATCCGGACGCGTGTGTCCCCCATGCTGGCTCGACTTGCCGACGGCTCGACATCGCCGATCAGCTCGAGGACCACTTCCTCCGCTGACAACTGGCCGCCGGCAATCAACTCGTCGAGAGCGCGAACGAGCGGTGTGACGTTGCGTCCGTGATAAAGTGAGCCGATGTGGCGAATGCGAAGTGGTTCACCGTTAGGCACCGGGCGAGATTCGCTTTGCCGCGGGACGTCCGAGCCGTTCAAGATCACGTGAATCCGATCGCCGAGTGGTGCCAACGCGCCCGCCGTCGCGGCTACCCGAGGACTGTTGAAGCAGACGACGGCCGAATCGGCAAGAACCGTCGCCTCCCATTGCTCGACGCGTCGCTGGGCCCATTCCGCCGGAAAGGGCCATGTTGCGCCAGTGCCGGAGCTCCACGGATCACGAAAGTCGGCGATGAACGGCACGTCGAGCGCACGAGCGATTCGATGGCCGACCATCACTCCCGTCCACGGCGGACCGGAGGCGATGACGACGTCGGCGTCGATTCGTGCGCCCAACGACTTCCCGGCCCGAACCGCCGCGCGGATCCACGGTCGATAGGGATCGGGCAGCACATCCCAGAGACTGACATTGCGACGAACCCGCGCCAGCAGCCCTCGCGAGAGGAGATCGGCCGGTTCAGCGTCACCCGAAGTGCTCCTCTCCGCGGTCGCGACTGAACGAGCGGGTCGGCGCGGTTTCAGCATCATGTACAGACTCCCTAATGAGAAGGGCGTCTGGACACGATGCACGTGTTCGCTGAATGGAAAGACGCGCAGAAGCCCAGCATCGGATCGATCAGCTGACGGCTCTGGTCCCGCGAGGACGGACACCTCATGCCCAGCGTCAACCAACGCACGAGCGAAGTGAAGGCTCCGATGCGTTCCGCTCACGTTTTCGGGCGCGAAGTGATATGCGACAAAAAGAATGGAGGCCATCAGCTATCAGGTAATGTCACGGCTGGTGAAGATTCTCGACTGGCGCCGTGCCGCTGATGACCGCCAGACAAGTCCTCGAGCGGCGGCAACCACGCCGCGGATGCGATGAGTGATCGCTCCGCTCACGGTCTGCACGGCGATGCGCCATTCATACCGGTGGAGATTTCGAAAAACCATTACCGCAGTGCGGACACTGTGGCGTCGGCGTTCCTGCTCGGCGGTTTGACGATACCCTACTCGAAGAACTCGCGCGGCTTCGGCTCGCCTGGCGTTTGCGAGATCCCGTGAACGGCGCTTGGCCGGAGCGGTCGTCAGTTCTTTCGGGAAGTACTCGTTGTCAATTTCGCCCGGCACGAACGACCACGAGGCAACGCGCCCGGCCTCGACCTCCACCGACAACCAGCCCGTCGCCCGCGTTCTGCGGTCCCACGTCATATCGCAGATGAAATTGCCGAGACTGTAGGCGATCACTCCACCACCATACTCCTCGACTTCGCGAACGACATGGGGATGATGTCCAATGACGCACGTCGCGCCCGCGTCGATCATAGCGCGGGCGATACGTCGTTCTCTCTCGCTCGGTACGAGAATGAACTCATCTCCCCAATGCATCGATACGATCACGATGTCCGCACGTCGCCGAGCGGATGCGATCTGCTGGTAGGCTTCTTCGGAGAGCTCGTTGTACGGCGGAACGCCGGGAGCGTATTGCCGTGGTCGATCCGACCACCCGAGCAGGGCTACCCTCTTGCCATCCACGACCATCGTCCCGGTCTCGGAGAAGTCATCCGGCGTTCCCACGACATGGATACCGGAGGCTCGCAGCAACGCAACCGTGCTCGCGAAGACGTCGTCGCCCGCCTGCGTGCTGTGGTTCGTCGCCACGTTCATTGCGGACAAGCCGGCCTCTCTCAGGAAGTCAGCGTAAACGTCCAGTCCGCGACACTGTCGCTGCGCGAGGTCCCCACGGTCGACCTTATCGAGCCCGAGTGTGAACTCGAGATTTCCGAAGAGAAAATCAGTCTTCGCGCCGTGCGGCATCACGCGTTTCGCGAGCCCCGAGGGGATCCCCTCTGCATAACGAGAGAGGAAGCCGAACCCGACCGCCTTCGGATGGTCTCCGAGTGCGATGTCGCCGACGAAGGTGAGCCGCACAGCCATCAGCTCCTCGCCGGAAGCGGCAGCCCAACGGCGGCACGCAGTGCGGCGACGCGCGCCTGGGTCAGGTCCCGGTGCTGATCCGCCCAAGCTTCGATCTCGGCCTTGAGAGTCGCGCGGTGTTCGTAGGCAGCAAGCACGGCCTGCACTATGTCAGCAGGGTCATGCGCGCAGAACACAGTCCCATGCGTAAACAATTCGGTGAGCGCTTTCGTGCCTGAAAGAACGCATGGCTTGCCGGCCGCCATTGCTTCGTACGCCCCGCAGACGAGACAGTCCTGCCAGGTCGTAAGATCGAGCACGAGGTCGACGTTATGGAGATAGGCGTCGTAGGTATTTCGGTCGACGAATCCGAGTAGCACAACACCTGGAAAAGACTCCGGCGATATGCCGACGCGTGCGTAACGACCGGAGGCGAAGACTCGAAATCCGAGAGCCGAAAGCGAATCGGCCGCCGCGAAAACTTCGCGGTATGGCTCATCCGCGTCGTACGAGCAGATGAAGAGCACGGACTTCTGAACGCCCTTCATGCCATCGGGCCTGGGCAGATTCCTCGGAGGCTGCGGTAAAGGGTCGGGACACACGAAAACCTTTCCGCCGTGGCTCCGAACACGCTCGGCATGGCCAGGGTTTGTCACGATCACCAAGTCGACGTGCCGATGTGCAAAATTCAGGAGCCGTTGTACAACCCGACGCCCTGTCACGTCGACCACACCCCCGTAATGCGCGTCTGAAACGAATTGGAAACGAAACAGGGCTCGGCAGACGATGAGTAGGTAGGTCAGCACCAGCGACGGGTTCGGCGCGAAGACCACTCTCGGGCGCGTCTTCCTGAGCAGCCGAATGGTGGCTGCGATCGCCCGGATCTGTCGACGGACGCGGCCACCCCGAAATTCGAGGACGTGCAACGGCACGCCCAGTTCCCGCGCCATCGAACCGTTTCGCGGTTGGACCTCCCAGGTAATCCAAATGGCGTCGCTGGCTCGGGTCCTGGCATGCGCTGCGGAGCCCGCCCGTTCTGCCGATTGCGCATTCGACGACGGCGACTCCGGGGGAACCACAGGTGGCGCGCGATCCACAATTCGTTGCTGAGGCGCAGCAGTCATTGCACGCACAACCAAGGTTTGCTTTCGCTCCAACATGTCCGAAAGGGCTGTCTGCGCCGTGCCGGCCAGTTGCAAATTCCTCGCGCCGTGTTGGCTCCGTCGACTCGTGATGCGGCCGAGATTCCCGTCCGGTTGGCCGGTGGAATGCCGTAACTGATTGTGATCCCAGCGCTCTGCGAAAACGACGCGAGCGATTGCTTCAGCGACGTGCTCCCCGAGCGCAGGGCGCGACGCTCGCTGAGCGCGGACGCACAGGCGCTTTCGGCGCGCGGCACCAGAGCGCCGGCGTGCAATTGTTCGCATGGTGCCATGCGCGCGCCAAAGGCAACGCACGTGCCATTTAGCACCTGTTCAGGGCACAGAACTTGAGTTCGCGACCGCGCATGTGTGGCATATGCGGCATCGCGCTCGCTGATCCAAGAGCGACTCCTGATAAGGAATTGATCACTACCATGCGGGACGCGATGATCCATCGCGGCCCCGATGGTGCCGGCATCCTGGAGCTGCCCGGAGCCACTGTCGCCCATCGCCGTCTAAGCATCATCGATCTAGCGCACGGCGATCAGCCGATGAGCAACGAGGATGGCTCCATCTGGGTCACCTTCAACGGCGAGATCTACAACTTCCGCGAGCTGGAGGCGCAACTCTCGGCTGCGGGTCACCGCTTCAAGACGCGATGCGACACCGAAGTCCTCGTCCATGCATACGAGGAATACGGCGACGACTTCGTTCGACGCCTCAACGGGATGTTCGCCTTTGCTCTCGTCGATCTGAAGCGGCAGCGCGTCCTGCTGGCACGCGACCATCTCGGGATAAAGCCACTCTTTTACGCGCGTCTGCGCGATGGGCTGGCGTTCGCGTCCGAGATCAAGGGCGTTCTCCCAGCGCTCGAGCAAGTCCCCAGTCTCCGGGGCCAGAGTCTCCAGGAATACCTGATTTTCCGATACGTCGCGTGGGACCGGACGTTCTACGAGGATGTCTATCGGCTTCCTCCGGCGCACATTGCCATTTGGCAGAGTGGTCAGCTCTCGATCCGTCGCTATTGGTCGCCATCGATGGCCAGTGCTCGCGATCATATGACGCTGAGCGAGGCGTCGCAGGCGCTCGAGCAGCATCTCGCGACCGCAGTCGAGCAACAGCTCATGAGCGACGTTCCGCTCGGCTCTTTCTGCAGTGGTGGTGTTGATTCCGGGCTGGTGACGGCTTACGCCGCCCGGAGCTCGACGGGCTTTCAGTCATTCTCCGTTGGCTTCGACGACCCGGCGTGGGACGAAACCGATCTGGCCCGCGACTCGGCGCGACGCGCTGGGACGACGCACCACGTCGTGGTCGCTCAGGCCGGCGACGTCGAAGCGACGCTCCATCGGCTGATTCACTTCCATGACGAGCCGCTCAGCCATCCAAACTCGTTAGGGCTCTACACGCTGAGCGAGTTGGCGCGGCGACATGTGAAGGTCGTTCTCACCGGCGAGGGCGCGGACGAGCTGTTCGGAGGGTATCCCCGTTACCATCTTGCGCGACTGCGTGGCGCGTTCGAAGGGGTCCCCGACTTCGCAAGAGCGGGAGCGGCAGCCTTGCTGCGATCGGTTCGCGGGCGTCGGGCGAGCAAAGCCGCGGCGCTCCTCTCCCCCTCGTTCGAAGATTCGATCGTCTTCAACTCCGCCTACGTCGACCCCGGATTGGTCGCCGAGCTCACCGGCGGCTCCGTCACGGAGGCAGTGACCACGCGTCGCCATCTCCTCCGTGAAAGCAGAGTGCGTAGTGATGCCATCGCGACGATTAGCAGATACGAATTGCTGACCTATCTGCCGTGCTTGCTCGATCGCATGGACCGGATGTCCATGGCGCACTCGCTCGAGGGCCGGGTGCCGTTCCTTGATGTGAACCTTGTCGAATGGGCACTGGGATTGGGCACGTCGCTCAAACTCGGGCCGCGATCGAACAAGCGCGTCGTCAAGCACCTCGCCGCGAATCTGCTGAACCCACGGATCGTTCGCGGTCCGAAATCGGGCTTCGGTCTTCCGTTGGATTCCTGGTTCAGGAGTCCGGAACTTTCTCGGATCGTCGAGCGACTCCGCGATCCGCATCACCCCGCCGCCGCGCACTTCGACCAGAAGATCGTTCAACGCGCTCTCCAGCAACACCTCGGCGGAGTCGAAAAGCATGGCGAGCTGTTGTGGCTTCTCGCCAACGTGTATCTCTGGCAGGAGAGCCAACCGGCCAGTATTGCGCGACCGACCGGCTTGCGCCTGAGAGCGACTGCCTAGGCCGACTGCCGAGCAAGCGCACTTGGAGCTGTGGCGCTTCTCGTCAGTACATCCAGAATCTTGGTCGCCACAGCTTTCCAGGTGTACGATCGCAGCATGAGTGATCTACCACGTGCCCCCATGTCGGCCGCGAGCTGCGGCGATGTGAGGAGCGTCGTGAGCGCATCGGCATAGCCATCGATATTGCCGATCGGCACCGCAAAACCGGTCTCTTTCCCCTCGATCAGCTCGAGTGCTCCTCCCTGGGCAGAGGCAACCAGCGGCAAGCCCGCGCTCATCGCTTCCACGAGCACGTGCGGCGAGCGATCGAAGCGATGGGGGAGGAAGAACGCACTCGCGCGACGGAAGTAGCTGGCGAGCACGGCGCGATCACTGATTCGCCCAGTGAACTCGACTCCGTCCGCCCGCGGCGGATTCTTCATGCCGCCGTAGTCGGCACCGATGACGACGAAACGCGCCTTCGGGATCGACTGCCTAACGACGTAGGCCGTCTGCGCCAGGAAATCGAGTCCCTTTCGATGAAAGTCGTTGGATACGTGTAGGATGAGGGGCTCGCGCTCCGCCCATGAAATGCTCTCGGACGAGAGGTCGACGCCGCAGGGGCCCCAGCCGGCCACCTGAACTTTGTGCTTCGGGATCGTAGGATGCGCGAGGAGCGTTTGCTCTCGCGCCCACTGCGACATGCAGAGGACGGCTGCCGCGTCGCGATACGTCGCCGCTTGCTGCCGGTGTGCGACGCGACGATTGGTGTACCCATCCTTCGGCTCACCCAGGACTGGCTCGAGTGCCATGCTCTGGTCGATGTAATTCACGAAAGGGATCTGCCTGCCGAGTTGCGACAGACGAGGATGGAACCAGCTCCCCCACATGATGAGACCTTCGAGATTCGAGCAGACAGCACGAAGACCGCGCTGCAGAACGCGACGTCGTCGCGCCTCCAGCAACGGATGCATTTGATACGTCACCCACCACTCCGCGCGGCCAGGGCGAAACGATAGGGCGGCTGCCGCGTACCGCGTCAGCGGATCGATCTGGTCGAACTCGACATCGGCAATCATGTCCGCCTGCTGCCGAAGAGCATCCGCGAGATGCCGAGCTCTATTGTCGTTGGACGCGAATGCTATCGCTGGCGGAATTGACTCTTCTTCGATCTGGCTCACGTGACTCTCGGAGTGGGGAGTGCTGTCGGCGCGGTACGGGCATGAGCAACATGCGTGCGCTCAGCCGACCGGCTTTGCTCGTGGTCCCGAGGTCCGAGTTCGAGGTGTACGCGCGACAGTTGCTGCGCGCGCGCGACAGCCTATCTCGCTGATTGCCACGGATTTGCGCACAAGTAGGCGGCAGGCATCTTGCCACCCTCCCCCACGCTTGGCTGACCGGTGGAGTCCTATGTATCGGGGCTCGCACAGGTCCATCACCCCTCGCCCATTCTGTGTTGTCGCACCCCGCTCGCCACCTCAAAAGATCAGTGATTGCGTTCGACTCTCAGGCAGTGCCAGCCCGCGACAGCGCCGGTTCGCATTCGCGCGCTGCCGCGCGCTCGACTCGAACCGCGCTGCTCCTGCTCGAGGATCTCGGAGGCGGCACGGGAAATCACGTGTGCCAGCTTGCGGCGCTCTGGCGCACCCGTGGATGGCGCGTCGTGATCGTCACCCAACGCGCTCCTCTCGTCCGAGCACTTCCGGAAGGAGTCGACGTCCACGTAACGAAGAGCGGCGGCTGGTACGATCGATTCCCGCTGGCCCAGTTGCGCCGGCTCGTCGCATTGAAGCGCATCGTGGCGACGCTCAAACCAGATGTCGTCCACACGTACTTCTTCTGGTCGATCATTTATGGTCGCTTGCTCAAGTTGATGGGTCTGGCGCCGGTCCTCGTCGAGAACCGAGAGGACATGGGCTTCAGCTGGGGATGGGGCGCCTACCTCGCCTTACGCCTGACACAATCGGTGCCCGATCGAGTGATCGCCGTCGCTGGCCCGGTGAAAGAAGTTGCGCTGCGGAAAGAAGGATTGGCGCCCTCGCGAGCCATCGTCGTACATAACGGGATTCCGCTGGCAACGAGCGCCGAGCGCGGTCGCGAGGAAACGCGGAGGCAGTTTGGCTTTGCCCACGAGCATATCGTGATCGGGATGGTCGCGAACCTGCCGCGAGAGGTGAAGGGCGGTAAGCATCTGCTCGACGTTGTTCGCGAGGTGGTCGCCGCCGCGCCGACCGCGCGGTTTCTGCTCGTCGGCATGGGGACGGATGCGGAGACGCTTCGTCCCGAGCTCGAGGCGCGCGGCATCGCGGAATACGTCGTTGGCGCCGGCTATCGGCGAGATGTCGAGGACTGCTACACGGCGATGGACATCTCCGTGCTCACGTCCTCCACGGAGGGACTCTCGATCACGCTGCTGGAATCGATGCGAGCCGGGTTGCCGACGGTCGCGACGCGCGTCGGCGGCAATGCGGAGCTCGTCGTCGAAGGTGAAACTGGCTTTCTCGTCGATTTCGGCAACTGGTCGGCTTTCGTCGACCGGGTTGTCTCGCTGGCACATGACGGCGACCAGCGGCGACGGATGGGCGATGCGGGGCGTCGCCGCGTCGCCGAGCAGTTCGGGGCAGAAGGGGTGGGCGGGCGGTACCTCACTGTTTATGAAACACTCATCAATGTCGGCGTGGAGTCTGGAACTTCCCGCACCGTCTACTCAGAGCTCACTCGAGGGCAGGAGACCGCTTTATGAATTCCTGGAAGGAAGCAAGGTGGCGTGGACGACTGAAGATGGCGCTCTTCAGTCTCATCCCCGTCCTCGTGCTGCTGATCATCGCGCAGCTCTATGCGTACATGACGATCGAGCGCACCATCGTTCAGACAACGGATCCCGTCACGGGCCAGCAGTACTACTCGATGCGGATCGGTCTGTGGCCATGGTCCCACAAGAGCTACACGCCGATCAACTCGTTAGGTCTTCCCGACCATGAGTTCGTCGGCCTGGTTCCGAAGGGCGGGTGCATCCACGTGCTGCTCGCCGGCGATTCGTACACGTTCGGCGACGCGACGAGCGCCGTCTACCGCTGGGGCAACGTCCTCCAGGGGATGACCGAGCGGCGCATCAACAACCGCTGCATCCGGTTCTTCAACATCGGCGTCCGTAATTCCACGATCGATACGACGATCGTCCGCATCCATCAGGTGCTTCCGCTCATCCAGCCGGACGTCGTCGTCCTCTCGCAGTATCAGAACGACCTCACCGATCTCGCGAACCCGGGCTCGCCCGCCTGGGTGCCCGCGGGACACGGCCGTCGTTATGACAGCCACTGGGGCGAGCGGTTGGCGCGAGTCGTTCCCGGCTACAACCTCTCTCTGGAACGATATCTCACCTACAACGCCTTCGAGTTCATGATCGAGCACAACATCAAGTACGATGTGTTGTCGACCTGGTCGGTCCTCGAAACGCCAGCGAAGAAAGACTGGGCGACGAAGCTCGAAGGGATCTATCACGATCTCTACGGCTCGCTCGTGAAAGACATGCGCTCGCGCAACATCCAGTTCGTCGCCGCCATCTTTCCGAGCAAGATGGACGTGATGGCGAAGCGGTCTCCAGAGGGCGAATACTTCCAGAGTCTCGCGAAAGAGTTCAATGTGCCTTACCTGTCGCTCATGCCGACACTCGAGGCTCATCGGAACCCGATGCCGTACCATCTCTATGACGGCCATATGAACGAGTACGGCAACGCCGTCACCGCCGATGCAATCTGGAAGTGGCTCTTCACCGCGCACCCCGCTCCGGCGCCGGTGCTCCAGGAAGCGGCGGAGATGAGCATGCTCACAACGAAGTCGACTGGCACGCCCTAGTGCCGCAGG
>Ga0207707_10003284_pt1 | contig 14371 bp, 14 predicted proteins | sample KBSC83BmetaG_FD_184336 | JGI IMG/M metagenome (GOLD analysis project Ga0207707, IMG submission 184336) | Corn rhizosphere microbial communities from Kellogg Biological Station, Michigan, USA - KBS C8-3B metaG (SPAdes) (version 2) | ecosystem: Host-associated > Plants > Roots > Rhizosphere ...
AAGCCCAAACGACCCCGACAAACGGCTGGGTTTACACGACGAGTACGCCTATCGGTGTCCTGGGCACGGTTTGGGGATACTCCACAACGCCCAATGTGAAGGTCATGGAACTTCGCACGTCTCAATCGGAGAACTTGGGAACAGAGCGGGTGGCGAACCTGACCGAGTTTCTTCTTGCGAATGAAGGCGCGACGATCCATGTCGATGTGATCGGCGGCGACGGAAAGATCAAATCACTGGAGGGCGCATACGAAATCGTGAGTCCGCTTCGGGGTTTCGCCGCGATTCCGCGACCGGTGGCCGGCAATTACCAGGTCCCGGACGCGGGAAATTTCGGTGACATGGCGATCGCCTTGAAAACGGAGAATGGTACTCTCGTATTTCCCGCCGCTAAGATCGACAGTATAGAAGTTATCGGACAGGCTAAGTGGACCAAGCCAAAGATCGTGATGCAAAACCGCCTTGGCATCAGAACGGAAGGCGTGTCGGACGGAAAGCCGATAAATCTCGGCCTCGCGGCGCTTGAACGGGGCATCCGCTGGATACCCGCATATCGGGTCGAGGTCAAAGGAACGCCGATAAAGGAAGCAAAGCTCGAGCTAGAAGCGGATCTGATTAACGAGCTCACCGATCTGAACAAAACCGAGATGTATTTCGTCGTCGGTGTGCCTCATTTTCTTTTCGACGATACGATGTCACCTTTGTCGATGAATACAGCGTTTGCGGGTGTCTCGGGATATTTTCAGGGCAGCAGGGATCTCAGAAATGTGTCGCTGTCCGCGAGGCAGATAATGAACGTTGCGGACGGTGCGGACTATTCACAAAGACAAAACGAACCGTCACCCACTGTTCCTATTGACGAACAACTGAATTCATTTTCCGCTGAGCAGCTTTACCTCTACCAGGCGAATTCGATAACGCTGAAGAAGGGCGAGCGGTCGAGCCTGCGCCTTTTTTCGCTTACCGTTCCGTGCACAGAGGTGTTCGAATGGACAGTCAACGACGATCCTGAGACACAAAGACGATATTTAGACTACTCTGGCAGCTCTAATTCACAGCCGCTGATCCGCGATCTGTCGACCCAGGTGTGGTACGCGCTAAGGCTAAAGAACGTGACGGGAATGCCATGGACTACCGCTCCGGCGATCACATTTCGCGAGTGGAAGCCGATCGGTCAGGACATGCTTACTTTTACGCCGATCGGAGCCGACAACATATTGCGGGTGACGCCAGCGACAGAAGTGATCGGAACACAAACGCTCGAAGAGAAAGCACGAGAACGTACTCAATTGAACTACAGCGGAAGCACGTACAATTTTGATCTTGTAACTATTGAAGGAACGCTAAAGCTGCGCAATGTAAAAAAAGAGCCTGTCGAGCTGGTTCTAGCACGTAACCTCGTTGGTGAGGTCCAGTCCGCCACGGACGACGGAAAGATCTCGAAGGAAGGCTTGAATCTGCAGATGGTAAATCCCAACTCGTCGATCAAGTGGAACCTTGTCATCCCACCGGGCGAGAAGGAGATCAAATATTCATATAAGGTCTATATCCGCCGATAGGAGATGGTGATTTGTGAACTTATGCTTCGGCAGTTTTCATGGCCCCGCCGCATATCTGTTCAACCGTCTCACTGATTCGTGTCAGGTCGGCGAAACCGGGAAGCTGTTTGATCCTATCGGAAACGGTCCGCTCGGCGCATTCGCGACCCTCGTCTCCGCCGAAGAGTGTGGCGATGACATAATGAGTCCGCTCGCGCGGCAATGAGCCTTGCCCTACCGGCTGCCAGAAATGGTCAATGACATATCGAGCGATCCGTTGTGCAAGATCGTTTCCGCGAAGCTCGATGCGGGCGACGCTCGAATAGAATTTCGTGTGTGCGGACTCTTCGCGGATGATGCCGTTTAAGAGCTGAGTCAAAACAGGATGATCGGCCAGCTTCATCAGGCGTCGATACCCTTGGGTTGTCGACATCTCGTGTATAGCGCCAAATGTCATATGCGTTGCCGTAAAGCGGCGGCCGGCGAGATTTGTCAGCGACGTGATGATGCGTGAATTCATCCGGTAAAACCGCGAGACGGATGAGAAGACCTGCGACTTCCACTTGTGATCCGACTCAAAACCTGCCTCGGTCAAAAACCGATTCAACAGCTCACCGTGAAGCGTCTCTTCGGTGCCCCAGCGTTCCATAAATTTGCTTATCACGGGGTCTTTACCGGTCGGCGTGCGACGCAGCTCGCGATAGTACAAATCGGTCAGCGTTTCGACATCGCGCATGTAAAACAGTACCGGCACGAGACGCTCTTCGAGCGGGTATTCGCGAACGCTTTTCCAATCAACCGAGTCTAAGAATTCGGGTGTCAAGGTCCGTGGCTGTCGCTCGTACCATGCGAGGACCTCTTGTTTTGTTTCGAAGGGCATAACGATGATGGTTTTCGCTATACTTGGACTTTCGGATGCAGTCGGGTTAAATTCCCTTTTTGCATCTCGCGTTTCTATGACGAAGTCCCATTTATTCATCTTTCTGTTTCTCGCATTTTTTGCTTCGCACGCGTTGGGCCAATCCGGTCTGGCAGCTCCCGGCGAAAAGCATCTCAAAAACATCAAGCAACTCACGAATGGCGGCGAGAACGCCGAGGCTTACTTTTCGTTTGATGGAAAGCAGTTGATCTTTCAGTCAAAGCGCGACGGCCGGGCGTGTGATCAGATCTACCGGATGAACATCGATGGATCGGATGTGCAAATGGTGTCGAACGGCGAGGGCCGCGCGACATGCTCGTACTTTTTTAAGGGCGGGAAGATGGTTTTGTACTCGTCGACATTTGGCGGAAAGCGCGAGTGCCCGACGGAGCCGGACCGGTCACAGGGCTACGTCTGGCCGGTCTATTGGGATTACGACATTTACACGGCGACGCCCGACGGAAAAAATATCAAGAACCTAACAAACATGCCCGGCTACGACGCGGAAGCGACCATCTCTCCCGACGGCAAGAAGATCGTGTTCACATCGGAACGCGACGGCGATCTCGAGCTATATTCAATGGACATCGACGGCACGCACGTGAAGCGGTTGACGAACGAGGTCGGTTACGACGGCGGCGCGTTTTTCTCGCCGGATTCGAAAATGATCGTCTATCGCGGCTCACACCCGAAAACACCGGAAGAGACGAAGCGATACAGGGACCTTTTGGCGCAGCATCTGATCGTGCCGACCACGTTTGAGCTATGGGTGATGAACGCCGACGGTTCGAACAAGCGGCAGGTAACAAATCTCGCGTCAGCGTCATTCGCACCGTTCTTTATGCCCGACGGAAAGCGCATAATTTTCTGCACGAATTACTTCGACCCCGACCGCAACAAGCCACACCGCCAGCCAAATTTTGATCTCGCGATCGTCAACATGGACGGCACCGGCCTCGAACGCGTGACATATAACAACTCGTTTGACGGCTTTCCGATGTTCTCGGCCGACGGCAAGAAATTGGTCTTTGCCTCAAACCGAAATGACGCAAAGCCCGGCGACACGAACGTGTTTATTTCGGATTGGGTGGAGTGAAAATGAGATTAATACCATCAGCGCTTCTCACAATTTGCGGCGCCGCTCTTGTCACATTTCCTCAAGAGGCGACGCAAATTGACGCCTTTGGACCGCTAGGTTGCGATGCGTATTTGGCGAGAATAGATCAGTCAATTCAACGAGCCCGGCAAAGTTCCGACGCCCGAGTCTATATCTTTGTTTATGAGGGAAAAACAGTTGGCACTGTTGGCGCGAGTAGGCGACTGGTAACTTTCTATCCGCTTGTCGGCTCAACACGAGCAAAAATCCGATCCATTAAGCAACTTATCGCTTCAAGAAACGTTCGGCCAGACAGGTTTGTCCTTATCGACGGAGGTTTTCGTGAGAGTCCGGAGGTCGAGATTTGGTTGGTTCCAAATGGCGCTATTCCACCGCAACCGACACCGACGAAAAGCAAGATGAGACTTAGAAAAGGGACACCACGCGGATTTTGTACGTCGTGTTGCGGACCAGTTTAAGAGGATTTCGGCAGGAGACGATCGCGACGATGACTCCCATTTCATTTTGCAAATTTCACGGTTTTGGAAATGACTATATCGTAATCGAGAGCGCGAATATAGGCGCGTCTATTTCGATTGCGGACTTAGCGCGGGCGATCTGTCATCGGCATACCGGTCCGGGGTCGGATGGTATTGCCGTTCTTGAAAAGCTCGAAGGTGAAAGTGCCGATTACCATTGCCGGATCATAAATCCCGACGGAAGCGAGGCCGCGTTTTCGGGCAACGGAACGAGGTGCGCGGTCGCGTATCTTTATTACAAAAAGATCTGGTCACAACCGACGCTGCGGCTTGAGACAAAAAGTGGGGTTAAGAATTACACGCTGATAGAACGCATGTCCGACGGCCATTATTGGTTTGAGGCCGAGATCGGAAAGCCGCGCTTTGCGAGTGATGAGATACCGGTTCTGACCGAGTCGCCGCTTGAAACTGTTGTCGAACGCCGGATTCCGTTCGGCGACGATTGGATTACCGTCTCAGCCGTAAATATCGGCAATCCGGTCGCATGCACATTTGTCGATGATTTCGATCTTGACTGGCGTGCCTTGGGTCAAAAGCTAGAACGACATGAGGCGTTTCCCGAACGTGCCAATATCGTATTTGTAAAAGTTCTCGACCGCGAAAATATCGAGCTGCGCATTTGGGAGCGCGGCGCGGGTGAGACGTCGGCCTCAGGCACTTGCGCGAGCGGCGCGGCCGTTCTCAGTGCGTTTACGGGCAAAACCGAGCGGACCGTCTCGGTCCACACCGAGGGCGGCGTGACCGAGGTTTTTTGGCGCGACGACGATGAGATACTGCTCACGGGCCGCGCCGATCTTGTCTATTGGGGTGAATGGCCGAGCTAGTTGCCGCTCGATAGATATTTCGTCGGTATCGGCAGCTCGGGCGTTTCGGCTTGCCAGTAGATCGTCATTACCCACCAACGCTTTCCATCATTGAATAACTGAAAGCTGTTAATGCCACGGGCGAAAGGTGTCTTGTCGGCCGCGCTGTGACGGGATTCGTACGTCGAAAATACGTGCGTGACGGAGCCATAGGTCTCGACGCGGCGGGCAGTTTCGCGTTCAAAAAATCCCTGTTTGGCAAAGAAGGGCTCGACCCGCTTGACGTAATCGTCAGGCGAGAGCGCATGTGCCGTGATAGCACCTGTCTTAGCGTCTTTGCTTGTCGGTATCAGACGCGCGGCTTTCCGGCGTCGCCCGAGATGACGTCATAGACAGCCTTCATAATACTGTCGAGCGACGCGACATCGCCGGGGTCCGCCTCTTTTGCTGTCTGTCCCATAACGGCCTGAAACGCGGTCAGAGTGATAACGATAAGAAGAAGTTTTGCGATCATCGTGCTTTTACGTATCGAAGTGTCGACTTGGTTTCAACCAAATTTATTTCATACCAGCTGACAGCTACCAGCTAACAGTTCTCGGGTATCACCTGTGAACTGTCAGTTGGTTTCGGCTTTTGTTTCGAGGTCATCCTGCAATTCGCGTGGCAGCGCGGACAAGAGATCATAACCGGTTTTTTGCTCGATGGCTCGAACCGTGGTCGTATATTTCCGCCAACTGTCTTCGGCAATGCCTGATACGTTTGGCATATCGACGGCGATGACATGCGTTCGCGAATTTACCGACGACGGGTCACCGCCCTGCGGAACGGCTATTATAACTTTCCAAAAGTTTGTCGGGATACTTACCCCTCGTTTTAGTTTTCCTGCAATGCCGTAAACGCCAGCGATGATATAGAGATCGACGTGCCCGCGTTTGGCAAGGCCGCGCGCATAGGTTTCGAGCTTTTCCCACGGGTAACGATTGAGGTCGGGCGTCTGCGGGGCGATGTTTGTCATCAGGAATGTCAGACTGTTTTGCTCGGGGTCGGTCGTGCGATCGCCGCTTGGGCAGATGTGCCCGCGGTCGTAGCCGCTTCCCGTGTAGTCTGACGGCAATACGTGTTTCCACCCGTAGGGCAACTCCTCGTTTGGCCGAAAATCGTTAGACCGCTCCTCACCCCCGATATCGCTCTCGGCCAGCCGCCACGCGACCCAGTTTGGCCTGCCAAGACTGTTGTTATAGCTCTCAGCGTAGGCCGTGTTTACGATCAAATAATTATTCCGGTCAGAGCCGTCTGCGCTGGCGCTTGACGGGTTTCCAAATGCTAGGTAGACCCTTCGCGCCACGTCTACATCGGTGATCCGCGTCGGCATTTTGCCCGGCGGCGAGGTCCGATACGAGGTATTTTCGATCGGCGGACTGTTTTCGTTGCGATAGAAACGTTGTCCAACCCAGCCGCAGGCCACCGCAATCAAAGCCAATGCTCCGAACGCTAGTGTGCCGGTTTTGAATCTTCTTCGTCTCACTTTTATCGCTCGCCAGTATTCATTACGAGTCTAGCAAAACTGGTCGCGAGCCCGGTGCAGCCGAGGCGATAATTGGTTAAACTATAGGTTTGATGGCGGACAGGACACATCTCACGGGCATGACCATCGATGAGCTGATCGAATTTGTACGGCAGCTCGGCGAGCCGTCGTACCGCGCTCGGCAGATCTTCGGCGGGCTGCACGGGCGACGGTTGCGCTCATTTGAAGCGATGAGCGATCTACCAAAAGCGTTTCGCGCAAAATTGAGTGAGATGTCGACTGCTTCGGCGCTGACGGTCGAAAACCGGTACGTTTCAGAAGACGGCACTCGGCGCTATCTGATGAAAACGCAGGACGGCCAGCCTGTCGAGACGGTATTTATCCCGACCGAGAATCGCAATACGATCTGTTTCTCATCGCAATCGGGCTGTCCGCTCAAATGCGATTTCTGCCTAACGGCGAAGCTCGGGCTGCTACGTAATCTAACGGCCGGTGAGATCGTCGAACAGATCATCGTCGTGCTGAACGACGTTTACGGCGAATCGGCCGAGACGCCGCACGGAACAAACCTTGTCGCGATGGGCGCGGGCGAGCCGTTTTTGAATTTTGAAAAGTTGCTCAAAGCTCTGTCGATCATGTCGGAAGAACAAGGCCTGTTTATTGTGCCTGGCCGTGTCACGATCTCGACGGCCGGCATCGTGCCGAAGATCTACGAATTTGCAAAACTCGATCGGCGGCCAAATCTGGCCATATCACTATCGGCGCCGACGGATGAGCTTCGCGACCGGCTGATGCCGATAAATAAGAAGTGGAACTTAGACGAACTAATGACCGCGGCAAAGGCATTTGAGAAAACATTGAAACGCGGCGAGCGATTTACGTTTGAATACGTGATGCTCGGCGGCGTGAATGACAGCGATGATCATGCTCGTCAGCTTGTCCGGCTGTTCGAGAAGCATGATCTGCGGCGGGTCAAGGTCAATCTGATACCGCACAACGGGGCCGAGGGTCTCGAATACCATCCGCCGACGACGGAGCGGGTCATCGCGTTTAAGGAAACGCTCGAGTCGCTCGGTGTTTCCGCATATGTGCGAACGCCGCGGGGGCGAGACATTTATGCTGCCTGTGGTCAGCTCGCGGCTAAGACCGTTGACAGTGCGCGATTTGTCGCTCTTCCCATGCGGGAAGCTACGGGCTGAGGCCCGCACTCTAAGCATTTTTTCCTATGGAGCTTCTCATCCCAGGATTGATCCTTGTCGCTCTGATGGCCTATGCGTCGACGCGGATAAAGCGCGCGGCCGCGCGAGCCTTCGAGGCCGAAACGATCGCAGGCGATGGCTTTACCCTGGATAAGCCGGACGGTTTTCTTGTGAGGATCGGTCCGGATGGCGGCCTGCTTTTTGACGCGTATTCAAAGGATTTTGGGACCGGAGCGGCCGATAATGTCCGGGCCGCCACCGCGGTCGTGGTCGGGAGCGGTGAACGACTAAAAAAGGCTGCGAAGGCCGAGACCGCGCGGTTAATGTCCGCAGAAATCGGCAAGAGATTTGAATTGGGTGATGCCCACGGCATGCTCGTGACAGGCAAACTCGTAAAGGACGGCCACGATTTTGAGGTCACAGCAAAGATCCTCGAGCAAGGCAGCCGAACGCTTGTTTTGCGAATCGAAGTCCTCAAGGAAAAGGCTGCTGATCTTTCCGAAGGGATCGAAAAAATGCTGATCAGCTTTAACGCAAGCTAATAAATTATGAGACGAAGGGCATTGATATTTATTCTGACATTTGTGATCGCCGGCTCGATGGCAGCCGCCGCGAGATCGCAGACCATTTCGGGCTCGATCACCGGCGGCGCGGTCGCGCGCGGCGCAAGGGCGCGCGGCGTGATAACGATGAGTATACCGAGCGGCTTGCACGTTAATTCAAACCGGCCGAGCAGCCAATACTCGATCGCGACGACCTTGCGCATCAGCGGCTCGGGAGTTAAGTCGGCCTCGGTCAGCTATCCGCGCGGGCGTGATCGTAAATTCGAGTTTTCTGAAACACCGGTCAATGTTTATCAGGGCACGGTCAGATTCCCGTTTTCGGTCAACGTCCCTGCCCGTTTCAGCGGCAAGAGCCTAAGACTACGCGTGGTCGTTCATTACCAAGCCTGCACGAATGAAGTTTGCTACCCGCCGAAAGACAAAGAGATCTCATTATCGGCCGCCGTTCGATGAGGTCGACCCGCGGCGTCACAGTCTATGGCGAGACGGTCGATGATGAGACCCGGTGCATTCATTACAAGGGCGCAACCGACATCATCGCGATCAGATTTAAGTGCTGCGACCGCTGGTATCCGTGTTACGAGTGCCACGCGCAGGACGTGGGACATCCGGCTCAGGTTTGGCCGCGTTCAGACTTTGAAACACAGGTAGTTCTTTGCGGCGTTTGCGGACACCAATTGACGATTAACGAATATCTCTCATGCAACTCGACCTGTCCTGACTGCAGCGCAAAATTCAACCCGGGCTGCGCGAAACACTACCATCTCTATTTTGAGACTTAGCGGTCGCCGGGAGTGAGCGTGAAGCCGTCCGGCACAAACTCGATGGCGCGAAGCTCGCCATCGAGTGTGTCAGACTTTGCATACGTGAAAACCGCTGACGCGAGCAACGGGCCACCACCGCATTCGAGCGGTAGCTGCGTCGACGCGACCGTAAACCAGCCAAGCGACGGCTCGCCCACTCGCGGCGGCCCAAACCTGATATGACGGCCGTCGGCAACTATCTGCATCACCCAATTATTGCCGCTGCATTCGATCTTCTCGATCTGACCTAAGACACGCGTCTCATCCTTACGCGGCTTTCTAAGATCGTTTTGGATCGACCGTCGAGCCGATTCGGCGTTGACCGCGACGGGCGGCGCTCCGCGGCGTAATGTATCGTCATCGATCGCGACCATTCTTGCCGCGAGCATCTCACGCAGTGACTTGAGCCGAAAGTCGTCGGGCACAAAGCTGATGGCCGTTACGACGCCGCGTCCTGTGGAAACCGGGCTGTAATTGATAACGGTCAAAACTTTGTCGAGTTTGGCGCCACAGTCAAGCGAGTATGAATTTCCCGCCTCTTGCGCGACGGTCATTTGTACTGAGTTGAATTCGGTGCTCCTTAGGATCACAGTGTCGCTGCCGGTGTTCACATAGTAACTAACGTCGTTGCCGTTGCAGGCAATGCGCTGAATGTGGCCGACGACCTGCTGCTCGCCCGTACGCGGGTGGATAATTAGCCGATTGAAATTGTTATTGACGCGGTCAGTCTCGATCTTTTCGAGATCGGCATCGGTCAGCCATGACCGCTTGAGTACGGCGATCGGCATGGCGCGGGCGACGCTCAGCGAAAGCTGATTCTGCGTTTTTGACGCGGCCCGAGCATCAGCGATCTCCTCGGCGGTTCTGATGATCTCGCCGGCCTCGGCTTTTTGGTTAACATCGGCGGAGGCGGTGACTTCGCCGGCAAGCCGCCGGGCGGAGTCGGCGTCGTCGCGACGCAGCAGAATGCGGGCAAGAAGCAATTTGAGGTCCGCGTCGTCCGATTTTATCGATAGCGCCCGGCGGGCAAAGGAGAGCGCCTCGTCGAGGTTTTCGTCACGCGCAAGATCGACAAGAGCGGCGAGACGATAGCTCTCAACAAAATTTGGCTCTAGCTCGGACGACCGCCGAAGGACTCGACGTATCTCGCTCGCGGCCGCGTCGGAAATATCGCCGATCACTCCGCCCATGAGAAACTCGCGGCTGAGCACGAACGCATAGTCATAGTAGACCCATTGATCGGTCGAGCCGGCGTCGACGGCTGTCCTCAAAAACGCCTTTGCGTCGGTCCATTTGTTCTGCGCGACAAGAAGTTTTCCATACACGGCATTTGCCAGCGGGTCATTTTTTTCGGACGCCAATGCGTCCCGTAAATAGCCCCCGGCGCGGTCAGCGTCGCCCATTTGGAATAACAGATCGCCCAGGATCGCGGAGGCACGACCCGACGGCAGAGGCGTTGCGCTAGCGGCGGACAGATCGGTCGCGGCCGCGACTCTTCTAGTTGCGGATTTCGGCGACCGCTCCGCAAGAGTTTTGGTTAACTCTGCGTGTGTCGCGCCGGCTTCGATGTCAAACGCGGCTGAAAGCGGATCGCCGCCAGGCTTCAATTTTTCCAGAACTTGCGACAGATCTTCGACCTTCAGTTTTCCGTCCGTAATAAGCTGCCGAACGAGTAGCCACGATTCGGAGTAAAACTGTCGTCGTCGGTCGACGGACATAGATCGAAGTTCGTTAGCATCGATCGCAACAAGCTCTGAAACCGGGATCAGCCCAACGTGGCGAAGAAGCTGAAGGTGACCACGGTCCTCGCCGCCGATAAAGAGCGTTGCGTCACCGGCGGATCTCGTTGCGTCAAAATATTCGGCAAGACCTTCGTTCAGCCATGGCGGCAGCGACGCCGTGCCGAAATTTGCGTCGAGCATGAGATGAACGAATTCGTGGATGATCGGCGAGCGGGCAGGCCGCTTTTGATCGAGAGCCAGCGCGATGTAATTTTGGCTTTCGCCGGCCAGGAAATAGCCGGTCACGCCGCTGTCCATCCCGCCGTCGGCGCGTTTTGGAAGCACCGACTCGAAGGCGGCCGCGTCCTTAAATAACACGGCGACGGTGGGCTTACCACTTTCAATTTTTAACCGCGGATAAAGCTGAACGAATGCCGCGCGAAAAGCTTCTAACCGCGCGGCCTCGGAGGCAAGATCCGACTCAGGCGCGCCGCCGATCAGGGTAAAGTGTCTCGTAGTTACCGAATGCCATTCAGACGCGCTCTGCGCCGCAGTTCCGATCGCGCCGGTTAGCAGCATCGCTATAATTGAGAACGCAAAACCGATCCTCGAACGGTACAACATGGCAACATTGCTTTCGACAGAAACGCCGATCTACTTTCGGCCGATCACGGACAGCAAGCGGCCGGTCCGGCCAAACTTTTTCTTTTCGATGCGATATGAAAAGAAAAGGTCGCTTCGGGTCATTGTGCAAAACGGCGCGGTCGAAATATTTGCGGCGGACATCCCAGACTCGATCAACTGGTCTCTATTGGCCTGTTTCAGGTCGACTAGGGCGTGATCTGGCCGCGTCCCGACAAAATATTTTGCACCTTCAGAAAAATTTGCCGTGAATTGATCGATCACATCACGACCAACTTCGTATTGACCACAGCCGGCAGCGGGGCCTATTGCGCAGATGAGATCTTCAGCCCGTGAACCATATACATCGCCGAGCTTTGTGATCGCCTTTTGAACCATGCTTTGGGCCGTCCCGCGCCAGCCGGCGTGCACTGCCGCGAAAGCTCCCGTTTTCGGATCGCCAATCAAAACTGGCACGCAGTCGGCCGTTTTGACGCCGACAAGCACATCTGGCAGGTCGCTGACCAGGGCATCGAATTTTTCATCAGTTTCTGCTATATCGTCTTCGGCGCGAACGACCTTGATTTGATCGCCGTGTGCCTGCCAGGCGGTCGCAAGTTGTAAGTCGCGGTGAAAAACCGATAGGAAACGTCGGCGGTTTTCGTAGATATTCTCCGCGCTGTCTTCGTTAAATCCTGAAAGATTCAGTTCTGTACCCGATCCGCTGCCGTTGAGACTAGATACACCGCCGAGGCGTGTTGAAAATCCATTCGCAAACCCAGCCTCCTCGAGCCGGCAGCAAACGAGCATCTTAACACCGCCGCTCTCTCGCCAATAAAAGCCCGACTCTGCTAAAGTCTTTTCATCAGCAACTGGCCACTGGCTGCTGTCCACCGGCAACTGACTTGTGATCGTATCCATCGGCATCGATATCATCGAAGTTTACCGCATCGACGAAACCCTCGCCAGAACTCCGCGGTTTGTGACACGCGTGTTTACCGCCGCCGAGCGAGACTATTGCGATGGCAAAGGTGTCGCCCGCGCCCAGTCATACGCCGCGCGCTTTGCCGCGAAGGAAGCCTTCCTGAAGGCATTAAAAACCGGCTGGCGGGGCGCGATCACGTGGCACGATATCGAGATCGAAAACGACGCGGACGGTGTTCCGGCCATTCATGTCAAAGGCGCTGCGAAACAGATCCTCGAAAAACTCGGCGCGGATACGATCCACCTCTCGATGTCTCATACGACCGAGCATGCCATCGCGCAAGTCCTTCTTGAAAATACATTTGACGGAAACGAAAAGTACTGAGAAATTGCACAAACCTTGGCGAGAAGATGTGAGAACAGTACCGTTCGGCAGACGCCGTCATCTATTCCCTTCTCTAAGGAGAGAAGCTTTTGTTTGCTGCGACGTTTGCGGATTTTTAGAGAGATGCTAACAGGCGATCCGGTTCTTTATCTCGCGCTGACCTTAGACGGCGGTGAGCCGACGATGTAGCTGCCGCGGGCGAGGAGCACGAGGCCCGGGCGTTCTAGTCTGACCTTTAGATGTTTGCGTTGGCCGATGAAGGCCGAGCCCACCGGCGCGAAGGTAACGTAGTATTGTTGGTGGAGTTCTTCGGCGATGGTCGCCGCGATGGGTGTCCTATTTTGCAAGAGCGAATTCGCATCAGATGCTCGCCCGCCTGAGAGATAAACGAGATCGTTCAAAAAAACCTTTCCGATCGTGTAGTCGTCCGCTAATCTTTCAGAAGATGCCTGCGGACGCTGCCTTGCCAAAGCATCCTGCACAGCCTGTTGCAGAAAGACGGGAACACCGTTCATTGAAACCTTCCCTTTCTGCGCATACTGAAGCGTATCAAGATAGATCGGATAAACCGTGGCTCCGGACATCTCTGCTGCGGCAAGTGCTTCCGAATATCTTGTGCCTCTCGATGTTGTATCGACTCCGTCGGTCACAACAATCACAACAGTACGCCCGGACAGCGACGGAACCATCTCGCCGAATATTTTTCGACTGATGTCATAGAGAGACGTACCGTCGCCCATCTTGAGTTTAGAAACAGCTTTTATCGAGGCGTCACGATCGACAGACAACGGCGCTAACTCTTTGAGTTGGCCGTTGAACTCCATTACCGAGATCTTGTCAGTAACGGAAAACTCGCCAATGAGCTTTGTCGCAAGTTTTTTGACGGACTCGAGAACTTCAGAGCCTGATGGGCTCGTATCCACCACAAGCAGGACATTTAAGGGTTCCGCTCTTTGTTCAACCGATAAAACTCGCGCCTCGGGACCGTCGACAAAAACTTTGAAGTCCTCTTTCGCGAGGCCGCTAAGAAACTTACCCTCTAAGTTGAATACTGAGACAGGAATAGTGATAGGAGAGTCTTCTACGACCGTAGGGCCACTGCCCGGCATCTGTTCTGGATTCGGAGTTTGGGAGGGGGCGGGCGTCGCGTCCTTCGCGTTCTTGTCCTTAGACCTTTTCTCCGATCCAACTTGAAACAGCCGAGGTTTGTAAGGGATCGATTCCGAGTAAGGATGCGGCGTCCGGGCGGGTACAGACTCCTGAGCCACTACTGGGCGGCCAAATATGGCGAAAAGCGCCCCAACCATTATTATCGCTCGTGGAAGCATAAGACTTATCCGCGGGCGATTATAACAGAAATATTCCTCGCGATTACGTTGGCATTTGCGGTAAGGAACGATCGTTCTGCCTCGCCGCTCGTGCCGAAGCTGCGAGAAGCGTTGTATTGGTCGTTTTTAAAGAAAGGAGGTGTCGTATGAACCGCTGCACGAACTCCTTTCCTCGTCGACCAACCCTATTTCTCATGACGCTCATCGCCCTGGTGACCGTCAATGCACAGGCCCAGACGCGGCCCGAGCGCGCGGCTGTATTTGAAAAGACCGCGCTCAAAGACACAAAACCATGCGTCGTGGGAAGCAGCGGCGAAGTCACGGCACTCGTTAAGAATGGCGTCGAGCTGAGCGTGAATGAAGATTGGGACTGCGACGGTGTCCCTGATGCTTATGATAACTGCGTC
>Ga0207707_10003289_pt1 | contig 14361 bp, 20 predicted proteins | sample KBSC83BmetaG_FD_184336 | JGI IMG/M metagenome (GOLD analysis project Ga0207707, IMG submission 184336) | Corn rhizosphere microbial communities from Kellogg Biological Station, Michigan, USA - KBS C8-3B metaG (SPAdes) (version 2) | ecosystem: Host-associated > Plants > Roots > Rhizosphere ...
AACAGATGGTACTACAGGAGAACGATTTTGCGGAGGATGTGGATTTGTGATAAACGAAATTGTAAATGACTTGGGCCCTGAGAGACAGTCTTTTTCAAAAGAACAGTTCGAAGATAGGGCAAGAACTGGTGTTCCGACATCTCTTGCAATGCATGACATGGGGCTTGCCACAGTTATTGGACAGGCAAACAAGGACTCGACTGGAAAACCCTTGTCAGCATCAATGAAAAATACAATCACCCGTCTTAGAACATGGGATAATCGAAGCCAAGTCCATGAAGCAACTGAGAGAAATTGTAGACAGGCATTCAGTGAGCTTAGCAGACTAAAAGACAAACTTGCATTATCAGACGCAGTTGTAGAAAAGACTGCATATGTTTACAGAAAGGCGCTAGAGAAGGGACTTGCAAAAGGCAGATCAATTCCAGGGCTGATTGCAGCTGCATTGTATTTATCATGTAGAGAGACTGGCACCCCCAGAACATTAAACGAAGTTGCACGAAGAATCAACGTAAAAAAGAAAGACGTCTCAAGATGCTACAGATTGTTACTGCAAGAGCTCGACATGACAATGCCTGTACTTGACCCGATAAAATGCATGTCAAGAATTGCAAGTGAATCAGGCCTTAGTGAAAAAGTAAAACGCGAGGCACTCAAGATTTTAGAACAAGCAAATGAAAAAGAGATCTCTGCTGGAAAAGATCCAATGGGACTTGCAGCCGCTGCACTATACCTGTCTTGTGTAATACATGGAGACAATACTACTCAGAAAGTAATTGCAGTTGCAGCAGGGGTAACCGAAGTGACCATACGAAACAGGTACAAGGGATTACGTGAACTTTTAGACATTCAAGTTCCCGATAAAAAATCAAAATTAGATTAAAGCTTAGACTTACCTAAAGTGAGATATGGCTACCTTTTGTCCAACCTTTAGTTCCTTTTGGATCTTGACTTTCTTTACTGCTTCCTCAAAGTCTCTCATCTTTACTTTTGCAACATCGACTTGTTTTTCTGCCTCTTTTGGATCAGGATATTTGTCAACGAAATTATGCAGTACAATTGATGCCGCAGTATTTGCAATTGCAGCAACGTCTGCTCCACTCATACCATCTGTCATCTCTGCAATCTTTGCCAAGTCAACATAGTCTGGGTTTATGCCATTTGGAGTTCCCATCTCTTTTTCAATTGGAATGTTTTTGGAGCTTATCTCTAATATCTTCAATCGTCCATCTTTGTCTGGGATTGGAACTACAATGATTTTGTCAAATCTTCCTGGTCTGAGCAGTGCGGAGTCAATCATGTCTGCCCTGTTTGTAGCAGCAATTACCACTACACCATTTAGTGATGTTATTCCATCCATTTCTGTTAACAGTTGGCTGACAACTTTTTCAGTTGTTGCACTTTCTCCCATTCCTCTAACTGGTGCAATGGAATCAATCTCATCGAAAAATATTACACATGGTGATGACTGTCTTGCTCTTCTAAATATCTCCCGGATTCCTCGCTCTGATTCACCTATCCATTTTGATAATAATTCAGGGCCTTTTACAGAGATGAAGTTTGCTTCACTTTCAGTTGCAACTGCCTTTGCCAAGAGCGTCTTCCCTGTTCCGCTTGGTCCATGTAACAAAATACCTCGTGGCATCCTGTATCCTAGTTGTGAGTAAAGGCCAGGATATTTCATTGGCCATTCAACAGCTTCTTGTAGTTCGCGTTTGACATTTTCTAGTCCGCCTATTTCAGTCCACTGGATGTCAGGTGTCTCGATGTATACTTCACGCATTCCAGCAGGAGTTACATCTCGGAATGCAAGTTGATAATCTTCAGCATTTACAATTAGTTTGTCAAGTGTCTCTGGCGGAATTTTTTCATCAGACAAGTTGATCTCCGGCAATAGTCTTCTCAAACATTTCATTGCGGCTTCCTTGCAAAGATATTCTAAATCAGCTCCCACATATCCATGGCTAGAGCCTGAAATTTTTTCCAAGTTGATATCTTCACTTAGTGGCATGTTTCTTGTGTGAATTAATAAAATCTCTAATCTTCCTTTCTTGTCTGGAACTTTGATCTCAATTTCTCTGTCAAATCTACCAGGTCTTCTAAGAGCTGGATCTAGTGCATTTGGCCTGTTGGTTGCTGCAATAACAATTACCTTGCCTCGTCCTTCAAGACCATCCATTAGTGATAACATTTGAGAAACAACTCTTCGTTCTACTTCTCCAGTAACTTCTTCTCTTTTTGGTGCAATAGAATCAATCTCGTCAACGAAAATAATTGAAGGTGCCTTTTCTTTTGCCTCCTTGAATATTTCACGCAGTCTTGCTTCACTTTCACCATAAAACTTGCTCATTATCTCAGGGCCTGATATACTGATAAAATGAGCATTGGTTTCATTTGCAACTGCTTTTGCTAATAGCGTCTTTCCTGTTCCAGGTACACCATATAGTAATACACCTTTTGGAGCTTCAACTCCTAATTTTTCAAATATCTCAGGATGTCTCATGGGGAGTTCGATCATCTCTCTTACTTTACGAATTTCATCAGACATTCCTCCAATGTCTTCGTATGACACTTGTGGTACTCCGCGCAAGCTCTCGCCTTTTTCAGCAATGTGAAACTCTGTCTTTGGAGTTACAAGAACTGCATCAGATGCAGGAGTTATTCCTATTACCTGAAATGTTAACCTACCACCAAAGTATGGCACCATGATATTGTCACCTTTTACAAGTGGAATATTTTCTAGAGAATCTGTAAGATATCTTTCATCAATTGGAGGTATGGAGTCAAGTGGGGCAACTATGACTTTTTCTGCAGGTACAGTCTTTATCTTTCGTACGGTAACAGTATCTCCAATTCCTACACCGGTGTTATTTCTGCCCAATCCATCCACTCGGATAATTCCCTTTCCTTCATCTGATGGATATAATGGAAGACATCGTGCTACAGAACGCCTCTTGCCTGTAATTTCTAAAATGTCACCAGTTGATGCTCCAAGCGCATCCATGGATTCGTAATCAATGCGTGTGACACCCCGGCCTACATCACGGGTATACGCTTCCAATATTTTTAGTTGAACAGAATTTTGGGCTATGAATATACTTTGTAGGTATGTCTTGTTATACCTTTGGAATCTTGGGTACATATGGACAAATGTTTAAACCTTGATCGAGTAGAAAAACAGAAGATATTCCCCAAAATATAGTCAAGAACTTTTATACTGTAAATACAGTTTCAAGATTGAATTGGATGCATATCTTGAAGAGGAATTGTACGATCTACTAACTTACTGTATTCAAAATCCAGATGCTTCAGATTATGGTACAAAGGAAGATAGAATCAAGGAGATAGGCCACGAGTTGTTCTCAGACGGAGGCGTTGATGCACTTGAAAACATGTATTTTTCAATAGAGCACAGGATACGTGAAGAGATTTCAAAAGAGGCTAAACCGTATCGTTCTCTTTGGAATGGTATTTCTAGCGAGTGGAATTACTAGGCAACTACAGCAATCTGTTTTTCTTGTACGGGCTCTGTCTCTTTTCTTGCTCTTGCAAGTGCCATTCTCATATGTTCGATTTCAATTTCATCAATCATTTCGCACATGTTATTTTATAAAAAATTCTGATACTTAAAAGATGCGTATCTTTACGTGAATGATCTCTTTAATTCAGAATTACCTACTGATTTTAGGTTTGTGCAATAATCAATCCACTGGTGTGTAAAAGATATCTCCTTGTCTTCATGCAAATAGCACCCAATTACATTTTTACCATCTACAATCAATGGGAAATCTACAATGAATTTTTCCTGCTCTTCTATTTTTCTAAAGTATGTCGGTTTTAGCCCCATAGAATACAATTCAATGACATACTCAAACGGATTGATCTCTCCAAACTTTTCCTTGACAGACTCAAACACTGCATATCTTGCAGCATACTTGGCTGCATCTCGTGCGGCATCGCGTGCCGTCTCTCCTGAAATAAACTCGCTTCCATACCATCCATAATTATTTCGAGCAGCACTGCTTGCCTCCTTCCAGGCAACATTCCATGCAGAGTCCCAAGTGTTTGATTTGCTAGAGTTTAGTGCCTCAACTCGTGCCAAGTCCCAAAGGGAGTCTGCGGCATGTTGCAGCGTATCATTTTCTTTCTTCCAAGGTATCAATGCTTTAGAATATTTTTCCACTAAATCAGACACCTTGGGTAACAAAGAGTTTGCAGCTACAATGGATCTAGCAGGAGTAAAATATTTGATTGATTGTAATTTTGAAACTTGCGAATTGGTGTTTGTTTGTGTCATCTGTATTCAAAAATTTCTGGGTTTTATATTAATCTGTTTTTTTGCGCTCATAGAATTTTTCAGGTGGCTCTTGCCTGTCCTTTTTGTGCCCAGGAAGGTACAATTTGGCAACTGCACCCATCATGAATCCTCCAACAACTACAATGGCAATTCCACTTATGACTAGTACTAGAACTCGTCCAATTGCCTTGAGTATTGCCATGACATTATGATAACATCACTGGTAAATATGGATTGATCACTTGGAACCAGATTTTTTCAATCTTCTTCGTTTTTGTCAGTTACAGAGTCGCCAAGATAGACAGCCAGGTTTTCGGTCATTTTTTTTACAACCCCAATTGCAGACTTTATCTCATGCTCGGAGAGATCATGGGCAGAGGTTTTTCTAATTTGTGCAGCACACTCCATCATAGAGTCCCACATAGAATCAGCCTTGGCGGTAGCATAGATTCTCTTTATTCTCCTGTCTTTGGAATCATTTTTTCTTTTCACATATCCATCTTGTTCCATTTTATCAATTATCGGTACAAGTGTAGGACTTTCTACTCCAATCTTGTCTGCAAGTTCTCTTTGTGTAGGACCAGACTGCATATTTAGTGCAAATATGACCTTTGACTGGACCAAATTTATTCCAGTTTTATTTCTTAGTTCAAGATCAAATGCTTTTTGCATCATCTTCGATGCAGAATATATCACAAAACCAATACTGTTTTCAAAATCAAATTTTTTCATTCGGTTTCAAATCATTAGGAAGCTAATGAATATATAGACCTTGTTCTAATGTAACATAATGAAAAACGCACAAAATCAAATACAGGAGAAAGTTATCTAATGACACTAAGTACAAAGCAACAATACAGATCAGAACTTGGCGTGGTATCCGAAGTATTACAAATTACAATGGATTGCGGCATGCAAGGCGCAATAATATCTTCGATTGCACGAAGAGCCAACCTATCACATTATACAGCAATGGAAAAATGCCAGAAATTAATAGAATTTGGGTTGATGGAATCAAGAGCAGACTATAAGAGTCACAATTTTGTCATCACCGAGAAAGGAATCAGATTTCATCAAGAGATACAAAAGTTCATTGAGATAGCTCAAGAGATAAAAATAAGATATTAACCTCTTCTAACTTTTTTATTCAAAACCAAGTTTTTCTCTGAATTGTCTAGCCAAGTTTCGTACAGATACGTTACTTACGCCACAAGCCTTTGCAATTTCTATCTGTGTCTTTTTTTCATTATGGATACATGTAGCCAAGTAAACTGCAGCTGCAACTAGTGACATTGGGTTTTTTCCTGTTGAAAATCCCTTGTCTTCTGCACGTTGCAGAAGATCAAGTGCGTATCGTCTTGTAATCTCGCTTACTTTGATCATGCTACAGACTTTGGTTACAAACTCTACTGGATCAAATGGGTCCAGTCTAAGGTCAAGACTCTTGACCATTGTCCTGTATGCAGTGGCAAGATCGCCTATTCTCACATTTCCAGCTTTTGCAATGTCACGAAGAGTCCTTGGTGTACTAGTTTTTCGGCATGCAGCATACAATGCAGCATAAAGTATTGAAGAGATTCCCCTACCTCTAGTAAGTTTCATGGCAATTGCTTTTCTGTAAATGTATGCAGTCTCCTCTACAACACTATCAGGAAGTGAGAGTTGCGATTTGATAGTATCAAGAAGTGTGAATGCATGTCTTAGGTTAGAGTCATTTCCTTTTGTCTTGCTCCTATTATCCCAGATTCGTAGCCTGTTGAATGTATTTTTCATGTATCCAGACAGCAAGCGACCTGCAGCATCCTTGTCTTGTATCCCTATTGAAGTTGCAAGACCCATGTCATGTACTGCAAGACTTGATTTTGCTCCAGTTCTACTCTTGTCGTTGAACTGTTCAACATCAAAGGAGCGTGAATCTGGTCCAACGTTGTATATCTTTTCTATCAAGACAAGGCCACAGCTTGCACAAAGGATTTCACCAGTATTGTCATCTGTTACAAGAGGTCCCCTAGGACAAACTTTTAGTGTACATTTCTCAAATATCTCATCTTGCAAGTGGGTATAATAGGTCGAATTTGACTAATTAGTGATTTGCAAACAATACGAGGGTTATTTTGCAGTAGGTCCAGCTAATTTCACATGTTATAACAAACGTATAGAACTTTTTACCATCATAATTTGAAGATCTGTACGCCCACTTGCTTTAAATTAAGATCAAGTCACATTTCAAAGAATGTCAGAAGACCTTGCCGGAATTATTGAAGAATTGATAAAATCTGGTAAAGGAGATGCTGTAAGATTACAAAACATTTTGACTGCAATAAAAAATGCAGAACCAGTATCCTTTGAGGATCATCAATACATAGAAGATCTGACACAGAGTCTGCCCAATCAAGTTTCAAGTGATACAGCAGACTTGACAGAGAATGTAACGGATACAACATCGTCAAGTCCTGAAATTTCCCAAACCCCAGAACCTGTAAAAAAATCTAGCACTAGAAAATATGTTTCAATAGGAATTATTGCCACAATCATAATTGTGGCATATGTTGGACTAGACATATACGCGGTAAACAATTTGCAATTTCGTCCACATCATGGCCAGCAGGTGGCAATCTCAGATACAGAGCTTACCATACAAACAGATGCATGTAACCCAGCATATTTTCCTGCTACATTTACAACATATGAGATAGACGCGTACTATAATTCCGATATCATAGAAAAGGCAACGGTTGGTGGTTCCACATTGTCTCCAAAATCAGCTGCCACACTAGATGGCATATTTTCCATAAACAAGCAAGCTGTGAACAAAATTGGACAGACAAATGCCACGTTTGATCCAACCAAGGCAACAATAACGACCACAGTAAACGCACCAATCTTTGGATTTATCCCATATTCGGTAGACCAGAAATATGATGCAATAGACTTTCAGAATAGGATAAAGAATCCACCACCTGGCACGTTTGACTGCTTTCCGTAAAATATAATAATTTACCAACAATTCATTTTCTGCAAATTAGAAATATCAAACAACCCTGAAACTACGTGCTACCCAGGAATCAAAAAACCACAGGTTAAGCCCAAGAGAAAAATAAAAGATTTCACTAAAAAACCGCTAGTGGCATGGAAAACCAGATGCATGTCTCATATCATGAGTATATTCATGCATGTATCCAACACCATTCATCTGGGCATATGCAGATTGTCCTTCAAATATACTAAATATTTGTCCCTGGTCAAAGCCCACTACAAAGTATCCCATTCCAAATATCGCAAACAGAACAGCTGCGGCAATGATTGGAACTGCGCGTTGTGTCTTTGTAATTTGTGATGTGTTAACCATTCTAATTTCGTCTTATCAGATGATTATTTAAACAATTGGATGGTTTATCCGACTTGGTACCATGCTAAAATCTAATAATGGAATCACAAGCCTTACAGAAATATGCATCAAGTCATACAATTACTTTCCAAGGTAGCACAAAGGCATGCACCAAGCAGGATGTTAAGTTTTGATCTGGTCCATGTCTTCAAGACAATGCAGATGATGTCAGACAAAAAGAAGGTAAGCAGATCGTCACTTATGCAAGAACTCGGACTGGGTGAAGGCTCAATCAAGACTCTAGTAAAGCACCTAAAGATGTATGGCCTTGTTGAAAACTCTAATGCTGGCATGTGGCTTACAAATAAGGGCCATACTCTTTACACAAAACTACATGCCTCAGTTCCAAGAGAAATGGACATTGCCAAGTGCTCAGTTGCTTTAGGAAAATTCAATCATGCAGTATTACTAAAAGACATGGCATACAACATCAAGAGCGGAATTGAACAGCGCGATGCTGCCATAAAGGCAGGCGCAGTTGGAGCAACCACTCTTATCTGCAAAAATGAGAGGCTTGTTTTGCCAGGAACTGGAGAGGATTTGATGCGAAATGACCAAAAGATACATTCTCTCATAATGAAAGAATTGTCACCGGGACAAAATGATGTTATAATAATTGGAAGTTCTCAAAATAAAAAAATTGCCGAGAGGGCTGCAAAAAGTGCAGCATTGTATACCATAGAAGATCATCAAAAGCACTAGTCTTGTAAATAACCCCAAAATCAAAAATTCAAAGTTTTGATACCAGTTCTTGTTTTTGACAATATCGTAACTATAGTCACCAGTCCAACCGATAAGACAAGTATCAGACTGGATATATTTTCAAATTCTGGAATTACTGTTGTTCCAATGATTTCAATCTTAGAGTCACCACTTACAATAGGAATGTCTAGTATTCGATATTCATGATCAGAGTTTCCCTCTTGAAATGACGTTATTTCATCATCATCTGCAAAGACAAGAAATGATTCATCAGAATTGCTTGATTTTTTTGCATCAAGCAACAATCGTGGAATCTGTAGATGTAACATGCCAGAACTCTTTGTATCAATTTGTGCAACAAGAGAGATATCTTGAGGGTCGATAGATATGCTTTTGACTTGGCCACCGGTAATAGAATAGCTAACATCGAAATTCTGTCCACTTGAAAGATCCTTTACGTTAAACACACCTGATGTTGGAACACTTGACTGCTCAAATAGGAAATGTACTTCTGCAGAGACATGCTTGAAGCCATATTGTACAATCATAGAATATGTACCAGGCATACGCCATAATGGACCCTCAACTTTCACAGGTAGTGAAAACCTCCCATCTGATGCTACAAGTATCTGCTCTACATGGACCAGATTATTATCAGGATCAAGTACCTGAATTGTTAGAGGTATGTTAGATACAACACTTTTGACTTCGCCTGACACAATCATGACATCTCCTCGGTTATACAGATTCTTGTCAATTTTTACAGTAATTTGTGCCTCTACTGGAGGCAATAGCGATTGGGCTTCAACAGGTGGAATAATCAAACAGGATGTCAATGCACTAACAAGTGCTACAAGACAAGATGCGAGTGCAAATTTTATTTTTTGATTAATACAGGATTGCCTAATGTCATAAGATAAAGTCATTTCTACTAACATGTCCAGACTGTAACCATATACATCTTATCAGCTAAGCTTTGTTTATGAAAACTCAGCTGCAATAGGTAGCGAGCAATATATGCAAATATCGCAAACTAAATTTTGAAAATAATTTGTGTATGGTCTTTTTTGCAAAACATGCATGCAATGATTTTCTCAGAGGGAATCAGACATCCAGTCACACTCTCTGATTTTTATTTCAAAATTGTAAGATATCAGATGAAAAATTCTAGTTTTGTTTACGTTCTCTTTTTCTTTGTAGCATTCTCTGCTCTCCTTCTGCAAACCTTTTCTTGTCATCATCTGTGACAATCAAGAGTGGAGGCACATCTATAGGCTTGCCAGATTCATCCAATGCAACAGAGGTAACATAGGCAGTGTTTGTGAGAGTCCTAATTCCAGTAAGCAGGTTCTCCGCTTCGACTCTAATCTCAATCTCCATCGAGGAACGTGAGACATAGTTAAGCCTGGCATTTAGTATGAGTGCATTTCCAACCATCACAGGTTTTAGGAAATTTACTCTGTCTATTGATGCAGTTACTGCATTTTTCTTGCAGTGTCTCTGAGCTACAAGTCCTGCTATCAAGTCAATCTGTCGTAGTATTTCGCCACCAAAGACATTGCCTGCAGGGTTTGCGTCAGATGGAAACATCCTCACAGTCATCTCTGCTCGTGACTCTTCAGCACTCTTTGGTTTTAGAGACATGATATTGCAATAAATCAACTCATGGATTTATGAGTCATTCTTTTGTTTGGTACCAGAATACCATTTAATTAATCGATATTTTGACACAAAATATTGAACTCTGTAACTGAGACTTGTGTAGTTAATGTACCAAGAGACAGCGTTTTTGAGTTTTTATCAAATATTGAAAATATTCCAAAGTGGGCCACAAAGTTTGTCAGCAAACTCACATTGGTAGACAACAAGTATAAGGCATTGACTCCAATTGGAGAGGTGTTCATCAGACTGGACATAGACAAGAAGGCAGGTCTGATTGACATCTATGCAGGACCTACTGAAGACAACATGACACCGGCATACATGAGAATAATTTCTTTACAGAATACATCCACAGCAGTCATGTTTACTTTTTTCCAATATGATTCCACGCCGGATGCAATTTGGGAGATCTTTTGTGAATGGATAAAAATTGAAGTGGATAACATCAAGCGACACTTTTCCTAGCATATAAAATCAATCTTATATTTTGGACAGATCATTGGATAACAAATGAAATATTTTTGGTGGAGGCTTTTAGATTATACAACAGGCGCACTAGTGGGAGGTGTAATTGTATTTCTTGTGAACAGATTTGTTTGTGGCCAATGCATAGGTCACTATACACCCATACTGATGCTTGGAATATGGATTGGTTTCATGTTGTTATGTAACTTCATATTCCAAAAGACAAAACCTGCTAGCATAAAACAAGACAACATGTGAAGGGAAATTTCCCAGAAAGCAAATATACCTTAACTGATATTCAATATTGAATGGCATTTTTTGAAGACTTTTGTAAAAGTGTAGTGGCACTAGACAAGAAAATTAGATTTGCAGGAATTGCAGACGGGGATGGAACATTAGAGGGCGTATCTGAGAGATCAGGCCTTGCAGCAATCATGAAGCCAGAAGAGAGGGCGCAGTATGCAATAACTGCAGCCACAAGACAATACACTAGGCTCAGATGGGAATACCTGCTTGGAAAGATTTCTTACGCAAGTTCACACTATGCAAAGATCATCAGGGCTACAATACCAATTGCTGATGAAAACAGGAGACTTGCCCATGTGTTGTTGTTATCATTTGACCCCGATGCAGACGATTTTCATCAAATCATAACAAAAAAGATAATTCCTCTTGTAAAACAGAACATGGAACGATTCATGCAAGAAGCTCAGAAATAACGAAACAATCATCCAGTGTTTATTACAGGACGTTCTAGTCCCCTGCTGTCAATATACTCTTGTACTCTTACGTCAGAACAGATCGGGATGTTTTGACCCCGGTTATTGCTACAATAATTTTTTATCTGCAACATTTCTTGATCACAGTCTGAAGTTGGTGCAGATACACAAGCATCAATATCACTGGACAGTGTTGAAATTGAATCAGGACTTTGGTTAAGTGGCGGTATTGCGCCACCTTGATCGGAATCAGACATAAAAGGGGAGGCAAAAAAGTAAATCGTAAAGACAAAGGCTAATGCAATGACAAAGAAGATTGGAATTCTTCGTTTAATATCCACATGTTATACTTTGAATTTCTAAATTATAACTGATGCTAATCTACCAGTATCTTCATTGTAAGCGGAGGAGACAAGGCATCTGGGTTTCCCACACTTGCCCATACAAAGATCTGCGCTGTATATGTCCCAGGAACAGTAGGAGTCCATGACTGAGAGGGACTAAGAGATTGGCCCGCATCAAGTGTTCCTGTAATCCAAGATAAGGAATACACAACCCCATCCTGGTTTTCTATTTGGACAATGTATGCAAATGGCTGCGCCCTATCTTGTCCGTTTGTAACATCGGTTGTCACTTGCACTTGTTTTCCAACGGTTGTGTGCCATCCACCATTTTCAAGTGTAGCAGTGGACTTGGCAACCTGTGAATACCCAGGATGTGTCATGCTAGATACCACCACAACAGCAAGAATCATCAAAATAACAGACTTGATCACAAAATGATTTGAGTTTGACTTGTTTTTTAGGGTTTGGAGAAATTATTATACTATCTCAACTATCTTGTCTTTGGATTTTGTTCCTGTAACTATTCGCACACATGACTTTGATATTCCAAAGTGTTTTGCAATCTGTTTTATTATCGCCACATTTGCTTTGCCGTTTACAGGTTTTTCCATGATGCCAATTTCTATTAAATCCCCTTTTACTCTGACATAGTCTTTGTGAAACGATACCGATACTTTGTAGAACACTTCCTTTTTTTATGCAAGACAAATATTAAAGATAGAGATACGAATATTGTGCCAGAAGACAATAGTGAAGATCTTGAAAGATTACAACTTTTAGACATAGTATTTACAAGAGGAGTCAATGCACTATCAAGAACAGAACTCGAGCGTCTCCACGGTTTGATAGAAAAAAAAGATTACAGCCATAACAAGAAAGCACAAAAATCAAAAGCAAAACTTCTCAAAAAAATAGGTAACGCAATTTATGATCACGATGTAAAATCTGGCAATTCATTTAAAATGAGCTAGAATGGAGTTGAGGCGATGTTAGGTGACATATTAAACTCCATATTGCACGACACATTATTCATAAAATACGGCTTACTGGGACTTTTTTTCAATGGCATGTTTTCAAGCTTTATTCCAATTCCAACAGAACTTACCATTTCAGCTTTATTGATTGGAGGAATAAACCCGCTTGATGTGTTTTTGGTATTGACTGTTGGCTCCATAATTGGTGGATATATTGCATATTATCTAGGATACAACGGTAGATTACTAAAAAAACTCAGAAAGAATCCAGATAAAAAACATGAGCAAAAAAGCATCAACATAATGACAAGATATGGCTGGTTTACAATAATTTTCTTTTCACCGTGGCTTCCCATACTGGGAGATGTTGTATCAATAATTGCTGGAACCAAACGATATAACATTGTAAAATATTCCATAGCAATGACAACAGGTAAGACAGTAAAGGCAGTTGCCATCGTATTTTTTGGCGTACATTTTGTACACTGGCTAGTTTACATCCTGCATTAGAAAGTATATTACGTGTATATTAGAAGAAAAATCTTGTGAACGGCATCTTTCCAATAAATTATGATCTAGAATTTGAGCCAGACTTTAAGAAATTCACATTTCGAGGAAGAGAAAAAATATCCGTCAAGATACCAAGACCTGTAAACAAGATAACATTACACGCTGCAGAACTTGAGATAAAACAATGTCAGATATCGTGCAATGGAAAAGAGATAAAACCAAAGACAAGACTTGATGAAAAAACAGAAGAACTTGTAATCACATTTTCTCAGAAGATATCAGGCAAGGCAACACTTTCAATTGATTTTGTAGGACAGTTAAATGACAAACTGGTTGGGTTTTACAGAAGCAAGTACAAGCACAATGGAAAAGAAAAATACCTTGCAACAACCCAGTTTGAGGCAGCTGATGCACGAAGAGCATTTCCTTGCTGGGACGAGCCAGAGGCCAAGGCAACATTTGATGTCTCACTGATAGTTGACAAGAACCATACTGCAATCTCAAACATGCCTATAACATCAAAGAAAGCAACAGGAAAAAAGATCCAGTACAAGTTTGATACCACTCCAATCATGTCTACATATCTTCTCTATCTTGCAGTTGGAGAGTTTGAGTCAATTTCAAGCAAATCAGGCAAGACACTCATCAGAGTAATCACCACACAAGGAAAGAAAGAACAAGGAAGACTTTCACTAGAATTTACAAGACAATTTCTATCATACTTTGAAAAATATTTCAAGATTGCATATCCATTACCCAAACTCGACATGATTGCAATACCTGACTTTGCTTCAGGTGCAATGGAAAATTGGGGTGCAATCACATTCAGAGAGACCATATTGCTATATGACCCAAAGACATCATCTACTGAAACAAAGCAACACATTGCCGAAGTAATTGCACATGAAATAGCACACCAGTGGTTTGGTAATCTTGTCACCATGAAATGGTGGAATGATCTATGGCTCAACGAGAGTTTTGCCACATTCATGGCAACAAAGGCAGTTGATGCTCTATATCCAGAGTGGGATTTTTGGGACCAGTTCTTAATTTCAGAGATGACAGGCGGCTTGAGCCTTGATTCTTTAAAATCATCGCATCCAATTGACGTGCCAGTAAAAAGTCCATCAGATGTACGTCAGATATTTGATGAGATAAGCTACAACAAGGGAGGATGTGTCTTGATGATGTTAGAGAATTTTATCGGAGATGACAACTTCAGAAAAGGGTTACACAGCTATCTGAAAAAACACGAATATGCAAATGCAACAACAGAAGATCTCTGGAACTCTCTTGGTTC
>Ga0207707_10003291_pt1 | contig 14357 bp, 8 predicted proteins | sample KBSC83BmetaG_FD_184336 | JGI IMG/M metagenome (GOLD analysis project Ga0207707, IMG submission 184336) | Corn rhizosphere microbial communities from Kellogg Biological Station, Michigan, USA - KBS C8-3B metaG (SPAdes) (version 2) | ecosystem: Host-associated > Plants > Roots > Rhizosphere ...
GTGACGACCCGTCAACGGCACACTCGGATGCTGGCTCGCGCCCATGCACACTTGGTCCATGAATGCGAACAGCCGGCCTGATGCAATGAGCGCGCCGGTGGGATCCGCGCGGCTGCTGGCCACGTCGAACGACTGGCCATCCACCGACAACTGCACCCGATAGGCGCGTCCGCTCGTTAGGCCGGTGGCGCGCATGCGCCAGTCGAACGTCGCGCCGGACGACTTGTACCAGAAGATCCCGTTGGGATCGCCGGGTTGCGCCGCGATCGGCGTCAACTGCGCATCCTTCTCCACCAGGGGCAGGGAATCGAGTCCCGGAGTCCCGGGCGGCAACACCGCTGGCCCCACCGCTTGACTCGTGTACGCGGCCGGCAGGGTCATGTCGCCACGGTCGCAATGGAGCAGCAGTGCCATGAGCACGAGCGGCAACAGCGTCGTCAATGGCCGCGCGACGCGTGAGACGTCGGACAGGGTCGCGTTCGCTGCTGCCGCCGGCAGCGACTGTGGAATTGCGGTCTCATCGACCAGAGCCTGTGGTGCCACCGTGAGTTTCACCGTGCGCACGTTCATGAGATGCGCGACCGAGTAGCCGCCCACCAGCAGGTAGCCCGTGGCGAAGAGCAACAGGAACGGCAACGCGCCCCACTCGCCCACGTACAGTGCGTAGACGAACGCGGTCGTCGTGTAGATACCGAGCACCAACTCGAACAACGTGCTGTTGGTGAATGCGCTGCGGTAGCGGCGACGCCGCGCGGCCTGCGATTGGCCCGTGGCCAGGTTGTACTTGGGCGTTCGCAAGAACGGCGTTCGCCTGCCGATGAATCCCTCGATCGCCGCCTGCGCGTTGTACACGCTCAAGCCGATCGACGCCGCGAGGAAGAGCGGGAAGCACGCCATGCGCCGCCGCCAATCGACGTGAATCTCCTTGATCGCCGCCGCGTAGTAGCTGAACGTTCCGCCTAACGATATCAGGAAATACGCCGAAATCGCCCACGACAACTTCACGCGGTCGCGGTGGGCGATGAACATCACGATCGGGTTGAGAATCCCCACCACGAGCAGGAACGGATACACCGAGTTGCCCAGCAAGTGCGCCGTACCCTGCAGCTTCTGCCAGAACGGAATTGCCGCGCGCCACAGCGGGACGAAGAGCTTGCGCGCCGTCTCCTGCGAGCCCTTGGTCCAACGGTACTGCTGCGTCTTGAGCGCGTGCATGTCGGGCGGCAGCTCCGACGGACACGGAAGCGCGGGGAGATATTGAATCCGCCACCCCGCCAGTTGGGCGCGATAGCTGAGGTCGAGATCTTCGGTCAGCGTGTCGTGCTGCCAGCCGCCCGCGTCGCGGATCGCGCTGGCGCGCAGCACGCCGGCGGTGCCGTTGAACGTGAGGAACAGGCCGCCGCGGTCGCGCGCCGGCTGCTCGATCACGAACTGGCCGCTCAGTCCTAACGCAGTGACGCGCGTGAGGAGCGAGTATTCCTCGTTCAGCCAGTCCCACCGCGCCTGCACGACGCCTACGCCGGCGTCGGTGAAGTAGGGCACGGTGCGCCGGAGAAAATCGCGCGGGATCACGAAGTCCGCGTCGAACACCGCGATCAACTCGCCCATCGCACGCTCGAGCCCGTACTCGAGGGCGCCGGCCTTGTAGCCCGTGCGGTCCTCGCGGTGCAGGTGCTCGATTTGAAAGCCTTTCGCGCGATACTGGCGCACCAAACGACGCGTGAGGATCAGCGTCTCATCGGTCGAATCGTCCAGTACCTGCACCTGCAGCAGGTGTCGCGGATAGTCGAGCGCGCACGCCGAGCGGATCAATCGCTCGGCGACGAACAGCTCGTTGTACACTGGCAGTTGCACAGTGACACGCGGCATCGGCGACGGATCCGGCGGTGGCACGCGCGGATGCCCGCGATACCGGCGAAACAACGAGATCATCACATATCGATTGAGACTGAAAAGCGACAACACGGTGAGTGCAGCCGCGTAGGTCCCGATAATGATCCACTCTATCTGTGTCCGCATCGATGACGGGTGCGAGGTCTGTGCATGGATGCGCGGCGACGCTCTTGCGCGACGGCGCGGGGTTCCTCCGTCGGAGTCAGCTCCGGCCTCAGGTCGGCGAGGCATCCGGCTGTGTGCTCATCGCGGAGAGGCGGACGGCGAGAGGGCAATGGGCATGCCCGTTGGGGCCTCGCCCGTCAGAGCCCGCGATGCGGAGCGCAGATGTTAGAACGGTTTAGGAAAGCGATCGATGTTCGAATGTGGGCTCGAATCACGAGGCCCGGAAGGGTCGATGCGCAGTGCCTTGATGACCGGTTTCTCGATAGTTTTTCCTTATGAAACGTGGATTTTTCATTGTGGCGGAGCTGACTGGGTCATCGCGCGACGCGGTGCTCGAGGTGCAGCGCTGGGCGGACCCGAAGCTCGCCAAGGATACCTCGCCACACATCACGCTCGTCGGCTCATCGGGCGTCGGGCCGATTCCACCCGACACGCCTGTTGACGAACTGCGCGACGAGCTCACGACTGCTGCCTCGCAAATTTCGCCGTTCACCATGAAATTCGGCCGGCCGATGCGCTTCATGCAGACGGACATCGTCGTGCTGCCGCTCGATCCGCACGGTGCACTGCGCGCCTTGCACGAGCGCATCGCTGGACGCCGCCTGCGCTTCGAGCGTGCGCGCTTCGTCTTCTCGCCGCATTGCACGCTCAGCTTTTTCACGACGCTCACGGCCGAGGCCGAACGCAGATTGTTGCGCGTGCGCGTGGATGAGCCGGTCACGATTGACCGCGTGCAGTGCTATCTCACCGTCGAGCCCGTTGGTGGCCGGCGCGTTCTCGACATTCCACTCGGCGGCGCTGCGTGAGCGGCATTTAGAATGACGGTCTCCGGCCGTGTCCGGCCCTGTCCCGCCTTGTCCGCCTTCAGGCATCACTTCGGCTTTTTTTCAACATGCGACCACCAATTCTCGATCTGCTCGAGCAGGACATGGAACGCGACGCGGCGCTTCCGTTCGTCGATCTCGCATCGCGGTACTTCGTGCGCACGCGCGACGGTGCGGATCCGGTGTCCACCGCACTGTCCTCTGCCGAGATCGCTCCGCGATTCGACGAGCCGTTGCCGGAGAACGGCCGTCCGCTCAACGAGGTTGCGGCGCGCATCGAGCACGACGTAATGACTGCGATGAATCAGCTCGCGCATCCCATGTGCATGGGTCATCAAGTGTCCGCGCCGCTGCCGGTCGCGGTGTGGATGGAGTCGGTGATCGCCGCAATGAATCAATCGGTCGCGGTCGCCGAGATGTCGCCGAGCGGGACGGTGGTGGAGACGCAGCTGGTGCGGTGGATGACCGAGCTCATCGGCTGGGACGCCGCCGCCGGCGGCACGCTGACATCGGGTGGTACGGAGGCCACGTTCACGGCCCTGCTGGCCGCGCGCGCGGTGGCGCTGCCTAACGCGTGGCAGGCGGGCGTCGGCGCCGACGGCGCCGGGCTGCCGGTGGTGCTGTGCGGCGAACACGCCCACTACGCGGTCACCCGCGCGGTGGCACAGTTAGGCCTCGGGCTCGACCGCGCGATCGCCATCCCATCCCGCGATTGGCGCATGGACATCGAGGCGCTCGCCATCCGCCTCAACGCGCTGGCCTCGGACGGCACACCGGTCATGGCCGTCGTCGCCACGGCGGGGAGCACCGCGACCGGCTCGTTCGACGAGCTCGAGGCGATCGGCGCGTTGTGCGAATCGCGCGGCATCTGGTTCCACGTCGATGCGGCGCACGGTGCGTCGGCGCTCTTCTCCGAAGCGCATCGCGACCGGATGCATGGCGTGGCGCGCGCCCGCTCGGTGGCCTGGGATGCGCACAAGATGATGCTGCTGCCGCTGTCGGCCGGCATGCTGCTGGTGCGCGACGAGCGCGACCTGGATCGCGCGTTCGCCCAACGCGCGCCGTATCTCTTCCACGGCGATGAGGACGGGCACGTGTGGGACCAGGGCACGCGAAGCTTCCAGTGCTCCCGCCGCGCCGACGCGCTCAAGGTGTGGGCGGCGCTCCAGCGCTACGGCGCTTCAGGGTTAGGCGCGATCTACGACCACCTGTGCGTGGTCGCGCGCGACCTGCACGCCGCGATCGCCGTCCACAGCCAGTTCGTCGCGCTCCACGAGCCCGAGTCGAACATCCTCTGCTTCCGGTGGGTCGGCGGCGCCAATGAGGACGACGCGGCCGTCGACGAATTCAATCGCGACCTGCGCGAGCGCTACAACCAGAGCGGCCGCGGCTGGATCACCACCACTGTGTTAGGCGGCCGCCGCGTGCTGCGCGTCACGGTGATGAATCCGCGCACGACGCGCGCACACGTGATCGCCATGCTGGACGGGCTATCCGAGGAAGCGGCAACGATGCGGCGTGAGATGGCTGGACTTCCTCGCTCATGAGGAACACGGATTGTGCGGATTCAGCGGGTGAAACGGATCGCTCGGAGCGAGCCGTAGTTCGACGTGTGGTGGTGCGGGCCCTCTGTACAGGACTTGAAGGATAACTACTAGGATGCAAGAGATGGGGAAGATTGCATCGTCATCAGTGAGGGCACAACTTCCGCCCTCGTCGCTGGCTTCCTCAACCCGTCTGACTCTTTGTTGTTGATTTGAAACAACAAAAGGGCAACCGATAGGAACATGAGATCCGCGCGGTGACTCATCGGCTGCCTAACGAAGAGATACTCAACTACGAGCGCAACATGAGCGTGGATGCCAGCAAGCCTACATGGCTCGCTTGATCGCTCCCTCGAGGTCCTGGTCCCCGCCAAGCCCGGTGTACACCACCTTCCCGGCCTTGTTGATCACCACGACGTACGACGTCGCCGGCACGTTGTACGCGCTCACCGCGTTGCCGTCCGTGTCGTACACCAGCGTGTGCGTGTAGTGATACTTCTGCGCGTACAACTTCACGCGCTCGGGTGACTGATTCACCGACACGGCCACGTCCACGAACGTGACCTTCGGCGAATACTTCTTCACCATCTCCAGAAACTTGGGCTCGAGCTCCTTGCAGTTGCTGCACCACGTGGCCCAGAACTCGAGCACCACGGGAGCCTTGCCGATGTACTGATTGAGATTCACGCTCTTGCCGTCGAGCGCGTGCACCACGGCGCCCGGTGCGGTCGTTCCCACGGCCACGCCGATTTCATCCTGCGCGCTGAGCGCCGGCGCCGCGGCTGCCACCGCGCACGCCACGAGCAATGCCAGTCGAGTCGATGTCATATCAACAGTTGTCCCATCTTGATGAGATAATACTCGGCCGCGCCGAGCATGATGATCGCGAAGATTTTTTTCACCCACATCATCCACGAGCCCGCGCGTGGCAGCCGCGACAACGTCCCCGCCGACACCCCCACCGCCACCAACAGCGTGCTCATGCCTAACGAAAACACGAACAGATAGACGAAGCCTAACACCGCGCTGTGCGTGGTCGAGACCCAGGTGAGCACCGCCGCCATCACCGGTGCCGAGCACGGCGCCGCGACCAGCCCCGACGCCGCGCCCATCGCGAACGTCCCCACCAGTTGTCCGCCACTCCCCGCGTTGGCCGCCCGTTGCGCCAGGCCCTGCGGAAGCCGCACGGGGATCACGTCCACCATGGCCAACGCCGCGATGATCAACAAATTGGCCATCCCGAAGTACAACCACGGGTTCGTGCTCACTGTACCGAAGAGCGTGCCGCTCAGGCCGGCGAAGAGACCGAGCGCCGCATACACCAGCGCCAACCCGAGCACGTAGCTCAGCGTGAGCGACAGCGGCCGCCATCGCGATGCGGTAACGCCCGATTGTCCGCCGACCAGCGACACCGTGATGGGGATCATCGGATAGATGCACGGCGTCAGGCTCGTGAGGACGCCGCCGATAAACACCAACGGCAGCGCCACGATGGGTCGCGACGAGAGCATTGCCGTGATGTCGGGTGCGAGCATGGCCACACAGTACATACTCCACCACGATGAGCGGAAGTTCCCCCGCCTCCGAAATCCCTGCCTTGCGCGCGCACCGACGCGGGGAGAAGGTTTCTTGGGGCGGGTCGTCCGCTGTGGACACCCGCCGGCATCCTTTTTCACACACTGTCAGAGCATGGCGGCCCCGCGTTCGTCTTCACAGTCACCTCGCCCAACACGCCCTTCACCGCAGGCGCGCTCGCGCCGTACATCGATCGGTACGCAGCAACCGCCGCGCAAACCGCCGCACATCGCAATCGAATGCGTGTCGCCATCGCTCGACGATGGCCGTTGGGCAGTGAAACGCATCCTTGGCGATTCACTCGAGGTGACCGCCGACATCTTCAAGGACGGACACGACGTGGTGGCCGCGCGACTTCGCTTCAAGCCGCCCGGCATCACCGACTGGCGCACCGCGCCGATGGTCTTTGACTACAACTCGGATCGGTGGACCGGCGGCATCGCGCTCGATGCAATCGGTGCGTGGGCGTTGACCGTCGACGCGTGGACCGACCACTTCGGAACCTGGCGCGCCCAACTCGAGAAGAAGATCGATGCTGGACACGACGTGTCGCTCGACCTCCTCGAGGGTGCACAGTTCGTGGACACGGCCACGCACCGCGCGCGCTTCGGCGACACGCGCCGCGAGCTCGCGCAGTGGGCGGCGCGGCTCCGTGAGGCATCGGCATCCTGGCGCGCGCGCGCGCGTGACGGACTCGATCTCGAGCTGCTCGCGCTCATGGTCCAGCATCTCGCACCGGACGATCTCACGTCGTACGACCGTGAGCTCCGCGTGTGGGTCGACCGCGAACGCGCACGCTTTGCGGCGTGGTACGAGATGTTCCCGCGGTCGCAGAGCGGCGACGCGTCGCGCCACGGCACATTTGCCGATGCCGAGCGCGCACTCGCGCGCGTCGCTGAGTTAGGCTTTGACGTCGTGTATCTCCCGCCCATCCATCCGGTGGGCGTCACCAACCGGAAGGGTCGCAACAACACGCTCGCGGCGGCGCCGGACGACCCAGGAAGTCCCTGGGCGATCGGCGGTCCCGCCGGCGGCCACACGGCCATCGAGCCCCAGTTAGGCACCATCGAGGACTTCGACCGGTTCGTGGCTGCCGCGCACCGCTTGGGAATGGAGATCGCACTCGACTACGCGCTCCAGGCCTCGCCCGATCATCCTTGGCTGCGCGAACATCCCGACTGGTTCTTCTCGCGTCCCGATGGCTCGCTCAAGTACGCCGAGAATCCGCCCAAGAAGTACGAGGACATCTATCCGATGAACTTCTGGTGCGACGATCGCGACAACCTGTGGATCGCCTGCCGGGACATCATCCTCTACTGGATCTCGCACGGCGTGAACTCGTTCCGCGTCGACAATCCGCACACGAAACCGTTCGCGTTTTGGCAGTGGCTCATCGATGATATTCACGCGCGCCATCCCGACGTGATCTTCCTGTCCGAGGCATTCACGCGCCCCAAGCGCATGAAGCACCTCGCGAAGCTCGGTTTCACGCAGTCGTACACGTATTTCACGTGGCGGACGACTGCGCGCGAGATACAGGAGTATCTCGAAGAGCTCACGCAGCGGCCGCCGCGCGAGTATTTGCGGCCCAACTTCTTCGCCAACACGCCGGACATCCTGCACGAGTACCTGCAGCTCGGCGGACGCCCGGCGTTCCGCGTGCGCCTGTTGCTGGCCGCCACGCTCTCGCCGCTCTACGGCATCTACAGCGGATTCGAGCTCGCAGAAAACGTCCCGCTCCGATCCGGCAGCGAGGAATACCTCCACTCGGAGAAGTACGAGGTCAAAGCGCGCGATTGGAGTGCGCCGGAGAGCATCGACCGCGACATCGTTCGCATCAATCGCGTTCGCCGCGAGAACCGGGCGCTCCAGCTGGCCGCGAACCTCACCTTCCACCGCTCGGAAAACGACCGCATCCTGTTCTACCACAAGACCTCGGCGGATGTGGGCGCGCCTAACGACCTGCTGATCGCCGTCAACCTCGATCCCCTGCGTGCCCAGGACACCATGGTGCACGTCCCCCTCGACGCGCTCGGGCTGGCCGCCGACGCGGCATACGGCGTCGAGGATCTCCTCACCGGTGCGCGCTACACGTGGCGCGGCTCCCGCAACTACGTTCGACTCGACCCCCGCGACGAACCCGGCCACGTGCTCCTCGTGCGGCGTTAGGCGGACCACCACATCGCCACTATGAGCTCGCTCTGGTACAAGGACGCCGTCATCTATCAGATCCACATCAAGTCCTTTCGCGACAGCAACCGGGATGGCTACGGCGACATCCCGGGGCTGATCGAGAAGCTGGACTACATCGAATCGTTAGGCGTCAACTGCCTGTGGCTGTTGCCGTTCTATCCATCGCCGCTCCGCGACGACGGGTACGACATCGCCGAGTATCAGGCAATTCACCCGCAGTACGGCGCACTCTCGGACTTTCAGCGCCTGCTCGAGGAGTCCCACGCGCGCGGCATCCGCGTCATCACCGAGCTGGTGATCAACCACACGTCCGACCAGCACCCGTGGTTCCAGCGCGCGCGACTCGCGCCGAAGGATTCGCTCGAGCGCGCGTTCTACGTGTGGAGCGATGATCCCACCCGCTACGCCGACGCCCGCGTCATTTTCACCGATACGGAGAAATCGAATTGGGCCTGGGATCCGGTGGCCGGACAGTTCTACTGGCACCGGTTCTTCAGCCACCAGCCCGATCTCAACTTCGACAACCCCGCCGTCGTCGAAGCGGTGAAGGATGTGATGCGATTCTGGTTTCGCATGGGCGTGGACGGGATGCGGCTCGACGCCATTCCGTACCTCGTCGAACGCGACGGCACAAACTGCGAGAACCTGGCGGACACGCACAAAATTCTCAAAGAGCTGCGCCGCACACTCGACGACGAGTTCGACGGGCGCGTGTTCCTCGCCGAGGCCAATCAGTGGCCGAGCGATGTGATGCCGTACTTCGGCGAGAGCGACGAATGCCACATGGCCTTCCACTTTCCGCTCATGCCGCGGATGTACATGGCGCTGCGCCAGGAAGACCGCAGTCCGATCGTCGAAATTCTCGCCCAGACGCCGGCGCTGCCCAACGATTGCCAGTGGGCGATCTTTCTACGGAACCACGATGAGCTCACGCTCGAGATGGTCACCGACCACGAGCGCGACTACATGTATCGGGAGTACGCGCGCGATCCACGGATGCGGATCAACATCGGGATCCGCCGCCGGCTCGCGCCGCTGCTCGACAACGGCCGTCGTCAGATCGAGTTGATGAACGCGCTGCTCATGACCATGCCCGGCACGCCGATCATCTACTACGGCGACGAGATCGGCATGGGCGACAACATCTACCTGGGCGACCGCAACGGCGTGCGCACGCCCATGCAGTGGACGCCCGGTTGGAACGCGGGATTTTCCGAGGGCGATCAACAAGCGCTCTACTATCCGCTGATCGTCGACCCGCCCTACGGATATCAGGCGATCAACGTCGCATCGGAAGAGCGCACGCAGACATCGCTGCTGCGCTGGATGCGGCGGATCGTCAAAGTGCGGAAACAGTTTCACGCATTCGGCCGCGGCAAATTCGAGATGCTGCTCCCCGAGAACCGGAAGGTGCTCACGTTTCTCCGGCGTCACGAAGACCAGGTGATCCTGTGCGTGAACAATCTGTCGCGGTTCGTCCAACCGGTGGAGATCAACCTGCAGCGCTGGAAGGGCTGGACGCCGCTCGAGATCATCGGGAACGTGCGCTTTCCGGCCATCGGCGATCAGCCGTATTTCCTGTCGTTAGGCCCGCACACGTTCTACTGGTTTCACCTCGTCCCGCCTCAGTCCGACGGCGCATCGTCGTGACGGCCGCGCCGGCGCCGCTACTGCGCGTGCACGGTGGGTCGGTGGCCGACGCGCTCGACCCGGCAGTGGTGCGCGAGCTCGCGCCCAGCGACCTGGCGCGATGGCTCGTGACGCGTCGCTGGTTCGGCGCCAAGGGACGGCCGCCGGCCGAAGCGCACATCACCGAGGTGATCCCGCTGCACTGGGGCGATGACCGCGCGGTGGTGACGCGCATCCTCACGACAGACGCGACCGGCGCCGAGCAGAGTTACCAGCTGCCGCTCGTTGCGCGTGCCGGCGAGCCGCACGACGAGCCCGGTGCGGGTGCCGTGCTGGCGCGCATCTCGGCGGGCCACGAGCAGGGCGTTCTGATCGACGCCCTCGAAGATTCCGGCTTCCGCGCGCGCCTGGGCGCTGCGTTAGGCGAAGGCGCCGCCTTCGAAGGCGACGGCGCACGCTGGACCATCGATCCCGTCGGTCCGCCCACACGCGGGCTCGACGCACTCCCGTCCGACGTGAGCCGCGCCGAACAGAGCAACACGTCCGTCCGCTTCGGCGACCGCGCGATGCTCAAGCTCTTCCGCCGGCTCGAGCACGGCGAGAATCCGGATGTCGAGATCGGCACGTTCCTCACGACGCACACGACGTTCCAGCACACGCCTGCTGTGTTGGGCGTGATCCATTACAGCGACGCCGCCGGCGCCACCTACGTGACCGGCATGCTGTCACGCTTCGTGAGCGGCGCGCGCGACGGGTGGGCGATCGCCCTCGACGAGGCACGCGCCGCGGTGCGCGCCGCACCCGGCGATGGCACCACGGCGTTCGCGAGCGAGGCGGTGCGCATTGGCCGCATGACGCGCGACCTGCACGCGGCCCTCGCCTCCTCGCCGGACACGCCGGGCTTCCGCACCGATCCCGTCACGTTAGGCGACGCCGAGCACTGGGAGCGTGCGGCGCGGGGCGCGGTGGAGGAGGCGCTCACGCTGTTAGGCGAGCGCGCCGGCACGCTGCCCGAGCCCCACCAGGCGATGGCGCGTGCCATCGCCGGCCGCCGCGCCGCCGCGCTCGAGCGCCTCGACGACGTCGCCGTGCGCGTCCGCTCGGCGCTCCAGTCGGCCGGCGCCGGTGCGCTGCGCAAAACACGGCACCACGGTGACTATCACCTGGGCCAGTTGTTGCGCGGCGAAAGGGGCGTGTGGTTCATCGTCGATTTCGAGGGCGAGCCCTCGCGGCCGTTGTCCGAACGGCGCGCGCTGAGCAGCCCGCTGCGCGACGTCGCCGGCATGCTGCGGTCGTTCGCCTACGCGGCCGCGACCGCCGCCGCCGAGCGCGGTGGGTTAGGCGTGGACGCGAAGACGGAGATCGCCGCCGCGCACTGGGAGCGCGATGTGCGCGCGGCGTTTCTCTCGGGCTACGACGCGAGCGCCGACGACCCGTTGGTCGCGCTGTTCGAAATGGAGAAGCTCTTCTACGAATTGCGCTATGAGCTGAACAATCGGCCCGAATGGGTGTGGATCCCGCTGCGCGGCGTCGCGCGCCTGTTCTGACCGCGTGCTCATCGTGGCCTCATTCCACATCTGTTCGTCATTCCCGCTGCTGCCGCTGCGCACCATGATCTCAGCCGAGCCCTCGTTGTCGAAAGCGCACCAGCGGTTGCTACTGGGACCCTGGCTGATCGTCACCGGCCCCTTGATCAGACCCACCGCGTCGTTGGGCGAGAACACCGTGCTGCAGTCGAGCACGACGGCGGACGTATCCCCGCCGGCGGATGCCGACGCGCCGGCCGGGTCCCTGGTTGCCGCGGACGCAGTATTGGCGCGAGACTTCGAGCAAGCGCTCGTTGCGCACATGGCCCAGACGATGGCGGCGAATCGTGTTATCGAGCGCGACATGATGATCTCCTGGTGGCGGTGGCGCTTCGCACGACGCGCAAACTCGCGGATGTCCGTTACGCCGGGGCTTTCTCCGACGTTACCCACCCCGTCACCTCGACCTCGACATTGCGGGTGCCGCGCCGCGTCACCGTCGCGGCGTATGGAGGTGCGCCGCGGCCAGTCGGCGGTCGAGCGTCCACAGCTGGACATTCGAGATCACAGCCGACGTAAGAAGATGGATGTCGATCCACCCGAGACCGCGGCCATAGAGATGATGCGCTTCGGCAAACACCATGGCCTCATCGTGCGTGGCTATTGTCACCGAGGGGAGCCCGGCCATCAGTGCGAGAATCGTGCGCCGTGCATGTAGATTGCCGCACGCCAACTCGCCAATGACAAATGGATGTGTCGCAACCTGGCCATCGTTGAGCAGCGAGACGAGCGTCCCGTTGCTGTGGCGAAAATGGTCGACCCAGACGGAGGTGTCAGCCAGCAGCACGCTTTCTGGGCGTCGTACGGCGCCGGTGTGGCAAACGCAGATCGCGTTCAGTTCCGCCGAGCTGCGCCAATCGGCGCGCGCGCTCCCGCGCGATCAGCGCTTCCAGCCCCGCGCGGACGAGCGCTGTCTTTTCCGCGATCGACGTCAGGCGCTCGGCCTCGGCGAGCAGAGCATCATCGATGTTGAGTGTCGTTTTCATAATATGATGATGTATCAAACATGCATACACGTCAATATAGCCCGGGCGCGCTGACGCTCGATGTCCGACCGATGACCGCGCCCGGCTGGGTGCTCGATCGCGGCGCAGACGTCCGCCCGTCCACCGGTACACAATTCCGCGTCTGGGCGCCCAACGCCGCACGTGTCGCGGTCATCATACGCGGCCGCAGGGAGAGGCTGGAACCGATCGGCGCGGGGATATTCGGCGGCCTCGTCTCCAAAGCGGCCGCGGGCGACGACTACGCGTACTCGCTCGACGGCGGGCCGCCGCTCCCCGATCCCGTCAGCCGGTTTCAGCCATACGGTGTCCGCGGCGCGTCGCGCATCGTCGACCCGCGCCCCTTCCCGTGGCGCGATGCTGCCTGGCGCGGCATCGACATGGCCGACTACGTGATCTACGAGATGCACGTCGGCACATTCACGCACGCCGGTACCTTCGAGGCAGCCATCGAGCACCTGGCGCCGCTCGCTGAGTTAGGCATTACCGCCATCGAGCTCATGCCGGTCGCCCAGTTCCCCGGAACGCGCAACTGGGGGTACGACGGCGCGCATCTCTACGCGCCGCAGAACAGCTACGGCGGACCTGAAGGCGTGCGCCGATTCGTCGATGCGGCGCACGCCGCCGGCGTCGCTGTCGTGCTCGATGTCGTCTACAACCACATTGGCCCCGAGGGATCGTCGCTCCACGCGTTCGCGCCGTATCTCTCCACCACGCATCGATCGCCGTGGGGCGCGTCATTCGACCTCGATGGGCCGCAGCCGTCGCACGCCGAAGTTCGGCGATACGTGATCGACAACGCGCTCTACTGGATTGTCGAGTACCACATCGATGCCTTGCGCCTCGACGCGGTGCCGATGATTCACGACGACAGCACACCGCACATCGTGCACGATATCGCCGCTGCCATCCACGCCCAGTCCGCCATCCTCGGCCGCCGCGTGCACGTGATCGCCGAGAGCGATGTGATGGATCCCGTGCTCGTGCGGCCGGTGGCGTCCGGCGGACTCGGTCTCGACGCGCAGTGGAGTGATGATTTCCAGCGCGGCGCGCACGTCGCCCTCACGCGCGAGAACGTGCAGTCGTACGCCGGCGTGCGCGGCGCAGCCGACGTCGCCTCTGCGCTCGAGCGTACGTCCATGCTGCGCTCGCTGCGCGGCGTGCCCAGCGCGCCGGCCACCGACGTGCCGCCCGACCGGTTCGTGTTCTACGTGCAGAACCACGATCAGGTGGGCAATCGCGCGTGCGGCGAGCGTCTCGCCGCGCTCGTGTCGCCCGGAAAGCGGGCGCTGGCGACCGCGCTGCTGCTGCTGTCGCCGTACGTTCCGTTAGTCTTCATGGGGGAGGAATACGGCGAGACGCACCCGTTCCTGTACTTCGTGAGCCACGAGAGCGACGCGCTCTGTGCGTTGGTGCGCGACGGTCGCGTGCGAGAGATCATCGAGCGCGGCCATTCCGTCGACCCGCCGCCGCCCGATCCCGCCGATCCCGCCACGTTCGACCGCTCGCGTCTCGATCGGGCGGCCGCGGGGCCTTCGTCGCGTGCGGCGCTCGCGCTCTTCCGGGACCTCCTCGCGCTGCGACGCGAAGAGCGCGCGCTCCAACCCGGTCGCGCGGCACTCTCGACAGCCGTCGATCCGGATGGCGCGTGGCTCTCGGTCGAGCTCCGCCCAACGGAAGCGCACGCGCACATGCTGTTCGCCGCGTACAACTTTTCGGCCCTCGAGTACCACGTACCCGTGCCGGCACCGCCGCCTGGTCGGCTGTGGCGGCTCCGGTTCTCCACCCGCAACGCGCGCTACGGCGGACCGAGCGACACGCCCCGCCTAACGAAGCAGAAGGGCGGCGTCTCGCGCGTCCGCGTGCTCCCCGAGAGCGCCGTGCTCTACCGCCTCGAGGGCCGCTGACGTGCGCGTCTGGCCCGGCCAGCCGTATCCGCTCGGC
>Ga0207707_10003292_pt1 | contig 14355 bp, 7 predicted proteins | sample KBSC83BmetaG_FD_184336 | JGI IMG/M metagenome (GOLD analysis project Ga0207707, IMG submission 184336) | Corn rhizosphere microbial communities from Kellogg Biological Station, Michigan, USA - KBS C8-3B metaG (SPAdes) (version 2) | ecosystem: Host-associated > Plants > Roots > Rhizosphere ...
AGGCGTATTAGCAACTTTAGAAAATTAATTAGCTGTAATTGATGGTTTTATTAGCCCATCAACTTTGGCATAGTTTTTGTCTGGAAAACCGCTTTACTAATACATAGCTTTTTTTGCCGAACGAAACGGTTTCGACCAGGTGTTGAGAAAAAGGCTTTTGGCCCATGGGCTGATTTGCTTCGCTTCAATCGATTTAGTAGCAGATCATTTATTCCAATTGATCCTCCTAGATGGAGGCAGGCCTTCGATCCTGCCGAGACGTCAAGCTGGGTTCATTTATATCGCTCTTATCAAACGATAAGTAGTTCATATAGGGGAAAAATCTCAGGAGGAAAGCATGCGAAAATTCATCTTTAGCTTGGCCGTGCTGGCATTTGCCTTTATTTTGCCGGTTGCGATCCAAGCTCAAACAAAGGGCACGCTTACGGTTACGGTAACCGATCCGAACGGTGCGATCGTACCTGGAGCGAATGTCACAATCACCAACAATGCAACCGGCGCTTCCAGACGAGGGACGACCGGCGACAACGGCGTGGCTACATTGGCCGAAGTCGAGCCGGGGACGTATACGGTAACGATCGAGAATGCGGGCTTTAAGAAATCCGTTGCACCGCATGTCGTTGTCGATGTCGCGACTCCGGCATCGCTGCCGATCACACTGGAGGCGGGACAGGTGTCCGAGTCCGTAACGGTCACGGGCGCTCAAGATGTGATAAACACGTCCAGCCCGAGCATCACAAACGTAATTAGCACAAGGCAGATCGTGGACCTGCCGCTTCCCGATAGAAATCCGTTAAATCTTGCGGCGCTTCAGGCAGGTATTGCTGTCGTCGGTGGCGACGTTCGCGGAGCCTCCGTCGACGGGTTGCGACAAACCGCAACCAACGTTACCCAGGACGGCATTAACGCAATGGACAACTTTGTTAAGACGAGTTCGTTCTTTGCGATCAATACGCCGACCCTAAATGCGACGTCCGAGTTCAGCATCACGACCGGCACAACAAGTTCTGAGGCCGGCCGAGGTGTCGTCCAGGTGAACATGGTCACCAAGGGCGGCTCCAATGAATTTCATGGCGGCGGATTCCTCCAGTTGATAAACGACGCGTACAACAGCAACACTTATTTCAACAATTTCAACAACATATCAAAGCCGGTTCTGCGACAACACTATACGGGTTTTGATATTGGCGGTCCGGTTTACTTTCCGGCATTTGGCGAGGGAGGCCCAAAGATCTGGAACGGCAAGGATAAGGCGTTCTTCTTCTTTTCCTTTGAAAGGTTCGTTCAGAATCAAGCCGCTTTTCGAAATCGGAATGGTGTGTTGGCGCAGAGCGCGCTGGCAGGCAATTTCAGCTATACGTGCCCCACAACCACGACCGATCCCGTAAACTGTCCGGCTGGTTCAACACACACGATCAATCTGTTGAATCTCGCCAGCGTTCCCGTCCACGCGCTAAATCCGTTTATGTCGACGCATTTAGCCCAGATCCCGCTACCAAACAACACCGCGTGTTCAAACAGCGATGGCTTCAATATTGAGTGTTTTGCGTTTAATGTTCCCGAGCTGACGACAAACAACAAGTACGTCGCGCGTTACGATCATCAGCTCATTTCGCACTCTCGATTTGGCGCTCACAAGCTCGAGTTCGTCTACAGCCGCGTCGATACATCGACGCATCCGGATGTCTTTACAAACGGCGTCGAGCGCCCATTCCCCGGCGGCGTGAACGCATTCCAGTCATCGACACGCAATTTGGTGACACCAGCCCTGGTTTCGACTTTTGGCAGTAACTGGACGAACGTTCTTCGGTACGGCCGACAATGGGCTCCGGTCATCTTCGACCGCGATACTCCGCCGACGGCACCGTTTATCTCGCTGCCGGGTGTCCTGGTAAATTTCGATAACGGAAACATGCCGCAGCCGCGGGATACGATAGTCAATCAGTGGACCGACACGGTCTCATGGGTGAAAGGAAATCACTTGTTCAAGTTTGGTACCGATTATCAGAGGGTATTGGTACAGAGCTTCAACTCAGCCGGCATAAACGAAACCATCCAGTTGGGGACGAACGCTGCGAATCCGAATGGCATTACGCTTGCCAACTTTCCGGGTCTTACAAATAACGCTACTGGCAACGCTATAGTCACGAATGCCGGTACAGTTTATAACGCGATCGTCGGTATGCTTGGCTCCGCCAGCCAAACGCTGAATGTAACGAATACCAACTCAGGGTTTGTTCCGGGCGCGACGCGAACGAGATTCTTTCAAGAGAAAGACCTTGCTCTCTTCGCACAAGATCAGTGGCGGATGCGTTCAAACTTTACATTAAGTTACGGCGTTAGATGGGACTGGATGGGAGTTCCGACCGTGCCGAACGGCCTTTCGATCCAGCCTAATTTCAACGATCTGTTTGGCGTTTCGGGATTTGGAAATCTCTTCAATCCGAACGCACCGAAAGGCGTGCCGCCCGGTATTGCCACACAACAGTTCGTAAGCGGCGACACCGGTATCGCGCTATTCAAGAACGACTGGAACAACTTTGCTCCGTTTCTCGGTATAGCGTACTCGCCTAACTTCAAAAGTGGATTTTTGCACGCTTTATTCGGAGACGAGGGCGAAAGCTCATTCCGCGCGGGCTACTCGATCAGCTACCTGCATGATGGCTTGACCACGATCAGCAATGCATTGGGGACTGGCACGACCAATCCAGGGCTGATCCAGACAGCTAATCTCTCGATCTTAAGTTGTCCGAGTCCTGCTCCGTGCGCACATTCTTCAAATCTCCGCGGACAGATAACATCATCAGGAGTGCCGCTTGACTTGCCGGCGTTTGTAATGCCACTAACTGATCGAGATAACATCAAGCTAAACACCGCGAACGGCCTGTGGGCTATCGATCCGAATCTCCGATCGCCGTATGTCGAACAATGGAACGTCGGATACGAACGCGAGATCTTTAAGAACACCGCCTTCGAAATTCGGTATGTCGGGAACCACGGCGTGAAGCTATGGAGGGCCGTTGACTTTAACGAAGTCAACATTTTCGAAAATGGTTTCTTGCAGGAGTTCAACAATGCGAAGCTCAATCTTGCTGCTCGCGGAGGTACGAGCTTTGCCCCTGGCTGCGTTGGCTGCGTTGCTTTACCGACATTCGATAAGTTGTTTGGCTTGGTAACCGGAGCGACGCCAGTTGCCTCAAGCAGCGGTTATACCAGTTCGGGTTTTATTAGTAATCTGAACAATAACAACATCGGTGCAATGGCAAGTACGCTGGCATTCAATAGTGCATACAGAAACAATCGGGAATGCACTGCGAATCCCGCATGCGGCATTCCGATGAACTTCTTTGTCGCGAATCCGAATGCGGCATTCGCACGGGCGTTGCTGAATGACTCATCATCGAACTATCACGCTTTGGAAGTCGAAGTTCGACGACGCTTTTCACAGGGGCTGCAGTTCCAGGCTGACTATACTTTTAGTAAGGCCCTTGGCAACGCTGTCAATGCTCAGGGTAATAACCAGAGCGACCTTGTCAGCTACATCACGCTCCGGAATACGAATCTCGACTACCTGCGATCAACTCAGGATCAGACGATGAGGTTTGTCGCAAATGTGGTGTATGAGCTTCCGTTCGGCAAAGGAAAAACGTTCCTCGATGACACGAACGGATTCGTTGACCGCATCGTCGGCGGATGGTCGATCGGTTCGATCGTTACATGGACGACGGGCGCTCCCTGGTACGTCGCGTCCGGACGTTCAACCTTTAATAGCGGTACTGCTAATAACGGTGCTGAGCTCGTCGGTATGAGCTTTGACGAATTTAAGAAACACGTTGGCGTTTTCAGGACGGCGGGCGGCGTGTTTTTCATCGACCCGGCGCTGCTGGACATCACGACCAATGCCGCTGGCAAGGTGACAAAATCGACCCTGAAGGCCGGGCTAATAACCGCCCCGGCTCCCGGCACGCTGGGAAATTTTCCGGTGAATAGTCTGAATGGGCCGCAGTATTTTGACGCGGATCTTAGCATTATCAAACGAATCCCGTTTACGGAACGGATCCGACTCGAGCTTAAAGCGACGGCCATCAATTTCCTGAACCACACGAATTTCATTTATGGAACTCAGAATTTTGATTCGACGACGTTCGGGCTGATCACGACTCAGCGAGCCAGCTTCGGGACGTCGATCGTGAACACCCGGAGCATGAACTTCCAGGCCCAGCTCAGGTTCTGATCGGCGTGTTTTGATAATTAGAGCGGATAACGTTCCTGTCTGGCATGTTATCCGCGATTATTAAGGCGTTGCCGGTCCTTGTTCGGCGACGCCTTGATTTCTTTTCGGAAGGTTATCTCGGATTTAGGAAAGCGGCTGTTCGGACGAGTTGAATGCTATGCGGAAAATGATTATTTCCATTGCGATTTTGATCACCGCAATTCTCGGTTTCATTACTGCTCAGGTGCGTGCACAGATTTTACCGAGTGAAACCGTGGATACAGGTCTTGGCGGCAACAATACGATCATGGGATCCGTGCTCACGGGGAACGGCGGGCGCCTTGAACGCCGAGTAAATATTCGACTTCAAACTCCAACCAGAGGCGACCGAATTACGACCACTGACGAATATGGCAATTTTGCCTTTCGCGGTCTTGTGTCCGGCGACTATACCCTCGTTATCGATAAGGAAAAGGATTTCGAGGCATTTAGCCAGGTGATATCGGTGATCCAGGCTCGAGGCTTTCCGGGACAGACTTACAATCTCAGTGTTCGGCTGACGCCGAAGGCAAATATTCAGGCGAAGCTTGGCGTGCTGGACGCATCTTTTGCAAACCTGTCGGAACGAGGTCGAGCGCTATTTATTAAGTCACAGGAGTTAGAAAGCGCGGGCGATCATACGGGCGCGATCGGTCAACTTTTGCTATTAACGAACGAGTTTCCGAGCTTTATGCCGGGCTTTAATGAACTTGGCGTCGAGTATCTGCGAACCGGTCAATTCGCTAAGGCCGACGAAGCATTTCAGACAGCATTAAAGCTCGAGCCCGAAGCGTTTGCGCCTCTGTTGAACCGGGGCATAACACTGGTTTCAATGAAAAGTTATGCGTACGCAGAGGCCGCGCTTCGTCACGCAAAAAAAGTAAACGATCAATCAGTCACGGTAGACTATTTTTTAGGCCAGGCGCTTGCTAATCTTGGCAAATTTGATGAGGCGGAAAAGGAGCTTTCCACCGCTCTCAAGGAAGGCGGAAAGGAGATGGCGGAGGGGCATCGCGTCCTCGCGATCATTTACAGCTCGCGCGGCGACAAGAAACGAGCGGCGCTGGAACTTGAGACCTACCTTCGATTGGTTCCGGCCGCCCCGGACGCCCAGCAGCTTCGAGCGGTGCTTCAGAAAATGAAAGATCCCGGTTTGCCAGCGTCTGTGCAGAAGCCGGACTAACGGTCATTTTCTCGATTAAGCATTCTTCGGGTGGGCAAAAACTTGAATTTTTATCCAAATTTCCAGTCATTTGGTTGAGACCGGCTCTCGTATCGAGAAGGGAAACATCAAACTGACCGGACCGACAACTAATTTTCGCCATACTAAAACATAGAAAAATAAGCATTCTAGGCCTGCGCGGCCCATAAACCATACTTTTGGCATGATCAATTCTGCTTATTGGCATAATTATTGCCGTTTCTCATACCTGTTTCCTATCTCTTAACAGCAAAAAATCAGGAGGATAGTTAGGATAATGATGAAAAAGACACAGTTGTCCCTAGTGTCAGGTCTCATTTTCCTTTTCTTCGTCGGCTTCTCCGTTGTACCAACCCTCGCCCAGGCGGTAACAGGAACCCTCGCGGGAACCGTTGTCGATTCTGGCGGTGGAGTGGTAGCTAATGCAACGGTGCGGGCCAAGAATGAAGGAATGGGGACTGAGAAGACATCCACGACCAACAGTGACGGCGCGTTTTCGTTTGCTGCGATGTTGCCGGGGTCATACACGGTGACCATCGAAGCACCGGGTTTCAAACGGTCTGTAAAAACGGGCGTCTCGGTAAAGGCCGGTATCACAAACCCGGCAGACACGGTTCTTGAAGCAGGTAGTGTCAGCGAGACTGTTACGGTCACCGCAAATACCGAAGAAACGCTTCAAACAGCCCAATCACAGATCTCAACAACGATCGATACCCGCAAGGTCGAAGACCTCCCTGCAAACGGTGCGGGCGGCGGTATCGATACTCTCGCATTGCTCGTCCCCGGCGTTATTCCCAACCGGGTCGGCGGTACGAATACAAATGGTACCGGTCTTTCGGTAAATGGTCAGCGCGGCCGCTCGAATAACTTCCAGATCGACGGTGCGGACAACAACGACCTTTCGGTCGGCGGTCCGGCACTATTCGTTGACTTCCAGGATTCAGTCCAGGAATATCAGGTCATCACCAACAACTTTGACGCCCGTTACGGACGTAACCAGGGCGCTATCGTTAACATCGTCGGCAAACAGGGCACGAGCAGCTTTCATGGCAGCGCTTTCTGGCATCACCAGGATGCCAGGCATCTGAACAGCGTTGACAACATCACAAAGAGCACCGACCCTGAGGCCAGAAACGATCCAAATCTTTGGAATGTTTACGGTGGTACGATCGGCGGTCCGATCTTCTTGCCTGGGTTTGGTGAAGGAACGAAGCCGATCCTGAATCTTAAGGACCGCGCGTTTTTCTTCTTCGCCTATCAAGGAATCCGCAACCCAGCCAGTTTCACGTCGCGTTCGACCTCATTGGGCATTTTGCCGACTGAGTTTTCGCGGTTGCAGTCGACCTACCCTGGAAATGCGGTCATGAGCACGATCGCTACGTACAGCCCGTGGGCTATTCCTGGAGCACAGTTGAATGATTCCGTTTCGGGAACACCCGCCGGCGCTCAAATTAACTTGGGCGGCGTGGCCGGATGCCCGATTGCAGTGGCCGTTGGAACGACGCCGCCGACGACCGGGTCAGATGGACACACAGCTTGCGGCGCCTACACGACACCGATCAACGCATCAACCGGGCAACCGTTTCTTTTCGGTGGTCCATATGACATTCTCAATTTTGGCACTCTCGCAAATCCAGTCTTTTTCCAGGCTGCTCAATATCAGAGGACCGGCGATATCTCGTATACGGAGGATTACTGGAATCTGCGTTTCGATGTTAAGGCGTCTAAAAAGGACAACGTCTCTTTCCGTTACATCAGGCAAGACCAGCTTAACCACAGCGGCGTTGGCTCGATCGCGAGCGGTTTTGTCGGGACGGTTCCCGCCGGCAGCACCAACTATGGCGGCACCTGGACGCGCAACTTCGGCAGCAAGATGCTAAACGATTTTCGGTTCTTCTATTCGCGGATCGGCGTTGAGTTTGGCGGCGGCTGCGAAGCGTCCACACCCGGCTGCATTCCAGGGCCAGCTGAGATCGGTGATGCTTTAGCAAATATTGCCTTTCCGATCGCTCTGGGTTTGACGAAGAGTACCTCAATGCCGACGCTTGGCCCAGCTACAAACCTGCCGCAGGGCCGCATCGGTAAGGTCTATCAGTATATAGACAATTACAGCATTCTTTCGGGCAAACACTCGATGACTGCTGGATTTGAGTTCAAGCACCTGAATACAATAGCTCCGTTCCTCCCTAATTTTAACGGCGCTTATTCGTTCAATACCACCAATGTGAATCTTGCGACCCAGCCATTCGCTCAACGGATCATTGCTAATGCTCCTGGCACTGTGGCGATCACAGGTGGCGATCCGACGCTTATCTTTAAGGAAAACGATTACTATGCGTACTTCCAGGACGACTACAAGGTCAAACCGAACCTGACGCTAAACCTTGGAGTCAGATATGAGTACGCGGGTAACCCCTTGAACCAGCTTCATGACATTACCGTTGCACGTGAGAGCGATCCCGCGACTGCTTTCTACCTATCGTCGATCCCGTTAGATCAGAAGACCGTTCCCTTCATACCAGCGGATAAGGATAACTGGGCCCCGCGCCTTGGGTTTGCTTACACTCCGCACTTTATGAAGTGGCTCTTCGGTGAGGACGCCACGGTTTTCCGCGGCGGCTTCTCGATCGCGTATGATGCTGCGTTCTATAACATTCTATTGAACGTTCAGAATGCAGCGCCGTTCTCGGCGGCGTTGAATATCTCGTCGGCTTCGCTTAGCTCTACAACGTCGTCGCCATCGCCACTGCCGAACAATCCCGTCGGTACAACAGTCCGCTCGACGGCTGCCTCTTCGGGAGTCTTACCGCTCGGTAAGCTTGATCCACGATTTCTGTCTCAAACAGTTGATGCTCCGGATTTCCGGTCACCATATGCTGAGCAGTGGTCTTTCGGCATGCAGCGGCTTGTTGGCAAAAAGCATATCTTTGAGGTCCGCTATGTCGGGACCCACGGGGTTGCGCTTTTCCAGAACATCAATAGTAACTTTTTCATCGGTCCGTTGGTCAACGGCTTTACGCGAAATTCGAGAGCTACCGGTGTGGGGACGCCGAATTTCATTCCTTCAGTTCCGATCAACTTCCCGAAGTTTACTAGTTTTTTGCCTCCGGGGACGACCGCTCAGGTTTGTACGAACGACATTAACACTCCTTTCATCGACGAAAGTGCGTGTAACCAGCGTCAATTCCGACAGGCCGGTATTACGACCCGTCAGAACTCATCGCAGTCGATCTATCATTCGATGCAGGCTCGTTATAACGGCCGGCTCATGAATGACTCACTTTCGCTTGGTGTCAGCTACACCTGGAGCAAAGCGATAGACGACTCGTCGGAGATCTTCTCGTTTGGAGACATATCGTCCCCGAACGCGCAGAACCCGTTCTGTATCAATCGTTGCGAGCGTGGACTTTCGGACCTTGACCGACCGCATGCCGCCTCGTTCAACTTCGTTTATGATGTTCCTTTGTTTAAGGAGCAGCATGGTATCGTCGGCCATCTTCTTGGTGGATGGCAGCTAAATGGTATTTACCTGTTGGCTAGTGGCGCGGCGTTCACGCCCAGCGACAGCCTTGGTCTCGGCACTGGTGCTGCCTATCTAACAGCAGGTGACCGTCCGTTTTGGGGTAATCCGAACGCGGATAAGGGTTCCGTTGCAATCAGCGAGATCGATGCGAACCTGGTGTTTGGCGCTCCATTGATCGACCAAAACGCGTTTTACTCGATGAACCAGCACAACGCGAACAATCAGTGGGTTGTAGTGAACCCAACTGACGTCCGATATGTCATCAACGGCCCTGGCGCCGCTAAGATCTTCGGTACGCCTTTTGGTAATGTTTCCCGCAACACTGAGCGCGGACCGATCTTTAACCAGCTCAATTTCAGCGTGTTCAAGAACATCAACGTTATCGAGCGAGTTAAGGTCCAGCTCCGTGCGGAAATGTTCAACGCTCTGAACCACCCGAATCCGGGATTTGGCGTGGCTTCGGGTGGGACCCTGCCGGTCATCGCTTTAACGAACGCCGGTGTTAACACTGCATCCTTTAACAATCCTACGGACATCTCTCTTGCCAACCGTGTTATCCAAGTTGGTCTGCGTGTCGTGTTCTAGGTTGATCTTGAAATAACATTTAACGGAGAGTCGGAAACGGCTCTCCTTTTTTGTTTGCGGGCGAACGTGTCCGTTATAATCGGCGTTGCCATAGGATGAGCACCAGTAATTCAACTTTGTCGGTAACGCCGCTCGGTGCAGGGGATCTTATTGATCGGACGGTGCGGTTTTATCGCGCGCATTTTCGGGTTTTTATTTTTATGGCCGCGCCGCCGGTGATTGTCGGGACGCTTGTGTCGGTCGGCTGGCGGATGTTGGGGCGAGAGCTGTTTTTCGTCGGCACGCGGATCGAGCCGAGCGAGGTTGTTTTTTACTACATCTATCTTTGGCTTGGCGGGCTGGCGATCTGGTTCACCGAGATAGTGGCGACGCTGGTGGTAATGGGCGGAGCGTCGCGAAATTTTGTCAGGCACCTGCTGTTCGACGAGCCGATCTCGTTTTTAGCGACGTATCGGGATGTTCGCAGACGCTTGGGCGGTCTGATCGTCGCATCGTCAATTATCACGATACTCCTAGGTGTGGTCGGTGTGGTGGTCTTTTACTTCGGATTATTTATCGCCGCGATGGCGATCGCCCTCGTGATCTGGGCACTCTCGTTTTTTCCGATCGGTGCATTTCTTGTCGGGCTCGCTTTAACGGTGGTCATAATCGGAGCGAGCGTCTGGCTGTTTTCGCTCATCGCGTCACGGTTCGCCTATGTGCCTCAGGTCATGCTCGTAGAGGACCAGGGTGCATTTGCCTCTATCGGACGCAGCGCCTCTCTTGCAAGCGGTAACGTGAAACGGTTCGCGGCCTTGCTGGTCTTTACCACGGTTGCGACATATTCGGCGCTGGCATTGTTCTACGTGCCGCTGCTTTGGTACGCGTGGGCGAACGGACTGGACCTGTTTAGCGGCCAGGCCGATCTCGTCCCCGCATGGTACGAGATCGCCTCGCAATTGATCTGGCAGGCGGCCTTTATCTTGCTCTCGCCCGTGTGGATGGTTGGTCTATGTCTTTTATATATTGACGAACGAGTTCGACACGAGGGCTATGACATCGAATTGGCCGCGGCGCGACGGCTGGGGGAAATCCCGGACGTCCCGCCCGACTATATCAATCCTCTTCAGCCCGCGCTTGGTTCACAGTCCTCGGCCGCTCCGAATGCGCCCTCGCGCGAGACATCGCAGTTTACGACCCTTGGTCTCAGATAAATGACACTTCCACACGTCAGAAACTTTGTCCGAAATCTCGCGGGGGCCTCGACGACCGCAATTTTTCTCGCGATCCTTGTTGGAACTGCCGGCGCGGCAACGCTGGCGGATTATCGCGCGCGAGTCGAATCGGCGAAAACGAATATCGACAGCATAGTCACGGTTCTTCGAGATCAGGAGTCGGGGACCGATATCGACGCAGTCGTCAGCCAAACCATCGCATCGATCAAAAAAGGTCTGCCTGAAAGCGAAACGGTCGAGTTTCGAGGAACGAGTATCAATACGTCAAACGGGTGGCTGAGATCGAAATTCGACGAATTTGACCGCGCATCAAGCGCTGCGGATCGGATGACGGCCATGACATCGATCAGCCAGCGACTTTCTTCCATCGCGGACCATGTCAAGGAGTTGGAGGCCGCAACCCCATCGACCCGATCGAAAGATGAGGACAAGCAGAAACTAGCCGAGATACTCGGTCGCGAGGAATATCAGAAACCCGAAAAAACGGAGCCAAGCCTGTTTGAGCGCCTCGTGACCAAGATCATGGACTGGCTGCGGAATCTCTTTCCGAGTCCAAAATTATCACCCGTCGAACCGCAGGGTATTCAACCTCTGTCGGTCGTTTTGCAGGTAGTCCTCTATGGTCTGATCATCGGCCTTGTTGGATTTTTGATCTTTAAATTTGCGCCGATCATCGTCGCGCGATTTAGCGACCGCGAAAAGCGTGAGAGCGGCGATCGCGTTATTCTCGGCGAGCACATCGATGCGTCGGTTTCGGCGCGCGATCTGTTCTCTGAGGCCGAGGCGCTCGCCCGCAGCGGTGATCTGCGCGGAGCAATACGCAAGGGATACGTCGCGCTGCTTTGCGACCTTGCCGACCGCAAAGTTATCGGGCTGGCGCGATACAAGACAAACCGCGATTATCTTCGTGACGTCAGCAAACGCCCGACATTGTTCGAGCGGATGAAGCTTGCGACCGGCAGCTTTGAGCGGCATTGGTATGGCCTTCGCCGACCGGCCGCCGGCGACTGGGAAGAGTTTCGCGAACAATATCGGAGCGCGGTCGAGGAGGTCCGGGAAAGCTAATGAAACAGCGAATTCTCGTCCTGCTCATGATCGTTGGATTGATCGCAGTGCTGGTGGTGCTCAACGCAGCGTCGTATGTTCAGACACAGCGGACGGATGACACCGAGGCGAGCCCAAATCGGTCGACTTATAATCCAGGTCCGACCGGCACGCAGGCGCTCTTTAGCTTGCTCGCCGAGACGGGACGCAAACCAGTCCGCTGGCAAGAGGCGCCTGACGCGCTTTCGACGGCGAAAAACAAACCGGCCGTCTTTGTGATGATCGGGTCGCTGCGGCGGCCGGTGTCTGAGAACGACTCGACCGGTCTGTTGCGATGGGTGTCGCAGGGCGGCCGCCTGGTCGTGATCGATCGCGACCCGCCGAAAGACCTCTGTAAAACGACCTAGAGCTGGAAAGTGGCTGTTTCGACCGATCCGGCCATCGATCTCTACTCGGTCGATCCGTCGGACCAAAAACAGATGACCTCCGGCGTCGAAGCGGCCAAACCAGTGCAACCGACGATATATACAGCGGGTTTGAATGCGATCCAGCCCTCTCGGTTTTCCGGATGGGTCAGCATCGATCGCGTCTCGCAGGAGTATGGCCTCGGCAACGGCACATATCGCTCTCAGAGGCCACCTCCATCGGTTCGGCAGCAGCGCTACGACGATAAAAAGCCGCCGACGGTCATAAGGTCAGAATCGCAAGACGATGAAGTCGAGGAAGACTCGGATTCGTCGACAACACCCGCGTTCAATGCTCCGGTCGTCCATATCAGCGGTAGCCAGAAAAATCTCCTGGTCGACGTTCCTTTTGGCTCGGGCTCGATCGTCTACTTGACTGATCCGTATATCGTCTCGAACGGCGGCATTAAGATCGTCGACAATGCGCAGCTTGCGTTAAATCTCCTTGCAACGAGTGACGGTACGGTGGCGTTTGACGAATATCATCAGGGCTACGGGTCAAACTCAAATCGGCTTTTCGCATATTTTTCGGGAACGCCGGTCATAGCGATCTTTCTGCAATGCGCGCTCGTGATCGGCCTTGTCCTGCTATCGCAAAGCCGCCGATTCGCACGCCCCCTTCCGGACGAAGAACAGCGCCGGCTATCTAAACTCGAATACGTAACTGCGATGGCCGAGCTGCAGCAGCGGACGCGCGCCTATGATCTGGCGATGGAAAATGTTTATATGGATTTTCGCCGTCGGCTGTCGCGGGCGCTCGGGTTTGATAATCTCACGACAACACGCCGCGAGATCGCAAACATGATCGCGGAGCGCGCATCATTGGAGGTCGATAGTGTTGAGGCGTTGCTGCTGAAATGCGAAGAGACGATCCATGGCGAGCCGACAAACAAGTCTGAAACCGTGTCGCTCATCGCAAGCCTTAGAGAGATCGAAGACAAGCTCGGCCTCCGCCGCAAGCCGCGAGGAAAACCCGTCGTATGACCTTTGTTCAGGAGGTCGTCCTCATCATTCTATTTCTCATCACGAGCTTCATCGGCGTCGTGACGGGCAGCAATTCGTTGATCACCGTCCCGGCGATGTTTCAACTCGGCATCGATCCGAAGGTAGCGGTCGCTACAAATATGTTCGGGCTGACATTTATGTCGATCGGCGCGTCGATACCTTTTCTCAGGCGGCGCGCAGTCGATTTTCGAACGACATGGCCGCTGCTTGCGATCACCGTTATTGGTTCGGCGCTTGGCGCGCTTTTGGCGGTCGTAATGACTGCGGGCAGTCTGAAATTGACAGTTTCCGTTGCGATGATCGTCGTCGCGGTGTTTATTTTGTTTCGCCGTGATCTTGGCCTTAAGCATGCGGCGGCGGTCTCGACGGGTGCAATGATACTCACTTATTTTCTGACATTTGCACTCGGGGTTTATGGCGGCCTTTACAGCGGCGGTTACATTACGATCTTGACCACCGTCCTCGTCGCTTTTTTCGGAATGACTTTCACGGAAGCTGTCGCATCGACAAAGGTCATCAATATTTTCTCGTCGATGATCGCCACAGTCGTTTTTATCTGGAAGGGGCTTGTTGATTACAAATTGGGTATTCTTCTTAGTGTGACAATGTTCATTGGCGCCTACGTGGGCGCACATTATGCAAGCAAGATGAACGACGTCTGGCTGCGTCGGATCTTTTTGGCGGTCGTGTTTTTATTAGCGATCAAAACGCTTTTTGACTTTTTATAAATATTCGGCAAACTAACACGAAATGTTGGAAAGAACTCCTTCAACCGCCGCCCACATTGTCGGCGAGCTGCGCAAGACCATCGTCGGTCAGGACAGCGTGATCGAGCAGATCCTCGTCGCGCTTTTTGCGGAGGGACACGCATTGCTCGAGGGCGTTCCCGGCACGGCTAAGACGCTGCTCATAAAAACGCTGTCGCAGATCATCGGCGCTAGATTCTCGCGGATACAATTTACGCCCGACCTGATGCCGTCGGACATCACGGGCACGAATGTCTTTAACATGCAGACGACGCAGTTTAGCTTGCGTCACGGGCCGATATTTACCGACATTCTCCTAGC
>Ga0207707_10003299_pt1 | contig 14341 bp, 11 predicted proteins | sample KBSC83BmetaG_FD_184336 | JGI IMG/M metagenome (GOLD analysis project Ga0207707, IMG submission 184336) | Corn rhizosphere microbial communities from Kellogg Biological Station, Michigan, USA - KBS C8-3B metaG (SPAdes) (version 2) | ecosystem: Host-associated > Plants > Roots > Rhizosphere ...
GGCGCTCGGGCGGGATCAGTGTGTATATGGACTGTCCGATGATTTCGTCGGCGGTGTAGCCGAAGATGCGAGTCGCGCCGGTATTCCAGCTGCGGATCGTTCCGTCGAGGGTTTTCCCGACGATGGCGTCGTCGGAGGAATCCACGATCGCCGCGAGCCAGGCTTCGGGGCGATCGCCGGGCAGTTCGGCGTACAAGGCTTCGAATGCGTCCTCGGTTGTGTCTGGTTCGTGCATCGAGCGATCTCCCAGTGTGGGCTCGAGCGGTGGCAACGCATGATTCGGCCCGCTGCGGCGCGCTAATTGAATGGTCGAGTACGCTGGAGTTGGTCGATCGACAGTCGAGAGCGCATCTCGAACACCTCGGCTTGTCGGGTGAGTTACGCGTGGCTAGATGATCACGGACGACAGAAAGCTCGCGTTCCGAAGGCCGGAGAATCTATGCTGATTGGTCGAATTCTGCTGGCAGTCTGGGCGGCGCTAGCGGTCTCCACCGGAGAGCTCGCGGCCCAAGAGGCCCCGACGGCGCCAGACTCAGTGTCGCGAGGAGAAATTCGCGACGTCCTGCGCGCGTTCTACTTCAATCGAGCCCACGGCAACTGGAACGCGTTGCTCACCGACATGCTCGGATCGAAGATCGACGCCAACCGCAACGCCCCGTTCGAGGCGATCGTGGCATCGGATTCGTCGTCGAGCGATGCGCCCGTCACCTGCCTGCCGACCGCGCCGGTCGAGCGGGCAGTCATCGTGCTCAAGGGCAATTGGGCGCACGTGTCGGTGCCGCGCTGCGGCACGGCGGAGTCCACGGAAGATCAGTTTCGCATGATCCGCCTCGAGGAGCGGTGGCGGTTCGTGGATTTCCACGTGATCGACGCGAGCCACTGAATTTCGCCGCCAGCCCGACGCAAGCATGAGTCGAACAACAGGAAGCGCCCGACTTGAACTCGGGCGCTTCCTGTTGTGCATGCGCGACTGTTTGAACTCGATACGGAACCGTTCAGAACATTGAAAACGAGATGGACCAAGTGCCGGGCACCATCAAATACGTAGGCAAACGCAGGACCCGGAGATCCATCGGGAGCGTCGCACTCGCGCATCCGCGCGAGCGAGAAAATCCTGTCAAGCTCAATGCCCTGCCGGCGCCACAAAGATCTTCGGATCGACCGGAATGTTCGTTTTCACGTCGCTGTATTCCTCGCGCTGGAAGAGCTTCCCGTCCCGGTAGAGCTCCACGGTCTCCGACAGCCATCCCGATGGCACCTTCACGTAGTTATCGAATCGCATGTCCAGCGTCTTCGTGGAATCGCGCCCATCCGGCTCGATCGCGCGCATGAACAACAGGCGATCCTTGTCGATCCAGAGCTGCCGCCATTTCAGATCGCCGGCCGCCGCGCCGATCACGTACACCGGCCGCCCTTTCCACGTATCTTCGCGCACCGGCGTCATGGCAAAGTGCTCGCGCGCGAGCACCGCGAGCGTGGTGTCGACGGGCTGCCGGTAGACGTCGAAGCCGATGACCATGAGGATGTTTCGCGTCGCGGCGCGATTCAGCGTGCTGTCGCCGCGCCACACGAACACCGAGTCGCCGCCATAGACGACGGTCATGTCCCCCGTCGCGCGCTGGATGTCGATGCGCAGGTAGCCGGGGATCATCGCGCGCTCGTGCCACGTCTCGATCACCATCGTGTCGGCAGGCGTGCGGCGCGTCGTCTTCTGTGTGAAGCTCAGCGTCTTGTACCACGTGGCCGCGTACTTGTCGTGCATCGCGCGGATCACGTCTTCGCCGGTCCTGGGCGGCGGTGTGACCGCCGTCGTCGTACCTGCGGGCGACGGTGGCGCCGACCGAACGAGAAGGCCGCCAGCGGGCGCGAGCACCGCGGCGGCGAGTGCCAGGCGAAGTCCAATGACAGACGATGAGATCATGGGCGCTCCCGAGTTGCCGATGATGTGTGTGACTCGCTCACTCGTACAGGGTGGCGAGGTCCGTTGTCGTGAGCTCGATGAGAAAGCTGGCGATGCGCGCGGCCGCCGCATCCGCGAATCGCGCTCCCTTCTCGGCCGTCGCAGCCGCCGGGTTGCCGGTGCCGGTGTCCGCGGACACGCGCGTCCACGGGCGCGGCGCCCAGACCCACCCGTCGCGCAGCGCCGCGATCGACGCGCGCTTCTGGCTTCCGTCGCCCGCCTCCGACAACGGCAGCACGAGCTCCGGCGCGATGTGCTGCATGACGCTCGTCTCGAGCTCGCCCGCGTGGTCACCCGGCTCGTCGAAGTACGATTCCGGATCCACGCAGGTCCACCAGTTCAGCGCGCAGAGAAATACGCGCGTGTGCGGCTGCAGCTCGCGGATCATCGGACGGAAGTCGTTTCCGCCGTGACCGTTGACGATGACGAGCTTCGTGATCCCCTGTCCCTCGAGCGCGCTCACGAGGTCGCGCAGCAACGCCGCCTGCGTGCTCGGGTTCATGTTGAGACAGAGCTTGATGTCGAGCTGCCCGGTGTTCACGCCGAACGGTACCGTCGGCAGCACCACCACCCGCGCGCCACGCTCCCACGCCATCCGCGCCGACTCGGCCGCGATCACGTCGCACTCGATGACGTCCGTGGCGTACGGCAGATGATAGTTGTGCGCCTCGGTGGCGCCCCATGGGAGGATCGCCACCTGATAGTCCGTCGCCGCGACGGTTTTCCAGTTCGTTTCCGCGAGAATCCAGGGACGTGGCGTCATGCGCCTAACTTAACGCGAGCCCGCAGCTTCTCCAGAACGAGACATCCCTACTTCGTCGCGGTCACGGCGCGCGCGTGACCGAGTAGGTGATCGTCCGCGCTGGCGACATCGAAGAACGCGGCGCTCAGCGCCTGCGTCGCGCCCGCGTCCGCCCTCCCGCGCAAGCGCTTGCGCGGGAGGGCGGGCGTGGGTATCGTGCGCGTTCGTGCGCCCTCCCTATGTCGACTCACTCGCCAAACCTGGCGTTGTCGCGCCGGTCGCGTCCGGGCGGGACGAGGATCAGGACAGTGTCTTGCGCACGTATCAGGAGCTGCGCGGCGTCATCGTGCAGGGGCAGCTTCCGCCCGGATCGCGCATTTCCGAGCGCGTCCTGGCGGTCCGGCTGGGACTGAGCCGAACGCCGGTGCGAAGCGCGCTGCGCCGCCTGGAGCAGGAAGGGCTGGTGGTGATGAACGAGCGCGAACGCCGGCTGTACGTTGCGCCGCTCACGCTCACCGATGGCCAGGAGGTCTATCTCATCGTCGGGCACCTCGAGGGGCTCGCGGCGCGGATGGCCGCCTCGCTCCCATCCGCGCGGCGAAAGCTGCTCGTGGCGCGCCTGCGCGAGCTCAATCGGGATCTCGGTACCGAGTCACGCATCCGCAACGACTCCGCGCGGATTTTCGACCTGGATCTCGAATTCCATCGCAGCTTCGTCGAAGACGTGGCCGGCCCGCGTCTGCTCACGCTCCATCGTGCGATCAAACCGCAGAGCGAGCGCTACGCGCGACTCTACATGTCGGTACTGCTCGACGAGCTCACGCTGTCGGTCAGCGAGCATCAGCGAATCGTCACCGCCATCGCGAAGGGCGATGCCGATGCCGCCGAGCTCGCGACCGAGAAAAATTGGCACAATGCGGCGCGCCGCCTCGCGCACGTGATCGCGCAGAACGGCGAGCGAGGCAGCTGGGCGTCCTAGCTTGACCCATTGCGATCGCGCCGCGAGAGGAATGACCGTATCGCGTGAAGCGTTTCCGCTTCGTTCGAGATGAAGACGTAGTGATTCGCATCTCGAATCTCGAGTACCTCTGCCGAGGGAGTCGCGCGCCTGAATCCTTCTTCGGATGCGCTCCTCAACGGCGCGATGACCGTCGCGTATTGCTGCACCTCCCGCCGCCCGGTGGAATCGAGGGCAGCGTAAAAGGGAATGAGCAGCTGCATCGAATCAGACACCGCATAGATCGCGAGTGCCGGGCTGCGGAGGTGTGCGTAGTCCGGAGGCTGCAGGCGTCCCAGCATCACGCCGGCGAGGGAGTCCGGGGTGACGTCGCCGCGATAGCGTCCGGTGGAATCGAAGCGCGCGCCCGCGCGTACCTCGGACTCGGGTACCGCGATGCCGAACGTACGTCGCACGTACGCGGTAACGGCGGCGGGCGAGAGGGAATCGACCGCTTGCATTGGCGGAGGCGAGGGAAGCGGCGTGCGTTGAAGCGTCTTGGCGAACCCGCTTCGATCATATGCGGCATCGAGATAGACCAACGCCGCGGTGCGGTCGGGATACTTTACGCCGAAGGCAGAGAGTTCCTCCCCGGCGATGGAGTGCCCGATGAGGATCACCCGCTGGAGTCCGAGCGTATCGAACACCGCGGCGAGATCGGAGACCAGCTGCGCTGTTTCGCCGGACGGTGGCTGGCTCGAGGCGCCAAATCCGCGCCGCGTGACGCCGAACACGTGAAAGCTGTCGCTCAGGAGCGGAGCGAAGCGGTCGAACACGTGCGCGGTGTTTCCGAGGCCTGCGAGCAGGACAATCGATTCACCGTGACCACCCCAATCGAGTACCTCGAGGCTGGTCGAAGATTCGACGCGGACCATGCGGATGGTGTGCGGAGATGGATCGTGCCACTCGGTCGCCGTGCGCGACTGTCGGCAACCGATGATGCAGAGCAGTACGACGGCGCGGGCGAGCCATGTCATTGCCGGTATACTCCGGGATGAGTGCGTGTTCACGGGGAGGCGCCGCTCCGCGTGAGCGAATTCACGAACATCAGCGCGTCGAAGGCGGAGTCGGGCACCACCTCGATGTACGTATCGAAATTGATTCGAAATCGGTGACGCTCGGCGAGCCACGATGTCGCGCCAGCGCTCTGCTCCGCCGAGCGCAGCTTCAGCAGGAACAACGGAGGCCCGACGCGCGCGAGCGCGGCATCCACGCTCGAGGAATCGAGTGTGGCCTGCGGCAGACCGGGAGCGTTATTGGCGGAGCTCGTGGCGATGATGAACAGCGACGGCCCGAGCTCCTGTCCGAGATGCACGCCCATCGAGGTGGCCGGCCGGGCGAACGACTTCCAAAGCGGCCCGATGAGCGCCGAGCGCATCACGTGTGCATCGTGCGCGTAGAGCATCACCCGGCCCTGCGCACCCTCGCGTGCGAGCACCCACTCCAGATTCGCTGCCATCGAGGAATCGCGAACGTTCATCGCTCGATACAACGTCGGTGGCATCGATCCGTCTGCGGTGGGCGGCGGCTCGACGCGAAAGAAGGCATCGAGCTGTCGCGCCGACTCGGCGTTTCGCAGCGCCCATTCATAGTCGGCCTCGCTTGAATTCGTCACGAGGGTCGCACGCTCACGCTCGAGCATCGAAATGATTCCGTCGATCGCCGCGCTCACGCGGTCGCGGTCCATCGGAGCGAGCTTCGGATATCCCGGGCTCGAGAACCGATCGAGATACGGCTCGAGCTTCGCTCGCATCCCGTTCGCCGACGCCGTGTCGGCACGTTCGAGAAACGAAAGCGCCGCATCGATCGTGACGCGCGCCCGGCCGAACGCCGCGTCCCCGCCGGAGCTCAAGTCGATTCCGTAGAATCTGATCTTTCGGGAATGCGCCGGATTCGCGTTGTAGTCGTGCATCCACTGGACGAGCGCGACGTTCTCGTCGAGCTCTCCGAATCCCCACGTCAGGCCGTGGCGCACCACGTCGCGCGCCGTTCCGCGGCCACCCAGCACGAACTTCTGCACCCGCTGCGACTCGCTGAGTCCCGATTCGATGGCGATTGCCGTGAAGCCCATCCGCTCCACCAGAAACTCGAACAGGCGGTTCCGCAGCGCCAGCGGCTCATGAGCTCCGTGGGCCGGCTCGCCCAGCGCGACCACCCGCGCCGCGCGGGCCATCTTCTCGAGCGGCCGCAAATCAGCTTCGTCTCCGCCGGCCTCCTCCGTCCGAATCGGTGCCGCGTGCGATGTCGCCCAGCGAACGAAGGCATCCGACGACTGCTGTGCAGATCCCTGCCCGTTGCAGGCGACGAGGAGCAGCACGGAGGCGGCGGTCGCGAACATCCCTGTGCGCCCGTGGAAGAGCGAGCGCATGGCTTCCCCAATCGGCAGGGAATCAGCCGCCCGCCGCGAGGCGCTCACTCTGCGGGAGAGGCATGCACGTCGTGGATCCGTACGGATTGCCGTTCTGGTCGTTGCCCACCTTCCAGGGTATGTCGTAGCGCAGCAGGTCGTTGTACCGCTGCCCGCCCTCCATGAAGAACTCGCGGTTCCGCTCATCCAGGATGAGCGCCGTGATCGACGCCGGATCGGTGGCTCCGGAATACTGGGGAAGCGAGAGCTGCGTCCGCCTCGCGTTGATGATCGTGACCGCCTGCGATCCACCCAGCACCTCGGCGCGGATCAGCTGCGCCTCGACGTAGCTCGCCAGCCGCATCGGATCGCCGCCCGAGAAATTCTTGTTCGTCAGCACGTAGAGATCGGTGACGCCGTCGAACGCCTTTGCCGATTCTCCCACGTCCGGTCCCGCGGCGACCGGCACGCGCGGATCGTCCACCCCTCCCACGGTGAGGTGCCGATACTCGGTCGCGACGGAGGTGTTGCCGATGGAGACCATCTGCTGCCAGGCGGTGTTGAGGCGGGTCTGCGCGTCCACGCTCCTGGTCACGAAGAACTCGAATCCAGGCGTGACCAACGCCGCATCGCTTTCCGCTCCGGCCGCGTCGCCGAGGTCGAGCCGCGTCCGCGCTCGGCCCACCGAGGCGAGATTCAGCAGCGCGGACTTGTCGGCGCCATCGTCCATCGCGGCGATGAGATCGAGTGCGTGCGTGAACTTGTCCTCCGCCATCGCGAGCACTTCCTGCGGCGTGTGAATGGCGTGCTCTCCGTTGAGCCGCATCGCGCAAAACCCCTCACCCAGCAGCGTGTACGTGTACGCGCCGTAGGTCGCCACGCGGGCTCGCAGCGGCGCAAGCGGAACGTGCGCCTGCTCGTCGGTCCACCCTTCCAGGCGCGCGAGAATGCTGTCGGCCTGGAACCGCGCGACCTGCAACGGCGTATACGCGCCGTAACCCGCACCGCATTGGCCCTGCTCGTTCGAGACATCGGTGTCGATGATCTTCCTGGTGCCCCATTCCTCCGCCTGCAGATTGCCGGAAGCGCCGAGGAACTCATCGCTGAGGGTGGCCGTGGACGTGACGTAGTTGCTGTACGCGCATTCGAAGTCCGCCACCACGCTCCCCGCCAGCGTCGGCGCGGCGGTGGGATCGTCGAGCAGCTTGGTCTGGATCCGCCCGGGCAGATCGACTTTCAGAATGTCCTTGCAACCCACGGTCAGCGCGACCGCGATTGCCACCGCCGGTACGATCAGCGCTCGTACCGCACGCACACCGGAACGATCGATAGATGTTCGCATGGTTTCTCGGATCCGTGAGGAGTCAGTACGAAAGGCGGACGGTAGCCATGAAGCGGCGGAACTGCGGCCACGATTCCTGCGTGAAACCGTTCGTCAGATTCTGATCGACGATGTAGCCGGTGGTGCTCGCCGTGTTCGTGCGCACCTCGGGATCGATGGCTTTCGCCCCGAAGGTGCCTTGCTGTGCGCGCCAGATCGTGGCGACGTTGGCGAGCGTGAGCGTCACCGAGGCCCGGGCCGCGCCCACTCGTCCCGCCACGCTGGTCGGTGCGTCGTACGTGAGCGAGAGATTGCGAAGCTTGCCGAATCCCGCCTTCATGAACCCCGCCTGGCCGAATTGAACCGCCTGCTGCATCGCGACGAGCACCGGGTCGGTTTGCTCGACGGCGGCCTTCGAGTCGTTGAAGAAGACATCCGCGCCTCCGAGGTTGCCATCGGAGTACCAGTTTCCACCCTGGAATTCGGCGACGGCCGCCAGCGTGAACCGATGCCACGTGACATCCGCGCTGAGTGAGCTGAGCCAGGTGGGCGTGGGACTCCCCGAATACACGAACGGTGCGTCCGCACAGGGGACGAGCGTGCCGTCACCCCGTCCGAAGTTGGCCCCGCCCTCGCACAACACGTCCGTCACCTGCCCTGGCGCGACCAGCGTTGCCTTTTTGATGCGCTGGTAGAAGAACGAGCCCACGGGGAATCCCTGAACATTGTACGTGCCGGCCGACTGCCCAACGCTGGTATTCGGAAGGGGTGCGTCCTGACCGAGGATGTCGATCCGATTCCGGTTGGTGGCCAGCGAGCCCCGCACGTGCAGCCTGAACTGGCCGAGTGCCATCGATGAACTGTTCAGCGCCAGCTCGATGCCGCGGTTCGAATACTGACCGATGTTGATGAATTGATTTCCCGGAAAACCGATCGACGGCGAGCTCAGCGCCGAGAGAATACCGTCCGTCGTGCGCTTGTTATAGTAGGTCGCCTCGATCGTGAGATGATCGCGGAGCACGCTGGCGTCGAATCCGGCCTCGAGCTCGCGCGTGACTTCCGGCTTGAGATCGGGATTTCCGACGTTGAGCGGCGTGACGGTCGGAAATCCGTTCTGCCCCACGGACGGGCCGAACGTTTGCACCGCGGCGAAGGTGTTGGGCTGCTGTCCCGAGCTTCCCCACGCCGCTCTGAGCTTCAGCGTGGATAGCAATGCCGAGCTGTGAAAGAACGGCGCATCCGACAACACCCAGGCGGCGCTGATCTTTGGGTAGACCACGAACTTGTAGTTGACGCCGAACGCGCTGTTGTCGTCGCCGCGAACCGCGCCGGTGAGAAAGAAGCTGTCCTTCCAGCCGAGCTGCTCCTGCACGTACGTGCCGAGCGTCTTGTTCTGGAGATTGAAGTTCGGATCTTCGAATCCCTGCCGAATGCCGCCGCCGCTCACACTATTGACGCCGCGGATCGGGAAGCTCTGCCCCTGGGCCTGCAGCTGCGTGAAGGTCTTCTCGTAGTACTGCACGCCGGCGGAGGTCGCGGACGAGATATTCGGCGTGAGCTTGAACGTGCCGGTCGCGGAGTAGTCCACCGTGACGAACGAGGAATGATCTTCGCTCGCGAGCTTCAATCCCTCGGGGAAACCGAAGGACGCGTTACTCCCGAGCGGGAAGTAGAGCGATGACGCATCCCCCGTAAAGTCTCCCCCGAGCGTGAGTCGGTGATTCAGCCACGACGTCGGCGTGTGGGTCACGGTGAGCCCGAGTCGGCTTCTGTCGATATCATCGTAGCCCTCGACATCCTCGAATGCCTCCGGCGTGGTACCCCCGAGGTACCCGCGGCCAGCGTCGGCCGGACCGAGGCCGGTGCCATTGATGCACGAATTGCTCGGGCACGCCCACACGAGAAAGGTCGTCATCGGCTGCGTCGCCGACGCTGCGCGAAGCCGCGATCTGGTATAGCCCAGGTTGAGATCCACTCGCAGCTTGTCGCTTGCCGAGTAGCTCAGGTTGGCCAGGCCATTCAGCTTGTGCGACCAGTTGTAGTCGACGATGCCCTGATCGCGGTCGTAGCTGCCGCTGAAGAAATACCGGATGGCCGGTGTGCCACCGGAAAGGGAGAGCGTGCCGCCCAGCGGCTTCCCGGTGGAGAAGGGCGAGCCGAAACCGCGCGCAATGTCGTTCTCGATCAGATTGAGATGCTTCACGTTGCCGTCGGTATCCTTGTAGTACACCCCCGAATACAGCTTCTCGGGACTCGGCAGCCAATTCGCGCCCGCGCGCAGCTCGGTCGACCAGCTCGGCTTTCCGGCGGATCCGCGTTTGGTGACGATCTGAATGACTCCGTTTGCCGCCTCGGTACCGTAGAGCGTGGCGGCGGATGGACCCTTGAGCACCTGAATCGACTCGATATCGTCCGGATCGAGATCGTTGATGCGAGAGGGGCGATCGCCGCCGCCGTTGAAGGCGACGCTCTGCGAGCCGGAGGAGTTGTCGGCGCGAACGCCGTCGATGAAGATGATCGGCTCGGAGGCGAGGCTGAGCGAGCTGACGCCGCGAATCCTCGTGACGGCGCCGGTCCCGAGCTGACCGCTCGCGCGCTGGATTTGCAGGCCGGGCACCTCGGTGGAGAGCGCCTCCTGTACCCCCACGCTCGGCGTGAGCAGCTGGGCCGTGGGCATGTCGACCTGGCCGACAACGTTGCCGAGCGCGCGCTTGCGGGTATCGCCTGCCTGCCCGGTGACGACGATGGCGTCGAGCTTGAGTGGCCGCACACCCATCGCGATGGCGACGTTCTGCTCGCCGGCGGTCACGGATACGGACATGGGTCGGTAGCCGAGTCGGACGACCGAGAGCGTAACGGTCGCGCCGGTGACGCCGGAGAACGAGAATCGCCCGCGGACATCCGTGTGGGTGGCCAACTGGGTGCCCTCGACGCGGACGAGCACATCGGCGATGGGCTGGCGGGTGACCGAATCGGTGACGATGCCGGCCACCGAGGCCGACTGCGCGGCGAGCGGAGCGAGCGGCAGAAGCAGGAGGAGGCCAGCGGCAACTGCGGCCAACCTCATCACAACGGCGCGGGGCCTCGCCCGCGCGCTGGACACAAGGGGTTGCGGCATGGGCGTCACTCCGGAAGATGATACAGCCATGGACGGACACTGAGCGGTACGGGCGAATCAATACGAGGCGGCCAAAAGTGGTATACCACTTTGGGCGCGATTTCGCATCGGTATAACGCCAATAGACGGTATCCCGAAACACGCCGACGCGCAACCAGCGGGGCCCCCATCCCGCCGCGTCCTCACCGCATCCCCGGGCCCGCGCCAGCCGTTACCGATCCACCAGCAATCCGCTCGATGCCAGCACCCTCTCCACCTGCGCCCGCGTCTCGGGCGCCGGGGGAGCCATCGGCAGGCGCCAGACCGCCTCGAGCAACCCCATCATCGACATCGCCGTCTTCACCGGGATGGGATTGGACTCAATGAAATTCATCTCCATGAGCGGCATCCACGCGCGCTGCATCGCGCGTGCGCCCGCAAAGTCCCCGTTCAGCGCGCGATGGGTGAGCGCGCGCATCTCCGCGGGGATTTCGTTCGAGACCACCGACACGACTCCGCGGCCGCCCAATGCGATGAGCGCGATGGTGATGGCGTCATCGCCACACAAAATCTCGAACTCCTCCGGCATCGCGTGCGCAACCGCGGCCATCTGGCCGATGTTGCCGGATGCCTCCTTCACGCCGACGATGTTGTCGATGTCGGCGAGGCGGAGCAGCGTCGGCGTCTCGACGTTGACGCCCGTACGTCCCGGAATGTTGTAGAGGACGATCGGGAGCGGCACGGCTTCCGCGATCGCCCTGAAGTGCCGATACAGCCCCTCCTGCGTGGGCCGGTTGTAGTACGGGTTCACCGACAGCAGCCCATCGGCGCCGACTTGCCGGAGCTCCCCGCCGAGCGCGATGACCTCGGCGGTGTCGTTCCCGCCCGCGCCGGCGAGCACCGGAACCTCGCCCTTCGCCTCCTCCACCGTGATCGCGACCACGCGCACATGCTCGTCGCGCGTCAGCGTCGGGCTCTCTCCCGTGGTGCCGCACGGAACGAGAAAATCGATGCCCTCGTCGATCTGCCTCCGGATGAGTCGTCGCAGCGTCGTTTCGTCGAGCGAGAGGTCCCGGCGGAACGGTGTGACGAGCGCGGTGCCGCATCCCGTGAACACACTCATGTGGCCTCGAGCGTGATTGTGTGCTGTCTCCTCCGTGGCGCGCTCAAATGAGAACCTCACTAAACTCGAATACGCCTCTCTTTCCGATCACCCATTGCGCCGCCACGAGCGCGCCGCGCGCGAACCCCTCGCGGCTGCGCGCCGCATGCGTGAAGGTGATCGTGTCCGCAGCAGAGTCGAATCCGATCTCGTGCGTTCCGGGATGGGTGCCGGCGCGGGTGGCCGCGATGTCGATGTGGCGCGAGTATCCGGCCGCCTGCATCGCCCGCACGAGCTCGAGCAGGGTGCCCGACGGCGCGTCGGCTTTCGTATCGTGATGGATCTCCCGCGCCCACGCCCCGTATCGAGGGTCGGACGCCAGGAGGCGCGCGGTTTCCCGAACGGCGCGCACGAAGACGTTCACGCCGATCGAGAAGTTGGGACTCCACACCAGCGCCGTGTCGTGCGCGGTCACGGCCGTGCGCACCCGCTCCATGTCGCCCAGCCACCCCGTCGTCCCGACCACGACCGGTATTCCGAGCGCCGCCAGCGCCTCGACGTTTTCCACCGCGGCACCGGGCGCGGTGAACTCGATCGCGACGTCGGCGCCGGCGCTCCGCGCAACGTCGCCGGCCGCGTCGATGCGCTCGTGCACAACGAACCCGTATTCGGGCGCGAGCTGGTCGATCAGGCGACCCATTTTGCCGTAGCCGACGATGGCGAGCTTCACTCGAGCGACTCGGAGCCGGCGCCGTCGAAAAACTCGCCGTGGAGCGATGCGACGACGCGATGGAGATCGGCGTCGCGCACCACCAGGCTGATGTTGCGCAGCGATGCCCCCTGCGAGATCATGCGGACGTTCACGTTCCGGATCGCGCCGAACACGCGCGCGGCCACGCCGGGCGTGCGGCGGATGTCGTCTCCCACGAGACACACGATGCACTGGTCGCTCTCCACCGACACCTCCGCGAATCCCTCGATCTCGGCGCGTATCGCGTCGAGCGCCCTCGCGTCATCGATCGTGAGGGAGACGCTGACCTCGGATGTCGCGATCATGTCCACCGGCGTCTCGAAGCGATCGAAGATCTCGAACACGCGGTGCAGAAAGCCGTGCGCCATGAACATGCGCGTGGACACGATGGTCACGAGCGTGATCGCCCGCTTGCACGCGATCGACCGGATCGCGTTCGCGCATCGCGGGGCAGTGGCGGTGATGAGCGTGCCGTCGATCTCCGCTCGCCGCGAGTTGAGAATGCGCACCGGGATGTCCCGTTCGATCGCCGGGAGCACCGTTGCGGGGTGGAGCACCTTGGCGCCGAAGTACGCCAGCTCCGCCGCCTCCGCGAACGAACAGAACTGCACGCGGTAGCCGCCCGGGTGGATCGTCGGGTCGCAGGTGAGCATTCCGTCGACATCCGTCCAGATCTGAATCTCCTCGGCGTCGATGCCCGCGCCGACGAGCGCGGCGCTATAGTCGGAGCCTCCGCGGCCGAGGGTGGTGGTCACACCCGCCATGGTGGCGCCGATGAAGCCGCCCATCACGACGACGTGGTCGCGCGCGAGCGCCGGCACGACCGCGGAGAGACGGGCGAACGTCTCCGCAAGGCACGGTGCGGCCTGCGTGTGCCGATGGTCCGTGATGATCACGGTGCGGGCATCGAGATGGACGGCGTCCACCCCGCTCCGCCGGAGGTGCGCCGTGACGACGAGGCTCGACAGCCGCTCGCCGTACGATGCGAACGCGTCCGCTGCGGAAGGAGTCAGCTCGCGCGTGATGGCGAGCGCGTTCACGAGCTCGGCCAGCTCCCCGAAGAGCGGCTCCAACTCTTCGAGCGCTCCCGACTCCCGTCGATGAAAATCGGACAACGCAGAGAGCATCGAGAGTGCTCGTTCGCGATCTCCCGCCGCTGCCGCCTGGGCGATGGCGAGCAGCGTGTTCGTCGTCTTCCCCATCGCCGAGACGACGACGACCGGATGACGTGTGATGCGGGCATGGACGATGCCCGCGACACGATCGATTGCCTCTGCGGACTCGACCGAGGTCCCGCCGAATTTCATTACCAGCATGTGAGTGGCAGATGATCGCGTGCGGGAGACTTGGCGGCGCTTCCAGGGGCGCTCGGTCGGGCGCGGTGCCGAGCTGGAAGCACGAAGTGAGACAGTCGGCGTGGTGGTCGACCCCTACTGATTTCGCGCGATCGGCTTGGGCGGACGGCGCTCTCGTCCACGAGTCCGAAGCGTGCTGGTCGACAGTGTTCTCGCATCGCTTTTTTCACTTCGTGTAGGGGTCGCGCGCGCGCTGGGTGTCTGCTTACGGGGGGCGTCGAACATCGGCCGGAGCGTTCTCACGTGGCGCGGGTGAATGGCGCAAAGCGCTTCTCGTTCGGGTAGGGGTATTCGAGCACGCAAAGGTCCAATCATCCATGCAGTGATGCTCGCTCCCTCACATACGCCCGATCGAGCGCCTCCGTCGCCTGCAGAGTCGCTCGCTGCCTCACTCGAGCGCGAGCTGGATGTACTGCAGCGCGCCGGACTGCGGCGCACGCTGACGTGCGTGCAGCAGCGGCGAGGGGCCGCCGCGATGGTCGAGGGACAGGCGGTGGTCGATTTTTCCTCGAACGACTATCTCGGGCTCGCTTCCGATCCCCGTCTCGCGCGCGCGGCAGAACACTTTCTCGAGCACGAGGCGTTCGGCGCCGGCGCGGCGCACAGCATCGCGGGGCATCATCCGGTGCACGAGGCACTCGAGCGACAGATCGCGCTCCTCAAGCACAG
>Ga0207707_10003301_pt1 | contig 14336 bp, 15 predicted proteins | sample KBSC83BmetaG_FD_184336 | JGI IMG/M metagenome (GOLD analysis project Ga0207707, IMG submission 184336) | Corn rhizosphere microbial communities from Kellogg Biological Station, Michigan, USA - KBS C8-3B metaG (SPAdes) (version 2) | ecosystem: Host-associated > Plants > Roots > Rhizosphere ...
TGACGCCACGAAACAGAAAGCTCACGGGCTGCTTTGGCGGCATCACGAGCAGCGCCGCCACCAGGATAAACACGCCCGCCACGTGCACCGTGACACTCAAGTCATTCAGGATGGCGACCAGCTTGACGCCGTAATGATTCAGCAGCCCCTGCGTGATCAGGATGAATGCAAACATCAGCAGGAGATTGCGCGCGGTCGAGGCGACGCCCAGAAACGGCAGAATAAACTGCCCGCAGCTATAGTTGATGCCGGCCTGCGCGGCAATCAGCCCGAAAATATTCAGCCAGGCAACGAACCAGCCCGCGCCCGGCCCTCCCAAATCAGCCGCCCAGTGATACATCGCGCCAGCCGTCGGATAGGCCGAGCACAACTCCGCCATGCTGGCTGCAACCGTCAGCGTGAATATCGTAGCCAGGGGCCAGCCGAGCGTCATTTCGAGAGGGCCGCCCATCTCCAGACCGTAGCCGTAGAGCGTCACCGCGCCCGTGAGAATTGAAATGATGGAAAAGGAAATTGCGAAATTTGAAAAGCCGCCCATGCTGCGAAATAACTCCTGGGCGTAACCGAAACGACCGAGATCGTCCTGGTCCGAAGGCGGCGGAGGCACTACAAACTCACTTCTTCATTCAACTGCTTGCTGATGGCCTTTTCGACTATATCTTTCAGGGTGGCACCGGACTCCGTGTGTACGAAGGAATTCTCAACAATGTCCCAATCGAGCTTATAGCTCTTGGCATGCGCAGAAATCCATATCTGGCGAACCGGCGTGTTCGGACTGACGACAAACTTGGCGGGCGGATCTTCGAATTCGATGCCCAGCGCGCCGGCGTTGAAATCTACGTCGAAACCGTAATCGTCCGCGGCAGCGATGAGCGAGCGATGCAGCACGGTTAGCGCCTCGTCTGCGCGTTTTTTGAAGTCCTGTTCGTCCATCATGGTTTTCGTGTCAAAGGCTTCGCACACTAATACCGGCCAGCGCCAGCGATAATCCGATCATTACAATTACGGTAATCCAGGCTGCGAAATTATAGAACCTCGAGTTAACCCACCCCTGCATAATACGGCGATTGTTTGCCAGCAGAATCATAAAAATCAAGACGATAGGTAATAATACGCCATTAATGACTTGCGAAAAAAGAATCATTCTGACCAGCGGGAAGCCCGGCAATAGCACGACGGCGCCTCCGATGACGATCAGCAAAGTGTAAAGCCAGTAGAAAATCGGCGCTTCATGGAAGCGTTTATCGACGCCTGATTCGAAGCCCAGCCCCTCACAGACCGTATAGGCGGTCGAGAGCGGTAAAATGCAGGCCGCAAACACAGAAGCGTTTAACAGCCCCGCGCTAAACAGCAGATAGGCATATTGACCGAATGGCAGCAATCCCCTGGCAGCTTCGGTGGCATCGTGAATATCGCGCGGACCGTTGGCCCAAATCGCGCCGGCGCACGACACGATGATGAAAAATGCCACTACGTCGGTCACGATACAACCGAAAATCACTTCCACACGTGAATTCGCGTATTCCTTAGCCGTAATTCCCTTCTCCACGACCGCCGCTTGCAGATAAAACTGCATCCACGGCGCGATGGTCGTACCCACCATGCCGATCAGCATTTCAATGTAATCGCGATCGAGCATGACCACCGGACGGAAACTGTGAATGGCGGCCTCGGTCCAATTCGGTTTCACCAGAATTCCCGAGATGATATAGCTGACATAGAAAATACACGCGAACAGGAAAATCTTTTCGGCACTCTGATAGTTTCCCTTGACGATAAGCAGCCAAATACCCAGCGCCCCAAGCGGAACCGAAATATAGCGGGAGACGTGGAAGAGCTCGAGTGAGCTGGCGATGCCCGCGAAATTCGCCATGACGTTGGTGAGGTTCACCAGGACCAGGAGCGCCATCACGACGAAGGTGATCCGCAGCCCGAACTCCTCACGGATCAGGTCCGAGAGACCTTTGCCGCTGACCGCACCCATGCGAGAGCACATCTCCTGCACCAGGATCAGCGCAATGGTTATGGGAATCAGGGTCCAGAGCGGCAGGTATCCCCACCGGGCGCCTGCCTGCGAGTACGTGTATATTCCGCCGGCGTCGTTATCGACGTTGGCGGTGATGAATCCCGGGCCAAGGACGGCCAGAAACATCGCGATCCGCGTACGCCACGATTTCCACATGAGAAGGATCCATCACTTGTGCCTCAGCACGGAGATAATGTCGTCCGCGGTAATGACGCCGGTCAGCCGCCTTTCTTCATCCACGATTGGCAAGGCCAGCAAGTTGTATTTGTCGAATCGTTCCGTGACGTCGTCCTGTTTTTCATCCACGCTGGCGGAAATCAGGGTCTCGGCCGCAAGCTCCTTGAGGAATTTGCCATTGGCGGCCACGAAGAGCCGGGCCACCGGAACCGTGCCGGTCAACCGTCCCTCTGAATCCACCAGATAGAGCGAGTTCAAGCTTTCGAGCTGATCCTCATTGCCTCTGAGCGCGCGAAGAGCATCTTCCACCGTGGCCCCCTCGTGCAGGGAAATGTACTCGGTGTTCATCATGCCGCCAGCCGTGTCTTCCTTGAATTCCAGCAGCTCGCGAACTTCCGATTCCGGCGCAACTTCCATTTCGTCGAGGATCTCTTCAGAGGTCGACTCCTCCAGGCCTTTGAGGACATCGGCGGCCTCATCCGGCGCCATTTCCTCCACGATGTCCGCCGCCTTCTCGGGCTCGAGTGACTCCAGAATGCTGGCCTGCATCTTGGGATCGATTTCAGAGAGCGCCTCCGCGGCCACTTCGCTGTCGATACTCTCGAAAATTGCCTCGCGTTCGGCCGGACCGAGTTCTTCGAAGATGTCGGCCAGATCGGCAGGGTGAATCCTCTCCAGCTTTTCATGCGAGATGTTCAAACGAAGGCGGCGCTGCGGATCGGCCTCGACGATATTGCAGAACTCCCATCGGATGGACTTCGGCGGGATGGTGCGCTGCAAGCCTCGGATCCAGCGCGCCGGTATTACGCCCTGCAGCAGCCGCCGGACGATGCTGCGAATGCCCACATCCACTTCAAGAATGTAGAGGCAGTTGGGATCTTCGGAGATTCCACCATGCCCATTGCCGCCGTTTCCATTTCCATTGAAATTGCGCCGTTCGAATGTGACGTCCGTGACCCGGACCACTTTCCGGCCGTTCACATCGATGATCTGCTGGTCGAGCAGGTCCCGGCCGATCCGCAGCATGTACTCGTCGGAGTGATAGGGTGTGAGGTTCTCCTGGCTAAGCCGGATTCCATCGAGCGAAATGGAAGCAATCTGGTCATAGCGAATGGTCAGCCAGGCCCAGCCGCCACCGACCAAAAAACGATCGATTCGGGCGGGATGGATCAATGGCACCAGTGCGGCATCACGCACACGTCCGATGCGCCGGCCCCTTACATCGAGAACCGGAAGCCCCAGCAGTTCGGTGAAATATAGGAGCGATTCCGCCATCGGCAACGTCCGGACGCATAGGTTGACGCGAGCGCGACACGGATGAAATTATTGCCGGTCGGATGTGGTGCGCTCTACATACGGTTCTTGCGCCTGTTTTCAATATGACGCAGGCCAGTAGAACCTGCAAGATTTTTCGTAAATCTTTTGTACAGTGGGCAAGATTGCGGGCAATTCGAGAGAAGGTTGCAGCGCGAGAATTAATGAACCTCAATCCGGTACGGCATGAGCCGCAACATGCCACCCCTGGACCATATACGAAGCGGCCAGCCTTTGAGCAAGGCCGGCAAGCGGGCCTCTAGCGCACTTTCGGAGGTCTGGTTGAACATCACGTCGAAGATGCTTCGTTTGGGAGGGTAAGGGACCAGAGTGACGCGCTCACTGCGGGGAATTTTAGCTCTTTCCTTGATCAGCTCAACGGCACGGTCAAGGCCGCCCAGTTCGTCGATGAGCCCGTTCGCCTTGGCTTGTGAACCCAGCCACACGCGGCCTTGCGCGAGGGGTTCAATTTCGTCGAACTTACGCTTCCGGGCCTGCGCGACCTTGCCCACAAAGCTGCGGTAATTCTCATCGATGTCGGTCCGGAGTTTTTCATGCCCGGCCGGGGATAGGGGTTGGTAATCGGAGTCGATTTCGGCAAAGCGGCCGCGCGAAATTATGTCCTTAGTGACCCCGATCTTGTCATAAAAACCGTGGAGGTTGGCCTTCCCGAAGACCACACCAATCGAGCCGGTAAATGTTCCGGGGTAGGCCAGAACAGGATCGCCGGTCATGGCGATATAATAGCCGCCCGACGCGGCGGTATCGGACATCGAGATCACCATCGGCTTCTTCTTGCTTAGCAGATTCATTTCCCGCCAAATGGCATCGGAGGCGAACACCTCCCCACCCGGCGAATCGATGCGTACCACTACACCTTTGATGTCCCCGTCGTTTCTTACACGCCGCAGCAGCTTGTCGAAGCTTTCGGACTCGATTCCGGTGTCGCCTGAAAAATCCTGCCCCGCGTCTCCGCGTGAAATGGCCCCCTCGCCTGTGATCAGGGCGATGCGCTGCTTGCCCTCGAGACCCGCCGCGGACAGCGGTACTTTGAGATATTCCCGGAGCGAAACCTTTTTGAGTTCACCGGCATTCAGCTTGCCCTTCAGCTCATCAAACATCTGATCTTCAAAGAGCAGCGCGTCCACCAACCCCTTGTCGTGTGCTTCCTTAGAGAGGAATGGCCCGTCGTCAATGGTGGCGCGGATCTCGTCCGGCGATTTCCGGCGGCCGGCGGCAACACGCTGGATCAGATTCCCGTAAAGGTCATCAATAATACTGGTCATGACCTCCTTGGTCTCGGGGCTCATGGAGGTGCGCGTGAACATGTCGCCGAAGTCTTTGTATCTTCCGGCATGCTCGATTTCCACCTGCACGCCCAACTTGTCCGCGGTCTTCTTGAAATACATCAGCTCGAACCGCATGCCTTTGAGGTTCAACTCATCCTCGGGATCCATGTAAATCCTGCTGGCGGCCGTGGCCAGATAATATTCCCGGGCGCCGGGCGTTTTTAAATAGGCATACAGCGGCTTGCCGGATTTTTTGAAGTTTTCAAGATCAGTGCGAAGCTCTTCGAGTTTGGCCCATCCCACCGAAAGGTTCCGCGGTTCAAAAACCAGGGCTTTAACGTGTGGATCCGCAGCCGCTTTGCGCAGTGTGGTCCACAGCTCCGCGACCGTCGGCGGGGCTTTGCGCTCCAGAAACGGAATGGGGTACTCGACCGGCGCCCGCTCGGGAATGTCGCCGTCCACTTCCATCACCAAAGTGGAGTTATCAGCCACGGTGGGAGCCTTTTCACGCACCCGCGTCGCGACTGCAAAAATTGCAATGATCAGGAACAAACCGGTCAGGATCACTCCGGTCACCAAACCGATCAGAAACTTAGCCATTACGGCAATCTCCTAATGCAGCGCACTATGCCCCGGAAAGAATGAGATCAAAGCGCCGATTCACTTCGCGCAAATACGCTTCGGCCGCCTTCCGCTTTTGTTCCGGCGTAGTAGCCTCGCGGTCATCAGCGCTATCCAGTTCGACTGTAGCCGTACCGGAGTAGCCGATTTCAGCCAGCGCCTTGTAAACCTCCGGCCAGTTGATCTCGCCTTCGCGCAGCGGCGTCCACTTCGCCATACCGCGGTCTTCGAATTTGAAATCCTTGATATGAAGCTTGACGATGCGTTTGCCCAAGGTGCGAATCCAATCCTGCGGGTACCCGGAAATGACGACGTTTCCGACATCGAAATAGGCGCGCACCCACGGACTCGAGAAATCGTCTATGTAGCGGGCAAACTCAAGAGGACTGAGCAAAAATTTGTTCCAGACCTCTTCCACCCCGATGATGACCTTTAACTCCGCGGCTTTCGGAATTAATTTTCGGATCTGCTCCTGCGAGCGCGTCCAGGCATCGCGATAGCTCGTTTTCGGATTCACCACCGCTGGAACCAGCAGCACCGTGTCGGCGCCCCAAAAATGCGCGTTTCGCAGGCTGGTTTCCATGCCTTTGACGCTCTCCGCCACCACCGCCGGATCCGCCGACGAGAGTGGGTACTTCCAATGTGCCTGATTCATGACCGAGTGGATGCGGAGTCCCGTCTTTTCGGCCGCCTTCTTGGCTTCGGAGGCGTCCCGCTCGTCTGGCATGGTAGGGCATTCGATCTGTTCGAAACCGGCATCCCGCGCAAGCTGAAAACGGTCCACGACACTGATCGTCTTCGGAAGCATCTCGAATTCGACAGCTTTTTTAATAGGCAGGCGGGCGGATCCCGCACCCGCACCGGGCCGCAGTAAGGCTGCGGCTGCGCTTGAGGCCAAAAACGTCCGTCTATTCATAACCGTCCTCTATGCGAAAGTCAGTCCCAGCTCGTCGGCTACTTTCATAATGTGGCGCTTGCCTTCGTCGTACTCCCCGGCCGTCTTCAGATGCTCCAGCATGAGCGGCGCGTCGATCGGCAGCTTCGAAAGTTCCGTCAGGTAGCTGCGGTAGTCCACCTCGCCGCGCCCCGGCACCACTTCGAGAAAATGCACGTTCATCTCGGGAATCCACTGCAAGTCCTTAGCATGACATGACACGATCCATGGCCCCAGTGTTCGGAAACATTCGGCTATGAACTCTCCGCTGCGGTAGAACTTGGCGGGACTGTTGATCCCGTTGCAAACATCCATGTGGACGGCGAAACCCGAGCGGTCTACCGCGCGAATGAGCTTGAGATATGCGTCCGGCCCGTCCGGCAGGCTCCAGCCCATCATCTCAATTGTGAACTTGGTACGTTTCGGCTTGATTTCGTCGATCACGTGGCGGCAGTTCGCCACGGTGGCGTCGAAAAACTCCTTCGAAAGATTCTTGGGATGTGGGCCGTACCACACAGTAGGATTGTAGGAACCTGCGATGTCCGCACAACAGCGCGCCCCGACCGCTTCCGCCAGCGCCAGACGCTCGATCACGTACCGAAGATTCTTCCTGCTCTTTTCCAGATCGGGATCGAGCATGTTGACCCAGGCGCCGACTTCCGCGATGACCACATTTTCAGCAGAGAAGGCCTTCTCGATCTCGCGGACCCGGACGGCGTCATCAGCCTTGGCATCGGGGCAGTAGGCCGCGCTGTAGCCCAGCTTGCGATGCTCGCGGGCGAGTTCGCGCGGATCATCGCTTTTTAGAAAAATCGGCCCACCTAAGCGAATGCGGCGGGTAGACGCGGATGCCAGCATGGCCGCCGCGCAGGCGACCGGGATGCCGGCAAAATCGCGACGAGTCATGTTCAGATTCTAACCTGAGTCACTATTCCGCCGGGGCTCGTGAATCCCATTGAGCAGCGATGCTCTGCCAGGCAGCGCGTCTATCTGCACGCCTTACACCGCGGCGATGGGAATGATAATCACTTTCTTCTGCACGGCGTACTGCACCAGCTGTGCTTTGTTATGGATATCCAGCTTGCGCATGAGATTGAATTTGTGGGCCTCGATGGTCTTTACACTCAGGTTTAGGGTGCACGCGATGTCTTTCACCGAGTTCCCCTCCGCCAGAAGCTTCAGGACCTCTTTCTCGCGCTGCGTCAGTGTGGCGAAGCGCGGCAGTTGTTGAGTGGACTTCACGCGGGAGCGGAAGTCATCCACTAATTGCGAGAGCATGCGTGGGCTGAGATAGCTGCCGCCGCGGTGCACCTCGCGAACGGCGTTCAGCAGTTGCGCCGCAGGACTGTCCTTCAACACGTAACCCGATCCCCCGCACTGCATGGACTCGACCAGATAGTCTTCATCGTCGTACATCGTAAGAAACAGGATCCGGGTCTCCGGCCGATTCTTGCGAATCTGCCGCGTTGCCTCGAAGCTGCTCAAACCCGTCATGCCGATGTCCATGAGGACCACGTCGGGCTTAACCTCGGCGGCTTGAGCGATCGCGTCGATCGCGTTCGATGCCTCGCCGGCAATCTCCATATCGGGCTCGGAGCCGATCAGCGTCTTAATGCCCTGACGGAAAAGGGTGTGATCATCCGTTAGAAAAACTCGAATCTTCGCCATACTTGCTATGCACTCTCTCGCAGGTGCGTTAAAGGTCCTCTCCGATGTTTTGTCTTGACGGGAAGTTCCATCGAGATCCTGGTGCCGCGACGCGGCGCGCTCAGAATCGTCAGTTTCCCGCCCAGCAGCGCCACCCGCTCCCGCATGCCTGTCAGGCCGAAGGAACTTCGTTTTTCCTGCGCTGCCTTCAGGTCAAAACCAACGCCGTCATCGTCGACGTTCAGTCTTAGTAATCCATCGGTGTAATGCAGGGAAAGGTTTACGGTGGAAGCCCCCGAGTGTTTGGCTATATTGTGAAAACATTCCTGGGCGAGCCGGAATGCCGCGACTTCGGTTTCAGGAGGCAGGACGTCCCGGCGTAACGGCAAATGCAGGCGCACGCGGCCGGCATAAGCGGCCCGAAAGCCGACCACCATCTGCCGAAGAGCGGCCGCTAATCCTAACTGCTCAAGTACCGCGGGACTCAGGGCGGCGATGGTCCGCCGAATCTCCGTGATCGTATGCTCCGTTAACTTGCGGATGTCCGCCAGCGGTTCGCGCATCTGCTCGGGCGCGGTCTTTCCGAGCATTTCCAGCTGCAGCCGGATACACAACAAGGACTGTCCGGCTTCGTCATGCAGTTCGCGGCTGATTCGGCGGCGCTCCTCTTCCTCGACCTGCATCAGGTGTTCGGCCAGTTCGCGAACCTGTCTCTCGCGGCGCGCCAGATCTTCAATCAGTCTGGCTTTTTCCGCGGCACGCACGCAGCGTTCGCCCGCGGCTTCGAGCATTTCCAGCTCGCGCGGCAGCCAGTGATACTCGGTTGCGAAGGCCAATTGCAATATGCCTGCGACACGTCCATTGGCCATAAACGGAACCGACCAGAACCAGGGATAACGTGCGCGCAACCGCGCATCGAAAATCAGCGCGTCCGCCTCCTTCCCGCCGGCGATCACGCGCGGTTTGGCCAGCCGCTTGAGAAGGCCCGCGCCAGGCATCCGTTCCGTTCCGAAGATCAGCAGCCGCCCATCTTTCGCGTGGCAGAAGCGCGTGAGCGTCTGCAAGAATCGTTCCAGCAGATCGTCCAGATTTTCGGCCTGCAGCTCCGCATGAAAAAGGGTGTAAAACGCCTGCGTCTCGGCTTCGCGCACCTGGTAATAGGCATTATTTAATGTGAGGACCACGCAGAAATGCAGTTGCTCGCGCACCCATCGAAAATTCTTATATTCCTCGGGATAGGAGAGGATCAGGATGGGATCGAGCACGCGATCGTATTCGCCGAGCGCCCGCACCACGGCGGCCGGTGGGACATTGAGCTTGGCGAGACGCCGGCCGCTGTACTCGACCAATTCAAAGAAATCCGACGCCGGCCGATCGGAGGAGAGAATGCGAGCCGCTGCCCCGGCAGTGATTTCCGACAGCGTCTTGATCTGTCGGGCATCGTAGTGCCGCTTTCGTAGCCGCGCACGAAAACGGGCGTCGAGGATCGCCGCGTGCGGATGGATCAGCAGCGATAGCCGGTCCAGATGCGCGCGCAGCTGAATGCTCAGCACACCGGCGGCATCGGCGAGTTCCGTGGTGGTTGCGAGTGGACGCACGTGTAGAACAATATGGTGCGTGCAGGTTGGCATCCTCTCGCACTATGGCGCTTTTCACGCATCGTCCGGCTGCACCCGTAAACGCTGGCCTGCGTTCGGCAGGTAAACCGGCAACAGGTGGGGGTTTCCCTCCCTTTTAGCCCAATTGACCGGCCCGGCGGCGGCACTCTTCCACACCAGCAGCGATGCCTTGCGACTCATACAGCTCACAGGCCTCGGCCCATAGTGCTCGCGCTTCTTCCCGCCGGCCGGTTTCGGTCTTCAGCACAGTGTGTGCGCGGACGGCATTGGCGAAATCCGAGGCAACGGGCGAGTGATGGCTTCGATAAATCTCCAGCGCTTCGACGAAACACCGCTCTGCTTCGAGCCAGTGTTGGTGCTCGGCGTGAACATCGCCCAAGTGGCGGATGGTATGGGCGAACTTCAGCCGATCCTCTGCGGTCCGCAACAGGACGACCGCCTGTTCGTAGTTCTCCTGCGCGGCCTTTAGATCGAGGGCGTTGCGCGCCAACTCGCCGAGTTCGCGCAAGACGTGCCCGCGTTCATAATCCTGATCCGGACCGCACAGGGCCGCGGCTTCGTTCATGTATTGCAACGCTTCGCTGAGCCGTCCTGCCCGGCGAGCTGCGGTTCCGCTCCGCGGGATCTTGTATCATGTCCGGCATGCTACTGCGATACTTCTCTGCCCTAGCCTTCATGGCCGTTCTCGGCTATGCCCAACCCGGCATCATCACCACCGTCATCGGTACTGGAGTCGCAGGCGCATCGGGCGACGGCGGACGGGGCGGGAACGCTCAATTGAATACGCCCAACGGGGTCGCCGTAGATGCCGCCGGCAATGTTTTACATCGCCGATTACTTAAACTCCCGCATCCGCAAGCTACTGACAACGGACTTCACCCAGACTATCGCGGGCTGCGGCCCCCCGCCCATCGACCAATCCGAAGGCCGGCTGGCCGGTTCCACCGCGATCTTCAATCCCTGGGACGTGGTGGTGGACGCCGCGGGAAATTTCTATTTCACCGACAGCGGCCTCCATCGCATCCGTAAGGTGAACACCTCCGGAATCCTCACCAATTACGCGGGCAGCGGCGGCCCGGAGTTTCCTCCGCCGGATTTTCCGGCGATGGCGGGCCTGCCACCAAAGCCAAAATGAACAACGCTGTCGGGTTGGCTGTCGACGCTGTGGGCAATATCTATTTTGCCGACCTCGATAACCAGCGGGTCCGAAAAATCGACAAAGCTGGAATCATCACCACTATCGCCGGCAGCGGCACCGTAATCGCGAACCTCGGCACCGAGGGCGGGTTCTCCGGAGATGGTGGTCCGGCAACCAGCGCACGTCTTCACTCGCCTCACGGCGTGGGCGTCGATGCCGCGGGTAACGTCTACATCGCCGACACCACCAACTACCGCATCCGCAAAGTGACGCCCGCGGGCATCATCAGCACCGTGGCCGGCACCGGCAGCATCACCATCCCCGTTCTTGGAAATCTTGGCGACGGCGGCCCCGCTACCAGCGCCACTTTTATCCCGTGGGACGTGAAGCCCGACGCGGCCGGCAACCTGTACATCAGCGACTGGCTGGGTCACCGTATCCGCAAAGTGGACGCAGCCACTGGCATCATCACTACAGTTGCCGGCACGGGCACGGCAGGCTTCTCCGGCGACGGCGGGCCCGCTACCAGCGCGGCCATCAATGGGCCCACCGGCCTCACGATAGACGCACAAGGCAACCTCTACTTTGCCGATTCGCTCAACCACCGGGTCCGCAAAATCAACGCAGCACCCCTTGGCCCCCCGCTATTCGTTCCACGAACCCCGTCGTGCCGTCCTTTATGGGCAACGCCGGTTTCTCCTCGAACATGTATGTCGAGATCTACGGCGTAAATCTATCCGGTACTACGCGGCTATGGAGTGGCGCCGACTTCAACGGAGCCAACGCCCCCACCTCGCTCGACGGCGTCAGCGTCTCCGTGAACAACAAGCCCGCGTTCATTTACTACGTGAGCCCCGGGCAAATCAATATCAACGTGCCGGAGGATACCGCCACAGGCCCGGTGGACATCCGCGTCCAAACTTCGGCGGGCTCCAGTAACAGCGTCACCGTAACGCGCTCCCGCCTCTCACCAACGCTGCTGACGGTCCCGTCATTCAAAATCGGCGGCAAGCAGCATGTGGTGGCGCTGACGCCCAACTTCGCCTCCTACATCGGCCGCCCGAACATGACCCCCGGAGTCGCCTTTGTGGCCCCCAAGCCCGGAGATACCGTGTCCATCTATGCGCTCGGCTTGGGACCCACCAATCCCGCCACACTGGCAGGAGTCACTGCGGCTCAAAACTCCGAGGTCGCGCTACCCTTGCAGGTCAAGATTGGCGACGCTGAGGCAATCGTATCGTTCAAGGGCTTACTACAAGGCTCCATCGGCCTTTATCAACTCAATGTAGTGATCCCGAACCTGGCTGCCGGAGATCAAAAATTGAGCGACCGTCGACGGCGTGAAAAACGAGCAGGATCTCACCATAGTAGTAGGCCCGTAATGACTTGCCCTGTACAGACAGCGCCCTCAGCTTAAGTTAGCACTGGTTGGGTTGCGCACCGCGTTTGTTGTGCTACGAAATCCGTATCGCCGGCATCGAAGTAGGCGAGCGTCTGGACGCGTTGATGTGAATCGGTGTAGTCGGTTCGTTGTGCTGCTCTCGTTGAGTCTGTTGCTGGGTCTTTCTGCTGCCGCGATCGATGAACAAGTTTGTATTCGCAAGGTCGTTGGGAATAAAGCAATTCTGGTGACGGGGCAGCAAGACTCTTATCTTGTTCAAACAAGTGCTGCTTGCCTGTCCTTGGCGGACCAGGAAGGCCGGACGTACTGGTTCGGTCCGCGGATGGGTTTCCGGGTCCACGTTCTGGTCGGGGGCCGTCGACGATGCCCTCGGGACTGACCATCTGGCTATCTACCAGCCGAAAGTTCTCATGGTGTTGCAGGAGGCACTGATGTTACTCGGGCACGATCCTGGAGCCGTCGGCAGCAAAGCTGACGCCCAAAAAGTGGTGGACGAATTTCGGATCGAGAACGGCAACGAGGCGACACCCGAAGGTCTGAAGAAAACAGTGGTGCTGATATCGTTACAAGTGATCTCGCGCAACCCTTACGACGATCGCGCAAGGGGAGTTTCGCGGAGACTGCTGAACATGGCGCTAGGACCCGATGCATCGAAAATCCATCCTTGAAGACTCCGACCTCTAAAAACGTTATGAACCTACAACTGGAAGGTAAAACCGCTCTCGTGACTGGATCCACTGCCGGCATTGGCCTGGCCATCGCTACTGTACTGGCGAAGGAGGGAGCGGCAGTCATCGTAAACGGCCGCACGCAGGAGCGGGTCGACAAAGCGGTGCGGACCAGCGGCGCCGTTCACGGAATCGCGGCGGACATGAGTACCGAAGCCGGGGCGCGCGCTGTCATTGCGCGTTTCCCCGCGATCGACATCCTGGTGAACAATGTTGGCATCTTCGAGCCGAAGCCGTTTGAACAGATCCCCGATGACGATTGGCGCCGCTTTTTCGAGGTCAATGTGCTGAGCGGAGTCCGGTTGAGCCGCCATTATATCGGTCCCATGAAGCAAAGGAATTGGGGGCGTATCATCTTCATCTCGAGCGAGTCGGCACTCCAGATTCCTGTGGAAATGATTCATTACGGCATGACCAAGACGGCTCAACTCGCGATATCGCGCGGGCTTGCCGAAACCACGGCCGGAACAGCAGTCACCGTGAATGCGGTACTGCCGGGGCCGACCGAGTCGGAAGGGGTCCTGGAATTTGTAGACAAGCTCGCCGCCGAAAAGGGCATCGAACGCCGCGCACTCGAGCAGGAGTTTTTCAAAAACGCCCGCCCCAGCTCTATTCTGCAGCGTTTGGCCACGCCGGAGGAGGTCGCGTCGGTTGTCGCCTTTGTTTCCAGCCCCCTGGCTTCCGCGATCAACGGTGCGGCCGTGCGCGCCGACGGGGGCGTCATCCGGTCCATTGCCTGAGCGGCGCCGTCCGACGTATTTAGTCGCGCGCGGTAATCGAACGACACGCGCGTTCGCCATGCCGCTTTCAAACGCCTCGCTTGTGCCCCAAGGCTCGCCAAGTCCCGGGCTTCAGCCGCCGCACGGACCGGGTCGCGGAAGGCCGACCTAACCCTCCAATCCGAATAGCGCCGCAATCTCTCCGTTGCCCGATTCTCGGGGAAGCCGGTGAAACGGTGTTCCATTTGTGTCGCTGGCTTGACGCAGCGAAGGAAACCGCTTCAGGAATCGCGCCACCCACCGGGCATCTCCGAGCTGAATGGCGTAAGCAAGGTCGTCAAGCTCGATAGTCAGATATCCACCCATCTCCCGCAGATACTCAATCGCCCAACCTGCTGGCGTGGCGCCCAACTGACCGTCTCTACTGTTAATGTCAGCGCCTCGTTCAAGCAGCAGCTGCACGATCTGACGATGCCCGTTCAATGTCGCATAGTGGAGGGGTGCCGCACCTGACTCGTCTCTTTGGCTGGCGAGTCTGCCATCTGATGCAAGCATGGCCCTGACACGTTCCAGGTTGCCGTGCTTTACTGCCTTGATCAGGTTTTCAAAATCGCTCATCCGATTCCTCACTCAGGTCAAGGGGACATCCATGATAAGTAAAAGTCAAGGGGGGAGACGGAGGTCTCCCCGCATTTTTGGGTAATGTCCCGAAGCGCTGAAGT
>Ga0207707_10003303_pt1 | contig 14334 bp, 10 predicted proteins | sample KBSC83BmetaG_FD_184336 | JGI IMG/M metagenome (GOLD analysis project Ga0207707, IMG submission 184336) | Corn rhizosphere microbial communities from Kellogg Biological Station, Michigan, USA - KBS C8-3B metaG (SPAdes) (version 2) | ecosystem: Host-associated > Plants > Roots > Rhizosphere ...
CGAGCTCGAGATCTACGACGTCAACAGTAAAAAGGCCGAGCACATCTCAATAGACGTTCCCGACGACGGGGTCAATCGACGCAAGCGACAGGTCAACGTCGCAAACCTGATCCAGAATTATGGTCTGAGTCCAAAGGGGGAGCGTGCTGTGTTTGAGGCTCGCGGCGACATCTTTACCGTCCCCATCGAGCACGGCGGCGTCCGCAATCTGACGCGCTCATCGGGTGCCCACGACAAAGCGCCGGCATGGTCGCCCGACGGGCGGTACATCGCATTTCTCTCGGACAAGAGCGGCGAGGATGAGCTTTACATCATTCCTCAGGACGGTTCCGGCCCGATGGAGCAGTTGACCACCGGCGGCCAGGCGATGCGTTACAACCCCGTCTGGTCGCACGACAGTAAAAAAATAGCTTTTTCGGACAAGGACGGGAAGGTGTACGTCGTTACTGTCGCCACCAAACAGATTCAGCAGATCGCCGACGCGCCCGATGGGTTGGTCCAGGATTACGACTGGTCGCCAAAGGGAAATTACATCGCGTTTTCGATGAACGACGCGAGCGGCCTGTCGTCCGTCTATATCTGGAGCGCCGCCGACAATAAACTGACGCGTGTCACGCCAAAGATGTTCAATGCCAATACGCCCGCGTTCGACACGACTAGTCAATATCTCTATTTCCTGAGCGACCGTGAATATGCGCCGCAAATCTCCACGGCCGAGTTTAACTACGCGACGAACCGGACGACGATGGTTTACTCGCTGCCGCTCACAAAAACCGCGAAAAATCCTTACCCGTACGAACAGGATGAGGTCGCCATCGCGCCAGACACAACTCCCTCGGCATCACCGACGCCGAAACCGCCCGAGATGCCCGAAGTCGTGGATTTTGACGGCATTGAAAAGCGCGCCGTAAAAGTGCCGTTGCCAGCCGACAATTACGCCGGCCTCGCCTCTAATAAAGGTAACCTGATCTACACAGTGCAGGCGCCGTTTTACTACGGACGAAGCGCGGAAACCCAGTCGTCGGTCCGCATCTTTTCAATGAAGGACCGCAAAGAGTCGCCGCTCGCGCAGCCTTCGGGCTCGTTTGCGATGTCGGCTGATGGCAATAAATTGATGACCGCGGGCCAAGGCGGATTTCAGATCATGGACGCCGCGCCGCAAGGCGACCGTGCGAAAAAGTCGGTCTCGACCTCCGGCATGGTCACCGAGATCGATCCGCAGGCCGAGTGGACACAGATCTTTAACGAGGTCTGGCGGCAATATCGCGATTGGTTCTACGTGCCCAACATGCATGGTTTCGACTGGAAACGGATCCATGACGACTATGCAAAATGGCTGCCGTATGTCGCCCACCGCTCGGACCTCAATTATCTACTCTCCGAAATGCAGTCTGAACTGACCATTCAGCACGCGTACATTGACGGGGGCGATTTTAACCTTCCGCCGCGCGTTCGTGTCGCGCTGCCCGGAGCGAGATTTGAGGTCGATAAGGCCGCAAACCGGTACAAGATCAGCAAGATCCTCGAGGGCGAGAATGAAGAAGATATTTACCGCTCGCCGCTGACCGAGGTCGGCAGCCTCGCGAACGTCGGCGACTATGTTCTTCAAATAAACGGCGAGGACGTGACGACGGACCGCGACATCTACTCCTATCTTCGCGGAAAGGCCGATTCGACCGTCACGTTCACGGTAAATTCAACGCCCTCGCTGCAGGGCGCGCGGCAAGTGACGTTCCGGCCAGTTACAGATGAATCAAATCTGATCTATCTCGATTGGATCCAGGGCAATCGCCGTCGTGTCGATCAACTCTCGAACGGGCGGCTCGGCTACATCCATATTCCCGATATGGGCGCGGCCGGCATACGCGAATTCATTAAATGGTATTATCCGCAGCTCAACAAGGATGGCCTCGTCATCGACGTTCGCGCCAACGGCGGCGGCAACGTTTCGCGGATGATCATCGAACGTCTGAGCCGCAAGGTACTCGGCATCAACTTCAGCCGCGGAAACCAGGACCCGTCTACGTACCCGGACGGGGCGTTTCCGGGACCGATGATCTGCATGCTGAATGAGAACTCTGCTTCGGACGGCGACATATTTCCATATATGTTTCGTCAGGCCGGTCTCGGTCAGCTCGTAGGTAAGCGAAGCTGGGGCGGCGTCGTAGGCATCAATAATCGTGGTACGCTCATCGACGGCGGTGTGGTCAATGTTCCGCAGTTCGCGCTGCTCGACACGAAAGGGAACTACATCATCGAGGGCCACGGCGTCGATCCGGACATTGAGGTCGAGAACGATCCACGATCGGTAATCGCCGGCGGCGACCCGCAGCTCGAACGAGCGGTCACCGAGCTTATGAAAAAGGTCGAGACGGCTCCGAAGCTGCCGAACAAACGACCGGCCGATCCTGTGAAGGTTCCAAAGCAATAGTACTGAATGTCCGAACTATTAGAAGTCGAAGGACTTAAAACCTATTTCCCAACCCGCGCGGGCATCGTCAAGTCGGTTGACGATGTCAGCTTTTCGATCGGCGAGGGCGAGTTGCTCGGGCTGGTCGGAGAGTCGGGTTGCGGCAAATCGATCACGGCGTTATCGATAATGCGATTGATTGCTCCGCCGGGAAAGATCGTCGGCGGGTCGATCAGATTCAAGGGCGAGGAGCTGACGACTGCGAACGACTATCGGCTTCGGCAGATACGCGGAAACGACATCGCGATGATCTTTCAGGACCCGATGACGTCGCTCAATCCGGTTTTTACCGTTGGTGAGCAGATCGCCGAAGCCCTCAGGCTTCATCGCGATCTGAACAAGGAACAGGCCTGGATGGCTGCGGTAGCGGCGATGAGAGAGGTCGCCATTCCCGACCCCGAACGTCGCTACGGCGACTATCCGCATCAGCTTTCGGGCGGCCTGCGGCAGCGGGTCATGATCGCGATGGCTTTGGCATGCGATCCTGTATTGCTGATCGCCGATGAGCCGACGACGGCGCTCGATGTCACGATCCAGGCGCAGATACTTGAGCTGCTGGACGAGCTTAGAAAAACGCGCAGGTTGGCCGTTCTGCTTATCACCCACGACCTCGGCGTGGTTGCTGAAGTCGCCGATCGCGTCTGTGTGATGTACACCGGGAAGATCGTTGAAGAATCGGGCGTCGACGAGATTTTCGAGCGGCCAAAACATCCATATACACAGGGCCTGCTCAAATCGGTCCCAAGGCTGGCCGCAAGCGACGCCGAAAGATCGACCCGGCTGCAAACCATCGAGGGCGTTGTGCCGAATCCGGCGCATTTGCCCGACGGCTGTCACTTTGCTCCGCGCTGTCCCTATCGGATGGAAAAATGTTTGCACGGCGAGATACCGATCTATCGGCTGGCAAACGGTGTAGGTGTCCGGTGTGTTTTATATGAAGAAGAATCAGGTGATTCGATCGAGGTCCCGAAAGGTTTATCTGCGGCATCCGGAGGTGGCTGATTTCGATGAATTACTAATCCGATATCGCGGTAGCCGCGAATTGTTTCGAGGATTGGCATCGGCGCACTTTGATGGAGCAGCGTTCGAACGCCTTTTGCAGACCGCAAACTCGGACACCAATAAAACGCTTTTGATCTGTAGCGTCGCAACAACAGAGATCGTCGGCCAATTGAGCCTCAGCCAGATCTTCTATCGAGGATTTCAAAATGCTTATCTTGGATATCACCTCTTTGGCGGGTTCACTGATCACGGTTATATGACCGAGGCGGTCGGCTTGGTTTTAGGTTACGCCTTCGATAATTTGAAGCTTCATCGGATCGAAGCAAATGTGCAGCCTCACAACCGGCCATCGATCGCTGTTTTGCGACGTAACGGATTTGCCAAAGAGGGCTTCTCGCGGCGCTATCTCAAGATAAACGGCCGCTGGCGCGATCACGAACGCTGGGCCATCATAGTCGAAGACTGGAGAAAGAATAAGAGCAATGTCGGCTCCCGCCGTAAAAACTGAACCGACCGACCTGCTCGAGGCACGCGGGCTCGTCAAACATTTTCCTGTCGAGGGAAGCGAAGATGTATTGCGCGCCGTTGACGGGGTTTCATTTGCCATTCGACACGGCGAGACACTCGGGCTGGTCGGCGAGTCTGGCTGCGGCAAATCGACCGTTGGCCGCTGCATATTAAGGCTCTACGAGCCGACGGCGGGGCGAATATTTTTTGAGGGACAGGAAATAACAAGCGCGTCAAGGGAAGAAATGCGGCGCCTGCGGCGCGAGATGCAGATCATCTTTCAGGACCCATATTCAAGCCTCGATCCGCGTCTCAGTATTCTCTCGATCGTCGGCGAGCCGCTAAAGATACACAACGTCGGCGACCGCAGCGAGCGGCGCGACCGCGTGGCCGATCTTCTCAAAAAGGTCGGTCTCGACCCGGCTTACATGGCGCGGTACCCGCACGAATTCTCAGGCGGTCAGCGCCAACGGATAGGCATCGCCCGCGCTCTTGCGCTAAATCCAAAGTTGATTGTTTGTGACGAACCCGTTTCGGCATTGGACGTTTCCGTTCAGGCCCAGGTCGTAAATTTATTACAGGACCTGCAATCGGAATTTGGCCTGACTTATCTATTTATTTCACACGGCATGGCGGTCGTCGAGCACATTTCGAACCGCGTTGCGGTGATGTACCTCGGCAAGATAGTCGAGGTCGCCGACGCGACCGAGCTTTACTCAAACCCGCTGCACCCGTACACAAAGGCACTGCTCTCAGCAATTCCGATCCCCGATCCAAAACAAAAACGTGACCGCATCGTGCTTACGGGAGACGTTCCGACGCCGATCAACCCGCCGTCGGGCTGCCGCTTCAGGACAAGGTGTCCATGGGCGATCGATGAATGCGCGAAGGTCGTGCCGGAGCTTCGCGAGATCAGGCCGGGTCATATGGCAGCCTGCATTCGGATCGATGGCTATGATACAGCGCCGATAGCCGAATGATTTTTGAAACTTGAGACGGCCGCTCGCTCGTATAATTAGCGAGTTCACTCTATACTTAGCTGCAATTTATCTGCTGGGCGTTCTACGTTTTGCCCTGACTTAAATAAACATAACTGGAGAGTTTTCTATGGAAGAGCAAAATTCATCCGAATGGCAGGCTCCGCCGCCGCCCGAAAAGATCGAGGCTAACGAACAGGCTGAAATGTCTGAACCCGCGACATTGGGAAACATCTTCTTTGAACCGGGCCGTACGTTCGAAGATCTCAGGAGACGACCGAGATTCGTTCTTGCGACGCTGATCATGATCGTGATCGTCAGCGCCTTCAACGCGTTCTTTATTAGCAAGGTCGGCTTCGAAAACATCGTGCGCCAAAAGATGGAGAGTAACTCGCGCGTTCAACAGCTTCCTGCCGACCAGCGTGACCAATTGATAAGACAACAAACAGGAGCCGTGTGGAAGGGAATCAGTTATGCCGCTCCGCCGATCGTCGTTATTGCGATCGTCTTTCTCGGCGGCCTAATATATTGGGGAGCGTCAAGTGCCTTCGGCGGCTCCTCGGCTTACCTTCAGAACGTGTCGGTATGGGTATATTCCTCGTTGCCGCCGCTTGTGGTCTCGATGCTTGCGAATATCGTTATCTTATTTTTCAAGTCCGTCGATGACATCGATCTCGCGACAAGCCAGAGCGGCCTACTTCACGCAAACCCGTCGATGTTTATTGACGGAAAGGCTCAGCCCGTGCTTAGCGCCGTTCTGAGTACATTTGACCTGTTTTCGATCTGGGGATGGATCCTCGCAGCGATCGGCCTTCGCGTCGTGTGCAAACTCTCGTCGGGCGGCGCATGGGCGATCGTGTTGCTGCTCGCGCTGATCAGCTTGCTGGTCAGGGTCGCGTTTGCGGCCTTTGTCGGAGGCTAAAAATTAGCTTTAACATTTGAAAAGCGGGGCGGCTTTGCAGCTGCCCTTTTATTCATATCTCAAAGATTCGATCGGGTCTAACCGGGCGGCCTTCCACGCGGGAAACAAACCAAAGATCACGCCGATACCGACGCTGGCTGCAAAGCCGGCAATGGGAGCCCAGAGCGGCACGTATGACGGCATTATTAGTTTGACGAGAAAAGTCAGCAGCCAGCCGATCAATAAACCGAGCACGCCGCCAAAACCTGTCAGCGTAGCCGCTTCGATAAGGAACTGAAGTAGGATATCGCTTTGCTTGGCACCGATCGCTTTTCGGATACCGATCTCTCGCGTGCGTTCGGTGACCGACACAAGCATGATGTTCATTACGCCGATACCGCCGATCATCAGTCCAACCGACGAGATGACTATCATTGCGAGAAAAACGCCGCCAGTGATCGCCTTGAACTGATCGATCAGACTTGCGGCGGTCTGCATCGAGAAATTGTCGGGCTTGCCAAATTCGACATGGCGCCGGCTTCGAAGCAAGTCCTCCACATCGTCCTTGGCTTTATCGAGCATTCCCGGTTTTGCCACGGCAAGGATGAATAGGTCGTCCTCGTTGGGCTTTAATTTCTTTGCCGAACCAAGCGGCATATAGATCACGTTGCTCTGATCGTTGTTTCCACCACCGCCGCCGAAAAGCTGCTCGCGTTTTTCAAGTGTGCCGATAACGCGGTATTCCTGGCCGCCAATAGTCAGTGTCTGGCCTATCGGGTCGTCAAAAGGGAAATATTCGTCGGCAACGGTCGCGCCTATCAGGCAGACATTTTCTTTTTCGTCGCTCTCACTTTGAGAAAACCATCGGCCGTTGAGAAGCACTTCGCTGGTTGTTTTTTCAATTTCGGGCTGCGTTCCCTGTAGCGACACGGAAGACGACGTCTTCCCATTTTTACCGGTGACCAATGTTTTTGCGCCAAAGAAATCGTTAGAAACATCAAGGAAGGGAACAGCGGTATCGATTGTCGGAAGCTTTTTTATCGCTTCGGCATCGGCGACGGTCAGAGGCTTTCGCATCCGCTCTTCCTGCGACCGCCGGCCGACATGAAAGCCGATGTCGAATTTGTAAAGGAAAATAGACGTCGTTCCAAAGGACTCGACTTGCTTCTCAACCGCGACGTTAATGCCACTGATGATAGACGATATGAGCATCACCGTGATGACGCCGACAAAGACGCCGACAATGGTCAAGATCGAGCGCAGCTTATTGCCCTTAAGCGTGTCGATCGCCATCTTAAAGTTCTCGTAAAATGAGCTTGTCAAAAACTTCATATACGTCTAATCGGCCCTAAGTGCCTCTATCGGATCCAAAAGCGCCGCCTTCCAAGCGGGGTATAAACCTGCGCCCGCACCGACAACTCCTGAAAATCCGATGGCGAGCGCCGCGGTCCACAAGGGGATGCTCGTCCGGAAAAAAGTTGCCGTGATGATGAAGCCGGCGATCTCTGCCAATATAAGCCCAATAAGCCCACCGGCCGCCGAGAGCGTCGCTGATTCCAGCAGAAACTGCTTAAGTATGTCGGCCTGTCGAGCGCCGAGGCTTTTTCGAATACCTATCTCCTTAGTTCGCTCCGTAACAGCGACGAGCATGATATTCATGATAACTATCGCACCTACGAGAAGGGCGATCGTAGGCACGCAAAGTATCACTATCCCGATCGGTTTCGTCACGTTGCCAATAAGATTGGAGATCGCGTCGGGCGTTAGGATGCCGAAATTGTCCTTTTCGCCAAACGCAAGCCTGCGTTTGATGCGCATCAGGGTCCGCGCCTCTTCGACGGCATCGTTGAAGCTGACATTCGGCTTTGCCAGTGCCTCGAAATACGGGGCACGTCCGCGAGTCAGTCCGCCAAAGGCGAGACCGTATGATTTGATCGGGAGCCAGATAAAACTGTCCTGAGGCTGACCAAAAACCGTCCCCTTAGCCGTCTGAACTCCGATGATCTTATAGGGAATGCCGCGGATCGAGATCTCTTCTCCGATCGGATCGAGATTAGGCATCAGCTTGTCGACAACGTCCTGGCCAACAAAGGCAACGCGCGAGGCGTTCTCGTTCTCAGCTGCCGTAAAGAAGCGCCCCTCCGAGATGTCAACCTTTTCGATTTTTCCAATGACCGGTTCGACCCCGGTCACAGACACGTCCTCGATCGACTGCCCGTTGCGTTTTACCTGAACGGGCCCACCGCCGGATTTTGCGCCGATCATGTCGATAAGCTGCGAATGCGCTTTTATGAAATCGAGCTCTTCAAAATCGAGTTCTTTGTTCCGGCGTTGAGCCGCGGCGATCGTGTCGGTGTCCTTAAAATCGTCAAAGCCAAACCTGCGGATGGTAAATGAATTCGAACCGATGCCGGCTATCTTTTCATCGACATACGAACTAAAACCCAGCAGCAGCGAGACCACGATCATAAACGTCATCACGCCGACGATCATTCCCAGAATTGTCAGGAACGATCGCAGCTTATGCGCCCAGATGGCAGCGAGGGCAAGTCTAAGAGTCTCGGTAAAATTCATCAGCGTTTAGATGCAGACGCAAGTAGAAAGTATACGCAGAATCTGCGATTTAGGTTACACGGGCGGGCCGCCCGCGGTGCATAAACGCTTTCCTCTAAGCGGTTTGGCCGCGAAACAGCTTCCATAGAGACGCAAGGTGTGCAAAGAGAACGATCGGAACCATTATTGCCGGGAGCCATATGAAAGGCGTGTATGCAACGGCCACGTTTGGCTGCTCAAAGCCAAGCCTTTGGTTCGGGGAGGGCAATGAAAGTATCGCGATGACCACGATGTTTGCGAGTAAGCCGAGAGCAACGAGATTCCACACCATCAAGAAGGGTTTATTGATCTCCTTCCTGCGAAATCCAAGCCAATACGCAATGGGTGCCGTCAGACCCGAAATGATGTCAAAATTCCATCCCTCAAAGGTCATTACTTTCGGGACCAGCGCGGCCTGAAAAAGCCAAAAAAGGCAGAGCTCAACCAGGACACGTACGATATGCAGCATCGTCAGCGTTTTTAGAGGCAGCAGCTCAATGAAAGAACGCCTAAAGAAAATAAAATAGACAACTATGAGAATGAGCGCGGGCAGAACGCCAAATGTAAATATTCGCGCTGGAACCACATCAAACTTTGCATAAAAACCGGTCGACGCGAGGAAGCCGGTCAAAAGCATCCAGAAAGGGATCAGGAAGACAAGCAGTTTCGATGCGATTCCGGGCGGGCGGACATGGCCGAACGCCCGAAAGAAAAAGGCGACGGTCAACAGTGTGGTGAGGACAAAGACAACGGTCGCATAGAGCGGTATATCGCCGATCATCGGTTCATCGTGTCAGATTCGATTTTGCCGTCTCGAATGGTGATGACGCGATGAGCACGGGCGGCAATGTCCGGCTCATGCGTGACCATTATGATCGTATTGCCCTCAGCGTGCAGGTGTTCGAAAAGCTCCATGATCTCGACACTTGTTTTTGTATCGAGAGCGCCAGTCGGTTCGTCTGCCAGCAATATCGACGGATGATTTACCAGCGCCCGAGCGATTGCCACACGTTGTCGCTGTCCGCCTGAGAGCTCATTCGGGCGATGACCTACACGGTCGCCGAGCTCGACTGACGCGAGCGCCGCCTGCGCCCGTTCGTGTCTTTCACCCGAACGCATACCGGCGTAGATAAGTGGCAATTCGACGTTGTGAAGCGCCGTCGCGCGAGCGAGCAAGTTAAATGTTTGAAAAACGAAGCCTATCTCTTTATTGCGAATGCGGGCAAGCTGATCGTCGGTCATTTCAGAGACCAAATGGCCGTTGATCCAGTATTCACCGCTGGATGGCGAGTCAAGACAGCCTATCAAGTTCATCAGCGTCGATTTGCCTGAACCCGAAGGGCCGATGATTGCGACATACTCGTTCTTTTCGACCTTAAAGGAGACGTCTCGCAGCGCGTGCAGCTCTTCGACGCCCATCTGGTATGTCTTCCAGATATTATGCATCTCGATCAGCGCGCGGTGTTGGCCGCCGTTCCCATTTCCGTTTACGTTCGGCTTCGCGTCGCCGTTGGTTTCGTCCATGAATCGATACATATCGTTTTGACGCGCGGCCTATGAAGCGTTGTTGTTTTCGCCTTCCTTCTTGGTCTGCTTTTTAACAACAGTCCCCTCTTTAAGCGTATTCAGGATGCGGCTGGGGCCTGTGATAACTTCCTGATCGGCCTGCAACCCACTCGTGATCTGAATATCCGACTCGCCGGTGATACCCGTCTCGACCTGTACGAATTTGGCCTTATTGCCATCGAGAACATAGACACCCTTGATCGTCTTTGGCTTGTCAACCGGCTGCGGCGTATCGCCATTAAGAGTCGGCGATGGCGTGCCCTCGGGCTTCTTTTCGATAACGGCCTGCAGCGGAACGGCTATGACATTATTGACCGTCTTGGTAGTGATCTCGGCCGTCGCGCTCATTCCTGGCCGAAGACCTTCCTTCAGATCGTCCGGCAGGTTGTTCAATTGGATCACAACCTTAAACTCTTTTGCCTCCTGGACGTTGATGTTTGTCGAAAGCCCACCAGTCGTAACGGATTTGCCGAGTCCGAGCGGTGTTTTATTGAATACGACGCCCTCGAGTACCCGATCGCCGAATGCATCAACCTTTATCTTGGCAGGCTGACCTTTTTCGACCTTATCGATCTCGGTCTCGTCAACTTTTACTTCGACATTGATCGCAGACATATCGGCGATGGTCAACAAAGCGGTGGTCGAAAGACCGGCGACCGCAAAGGTTCCTTCCTTCGATGGAATCTCGGCGATCACTCCGTTGATCGGGGCAACGACCAGCGTTTTGTCACGCTGCGTCCGCTGACCCGCGAGCAGCGCACTCTGTTGGTTGGCACGCGCCTGGCTCGAATTTACATTAAGGTTCGCCGTCTTAACTGCACGCTTTGCGTCAGTGACCGAAACCGCTTGTTGATTGAGTCGAGCCTGTGCGTCTTTTACTCCGAGCTGGCGCGCCGCTAGATTTGATTTCGCGGTGTTCACCGATGCGAGTGCGTTGTCTGTGCGGTCCTTCGCCTCGTCGTAGACTTGACGCGACACGACGCCGCTCTCCAGAAGCTGCTGATTCCGCTTAAGCTCGCGGTTCGCCGCATTATATTCAACCTGTGCCTTATCCAGGTCCGACTGAGACGCAATGACCTGCTGCCGGGCGCTGTCGATCGCAACCTGCGCGACATTTAGCTGCTGCTGAGCCTCAGCCATTTGATTTTGCGCTGCCGTTACCTGAGACTGCGAGACCCTGACCTCGTCCTGTGATGACTGGTATGCTGCGAGCTGGGCCTGTGCGCTGGATTCGAGCTGCGTAGGGTCGATCCGCACAAGGGGCTGTCCCTTTTTCACAACGTCGCCCTCTTTCACATAGATCTCTTCGATCTTGCCCTGCACCTCGCTCGTGAGGTTCATAAACTGGATCGGGCGCACCTCGCCGGACGACGTGACAGTCGATTTGAGCTCGGGCCGGGTATTTATCTTGACGACCGTTACCTCTGGTGTGTCCTTTCGAGTGGCAAATATCGTCGCCACGATTATCAACACGAGAACGACGCCCGCCGACGCAGCAATAATGATCTTTGATTTTCGGCTCAATGCCATAAACTCAGGGTTCCTCTCAATAAAGGGTGATTTTTCGGTCGATAACGCAAAAACTGGGTCCAAGCAGCGTCAAGCATTCAGTACGTGTGTCTGCCCGTCAGAGTTTCAAAAATCTGGGATTTCGGCCAAATTATCCCGCAAACGGCTGTTTGACGTACGACCTTGTTCAATTTACGATTTACGAACCGATATTTCCGATATAAAATAACCTTTCATACTTGTGTTCACTTATACAATTCGGTTTTATAGGACAGCAAACTGATGATTAGATGCAGGGCGTGTGGAAACAGTAATCCCGATTCTTCGCTCTACTGCGACGAATGCGGAGCTAAGCTGGCGACGGAGGACATCCATCGCACCGACATTCCCAGCCCGATCCAGCATACGGCCGAAGTTCCGATATTTAGCGGCTCGAACGCGACCTCGGTCGGGACACCGCCGGTTCAACCGGAGGCCCTCAGACCCATTGGGTCGAACGGGCCGTCGGCGCCGAACGCGACGATTTCGAAGGCTACCTTGACGATCGAACGAGGGGAAGGTGCAGGTACGCAGTTTGCGCTTACGCGTGATGAGTCCGTGATCGGCCGCTGGGATGCAGACAACGGGATCTTCCCGGACGTCGATCTCGACACGGTTGACGGCGAGGCAAAAGTTTCTCGTCGTCACGCGCGGGTCTTGATACGTGACGCGAAGTTTTTTGTCGAAGATCTTGGTTCGACAAACGGGACATATATCAATCGCGGGCGTCGGCTGCTGCCCGGCACACCGCAACAGCTCGCGAACGGCGATGAGATCATCGTCGGCAAGACTTTTTTGCGGTTTAATATTACTAACTGATCGTCGTCCAGCAGTTGGAAACATCATGACGAAATGTCACCAATGCGATTCGGAAGTCGCCGATAACGATGCATTTTGCCCGCATTGCGGGATAAGTCTTGCCCCGGTCGCGATACCGAGCGCGGTCGAGGATGAGTTTGCCAGCACGATCATAATGCCGACGGCCGGTTCGAAATCCGCTTCGCCGCCTATTGTTCAGCAGGCTGGACATCCGGCTGAGGAAGAAAGCCCGGTGCAGCCGGAAACGACGCCGCCCGCGGATGTGCAACCAGAGATCGAGAACGAGCCTCCGACCTTAATGGCCGATCCGATCCCGATCGCTCCGGAGCCTGCCATCGATTATGACAATGTACCGACGCCGCCGGCACTCGAAGAATTAGAAAGATCAGCCGCCGCGCCCGAGCCGCACGCGCCGGAAGTTGGGCACATTGAACACTTTTCACAAGCTTCGGAGCCAGAGATGAGATCCGAGCCGCCAGTCGCCGCGCCTGAACCCCAGATGCACCCACCGGTCTTTGAACCGGAGTCCGCGCCCGCTGCGCAATTCGAATCGTCGGCTGCTCGGGAACCTGAGTATCATCCCACTGAGCCGGCACCGGTTGAAGAGGCAGCGGAAACAGATATCCAGGTTCCGATCGCTCCGCCAAGCGACGCGCTCGAAACGCCCGAGCCCGCAGCATCGATGTTCGATTCCGTTCGTATAATGGACGATCGGTATACACCGACAAGCGCCCGGCCGAGCGAACCCGAGCCTGCGCCGCCGGAGCGAAAGGCATCCGCCGGCCTCGCCAAATCACACACCTCATCGGGAATGGGCATGGTCGATACCGACGGTCGCCGGGCCGCAAAACTAAAGCCGCTCGATGAAGGCGTAGTTTTGAATAACCGCTACGAGATCGTTCGAAAGATCGGCGGCGGCGGGATGGGAGCGGTCTATCTCGCGAGTGATAACAATCTCGGTGGTGTGCTCCGCGCTGTCAAGGAAATGGTCCAGGCGCACATCGAGGAAGAGCAACAGGTCAAGGCCATTGAAGATTTCAAACGCGAGTCGATGATCCTCTCGCGCCTCGATCACCCATCGATACCCACGATCTACGACTATTTCTTTGACGAACAGGAAGGCCGCTTCTATCTCGTTATGAAGTACATCTCGGGCGGCGACCTGGCTGCCCGGCTGCGCGCCGCGCCCGAAGGGCGCATCGATGAGAAAACGGTAACAGAATGGTCGATACAGATCGCCGACGTTCTCGATTATCTGCACAACCAGGAAGAGACGATCGTTTACCGCGACCTTAAGCCGTCGAATATCATGATCGACGGAAACTCGGGCCGAGTGATGCTCATCGATTTTGGTATTGCCCGCGCCATTAATCAAAAACAGGAAAAAGGCGTCACGGCCGTCGGGACGATGGGCTATGCTCCGCCTGAGCTGTTTAGCGGAAATGTCGAACCGCGGTCGGATATCTATAGTCTTGGCTCGACAATGTTTCATCTTTTGACGGGTGCTGATCCGCAGAGCAACCCACTTCTGATATTCGATTTTCAAAAAAATCCTCGGCCGCGGCAGATAAATTCGCAGCTCTCGGACCAGATCGAGCGGTTCATGATGAGATCCGTAGAATATAACGCCGACGCTCGCTTCGAGTCGGCTGCGGAGGTCCGTCAGGTCCTGACCGATCATTTGGCAAATCTGAAGGCTGGTTCCGTTACGTTTGGTGTGAAGGCGGCGCCTGAGTCTGTCAGCCTGGCAAATCAACCGGTATTTTGCGGATTCTGCGGTCAGCGAATTGTCGCTACCGATCTGTTCTGTGCATTCTGCGGCGCTAAGCAGCCGATCGCTCAACAGGGTGTTCATTCTGAAATATATGGCCGCGGCGCCCAGACGGCCCAGCTCGTGATCGAAGGGACCAGTGAGTTGCAGTCGCCCGTCTTTTCCCTGGAGAAGAATGAGA
>Ga0207707_10003308_pt1 | contig 14326 bp, 13 predicted proteins | sample KBSC83BmetaG_FD_184336 | JGI IMG/M metagenome (GOLD analysis project Ga0207707, IMG submission 184336) | Corn rhizosphere microbial communities from Kellogg Biological Station, Michigan, USA - KBS C8-3B metaG (SPAdes) (version 2) | ecosystem: Host-associated > Plants > Roots > Rhizosphere ...
CAAGTTGCTCTGGATCGGCGGGGATGGGAGCACGCGCGTGTTTGCTCCGAGTGGCACCAACCTCTGGCTCGCCGGCAACGTCGACCGGCGCGAGCGGCTGGAGTACGACGGCACCTACTACTGCCGTCGACTCCCGCACCACGCGTGCGTGCTCTTCAACGCGCTAGGGCAGCACGTCGTGACGCGGAACCGGTTGGGCGAAGTGCTCGCGACACTGGACCGCACAAACTTCCTCTACGCTGGCAACCTGCTCACCAGCATCCAGCTTCCGGTGCCAAGCGGCACGCTCAGTTACACGTTCGCCTATGACACGGTGAGCGGGAAGCCAAGGCTCTTGCGGGTGACGGCCCCACCGCGTGGCGCGACGACGCGGGTCACGACTGCCACGATCACGAGTGGGCAGCTGCTCGCGCTCACCTACAACGCTCACCCGGCGATCCAGTTCGCGTACGACGGCACGCTCACCAATCGCATCCTTTCGGTGACAGATGCGCGGGGCGGCATCGAGAAGTATGCGTTCGGCGCGTTGAATACCTTGGCGAGCGCGAAGCTCGGGCTCGACTCACTCGCTGCCGATACCATCCGCTACACCTTCGCGCCACTGGAGATCAAGGGCATTGGTGGGTCGGGCAATCATGCCTCGACCCATGAAGCCGCCTTCACCAAGTACGACGGCCCGCGCACCGACGTGGGCGACTCGACGCTCTTCTGGCTCGACCGCTTTGGCGCACCGACCCACATTCGAGATGCGATCGGGAACGAGACAGTTCTCACTCGTGCAGACCCCAATTATCCAGCGCTGGTCACGCAACTACGGATGGCCAACGGGCGAACCAGCACTGCGACGTACGACACGGTGGGGCACGTGCTCACCTCGACCGCCGTCAATCCGCTGGGTGACGGGCGCAACGCGACCACGACCAACACGTGGAACATGAAGTTCGACTTCGTCGCCACGACGACGTCGGCGACGGGGCTCATCACGACTTTCGGCTACGACACGCTCACGGGGAACCGGCTCTGGCAATATCCAGGCACCGATCCCGTGCGAAAGGTGCTCTTCCAGTACGGCAACACGCTCCTGCAGTTGAGCTCCACTCAGTTGCCGGGCTACCCGTCGACGGCGCGGGACTCCGTGCTCTACGGCTCGCTCGGGAACGTCGTGGCCACGCGATCGCCCAAGGGCTTCGTCGATTCGACATTCGAGAACTCGATCGGCGAGGACACGCTCACCGTCTCGCCCATCGGCAAGCTCACGACCGACACCGCGCGCGTGCGCACACGCACGGCCTACGACGATCGCGGACTCGACACCCTCAACGTCGCCGACGGGAGTGGCGTGGAGTGGCTTACCACCCGCACCCATCACGACGAGAACGGCAATGCGGACAGCGTTAGCACCTCCGTGCTGCCCGACCTCAATCACATCGGTGCCAACACGCACGTCTATGTCTTCGATCCCGCGGACCGCCGCACCAACGAAAATGTCGTGACGGGTGGCCGGCACAGTTGGACCTACGACTTGGCCGGCAATCAACTGAACGGCGGCGCTCGGTCGGGTGGCAGCGTGTACAATGTCTACAACGCGCTCAATCAGCTCGCGCAACGCCTCTCGAGCGATACCGCGACCTTCACGTACGACGCAGTTGGTGAGATGACGAGCGCCAACAACCCGACCGCGCGCATCTCGCGTTCGTACTATCCCGGCGGTGGCCTCGAGGCAGATACACTCCGCGTGAGCACGACGACGCTCACCGATGGCGACTTCACCCAACACGTGTACGGCTTGCGGTACGGCTATGATCTGGATGGCCGGCGGCTCTGGCTCAAGCATCCGTCGCAGATCGCCACGGGCGTGTTTAGCGCGGACAGCACGGGCTACGGCTACGAGCCCGTGGCCGGTCAGCTTGCACTCGTGCGCGATCCCGCAGGCAATCTGTTCACCTATGGCTATGATACCGTGGGCCGGCTCGTGAAGCAGGTCGCCCGCTCGGGGCAGCCCGACAGCATCATCACCCTGACCAATTACGACGTGGAATCGAACCGCGTGCGATACGCTGCGGATTCTGCGATCTACGACGCGCGAGGCAAGATGTACGTGGCGGGCGACTCCACCGTGTACTCGCCCCTGGGAGTGCTCAAGTACTCCGGCCGTGGGGCAGTCATCGAGGCGTACGAACCCGATCCACTCGGCAACAACTATCGTTCCGACGTGTCCGGACCTGATTTGCCGGCGCTGCAACCCAAGTATGCGACCTTCTGGGCAGGCAGTGGAGTGCCGAATAAGGAATGGCGCTTAGACGGGACGCACACGGATACGACCTTCTACGTATACCATGGGCTCACGGGGGTCTTGATATCGATCGACCGATTGAAAAACGCGGACTCGTATCCCGGGCAGAATCGCTGGGAGCATCGAATCACCCACAACTACTACGACGGGCAGGAGCAACTCGACAGCACATCGTTCCTCGTCGACACTGTGCCGTTGTCGAACGGCCATCTGTTCACGGACTATCTCGCGATCGAGCAGTATCGCTACGATGCGCTCGATCGGCGCGTCTGGATGCGGAACATCCGCGGAGCGAACTGCATCAAGCAGGACAAGTCATCCGGCTGCCGTAACAACCTGCGCCGCACGATCTGGGACGGCGATCAGATCCTCTACGAGATCCAGACTCTGGGCGACAGCTCATCGAGCTTTCTCGAATCGGATAGCTATAGCGTCGCGCCCTACTATGGGACGGTCGCCTACACCTATGGCCTCGGGATCGACGCGCCGCTCGCGATTTACAAGAAGAACGGCGGCCTGGTCATTCCACAACAGGATCTCTCGAACCGGTTCATTGGCGGCACGTGCGGGTGCGGAAGCCTGGGGATCTACTGGCCGGAAGCCGACGGCTCGGCATATACGATTCTCGGGATGCAACCCGACGGCCCACCAAGCTGGTATGGCAGCATCATCGAGGGCCAACAGGACGCGTCAGGGTTTCAATACAAGCGCAATCGGTACTATGATCCGCAGGCCGGGCGGTTCACGCAGGAGGACCCGATTGGGCTCGCGGGGGGGCTCAATGTGTACGGCTTCGCGAATGGCGATCCTATCAATTTCAGCGATCCGTTTGGCTTGTGTCCGGTGATGCCGTGGTGCCTTCTTGCTGCTGGCAGTGGAACTGCGCTAGGCTTGGACGCAGTAGCAGGGGCGCTCATAGCTGGCGAAGCTGTGGCAGGGGTCGGTTACATACTCATTAGGCCTGCTTTCCCCGGTGAGGGAACGCAGTTGTCGCGACCCGCGGAAGGAGCTGTGGCTGCCGATGAGACTGCGGTTTATAGCAAAAGGAAAACGGTCAGCACCACCGATGATTCGAGCGAAGGACATTCCACCAATGTTAGAGAATCCAATCGAGAAACGCATGAAAAGGGCGTTGAACGTAAGAAGAGGGATCAGGAGGGGGAAAAGGGCGACAAGCGTCGTAAGCCCAATCCAAACAAGAGGCGACAATCTCCGGAAAGCCCTAACCAGTGAGTGAGAATTCGATGGAAACCAAGACTGTTCTGCGCATCGGCGTAGACAACCAGATGCTCGTTCAAGTTGTTAGACAATCCATTGAGATCCCAGGTATTCACCTGGTGGGGATACCAATCGCGGTAGGACGTACGTGGCTGGTGTTATCAAATCTGAATGATGCGCTTTCTTTAGATGGCTTCACTGCACTTCGAATTTCCGATATTACTGCGGTTAAACTCAAATTCCGCAGACGCTCATTCTATGTACGTAGTATCCAACACAAGCGTCTGCCGTTACCAGGTCTTCCGAAGCTTGATCTCGACTCCGAAAGCGAAGTTTTGAGAAGTATGCAGCGGTTGTTTTCATTGATTGTCGTAAATCGTGAGATCGTAAACACCGGTGCATCGGAGATCGGGCGTCTCACGCGGATATCCTCGCGAACGGTTACAATGCAGTTGATAGATCCAAGTGCCCACTGGATACGTGGGACTGAGACTTTTCGAGCCCGTGACATCACCCGCATAGGGTTTGGCGGAGGATATGAGGAATCCCTCGCAGGAGTCGCTGGTCTGAAGGATCCCAAATGGCGCTAAGATAGCGATGTGTTTGAGGAGAATGTTCCCGCGCCTAGTTGAAATTCATGCGGTGCCGCGTGAGTGCGGCTTCACGCCGCGGCGGGTTTCGTCGGTGTGAGTTTGTTTGCAGGGCTTGGCGGAGCACGGGTGGATCAGGTGGAAACGGCATGGATTCGCGAGTCTCTGGTGTTCGAATCATGGATGCAAATAAGAATGACCCGAGACGGGCATCGTATAACAATGGGAAGCAGAAGGTGGCGCGTAAGACCGGCAAGACTATTTCCGATTCGCATCCGGAAGCACACATCCCGGTGGACTAGGAATTAGCCCATGCTTGAGCGATACGAAGCTTTGAATCAGTTGGTAGGTGAGGAGATCAACGCCATTGCATTTGTGATGAACTTCGTTGAAGTGCATTTCAATGGGCCGATTCTCACATGCTACACGCCACCGATATTGGAGTGCAGAGGTCGCACTTTTGTATTTCCCCATGAAGGATCGCGCGATGCGTTGTGCGGGCTTATTGGTGACATCCCGTACGAGGCTTGCGAGGACGTGGAAAGTGCGATCGTGCTGAAAATGAATACCGGATGTGTATTGACGATCCGTCTAGATCGCGACAGTACGATGGGAAGAGAGGCGGCGACTCTTATCGGCGTCAGCGAAACGACGTTTGTCTGGTAGCCATACTCCCCTCCGAATTAGCAGCGAATCGACGACTTTCCGGCGGGTAGCCACTGTTTAGGCGCCGCGGCGGTTTCGTCGGGCGAGCCTTCATTTGCGGCTCCTGCCGGAGCAAGGGCGGAGGGTGATACGGTTTCGCGCGCCAGAACTGCGGCTCCATCGCCCACAGCGCTGATGTGCACCAGCGCAACATCTGATCGCTTGTGCGGCAATGCGTCGCTCGCCTTGTTCTTGCCGCCAGCCGCGCCCTCACTCTCTCGTCGTCCCAATCGTGGGACTCACTTTCGCACGATATCGCTTATCGTTTGCGCGCGATAATTCGCTTCGAGATTCAACAGTGGCTCGCCGCGCGTGAACACCCCAGAGGACGCCTCAGGATCGTGCGGCCCGCCGTCACCCGCGTCGGGCGCCGCCCCGAGATGTCTCGTGGCCTCCGCCCCCGAGTCCTCCAATTCTTTCGATCCCTGCATCCTGCTTCACTCACTCCGGCATCTCGTTCGCAACGATTCATCACTACCGTAGGCGAGCAGAACTCGGCGTTGGCGATGTGAAGCGTGCTCCGCATAAATCAAAATTGGCCCTCTCATTCGCCGATTTATGAGGTACTTTGCCTTCGTGCGCTATCTGAACTGATGAGGCACATCCGGTTGTGCTGTAGCGACTTACCGCGCGAACTAAATCTTGGCGCGTTGCGTGCTTTGCATCGCTTCCATGCAAGCGCAATCGTCGCCTCCCATGACGCTCGCGGACTCCATCTCGCGCGAGTATCTGGTGCACCATCGGATCTGTCCCAAGGCCTTCGACGCAGACGGCGCGCTCGTTGTCGCCGTCGCGCCGAACGCGCATCTCCACGCGCTCGATGACGTCGCGTTCGCATACCGGCGAAGGGTCGTCGCCGAGCCCACGGCCGATGATGAGATCGAGCGGCTGATCGAGCGGCTGACGAATCGCGCCGAGCGCTCGATCGAGCTTGCGCGGGCCGACGGCGAGCTCGATGACTTGACCGCCGACGTGCGCGACTTGGCGAATCAGGTGCCGGTGGTTCGCTACGTAAACCTCCTCGTGCGCGACGCGTACGACGCCGGCGCTAGCGACATTCACTTGGAAGCCACCCGCACCGGTCTCTCGGCGCGCTTTCGCCTGGACGGTGTGCTCGCGCCCGCACCCGAGCCGCCGAGCGAATTGCATCATGCGATCGTCTCGCGCATCAAGCTCTTGGCGGAGCTCGACATCGCAGAGCGTCGGCGGCCACAGGACGGTCGTATCCGCGTGCGACTCGAATCACGTGAGCTCGATCTCCGCGTCTCCACCGTGCCGACGATGTACGGCGAGAGCGTCGTGCTCAGGTTGCTCGACCGCGGCGGCCGGCCGGTGAGCCTGGACGAGCTCGGGATGTCAGACGACATCCTCGCCGCCGTGAGCCGCATCGCGCAGAAGCCGCACGGGATGGTGCTCGTCACCGGGCCCACGGGATCGGGAAAGACGACGACGCTCTACGCCGCGTTGCAGCTCCGCGACCGTGGTGCGGAGAAGATCGTGACGGTGGAGGAGCCGATCGAATATCAGCTCTCAGGGATCACGCAGGTGCCGGTGCATCGGCAGGCGGGAGTGACGTTTGGCGCGGCGTTGCGCTCGATCCTCCGGCAGGATCCGGACGTCGTGATGGTGGGCGAGATGCGGGACGCCGAGACGGCGGAGATCGCGGTGCAGGCGGCGATGACGGGGCATCTAGTCTTCTCGACTCTTCATACCAATGACGCGATCGGCGCCATCCCGAGGCTTCTCGACCTCGGCGTCCCAGACTATCTCGTGGCAGCGACCTTGGAGGCGGTGCTGGCGCAGCGGCTGGTGCGCAGGATCTGCGACGACTGTCGCGTGGAGTATCGGCCGAGTGCCCAGCAAGTGGCTCTGCTTGCGGGACGGCCAGTGGGGCGAGTGAAGCTCGTCAAGGGCGCGGGATGCGCCGCGTGCCGCGACACGGGGTTCCGTGGGCGCGTGGGACTCTACGAGCTGCTGATCCTCGACGACCTCATGAAGGAGACGATCGTGCGCGGCGGCACGCGCGCGGAGCTGCGCACGCTCGCCGACGACGCTGGGATGCGGCCGCTCAGACTGGACGGATGGGAGAAGATCGAGGCTGGGCTCACGACGGTCGAGGAGGTACTGCGTGTCGTGCAAGCATAAGAGTGTGCGGCGAGGCGGGTTCACGCTCATCGAGTTGTTGGTGGTGATCGCGATCATCGCAACGCTGGCCACGGTGGTAGCGCCTGCGGTGTTCCGAAACGTGGGCGATGCCAAGGTCAACGCGGCCAAGAGTCAGCTCGACATCTTCGCCCTGGCACTCGACTCCTACCGTCTCGACAACGATGCCTTTCCGTCGACGACGCAGGGTCTGAGCGCGCTTCGCACGGCGCCCACCGGTGGAGATGCGCCGCGAAACTGGCGTGGGCCGTATCTCAGAAAGTCTATCCCTCTCGATCCGTGGGGGCGGCCGTACGTCTACGTCGCGCCGGGAAAGGAGAATCCAACCTCGTACGACGTCTACACGCTCGGCCGCGACGGCGCGATCGGTGGCGACGGCGAGGACGCGGATTTGACGTCGTGGGGCGGGCCGGTGCATCCGTGAACGCATCGGTGAAGTCATCCGTGATCGCCGGTCATGCAACAGCGCCGAGCTCCGCGTACGCCTACCGCGCAGCGCGCGCGGACGGCGCGATCGAGCTCGGCGTCTTGGACGCCGAGAGTCGAGAGGGCGCCGCGATCGCGCTTTCGGCGCGCGGGCTCTTCCCGATCGATATCACGCTCGAGCGCGAGACGACCGGTGGCCGCCGGCGCTTGCCAGCGCGCGATCTCGCGCTCGGGCTCCGCGTATTGGCCACGCTCCTGGAGTCCGGACTGCCGATGACGCGCGCGCTGAGTGCACTCGAAGCGCTCGTCCCCGACTCATGGCAGATGGCGCTCCCAGCGATCACGCGCGACGTGCGGGAGGGACGAAGTCTCGCGTCCGCGATGGCCGCTGCGCCCGTGGAGTTTCCGCCGGTAGTACTCGGGATCGTGCAGGCGGGCGAGAGCGGAAGTGGAATAGCGCTCGCCGTGCGTCGGGCTGCCGATTTGACGGAGCAAGCGGCGGCGACGCGGGCGGCGATCATTGCCGCGATGGCGTATCCGTGCGTGCTCGCGGGAGTGGGGACGGCGTCGATCGCGCTCCTGGTCGGCGTGGTGCTCCCGCGTTTCGGCGCGATCCTGACGGACCTGGGCCAGCCACTCCCGGCGACGACGCGCTTCGTGCTGGGAGTGTCGGTGGTCGCGCGGGCGGCAGCGATCCCGATGCTCATCTTGGGTGTCGTGGCCGCTGTGCTGTTTCGCGCGTGGCGTGCGACACCGGCGGGTGCGCGGCGGTGGCACGAGCTGCTCTTGGGCGTTCCGTTTCTGGGCGAGGTTCGCCGCTCGACTGCGACGGCGCGCGCAAGTGCCGCGCTCGCGGCGCTGCTCGAGAGCGGCGTGCCGGTGTCGACGGCGCTCGTGCACGGTGCACGCGCGAGCGGTGACGCGGCGCTCTCGGCGCGCATCCTCATGGCGCGCGAGTCGGTGGTGGTGGGCCAGGGGATCGCCCGAGCGCTCGGTGCCGCGCACGCGATGACGCCCACGGCCGTGCGCCTCGTGCAAGCGGGCGAGGAGACGGGCCGCCTCGCGCACATGCTCGGGCATGCAGCGACGCTCGAGCGGGAGCAGGCGGAGCGCAAGCTTCACGCGGCCGTGCGACTGCTCGAGCCCGGAATGATTCTCGTATTTGGCGGCATGGTCGCCATAGTGGCCGCAGCGCTATTGCAAGCCATCTACAGCGTGCGGCCAGCAGGATGAGAACACTGTGAGAACACGAGCTGGAGTGACGCTCATCGAGCTCATGGTCGTGCTCGTTCTGCTCTCGGTGATCGCGAGTGTGGTGACGCTCGCGATGCGTGCGGCGCCAAGCGCCCGACCACAGAACGCCTCGGTCAAGCGCGTGCTGGCGGCGCGTGATACCGCGCTCCGGACCGGGCGTCCGCTCACGATCACGGTTGTCATCGCGGGCGTCGAGCATTCCGCCACCGCGTATCCCGACGGACGCGTGGTCGGCGACTCCGCGTTCCACTTCGATCTACTCTCCGGCCGGCCTAGCGATGCCACAAGGTAGGCGCGGCGCGCGAGCAGGCGCGGTGCTGCTCGAGGCGATCGTCGCGCTCGTGATCCTGGCTACCGCGGGGGCGACGATCGTGACGATGACGGCCGAGGCGGCGCACGCGGTGCATCAGGTGCGGGATGCGGAGCATGAGATGCGGGCGGCCAACGCATTCTTCTCCGCCGTGTCGCTCTGGTCGCGCGAGGATCTCGATCGGCATTTGGGCGATCGCGTGCAGGGCAAGTGGATGATGCGGGTCGATCGCCCCGTGCCCACGCTCTACGTCGCGACGCTCTCCGATACCGCGACGCACCGGGAGCTCTTGCGCACCTCGCTCTACCGGCCGGAGGAGAGTCATGTCGCGCCATAGCCGATCGCGCGGTGCCGGCTTCACGCTCATCGAGGTGGTCGTCGCGCTGGTCGTAAGTGCGATCGTGCTCTTGGGTGCGCGGGCTATGCTGGGCGAAGTCGGCGACGATGCACTCCGTATCAGCGAAGAGACCCAACGAATCGACCGGGATGCAAACGCCGAGCGCGAGCTTCGCGCTCTCGTGCTGCACTTGGAGCTCGGAGCGGGAGAGGCTTCGCAGTTCGCGGGCGATCCCGCCAGGGCGAGCTTCTCGAGCTGGTGCGACGCGCCCGGCGGGTGGCAGGAGCGGTGCGCGGTGAGCTTGACACTCGTGCCACGCGCTCATGGCGTGGCGCTCGTGATTCATACATCCCTGAACGGCGACGTCGTCGCGCGGGACAGCGTGCAGGTGGGTGCGCTCCGCTACCTCACGCGCGTGAGCGATGGAGGAGAGTGGATTCGCGTGTGGGGCGCGGGGATCACCGCGCCTCTGGCGATCGGCGTCGTTCTCGATGCGGACACGCTGATCGTGCCGATCGGGGAGCGCGGATGAGGCGCGTACGATGCGATCGGCAATGTGGCTTCGCACTACTCGCGGTTCTGTGGGTGATCGTCGGCTTGGCCGCGCTTGGGACTGCGACCTCGCTTGCGGCGCGGAACGCGATCATCGCGGCTGGGAATCGAGTGGATATCGCGCGGGCTACTTGGCAGGCTGCGGACTGCCTCGAGCGCGCGCGCGCGGCCATCGCGGACGTGTTGCACGCGCCACCTGAGCGTGACGCGCGTGGGCTCTCGGGGTGGTCGGGGCTCGACGCGAGCGTGCCGAGCGCGCTCATCGTGGTGAGCGCGCACTGCGACGTGCGGCTCGAGGCGGTCGGCTCGCGCATCGACGTCAACAGTGCCGACGCCGAGATGTTGGGCGCCGTGCTCCATCGACTCCGCATCCCTGACGCGACGCGAGACTCGATGGTGGATGCGCTCTTGGACTGGCGCGATGCGGACGACGTGCCGCGCCCGCACGGTGCGGAGCGTCAATGGTACGTGACGAACGGCCGCTTTGCCCCTCGTAATGGCCCGTTCGCGGACGTGCGCGAGATCAGGCGCGTGCGGGGGTTCGAGAAGCTCGAGGGACTCGATTCGCTCGTGAGCGTCGAGCCAGGCCGCGTGTCGCTCGCGCACGCACCGCTGTCGGTCTTGGGCGTGCTTCCAGGCATCGACGAGGAGGCGCTGAGTCGTATCGCGGAAGAGCGCACGCGTGGTGCGACTTCTGGCGATCTGATGGAGCTGATGGCTCAGCTCTCACCATCTGCGCGGGAAGGCATGCTCGCCAGCTATTCGGACCTGCTTCGCGTCGCGACGTCCGAGCCCGACGCGTGGATTCTCGAGGCGCGTGCCACGGGCGGCTCGCCCGGCATTACCGTCGTCACCCAAGTGCGACTCGTGCGTGCCGGCGACCGCGCGGCGATCGTGCGACGACGCACGTGGACCCAGTGAACGCCGCCCTATGAGTCTCACGATCGGCCTCAGCGTCGGGAGCGATCACCTGCGTGCGGTAGGCTTGCGAGCGGGAGAGGTGCGGTGGACACTGGAAGCCGAGCGCTCGGCCGAGGGCGACCTCGCCGCCGATATTGTAACGCTCCTGCGTCACGCGACACTGCCGCGTTGGCCCCGACCGGTGGTGGCGGTGGCGATCGGCCCGGCCGCGTCGCAGACGAAGCGGCTCTCCGGGCTCCCCGAGATCGCGGACGTGACGGCTCTCCGCGCAGTCGTGCGCGAGAGTGCGTCGCGATTCTTTCTTAAGGATGGTATACCACTGGTCGTCTCGGGCATACGAGTGGCCGAACCGGGGATGGCATGGGCGGCGGCGTTCGAGGAGCCGGTAGTCCAGGGAGTTGAAGCCGCGTGCCGCACACTTCGGCTGCGCGTACGGCTCATCGCGCCCAGCGTCGTCGCGCTCGCGCGTGGACTCGAGGATGCTGACTCGATCGAGTGGGACGATGGCGCCGTGCGCGCGGAGCTCACGATCGCTGGGAGGGCGACGACGGCCACGCGTCGCGTGAGCAAAAACGTTAACGGCCAAGAGAATCCTCACATCAGTCGGGTACCGCGCGTCGTCGACGCGCTGCGCGTGCTCGGGCAGAACGGCTGGCGATTCGCGGACGCGTATGGGGCGACACAGTTGCCGAGCGATGAGCCGCTCGCACTTCGCACTATGTCGGGCGATCTCGACGCTGGAGTGTCGCGCAGAAGCGTTCGCGTGGCCGCGGCCGCGCTCTGCATTGCGACGGCGGCGGCGATCGTCGCCCCCGGAGTATCGAGCGCCGTGAGCATCCATCGTACTGGGCGCGAGCTCGCCGCGCTTGGAGCTCGCCAGCGTGATGCGGACAGCGCCGAGCGCGATCTCGCGCGGATGGATGCGGCGCTCGCCCAAGTGTCGGCGTTCGACGCGTCGCGCCGGTCGCCGACGCTGCTCTTGGCGAGTCTCGCTCACGCGCTCCCGGAGACCACCGTGCTCGTGACCGTGCGCATCGACTCGACGGGTGCGACGATCGCAATTCTGGCGCCGCGCGCGGCCGCGGCGTTAGCCGCTGTGGACAGCATGGCGGAGGTGACGTCGCCCGAGATCATCGGACCGGTGAGCAAAGAGGTAGTGGGCACGCGCGAGCTCGAGCGCGCAACGATGCACATTCGCTTCGGTACGGCTGCGAGGCGGGAGTTGTGATGAACCTCCGCATGAACCTGCGAATGAGTGTGCGCGATCGACGCGCGCTGTCGATTGGAGCGGCCGCGATCTTGGGGCTCATAGTGCTTGGTCGGGGACTGCCGGCGCTGCTCTCGTGGGAGCGCAAGGAGGCGACGCGCGCCAAAACCCAAGGTGCGGAGCTCGCACGAGCGCGCGTCGAGATCGGGCGTGCGCCGATGGTTCAGGACAGCGCACGAGCGCACGGCGCTCGGATCGTGGCACTCGCCCCCCTACTTCTGGGTGGCGACTCGCCCGCAACGGCGAGTGCGACGCTCGCCGGGATCGTCTCCGGCGCGGCGGCACGCGCGAATGTGCACGTGGGAGCGTTGCAGCTGCACGCGGACACAGCATCGAAGAGCACGTTTGTGCGCGTCGGCGTGCGCGGGGAAGTCACGGGCGACATCGCCGGCGTGATCGCGATGCTGGCGTCGCTCGAGCGCGGGCCGACGATGCTGGCGATTCGCGAACTGTCGATCACGCAACCGGAGCCCGCGGCAGCCTCAGATCACATGGAAGCGCTGCACGTGGAGTTGGTGGTAGAAGGACTGATGCAACGACCGCTCAACAAGGACACGCCATGAAAGTACGCCAGCTTCGAAGCACGCTGTGGATGTTCACCGCGATTGCCGCTGTGCTCGCGGTGGTCGGCTGGCGGTACGCGGCGCGCGACGTCGACGCGAGAAGTCTCCCATCGTTGCGCGGAGTCTCCGGTGCGCGGCGCCTGAATGCCGACTCGCTGCATGCGGCTGCGTCATCGGTTGCAGAGCATGACCCATTTCGAGTGGATCATCAGCCGTCGTCGGTGGCGTACCGTGCCGAGTTGGAGGGAGTCGCACCGCCGCCGCCCCTACCCAAGCCGCCCAAGCCACGGTTGATGCTCGCCGGGATCATCGGCGGCCCGCCGTGGGAAGCGTTGCTCGACAGTGTGCCCGGACGAGATGGGAGCGTGCTGGTTCGGAAGGGTGATACGCTCGGAGGATTGCGAGTGCGCTCCATCGGGCGGGACACGGTCATCGTGCAGGGGGTGGATACGACGTGGAGGCTCATCGTGCGACAGCCATGGCAGTGAGATGGCAGTGAGACGCGGATTGGGCGCAGCGATCGCACTGGTGACGCTGGCTGCGACATCGCTCACAGCTCGAGCACAACAACGCGATTCCGCGATCAGCCCGCACGGCGACAGCGTGCGCGTTCGGCTCGTGGATGTCGACTTGCGAGCCGCGATTCAATCGCTGGCACCGTATCTCGATCGACCTGTGGTCTTCAGCGGTATCACGGGCACCCACGTCACGCTCGAAACTCCAGCACCCGTGCCGCGAGGAGAAGTGATCCGGCTGTTGCGCGGTGTGCTCGAGAGTCAGGGGATGGAGCTCGCGTCGGACTCAGGGCTCTATCGCGTGCGCCCGCGCGTAGTGGCCCCGGTGGCGGATGCGACGGCTGCTCCGAGGGCGCCCAGGCCCGAAGGTGCCGTGCAGCTGTTCGCCATTCACTTGCGCCACGCGCGCTCGACCGATGTCGCGGCGACCGTCAACGCGTTGTACGGACGCGGATCGGCCTTGGGCGAGATCGGAGCGAAACCGCAAACGCTCGACGACCAGTTGAAGCAGAATCAGATCCCCCTTGGCCAGGTCGCTGTGCCGGGAGCAGTGGCTGCCGTCGCTGGTCGAGCGGCGGTGCTCTCGGGCGACATCACGATCGTCCCCGACCCGCGCAGCAACAGCCTCCTGATCCGGGCATCGCAGAGCGACTTCGATCTCATCAAAGCAGCGGTCGACGAGCTCGATATCAGGCCGCTCCAGGTGCTGATCGAAGTGATGATCGCCGAAGTGAGACGCGATCGGAGCTTCTCCTTTGGCGTGGACGCGAGCACGAAGGCGACCGGTATCCGAGGGACCAAAGATGCCACCGCCTCGGGGAGTCAGTCGAGCGAAGGGATTACCGGCGACTTCGTAGCCAAGGTGATGAATCTCGGGAGCGTCGGCCTGACGGCGACGCTCACTGCCGCTGCCGCGAAGGGAGACGTCCGGATTCTGAGTCGCCCCGTGATCATCGCGGCAAACAACCAGGAAGCACAGATCCTGGTCGGAAGCCAGCGGCCGTTCGTTCAGGTATCGCGCTCGCTGCCGACCGACGCAGCGACGAGAGATGAGGTCGTGCAATACAAGGACGTCGGTACGAAGCTGGTCGTACGACCGACCATCAGTCCGGATGGCTACGTCGTGCTCGACGTGACGCAGGAGGTGAACAGTGCGACGAACGAAGTCGCCTTCAACGCGCCGGTCATCTCGACGCGATCCGTGCAGACGCA
>Ga0207707_10003309_pt1 | contig 14321 bp, 16 predicted proteins | sample KBSC83BmetaG_FD_184336 | JGI IMG/M metagenome (GOLD analysis project Ga0207707, IMG submission 184336) | Corn rhizosphere microbial communities from Kellogg Biological Station, Michigan, USA - KBS C8-3B metaG (SPAdes) (version 2) | ecosystem: Host-associated > Plants > Roots > Rhizosphere ...
CGGCTTCGCCACCAGCGAAGCGATCTTCGCCAGATGTTTTGTGCGCGCGGCACCGACCGAGATCGGAAGGCCAAGCTCCGATCGCACGCGGGCGCGGATGGCGCCGGCAATCTCGGCCGGCGAGCCGAACAAATGCGTGCAGCCCGCCACGTCGGCAAACGCCTCGTCGATGGAGATCCGCTCGACCAGCGGCGTGAAATCGCCGAGCACTTTGATCGCGGCATCGCCCAGCCGCTGATAATCGCTGAAGTGACCGCTCACAAAAATCAGTTGGGGACACAGTTCCCGCGCGCGCGACCCCGGCATGCCGCCGCGAACCCCGAACGCCCTCGCCTCATAGGACGCCGCCAGCACCACGCCGCCGCCGACCGCGATCGGCTTGCCGCGCAACGACGGATCGAGCAACTGCTCGACCGAGGCATAGAAGGCATCGAGGTCCGCATGAAGGATGGTGGCGGTGGGAACCATCCGGGCGCTCGACCGAAATTACGATGAGAACATAATGAGAACAATCCGGAGTACCCGTCAAGCCTGATTTCAGACATCAGCCGAGAACCTGTTCGCGCCCCGCGAGGACATCCCGCGCAGGCTCAGAAAATGCCGCATTCGCAATTGGTATCACGTTGAGATACTAACGACTTCAAGGGAAAATTCGCCGGGTCGATCCTTCTGGGCCGCATGGTCCCGAAAGGCTTTCCGGCAGATCTCGCCAGAGTCGCTCGCCGAAAGCTGATCATAGTGGACTCCGCCGATTTCCTCGATGCCCTGAACTTGCCTCCCGGTAACCGCCTTGAAGCTCTCAAGGGCAATTTGGCGGGTAGGCACTCGATCCGCATCAATGATCAATGGCGGATCGTGTTTCCGTGGAGCGATGCGGGTCCGGAAGACGTCGAGATCATCGACTATCACTAGCAAGGAGCGGTCGACTGCGGCCGCCGGAACAGGAGATTGCAAATGGCAAAGAAACTTCCGCCGGTTCATCCGGGCGAAATTCTGCGGGAAGAATTTCTGGTTCCGCTCAAGCTTACTCCTTACGCGGTGGCGGCCGCGCTGAATGTACCGCGCACCCGGATCGAACGCATCGCGCGCGAGGAAAAACCCGTTACGGCCGACACCGCACTGCGGCTCGGCAAGTTTTTCAAGACCGGCGCTGCATTCTGGATGAACATGCAGGCACGCTTCGATCTCGAAGTAGCCGAGGACGTGCTCGCGCCGCAGATCAGGAAGATCCCGTCTTACGAGACGATTTGAAAGCTGCGCCCACCGCACCCACCTTCGCCGGATGCCAGGTGCGCGCGACGCCCGCCGAGATCGGAAGGCCAAGCTCTGATCGTGCGCGGATGGCGCCGGCGATCTCGGCCGGCGAGCCGAACAGATGGGTGCAGCCCGCCACATCGGCAAACGCCTCGTCGATGGAAATCCGCTCGACCAGCGGCGTCAAATCGCCGAGCACTTTATCGTGGCGTCGCCCAGCCGCTGATAATCGCTGAAGTGACCGCTGACAAAAGTGAGCTGCGGACACAGCTCACACGCCCGGCGCCCCGGTATGCCGCCGCGAACCCCGAACGCCCTCGCCTCGTAGGACGCCGCCAGCACCACGCCGCCGCCCACGGCGATGGGCTTGCCGCGCAACGACGGGTCGAGCAACTGCTCGACCGAGGCATAGAAGGCATCGAGGTCCGCATGAAGGATGGTGGCTGGGGTGGCCATCCGAGGTGGTCGACGGCAGTGTTACGATGGAAATTCTCGATGGAACATAATGAGAACATGCCCGATGCGTGTCAGGCCGTGCTCCAGCAGCCTGAACGCGGGCAAAGCCGTCGTACGCGGATAGCACCGGATCATTCGGGCAGTCCGGCGAGGCGCAGCGGCGTTATCAGCGCGTCGAGGTCCGCCTGGCGGCGGTAAGGTAACTCCTGTGCCCAGCGGCTCGCAGTCAAGTTCGGATGATTGGCGAGCATCTTCTTGACTGTGAAGCGTGCCTCGTCCTCGTTGCCGAGGCTCCAGAGCGCCGCCACAAGAACCGTTTGCGCGGTCAGCCAGCGTGGCTTCTCGGTCAAGACGCGCGAGGCGATGTCTCGTGCGGCCAAGAGATCACCGAGATGAAATTTCGCCCGCGCCTCCTCGACCATCGATTCATTGCGGCTCAGCGGGCTGAGCCGCTGCGCCTGCTCTTCGTACTGGGCGGCTTTCCGGAAATCGCCGGCATAGCTGTGAAACATGCCCGCCATATGAAAGACGCTCGAGTCGCTGGGGCCGAGGGCGATCGCCTTCTCTCCGGCAACCAGGGCATCGTCGTGACGACGTTGAAACAGGCGCGCGTAACCCAACATCACGTAAGGGTCAGGGCTGTCCGGGTCGATTTTCAGGGCACGAGCCGCACACTCAAGTGCCGCTTCGTAAGTGGCCGCCTCGTTCCTTTCCCAACCAAAGCGAACCTGGTCGGTCAGTATGAACCCCAACAGTCTCAGCGCCGGCGTATAGGCGGGGTTGATCGCCAAGGCCCGTTCGAGCTCGCTGCGCGCTTGTGCATGAGTATGCTTGGCAAAGTTGACGAACAGGACCCGTCCCTTGAGAAAATGCTCGTACACCAACGGGCTGCCAGAACGCTTGCGGCCCATCCGCGCCTCTTCGCCAAGCGTCAAGCTCACCTCAAGCGCGGCCACGATGTCCTGCGTGATCCGATCCTGAAGCTCGAACACGTCGTCGAGGTCGCCCTCGAAACGGTCGGCCCACACATGGCTGCCGTTCAGACTGTCAATCAACTGTGCCGCCAATCTCACGCGAGAGCCGGCTTTGCGCACGCTCCCTTCCAGCACATACCGGACGCCGAGTATTCGGCCGATTTCACGGATGTCCCTTGTCTGCCCTTTGAACACGAAGCTCGAATTGCGAGCTATGACCATCAGCTCCTGGATCTTCGACAAGGTGGTCAGCACGTCCTCGGCGATACCGTCCGCGAAATATTCCTGTTCCGGGTCACCGCTCATGTTCTGGAACGGCAGCACCGCGATGGATGGCTTGTCGGGCAGCGGCAGCGACCTGGAAGCGCTCGCGAATGCGATCGCATTCGGAGCATCAACCAGCTTGCCCACGACGTAGGCCCTGATCGGCTCCTCGATGTTCTTGACCTGTTGAGGGCCGAGGTCGGTGAACGACAACGGCAGGACCTTCTTGATCTGCTCATAGGTGGTGCTGGAGACACAGACGCTGCCCGGCTGCGTCAAAGCCTGCAAGCGCGCCGCGATATTCACACCATCGCCAAACAAATCACCGCCGCGGACCATCACGTCGCCCACGTGGATACCTATCCGAAAACTGATGCGCTTGTCTGGCGACAGGTGGGAGTTTGCCTCGGCGAGAGCAGCCTGCGCCTCCACCGCGCACTGCACGGCATCTACGGCGCTCCCGAACTCCGCGAGAACACTGTCGCCCGCCGTATTCGCTATGCGGCCCCTGTGTTCCCCAATGAGTCCGTCGAGGATCAAGCGCCGTTCGGTCAGGCCCTTCAGCGTGCCGACCTCATCCGCGCCCATGAGACGGCTGTAGCCCTCGACATCCGCTGCGAAGACTGCGACGAGGCGTCGGCTGACTGTCATAGGGTCTGACATGCGTGCCCAATGCCAACCTGTGGCGGCTAGTCTGGGCCACATGTTCCAAGCCGTCAATCAAAGGCTGGCTGGTCGGCCACGTGCCAACTATCGGACGGGGCGGAGTTCTTTCGCAGCCATCAACTCGCCGATGTCCGCTTTGCTGATGATCGGCGGCCACGCGAGTTGTGGTGGGCGGCGCGCCAATGGGCTTGAAATGCCATGAGCGGATGGGATAGCGCGCCGATGCCGGAACCGGCTCGATGTAAAAATGAGGCAGCATCACGCAGCAAACGGATCGAGCAGCGACACGCCTGTTGGCGCAATGTCCGCGACGTTGCGGGTGACCAGGATCAGGCCGTGCGTTTTAGCGGTTGCCGCCAGCAGTCCGTCGATCAGCGGCAAAGGATCTGGAATTCCGCGCAGCGCCCAGGCTTCCGCAACCGGCTCATCGACGGGCAGAACGCGGTCACCGAGCCGGGTACGCATTTGTGAGAACCAGCGATCAAGTGCCTTCGCCTGTTGCGGATCGACCCGCCGCTTCAACTCGATGCCGCGCCGGATTTCTGCAAGCACCAGGACGCTTGTACCAATCTCCTCGACTGCCGCGCGCGCGACCCATCGAATCACGCTTGGATGCGCCCGATCGCGCTTCCTGATCTCCGAAATGACGTTGGTGTCGAGCAGGAATTTCACAGATCGACCTCGCGCCATTCGCGATGGCGCGGCTGATCGAACACGCCTGAAAAAGCCTCGTCGGGCAGATCAGAGCCGAAGACGTCGAAGGCAGTTCTTATCTCGGGATCGAGCAGGGCGTTGGCCAGCGCAGACCGAAGCGACTCGGCCCTTGCGCTCCGGCCGCGAAGCGTCTCGGCCAGAGCGCGGATCAAGGCGGCATCCTTCTTCGCTGCTTGAACCTCCACTCGCACAAGACCACGCGCCGCGGTTCGACGACGATGCGCGCGGGTTGCTTTACGCTGGGATCTCGCGGTCATCTTAGCTCTCGCATATTTCCGGTTATATAACCGGAAATCCCAAAAAAGCAAGTAGGCGTGCTCACCCCACCGCCTGCCTCACCCCAGCCCCCACCAGCCCCCGCCGCACCGCCTCTGCATATCCATCGTCCAGCGCCGCCTTCAGCGCGTCCATCAACTCGTCGATCTCCGCCCTCGTGATGATCAGCGGCGGGCAGACGTACACCGCATCGGGCGCGGCGCGGAGGAGGACGCCGCGGTCCATGGCGCTCTGCTGGATCAGGGGGCCGATGCCGGCCGCGGGAGGCAGGGCCGCGCGGCTCGCCTTGTCGGCGACGATCTGAACCGCGCCGATCAGGCCGACACCGCGCGCTTCGCCGACCAGCGGATGAGCCGCCAATGCCTGCAGCTTCTCCTGCAGATACGGACCGACCTGCCTGACATGGGAGAGGATGTCGCGCTCGGCGTAGATCTTCAGCGTTTCCAGGCCGACCGCGGCGGACACGGGGTGGCCGGCATAGGTGAAGCCGTGCGCGAAATTGCCGAGCGTGCCGGAATGCGCGGTGATGGCTTCCGCGATCTTCTCGCTGACGATCGTCGCCGAGATCGGCAGATAGGCGGATGACAGTGCCTTCGCCACCGTCATGATGTCGGGCGCGATGGCAAAAGTCTCGCAGCCGAACATGTTGCCGGTGCGGCCAAAACCCGTGATCACCTCGTCGGCGATGAACAGGATGTCGTAGCGGCGCAGCACTTCCTGCACCCGGGGAAAATAGTCGCGCGGCGGCACGATCACACCGCCCGCGCCGTTCACCGGCTCGGCGATGAACGCCGCGATGGTGTCGGGGCCTTCGCGGATGATCATCTGTTCGAGATTGCCGACCAGCCGATCGACGAAGGCGGCCTCGCTCTCGTTCGGCAAGCCGAAGAGATAATGGCTCGGACAGTCCGCGCGGAGCACGCCGCCCACCGGCAGGTCGAAATCCCTGTGGTTGGGCGGCAGCCCCGTCATGCTGCCGGAAAACACGGTGATGCCGTGATAGGCGCGCACGCGGCTGATGATCTTCTTCTTGCGCGGGCGGCCGATCGCGTTGTTGTAGAACCAGACGATCTTGGCCGCCTGGTCGTTGGCTTCCGAGCCGGAATTCGCGAACAGCACCTTGCCGAGGCCTTTTGGCGCGATCTTCAGGAGCGCCTCGGCGAGCTCGATCATCGGCTCGTTCGAGCGGCCGTTGAAGATGTGGTAAGTCGGAAGTGCCTGCATCTGGCGGATCGCCGCGTCCACGAGCCGCTGCTCGGAAAAGCCGAGCGAGGTGCTCCAGAGGCCCGCCATCCCCTCCAGATATCGCTTGCCGCCGTCGTCGTAGACATAGACGCCCTCGCCCCGCGCGATCACGGTCGGACCGGTCGCCTTGTGCTGCTCGAGGTTGGTGTAGGGATGGATGACGCTGGCGACATCGCGGCCTGCGAGCGAATTGGGTTGGGCGACCATGGTGTTCTCCGGAAGCATCGGACGGCGGGAGAGGCGATCTTGTCACCGCGGACCGGCTTGTCAAACAGCGAAGCGGATAGAGGGAACAGGAGACGGCTACGAATTCTCGCGGCGGGATCCGCCCGAGCCGAAACCATCGGCATTAAGCTTAATCCGCAAGCTTAATGCGCGGGTTTCCTTGAGCCGCGCCATTGCTGCGCTATCGTCATCTCACCGGTCACTGAAATCGGAGGTGATCCATGAGCGATAAAATCAGGAAGGACCTGGGGCGACGACAGACGGAGGGGACGTTTCAGCGCGCCGGTAAACGGAAGGCAGCGACGGAATACGAGACCGCGCAGGACGCCTTCTGGAAGAATTACGAGCGATTGAAAGCCGAGCGCCTGGCCAGGGAAGCCGCGAAGCCGAAAGAGAAATAGTGCGAAATGACAAAGCCTTCCTCACTGACCAAGGCTGAGCTGCTCGAGATGCTGGCCGAAGCGGTCCGCAATACGCAGCCCCAGCCGGTCCGCAGCGAAGAACCTGCGCCGGCCCGTGACACGCAACCCGCGCCGAAGCGCAAGGCGGGCCGCCCCCGCAAGAAAGCCGCGCCGAAACACACGGCCAAAGCCAAAAACGTCCGGGCATCTGCCGGTCGCAAGCGGTAACCTCGATAAATCCCGTTGGCGCTCAGGCGGGCCCGGCTCCGGCGAGGCGGACCAACTGCTCGAACAGCACGTCAGGCACATCGATGCGGTCTAAATCCAGGCGGCGCTGGCGATCCCTTCGCGAACGATCGAACGGCATCCGCACCGCTTCGCCTCCGGCGACGGGACGCGCGGCCCGCACCGCTTGCGCATAGACCGATACGTTGTCGCGAAACGTCTCGGCAGGTCCGAGCAGATCCGGGCGCATCGCCACGATGAGGAAACCGAAGCCGGCGAGATCCGGCGGGATCGGCGGCGATCCCGCCATGATCCCGAGCAGTTGCACGACAATGCCGAGGCCGGAGCCCTTGTGGCCGCCCCACGCGGCAAACGCGCCCGCGAGCGCGGCGGCCGGATCGCGCGTGGGACTGCCGTCGCGATCGAACGCGACATTCTCGGGCAGGGGCTGGCCGAGCCGTTTCGCCAGCGTGGCCTCGGCATGGATAATCGCGGAGGTGCCGACATCCCAGATCACGGGTTCATCGGCGCTCGGGAAGCCGAAGCAGATCGGATTGGTGCCGAACCGGCCTTCGGTCGCACCGTGCGGGGCGACCCAGGGCGACGCGTTCGAGGCGATCATGCTGACGAGGCCGCGCGCCGCAGCCATCTCGGCATACCAGGACAGCATGCCGGTGTACCAGGTGTCGTTGGCGCCGACCATCGCGATCCCGGCGGCGGAGGCCTTCTCGACCGCGATCTCGGTGGCGCGATGCGCCACGATGTAGCCGAGATGGTCGCCGCCATCGAGTTGCACCGACACCGGCGTCTCATGCCGGATGGCGATCGGACGGCGGCGATCGCCGGTGCGCGCGATCCGCTCGGCGATGCTGATGGCGCGCGCCAGCCCGCCGTAGCTCAGGCCGCGCAATTCGCAATCGATCAAATGGTCGGCAATCAGCCCGCTATCATCAGCATCGTGTCCGAGCGCGGACATGATGCGCACCGCCAACTGACGCGCTTCGCTTACCCTGAGCTGCATGATCACTCCGTGGAGGTCGTTCCGCCATTTCTTTGGGGGATTGCGCGCCAAGGCATGGCGCGCCACTCAGAATAAAACTGCGAACTCCTATGTTGTCGAGATCGCCTTGTAATGTAAATCCACGGTGTCAAAAGACAGCTTGCGCAGATAGTCTGGTGGCGGCAGCCTGTCTGCGGGCACACGCGCCCACAGGCCGTACGCATTGCCGCGAGGGGGTTTGTGCATGTCAGCAGAGACCGCGAACGTACGGCGGGTGCAGGGGTACTGCAGTCTGTGCATCGCCCGCTGCGGTACCGTCGCGACGGTGACGGATGGCAGATTCACACGTCTGGACCCCGATCCGACCCACCCCACCGGCGCGGCAATTTGTGCCAAGGGCCGAGCGGCTCCCGAACTGGTCTATCACAAGGACAGGCTGAAGCGACCGCTGCGTCGGACACGGCCGAAAGGCGACGCCGATCCGGCATGGGAGGAAATATCCTGGGATGCGGCGCTCGATCAGATCGCCGCCGCCATGCGACGCATCGCCGAGCAGCATGGACCTGAAGCGGTGGCGTTCAGTCAATCATCGCCTTCGACGACCGCAATCGCGGATTCCGCCGCCTTCATTACCAGGCTGATGAATGCATTCGGCACGCCGAACAATGTGTCGGCGCTCGAGCTGTGCGGCTGGGGACGCGGCTTTGCGACACGCTACGTCTTCGGCGTCGTCAGCGTTGCGACCGGAAGCGGGGGCGGCGCGATGGCCAACATTGCCGAATCTGGCTGCCTTATCCTGTGGGGCTACAATCCATCGTTTACGCGCATTACGCATGCGACCGCGACGGTCGCGGGCCTGAAACGCGGAATGAAGCTGATCGTGGTCGATCCGCGCAACGCCGGGCTTGCCAACAAAGCCGATGTCTGGCTGCGGGTGCGCCCCGGAACCGACGGCGCGCTCGCGCTGGGTCTGGCCAACATCATGATCGAGCGCGGATGGTACGACGAGGCGTTCGTCCGCACGTGGAGCAACGGCCCCCTTCTTGTGCGCTCCGATAGCGACAGGTTGCTCGGAACGGAAGACCTTCTTTCCGGGAACGGCTCGGGACAGTTTGTCGCCTGGGATTCCGAATCCGGCCGCGCCATCAGCTATGATCCGGCGACCGGCTGCTACGAGACGCCGACCGCGACACCTGCCTTGCGGGGCGAATACACCATCGCGACCGGAGATGGTCCGATCTCCTGCCGGCCTGTCTTCGACCGCTACGCAGCACTGTGCAGTGAATATTCGCCCGAAACGATCGAAGCGACGTGCTGGATTCCCCGCGGCCAGTTGGAGGAAGCTGCCCGCATCATCTGGCACTCCCGGCCCGTGTCATATTATGCCTGGAGCGGGCACGAGCATCATGCAAACAGTACCGACACGGCGCGGGCGATGGCCATGCTTTATGCTCTGACCGGCAGTTTCGATGCGGCCGGAGGCAATGTACTGCTGCCTGCAGTGCCGGCCGGGTCGATCGGTGGAGAGAGCTTGCCAGCGGCAAAACGGCTTGCTCCCGCAATCGGGGTTGCCGAACGCCCGCTCGGACCTGCGCGCTGGAACCACATCGCCCCTCGGGACTTTTACCGAGCTGTTCTGGAAAGCAAGCCCTATCCCGTTCGCGGACTCATCGGGTTCGGCGCAAACTTGCTGCTCGCTCACGGCGATCCGGCTCGCGGACGTGCTGCGCTGGCTGCGCTTGATTTCTATGCACATGCCGACATGTTCATGACGCCGACGGCGGCGCTTGCGGATATCGTGCTGCCTGTGGCGTCCTGCTTCGAACGCGAGGCGCTCAAGATCGGCTTCGAGATCAGTGCAGAAGCGCAATCGCACGTTCAGCTTCGGCAGGCCATCGTCCCCCCGCCCGGCGAGGCACGCTCCGATACTGATGTCGTCCTTGGCCTTGCCGCGCGTCTCGGCCTTGGCGAGCATTTCTGGAACGGCGATGTCGATGCCGCCTATCGGCAGCAGCTCGATCCGAGCGGCATCACCCTGGAGCAGCTTCGGGCGCAACCTGCCGGATTACGGAAACCGCTGACGACGCAGCATACCAAGCACGCTGCGCGCGATGACAAGGGACATGCGCGCGGATTCCCGACGCCGTCGCGGAAGGTCGAATTCTGGTCGGAAACCTTCCTGGATCACGGCTATTCGGCCATGCCGGATTTCGTCGAGCCATCGATCGGCCCGGTCGCCCGCCCAGACCTCGCCGCGTCCTTCCCGTTGGTCCTGACATGCGCGAAACCCAGTCTTTTTTGTCAGACCCAGCATCGTGCGCTGCCGGGCCTGCGCAAGCGCGCATTGGATCCGGAGATCGAGCTAAATCCCGCGACGGCCTCGGCACGCGGCATCAGAAATGGAGATTGGGTCGAAGTGCGCACCCCGGCCGGCGGAATGCGGGCGCGGGCGCGCTTCAGTGCCGAGCTCGATCCGCGCGTCGTCGTGGGCGAGCATGGCTGGTGGCAAGGTTGCGAGGAACTGGGCGTTGCCGATTGCGATCCGTTCGGTCCGGACGGTACGAACTTCAACCTGACGGTCGACGCCAGCGTCCGCGACCCCGTCAGCGGCACGCCATCCCACCGATCCAACCTTTGCGAGGTTCGACCGGCGCGGGAATCTCGCGCAGGAGAGCATTAGGCCCGCGCGCACGACGCCAAACGGTCGGGTCACATGGGACAATGCAGATCGGCTGTGCAACTCGAGCACCCGCTACCATGCGCATCGCGCTGCGCCGTTGCGCTGGCATAACCGCAAGTGACGCAGGAGAACGACCGGGCGCGCGCTCCCAATATCGAAAACAACCCCAAGCAAAGTAGCAGGCGGTCGCCGGCATTCGACAAGGCAATTTGACACGTCGGGCAAATCAGGGGCATTCTTTCACTATCCCGAAATGCTCCATGCGCCGTCGCCCGCGATAGCGGGCGCGTCCGTCGCGATTGCAGAGAAAAATCCTCACCCACAATTGGAATTACACCGGACCGCGGCGGCGAGCGATCGCCTGCGCGTGGCCGAACCGCGCGCTTACCGCGCGTGCGCAAGGAATCGCGACATGAACACCGCTCCGGACCTCACTGTGTCAACGACGATCGCTGCAACTGACCAGACCAAAGCTGGTGCAGCCCCGCGAATAAGGCTCTCGTCGCACGGATTCTCCATCGACCATCCAGATCCCGAGCTCGGCGAACAGCTCATGGCAAACGCAATGGGGGTCGCCGATCGCGAAGCGATGCATGGCATTATCAGACAATTGGTAAAGGCCAGTGTGAGCCGCGAGAGTCCCGACGAGGTCAACCTCTCTTTCATGATTTCGATGGTGAAGAGCATCAAGCCCCGGGATTCAATCGAAGCCATGCTGGTGGCGCAGATGGTTTCGGTTCATGTGATGGCGATGCGATGTGCCCATCACCTCGCAAATGCGGAAGACATCGCTCAGCACGACAGTGCCGGCCGCGCATTGGGCAGGCTCGCCCGCGCGTTTCCCGCCCAGATCGAGGCGCTCAACCGCTATCGGAGCCAAGGCGAGCCGGCCATTACGGTGCAGAACGTGTCGGTGAGCGACGGCGGCAAGGCCATTGTCGGCAACGTCACCCGGCATGCGAGCGTGATCGTATCGGACAAGAACCCGGCATCCGCGGCACGGAATGCGCCTAAGGGCTCGGGCTCCAGACGACGGCGTGCTCCCGCTGATGCCAAACGGGAAGGACAGGCATGAGCGATCACATCAGAAATACCGGCCCGATGCTGGCGAGCCCGCGTTGTGGCGCCAAAACCCGCTCCGGCGGCGCGTGCCGCTCGCCGGCGGTGCACGGCAAAATGCGCTGCCGCATGCACGGTGGCGCACGGGGGTCCGGCGCGCCAAATACAAACCAGAACGCGCGCAAGCACGGCCTGTTCACCAGGGATGCGATCGCCGAGCGAAGGCAGATTCAGGCGTTGTTGGGTGAAGCGCGGAAGCTGCTGGAGGAAATGAAGTGACTGGCTTTCGCAAAGATTGGCCACCGTCGGGCGCGATCAGGGCCTAGGCGGCAGGGGCCGCAATTGAGCCCGCGTCCCTTAACTCGCCGAGATTTTTCAGCAACGAGCTTCTCTAGGCCGCTTCGTCAACTTCGACCTGGGGGTGGCTGGCCGGCCTCGCGGAGACGGTCTCCCTCTGCCGAAAGGGGAATTCGCTTCGAGGACGACCTCGGCGCGCTGCAAAGCCAGGGATTGAAGGTTCGCGCCGGCGCGCGCTAAGGCAAGTCCGGCTTCAGTCCTGTGAGGTCGCGTCATGACCGCCAGACGAGGGGAGCGGGCGCCAAGCGGCGCAGAGCAACTACCGCGGCTGGCGTAAGGAAATGCCCTACATCCGCTAGGATGCGACACCGGAGGCTTCCCGTTCTTTCGCTTCGTGGTATTCAGCCGAGAACTTTATTGACCATCGCAAGAAGAACGACGTCAATTTCCGGGTTGGCTTTTCGACGCCGAAATGTTCGGCGACGTGCGCATTGCGCAGCCACATCACCACCGATGCGAGGCCGGCGGTGCGCTCAAGCTTCTCAACGGCCGCGACGCCGGCGATTTCTGCCTGCCAATAGCGAAAACCGACCTTTTTGATCACATGCAGGCGCTTGACGGTTTCGTAGCTCTTGAACAGGAACTGAACGAAAGAGTTCTTTTTGGCCTGCGGCCAGGCAGCCGGGTACACCGGGAGCACCAAAAGCTTGCTCTTGGCGATGACCGTTGCCAGCGGATGCAAAAGTTGCATCCAGGCTGGCCAGGACGTGACCTTGGCAAGCAACACCGCGTGCATCGCCGTCGCAACCCCGAAAGAGATCGGAAACCAGATGGCCGCGCCCAGGATCACGAGCAAAGCGGTGTTCGGCGTCAGATGCCGGCACTTTCGGAATACCCATGCCATGCCGCTTTCAAAGGCAATATGAACTGCTTGTTCGAACGCCCGATAGCTGATCTTGCGCCGGAGCCACGACCAGTTTCGCCGGATCGATATGCTCCAGCGTCGACGTTTAGTCTCGGAAAGGGGGAGAAAGCGCAATCCGCTGTTTGCGACAGTAACAATGACATTGCCCAGAACCCTGACCGCGAAGAGCGGAAGCCGGACAATCTGCATTGCCAAAGGGAAGGCGTAGTCGAGCAGACGCATCAAGATCGAAAGAATGAAACGCAGGATCCTGTTTACGGCAAGCGCAACAAGAACAATCGGAATGATTATCACATCGTCAAGGGTGCCGCGGAATCGGCTTTCCTCGGTCCGTGCTGGGCTACGATAATCGGTCACGGTGCACGGTTCCGGGCTGAAAAGGGGATCGTGCCTGATCAAACAAGCACATTGTAACGACCGGCGGCGGTCCTTGATGTGGATCAATGGCCTGCGTTGCGAGGCGCGCAGAACAAACCCATGGTCCAATGCGCAGGAGGAGTGCAGCCGCCATGCGTCTTCATTCATATCGCGACGAGAGCCACTCCAGACATTTCGATTTGATCGGCGGAGACAGCCACCCTTGGTCAATTGACCTGGTCTCCGTGGCAGCTTCGGGCATGTTAGCGGTGGGGTTCGTCTGTGCGCTCATAGCCCTGTGCGCTGCTTAACCCCCTCGCCAGGGACTCTGACCAAACCAGCCAAATTGCCACTGCGGCGGTGGCGTGAAATGCGGCGGCACGTATCTCCGTGCGATCCTGCTCTTGCGTTGCGGTTTTGATTCCGGCTTTCTTGATTTGGCCTGCTTCGTGTCGGATGGCTGCATCTGCGCGAACGCCTCACGTTCCCTCGCCTTGCCTGCGACATCGCCGCCCGTTTCCGGAGGCAGGATGCTCGGCTGACCGCCGGCGATCTGAGCAGGAATGATCGTCGGAACGCTGGTATCGAAGACAATGCGCTCCGGCCATTTCCGGTCCGAATGAATACGGATGATGGGCACATTGGAAGATGCCCTTTCATCCGCCGGAATCTTCGGGAGATATGCATCCAGAATGAACAACAGCGCGAGCAGGACTCCGCCAACAAAGGAAAAATATCGCGCGAGTGGCATATGTTGCTCCACTGCCACGCCGCGCCCGCTTCAACTGGAACTCGGGCACGGTTTTGTCTCGGGAAAATGTCCGCCGTACTTCAACGCTTCAGCTTCGAGCGATCCGCGACGCCAGCAGCGCCGATAAAGCGATCGAGAGTTTCATTTTGATTCTCCATCTCAGAAGCGCCAGGCATTCCCCGAGCGAGCTGCGCTTCAGGCTGCTCCCAAGGCTGACGAGAGCGCAGCTGCAGGCTGATAGGAATTGAAGTGGTGAGGTTGATACAGATCAAGGGAGCCGAATGATCCTCAATGCAGCCTTTGATACTTAAGCTTCACGCACGATCCGCACATCGACGTCGCCGCTCGGCATGTTCGCGCGCGTGTGGCTATCCAGGCCGCCGGCGTTTCTCCTGCGTTTGCGATCCGCCGCCGTTCGCCATCAGCGTCATCCGCAAGACCTCGAAGATCACGGCGGTCGACCAGCCAAACAGCAGCACGCCGTTCATCGCCGTCATCGGCCCAAGCAGATGCCAGCGTTGCACTGGCGTGACATCGCCATAGCCGAGCGTC
>Ga0207707_10003310_pt1 | contig 14321 bp, 10 predicted proteins | sample KBSC83BmetaG_FD_184336 | JGI IMG/M metagenome (GOLD analysis project Ga0207707, IMG submission 184336) | Corn rhizosphere microbial communities from Kellogg Biological Station, Michigan, USA - KBS C8-3B metaG (SPAdes) (version 2) | ecosystem: Host-associated > Plants > Roots > Rhizosphere ...
ACGCTGTGAGGGTAAAGTCGGTATTATTCTTCGCGCTTCCGTTGGCGGCCTGTACAATGATCCGCGCGGGAGCGTCAGGGCCAGATGCATACCGCGAGAGTGGAGATAATCACTTTTACAATCTGGAATACGATCAGGCCATTGCAGATTATACAAAGCTGGTCCAACAAAAACCGAATGACCCCATCGGCTACAACGACCTCGCCAGTGCGAAATTATACAAAATCATGCTTCGGCAAGGATTGCTGGATTCAAATGCGTTTGGCAAAGATAACCGCTTTCTCCGAAACCGCCGCCCCCAGGGAGATCCGGCTGAGAAACGCCAGGTGATTGATACGTTGGAGCGGGGCCGGAGCGCGGCTCAGGCGCTACTTGCTCGCGACTCTCACGATAAAGCGGCACTTTACGCACTGTGCGCAAATTATGGGCTGCGTGCGACGTACGAATTTACGCTGGATAAGGCTTGGGTAGCAGCGTTGCGCAGCGGCTCGAAAGCTCGCACGTACTGCGATCAGGTAAAAAAAGTGGATCCTAGCTTCACCGATGCCTATCTGGTGCTAGGCGTTTACGAATATGCGGCGGGCAGTCTGCCGATGGCGGCAAAGATGTTTGGGGCCATCGGTGGTATCCACGGCAGTAAGAAAAAGGGCTTCGAATATATCACCCGCGTCGCAAAGGAAGGCAACTACGAGCGGAATTCGGCGCGAGTTGTGCTCGCGCTTCTGTATCGCAGGGAGAAGCGCCCGCTCGAGGCAGCGCAAGTACTCGAGGGACTCACCGCGGATTATCCGCGAAATTACCTGTTCGGAATCGAGATGGCGTCTGATTATGCCGACGCAAGTCAGCCAGACCGCGCTGTCGGCGTGCTTAAAACTCTTCTTGCGAAAGCGGACCTGAATCCCGCTAGTTACCGGCTGCTGCCGCGAGAAGCTGTCGAGAGAAAAATTCAATCCTGCAGGCAAAGCTTTCAGATCGCCGCCGCACAGTAAGTCGAGCGGCTTTACGGCTGCAGGCGCATATCGCGTACTGCATGACCAATCGCAAAATGATAGATGACTTGACCTTCTTGGTTTGTCAGGTCAAGATAGCGGTGCACTTCGTCGTCGAAAAACGCCCCGATTCCTGTGGCCTGCAGACCTAACGTCTCCGCCGCAAGATACATTCGATGACCGATCGCGCCCGCTTCGAAATGCGCGTAACGGTAACCCCTGTCCCCATGAGCACGCGCAGCGCGATCAAGGTCGGCAATCATCGAGAAAGCCACGCATGCGTTTCCCGCGAGTTCCTGTCCCAGGCTCAGCCCCGCGGCCATTACCTGTTGATCCCCGGATTTCAATTGTTCCAACTCGCCGCGCTCGGGCCAGTGCCGGTACACACCGAGTTCCAGGCCTTCGACGCGGTGCGCATATAAGTAGAGCTGCACGTAACGGGTAGCTCCGAAATCAGCAGATAAGCGCCTGGTCGACGCATCCAGAATGGCGGAAAGTTGCGCGAGCGACATCGACTCGACTCCGCCGCGAAAGTCGAGCGCCGAACGTCTGGTTCTCGCGACCTCGCCGAACGTGCGGGTGGATGCGGCGGGTGCAGGCAACTTGATTTCACCTGAGCCGGAACGTGGGAGCTCGGCCGCGGCAATTTGGCGGGCCTCGAGGCACTTGGTAGCGGCATGAAAGCTGCCGATGAGCGGATACGGAATCTCTTCCGTGGAGAGCCGGTTCGCCTCGCCACCGAACCAGGCCGTTTCGCGTGCGCCCGGCTCACCCAGAGGAATCAACGCGCCGTGCAGCGCGACAACCAACATCGGCCACTCATCCACGCTGAAGCGGCAAAACACCGCCACTTCATCATCTGGGAAACAGCCTACAGCGAGGCTTTCACAGCCAATGCTACGCGCTGCCAGCGCTAGCGCTTGCCAAGCATGCCCTATATCGTGCAGGCAGTAACGGTATGCCCGGTCGCGGTATTTCCACGCCTCACGCCAAGCAATACTGGTCAGTACGAATACGATCGGTGCAGAAATTCCAGTCCAGATGTCTTCGAATGTTCCCGTTGCGCGCTGCTCAGCCATGTGCGCGGAGGCGCGATAGTGGTACAGACCATCCGTCCAGTTTCGAAGGCCGCGTGTGATGAAGTGAAATTCGGTCGGATGCAGGTTGCCGGACGAGGGATTCACCCGCAGCGCATATTTGTATCCGGTGGAGGGAACGCGTTTGGCTGCGCTGATCGCCGCCGTGTAAAACAACAGTTGCGAGAGGAACGCCGCGCCGTCACCCTCCGCAGTCGATCCCCTTCCACCTTGAAGCACCTGGAGCGTCGGAGTCATGGGCGCAGCGGGATCGGCGGGCAAGTCGATCACTGGGACTCCTTCGTAATGCCGGAAGGGATCGGGCATGTTCTGCCAATCGAGGAAATGCGCCGATCGCCTTAAGCTGTCGACACTGTGTTTGGTAGCTTCGTGATACTCGCGCCACGTCATTCGGGACGATCCATTATACGGAGCGTGAGAATGCGCCCGGCGCCCAGGATGGGAACGTTACCGGAACTTTAGCATGCGCAATTGCGTTCTGTAGTGTACGTATGCGAATTTTGATTGTTGCAACCGCTGTTTGCGCCCTCGCGCAACCAATTGCGTTGCGCGCGCAGGTTACAGGTAGTTGCGTGCGCGACTTTGAGACCCACTACGAGCCGGGCGGACAATTGAACATGCGCCTTCGCTCTGGCGACATCGAAGTGAAAGGCATCGACTCTCCCGTTGTGCGGGTCTCGTGTGAAGTCAAGGACGACACAGCGGCCCGAGCCGTTACCATTACGTTTAAAGCTTCAGGACATTCGGGGGATCTACATATTCGCGGCGGTCCGCGTAACGATATACGGTTCCGGATCGAGGTTCCCAAGAGTTCGCACCTATTCGTCCGCTCTCCCGCCGGTGATCTCACGGTGACTGGTGTTGCCGGAGACAAGGATGTTGAGATTCACGCGGGAGATCTCACGATCGAGGTCGGTAATCCTGTCGACTACAGGCATGTCGATGCCTCGGTATATGCTGGCGACTTGACTGCCTCCGCATTTGGTGTAACCAAGGACGGCCTCTTCCGCAGTTTTAATAAAGATAACCCGACAGGGAAGTACCGCCTCCATGCGCACGTTGCTGCGGGAGACCTCGTACTGAAGTAGACGCGAGACGTGGCACCATATTGGGATGGACCGTCTGCTCAGCGCAGTGGAAGTGCGTGTGCTCGGCTCGTTAGTAGAGAAAGAAGCCGCCACGCCGGAATACTATCCGCTCTCGCTGAATGCGCTCGGCGCCGCGTGCAACCAAAAGTCAAATCGTGATCCCGTGATGGCGCTCGACGAAGACACCGTGGCCGCGGCCGTGGACACACTGCGGGCTGCGGGCCTGGTGCTGGTTACCAGCGGCGGCGAGCATCGCGTGCGCAAGTATTCGCACCGTTTAGGTGAAGTGTTCAACTTCGACCGGCGCGAGCAGGTTCTGCTGTGCGTCCTCATGCTGCGCGGACCGCAGACCATAGGCGAGTTGCGCGGGCGCACCGAGCGGCTCTACACGTTCGATAGCCTGGACGCTGTGGAAGCTACACTCTCCCGGCTGATGGAGCGCACGCCGCCGCTGGTCACGAAACTGGGGCGTAGGCCGGGTGAAAAAGAGCCGCGTTTTGCCCACCTGCTCGCAGGCGAAGTGGAATCGAGCGAAGCTGAGCCGGCGCGCGAATCGCCGTCGCATTCCTCGCCGGTTGACGAGCGTATCGCGCGTCTGGAAACGGATCTGGCGGAACTCAAGCGTCAGTTTGAGGATTTTCGCAGGAACTTCGAATAGCCTACGTCACTCGAACGATAAGTTGGCAGTCGAACAACCTTTCAAAAACGAACCAGTTCGCCCACTTCAGAATGACGGTGCTAATCTGAGGTGGCTGAGTCGTTCTCAATCGCTCTGCATGAATTTCTTGACTGGAGCTTTGGGTCTGCCTGCGATTTACGTTTTCTTGCTCAGTTCGATGCTCGCTGGCGCCACGTACGCTGCCCAAGACCTCCGGTTTGAGCCGTATGATTACGACTATCAAGGACAGCGCATACATGCCGAACTCGGTCGGCTATCTGTGCCGGAGCGTCATTCCGTGGCCGGCGGCGGGAAAATCACGTTAGCATTCCTGCGCCTTAAAAGCACGTCACCTCACCCCGGGGTGCCAATCCTCTATCTTGCCGGCGGGCCGGGCGGATCGGGAATTGGTCTTGCAAAAGGTCCGCGAGGCTCGCTGTTCCTAAAGATGCGCGAGGTGGGCGACGTCATTGCGCTCGATCAGCGAGGCGTGGGACTTTCTGAACCGAACCTTGATTGTCCTGGCTCACTTGGTTTTCCCCTCACCTCTCCCAGCGATCTTGCGCCTCTACTGAAACGCTTCGAAGACGCGTCACGCGCCTGTGCGAGCTTCTGGCGAGACCGCGGTGTCGATCTTGGCGCTTATAACGTAGTGGAGAATGCGCATGATCTGGATTCGCTGCGGCTCGCTCTCGGCACCGGGAAGGTCATCCTTTGGGGCAGTAGCTACGGAACGCATCTGGGGCTCGCAATGATCAGGTATCACGGTGACCAGATTCTTCAAGCTGTACTTAGTGGCATTGAGGGACCGGATCAAACGCTGAAGATGCCCAGAACAGTGGATGAGCAACTCGATGCGATCGGTAAACTCGTTGCGACTGACCCCGCCCTTTCTCGCCAAGTACCAGATCTCCCGGGCGTTGCAAAACGGGTTCTGGAAGTCGCGGAACGAAGGCCACTCACGATTTGGATCGCGGATCCGAAATCGATAGAGGCCGGGAAGGTTGTCCTCGGTCGATTCGATCTCGAGCAACTGGTGATCGGAATGATCGGCACCCGGGAAGGCATCGAAAGGCTTCCCGGCACGCTACGTGCATTCGATCGCGCTGATTTCTCCTCGTCTCTGATTCAGCAGGCTGCGCGCGAAGTGATACAGATGCGCAGCTTCCATTGGGTCCGCGATGTCATTTGCAATGGACTGCGCGTCGAGCGCGTCGAAGCAGCGGCTCGCAGCGATCGGACGTGAGATGCGAACCGCCATGGTGGGACACCTCGATTTCCCGATACCCGAGGTCTGCCCAGCGTGGAATGTGTGCGAATTGCCGCCTCGCGACCGCACACTTGTCCGTTCCCGTGTTCCTGTATTATTCATGAGCGGCACGTTAGATGGCCGTACACCGCCGCGCAATGCAGAGGAGATTCGCAAGGGTTTTCCGAACAGCAGTCACGTACTGATCGAAGGTGCCAGGCATGGAAATGACTTGTTCATATCATCCCCCGAGATACAAAAGGTGATGCTCGAGTTCATCAAGACTGGAACGGTTTCGTCCAACCACATTGCACTACCTCCCTGCGATTTCGATAAATCCTATGTGCTCCGCCAATGGTTCGCTAATCGCTCTGCTGGGATTGCTCGTGATGTCTGTGGTAGCGGGTCAGACAGTCGTAATCAAAGACGTAACGGTCATCAATCCGCGCCAAGGGAGCGTTCAGTCCCACCAGAACGTGATCATTGAAGGTGGACGAATTCACTCGATTGCCGCCACTTCTTCACCCGGCCCGACGGGCGCAAGCGTTGTCGACGGAAAACAGAAATTCCTGATTCCCGGACTCTGGGATGCTCACGTCCACCTGACCAAGACAGGCGTGCTTTCACTTCCCTTATTCCATCGGTTCCGCGGCTGTGAAGCCGGTGGGACTTACTATCTCACCCACCAATCCATTGCTGTTCGGTAAAGACTCGCGTCAGTCTTTGATCGTGGTGGCATCGTACCCCGACCGAACCAGTAAAGATGTTACTGAAGAGGTCCAGTTCGCTTCGGCAAACTCCAGAGTGGCCACAGTCGACAAGGCGGGGCTGGTCACCGCCCACTCAAATGGCGGTTCTGTGATTCAAGCGACTTATGGGGCCTGCGCGTTTCGATTACCGCCCTTGTGCAGAGAGCTGAGGCGCCGCTTCCCGTCAGTTTCGCGGGAGACATTCTACCGGTATTGACTAAATACGACTGCAACAGCAGAAGCTGTCACGGCGCGCTGAACGGACAAAACGGCTTCAAGCTGTCGCTTTTCGGTTATGAACCGGAAAATGACTACGAGATGATCGTGCACAGGCACGACGGCCGAAGGGTGAGCCTCTCCGATCCCGAAAAGAGTCTGCTGCTGCTGAAGCCGACTTTCCAGGTGAAGCACGCGGGCGGCAAACGCTTTCCCAAAGAATCTCAGGATTACGTCACCTTGCTCAACTGGATTCGCAACGGCGCACGAAGCGTGCCGGCGCAGGAACGAAGGATGGTGGCGCTCTCGGTATACCCGCCGAGCGAAGTCTTGTTCGGGAAGGAATCAAAGGGCAGGTTGCTTGTAACTGCCCGGTACTCGGACGGCTCGGAAAGCGACGTCACCCAACTGGTGAAGTTTCAGTCTAACGACGATTCGATTGCCAGCGTTGATCCGCAAGGCGTAATAACCGGACTCGATGGCGGCGAAACCGCGATTGTGGTTCGGGGGCCTGGGGTGACTGGCGTCGCGATCGTGGACGTAGTGCCCGATACTCGCCCCGTGCCCGCATTCAAGGCGAACAATTTTATCGATCAGTACGTCATCGAGAAGTTGCAGCGGCTGCACATTCCCGCATCTGAGCCGGCCGACGACGCTACATTCTTGCGCCGCGTATTCCTGGACATCATCGGGGTCATCCCCACGTCGAGCGAAGCCCGCCGGTTTCTAAATGACCGAGATCCCTGCAAGCGCGCCAAACTTGTGGAATCGTTGCTGCACCGGCCCGAATACGCCGACTTCTGGGCGCGCTCTACTGGGGCGATCACCTCAACAACACCAAGCAGCTTCTATATAACAAGGGTCCGTACACTCTCACCATTTGGCTGAACCAGATCTTTCGGGACAACGTTCCGTATGACAAGTTCGCTCGCATGCTGCTTACATCCACGGGCAATACATACGATGCGCCCGAGGTCAGTTTCTACCCGGAGATGAAGAAGGAACTGGACCGCGCTTCCACCACCACCCAGTTATTCCTGGGTGTAAGCATCGAGTGCGCGCGCTGCCACAACCATCCCCTCGAGCACTGGACTCGGGACGACTTTAACGGAATGGCGGCTTTCTTCTCGCAGATCCGGTTCAAGGAACCGTCGGGTCCGCGCAATAACGAAAAATCGCTTTACCTTGATTTCAAGCGGCAGTTCCAGCATCCCGACACCAAACAGGTCTATCTGCCCAAGGCCTTGAACGGGCCGGTGGTGACGGTGTCGGATGACTGGACGGACCGGCGTGAGTTGTTAGCCGACTGGATGACCTCGCCGAAAAATCCGTATTTCGCCCGGACGCTGGTCAATCGCATGTGGCGGAATTTCATGGGCCGCGGGCTGGTGGAACCGGTGGACGATTTCCGGGCCACCAATCCGCCAACCAATGCGCCACTGCTAGACGCGCTGGCCAATGACTTCATCGAGCACGGCTACGATTTGCATCACCTGATCCGCCGCATAACTTCGTCGGCGACTTATCAGCTCTCCTCTATCCCGATCGAGGGAAACAAGCGCGACAAGATGGCCTACTCGCGATATTATGCGAGGCGGCTTACCGCTGAACAGATGCTCGATTCCATCGTGCTGTCCACGGGCGTGCCAGAAAAGTTCCGGTCACAGTATCCCGGGACGCGAGCGTCACAATTAGCCGAACCCGAGATCGAGTCCTATTTCCTCGACGTTTTCGATCGTCCGTCGCGCCAGCTCATTTGCGAACGCAAGCAGCCGCCTACGCTCAACCAGGCACTGCATTTGATCAGCGGCGACACGGTTCAGAAAAAGATCACGGATGCGCGAAGCATTCTGGCAGGGACGAGAAACATCGAAGAAATGTACCTTGCACGCTCTCCCGGTACCCCGATGACGAAGAGCGGACCATGGCCGAGCGCGCCATCGCCAAAGCGGAGGACCAGAGGCGCGGTTACGAGGATGTCCTCTGGGCGCTGTTGAACTCTAAGGAGTTCCTGTACAATCACTAAGCGGCCGCTATGATCTCGAATCGCACATCGCTTTTCGGCCGGCGTGACTTCCTTCGCATCGGGTCGCTGGGCGCCCTCGGTATCAGCTTGGACGGGGTATTACGCGCCGGAGCCAAACGGGACATTTCCTGCATTCTGCTGTGGCAGAGCGGTGGTTGCGGCCATCTGGACACGTTCGATCTGAAGCCAGATGCTCCCAAAGAGATTCGCGGCGAGTTCAAGCCGATCCCGACGAATGTCCCCGGAATACAAATTTGCGAGCACCTGCCGTTCACTGCCAGGCAGGCCGATAAGTTCACTATTCTGCGCTCGATGAAGTCGCGCGAGAATAATCACGAGCGCGCCATCAATTACTTGTTGACGGGCTATCTACCACTGCCGACGCTCGAATTCCCGAGTGTGGGTTCGGTGATTTCGAAGGAGCTGGGGTCGAAGAACGGTCTGCCGCCTTACGTCGCGGTGCCCAACACGTTTCCGTCTTACGGCGCCGGATACCTGGGCGGCTCCTATAACCCATTCATCGCGGGCGATCCCAATGTTTCCGGCTATCAGCCGCGCGATCTGACGTTGCCCGCGGATGTGGACTGGACGCGAGTGGGCAACCGCAATTTTCTGTTGAAGCAGATGGATGCGAAGTTTCGCGCCATCGAAGCTTCCACCGACATGGCGGCGATGGACTCCTTCTATCAGAAAGCGTACGATCTGCTGAAATCGCCGGCCGCGCGCAAAGCATTCGATATCGGCGCCGAAAAGGAAGCGCTGCGGGAACGCTATGGGAGGACCCCGGTAGGGCAGGGCGCTCTACTGGCGCGCCGGCTGGTGGAATCGGGCGTGCGCTTTGTCACCGTGGCCAAAGGCTGGCTCAACTACGACACGCACGGCGACAATTTCAACATCATGAAGAAGGCGTTGCTGCCGGAATTTGACCGCGCCTTCGCGGGATTGCTCGAAGATCTGCACGAGCGCGGCATGCTCGACACCACGCTGGTGATCGCCATGGGCGAGTTTGGCCGCACACCCAAAGTGAACGATGCCGCGGGGCGCGACCATCACTCGAAGGCGTGGTCGATCGCGCTGGCCGGCGCCGGTATTCCAGGCGGACGAGTGCTGGGCGCTACCGACAAGAGCGGTGTGCAAGTCACCGATCTTCCCGTCGAGCCTGAAGACCTTCTGTTCACCATCTACACGCTTTTCGGCGTCGATCCCGCTCGCGAGTATCAGACTCCCATCGGCCGGCCGGTAAAACCCGTGAATGGCGGGCAGTTCATTCCGGGGTTATTAGCGTAAGTAGCGGTTCTATATGCCCAGGCGGCTCCAGGTAATTCCTCAGGCTAGGATGTCGTGTACTACGTTGCCGTGCACGTCGGTTAGCCGGAAATCGCGCCCGGCGTATCGATAAGTAAGCCGTTTGTGATCCAGTCCGAGTTGATGCAGGATGGTTGCGTGCAAGTCGTGGAAATGCACCTTGTTCTCGACTGCGTAGTAGCCGTAATCGTCCGTAGAACCGTACTGCATGCCGGGTTTGATGCCTCCACCGGCCATCCACATGGTGAACGCTTCCGGATTGTGATCACGGCCGTCGGAGCCTTGCGCGGTCGGGGTTCGGCCGAACTCGCCGCCCCAAAGTACCAGCGTGTCCTTGAGCAGACCCCGCGCCTTCAGATCGAACAGCAGGCCCGCGATCGGGCGGTCCACTTCGTGTGCGTTTTGTGAATGGTCGCGCAGCAGCTCTGAGTGCTGATCCCATTTGTACGTGTGGCTCACCTGCACAAATCGAACGCCGCGCTCCGACAACCGCCGCGCCATGAGACACTGGCGGCCGAAATCCTCGCTGATGCGATTATCGATACCGTAGAGCTTCAGCGTTGCAGGCGATTCGCCAGTGATGTCCTGCAGCCCCGGCGCTTCTGACTGCATGCGGAAGGCCAGCTCGAACGATTCGATTCGCCCCTCCAGCGCCGCATCCGGTCCGGTCCCCGCCAGCTGCTCGCGATTCAGCTCCTGCAGGTAGTCCAGTTCCATTCGTTGCACATCTCGTGGAGTCTCTGTGTTCGCAATGAACGGAATCTTGGCGTCGCGTGCGGCGACTCCTACGGCACCGATCGGCGTGCCCGCGTAAGGGGCCGGCAGAAAACCTGAGCCGTAATTGTTGGCGCCGCCGTGGCTCTGCGTTGGGCAGATCGTGATAAATCCCGGCATGCTCTGATTCTCGGTGCCCAATCCGTAGGTGATCCACGATCCCATGCTGGGACGGACGAAAGTATCGCTTCCTGTGTGCAGTTCAAGAAGCGCCCCACCGTGCCGGGAGTTAGAACCCCACATGGACTTAATGAAGCAGATATCGTCCACCTGCCGCGACAACTCGGGAAACAGTTCGCTGACCCACATCCCGCTCTGCCCGTGTTGCTTGAATTCCCATGGAGACTTCAGCAGATTGAAGGTTTCGCTCGAAACGACTTTCGGACGTTTGAACGGCAGCGGCTTGCCGTGATCGCGCTTTAGCAAAGGCTTATAGTCGAACGTATCCACTTGGGAGGGCCCGCCGTGCATGAACAAAAAAATCACTCGTTTCGCCTTTGGTGCGAAATGCGGCGGTTTCAGGGCTAGAGGACTGGGTGCCTGCGAGCCGGCCGTCGCTGCGAGCGCTTCTTCGCCCAGAAGCGCGGCAAGTGCGACGCTTCCAAATCCCGTGCTGCTGACGCGGAGCAGTTCCCGTCGCGAAAGCCGGCGATTCAGGTACGAGTTCCAATGCGCATTCATCCCGAAAACCTCAATTCAGATAGATAAACTCATTCGACGCGATCAAGGATTTACAAAAGCTCTGCCATGCGAAAGCGCGGCGCTCGGCCGGATCCTGGTTCCGGTCCTTCATTGCCCGTTCCACCCGCGCGATGAAGGACAGGGCGCGGTCAATCTCCGTCGCGGCTGGCGGCCTGCCGAGCGCTCGTTCATACGCCTCGCGAACGCGGCCCGCATCGTTGAGGTCAGCGCGCGCGAGGAGTTTGCCGGCCATGGTCCGCGTATGCGCCAGTACAACAGATCCGTTCATCATGAAGAGCGCCTGGGGAGCAACAACCGTTGCGCTGCGGTCGCCGTTCGATGTAGAGGGATCGGGCAAATCGAAAGCCTGGAACACCTCATACATGGAGCTACGCACGACCGGGATGTACACTGCCCTGCGGTTGCGATTATAGTCACCTCCGCCGCGCTTCTCGGTGTCGCTCACATATTCCCGGTCCTTGTAGTTGAGGATCGATCCCCCGGCTGTCAGATCGAGATTGCCGGAAACCGCCATAACGGCGTCACGGATCTCTTCGGCTTCGAGGCGCCTGCGACTCATGCGCCAGAGCATCGTGTTTTCCGGATCGATCTCCGCGGCGCGCGCATCGTACGAACTGCTCATCTGATAGGTATTCGACAGCATGATCAGCCGGTGCATCTGCTTGATTGACCAGCCGCGCTCGATGAATCGCAGCGCCAGCCAATCGAGCAAAGGCAGGTTGCTGGGAGGCTCGCCCAACCGTCCAAAATTATCCACGGACGGCACAATGCCCCGGCCAAAGTGCCACCGCCAGATACGATTGGCCATGACCCGGCTGGTAAGCGGGTGGCTTGGTTCGGTCAGCCACTGGGCTAGTTGCAACCGGCCGCTTTGATCTGCTGGGATGGCGGGCTGGTTTTCTCCAGCAATGGCGCGAAGGAACCGGCGGGGGACGATTTGCCCGAGAGTCCAGTGGCTGCCGCGAATGTGGATGGGCAAATCGCCAACCTTTGCACCCTCGCAAACGCCCATGGCTTTTGGAAACTCCGGTGTCGCCGCCTCCAACTCCTTGCGCTCTCTTTCGAGCTGGGCCGACTGCTCTTGCGCGGGAATAGGAAAGTATTGTTTGGCATCTTCCGGCGCGCGGAACGGACCGGCTTTGGCGTAGAGCAATTCGCGGAAGGCTTCAAGGCTCGAATCTGGCAGGCCGGGTTGTTTGACGTCCTTTTTGGCGGCATCCTCCATGTCGTCATCCAGTTCGGTCCCGTCCGGCCGGGGCTGAGCGGTCTGGAGCGCCCGCCACTGGCGTCCAGCCTCTTGAAACAGCTCCTGGTAGCGTGCGGCAAGTTGCTCGCGCGTCTTTGGATGAAAACCTTGAAACAGTTTCGCAGCGGGCGAAGTCCAGCCGCTTAAACTGTTGTCATCCAGCGAACCACTACCGTCAAACGCATACCAGGCAAACAGCACCGAATGCGGCGCGCCTTTGGCCCGGCGCATCTCCTCCGCCCAGTGGTCGAGAAATCCGGGGTTGATTCCATACTGCCGCGCAATCTGAATATTCGTTTTTGGCACGGGAGCGCCCGCCGGAATCGAACTACGGGCGAGGGACAACTTCTCGAAGTATGGGAAGCGGGACTTGTGCTCGAAGCGCAGCGTATTGCGGCCTGCGGCAAGAGGAAATACACCTGCGACCGACCAGCCGCCCGCGTCCTCGGAAGCAGCCCGGTTCTCGACCGCTGCGGCGCCTTTCTTCATGAGGACGCCGTTCACCCAGATGTCAGCGGTGCCGCCTCCGGTTTCTAGTTCCAGAATGTCCATCTGGTAGTCGCCCGCGGCGGCGACGGTCACATCGTACTCGGCGAAGAATGGACCTTTTGCGCCGGCAGGAGCGTTCGGATCACTTTTCTTGAGTTGCCGCGGTGCATTGCCGCGGTCAAAGGTACCGGCTGCACGGACTACCGTTGCGGCACGCGGCATGTCTCCAGCACCATCCAGCGCCGGTCGCAGCGGGATCTGCGCATAGCGAAGGACGTCCGACGCAGCCAGCAGATATGCGCCCACTTTGCTCCGCGCCTCCTCCGCCAGCTTCCGATTCTCAGTTTTGGAAGCCCGATCGATCTCCTTGTTCTTGGCTTCGATCTTCTCCAGGTGCGCCCGTAGCCGGTCGCGGTCTTCAGGAGGAGCCAGCACGTACTCGTGCCACTTGGCCACCACCTTGAAATTCTCCATGGTCTTCGAACTCTTGAAGATGCCGGCCATTGAATAATAGTCGGCTTGGGGAATGGGATCGAATTTATGGTCGTGGCACCGGGCGCAGCCGACGGTCAGGGCCATGAACGCGCGGGATGCCGTGTCGAGCTGTTCGTCGACGATGTCCATTTCCATCTTGACCGGGTCGTCTTCCGCGAGCATTTTCGCGCCGAGCGACAGAAAACCGGTCGCGGTCCATCGTTCGAAAGTGGTTGCCAGATCCTTGGTCTCCGGCAACAGATCGCCGGCCAGTTGTTCGCGCACAAACTGATCGTAGGGCTTGTCCTTGTTGAAGGCTTGAATGACGTAGTCGCGATACTGGAACGCGTTCCGGTAGACCAGATTTTCATCTAGACCATTCGAGTCCGCGTAACGCGCGACATCCAGCCAGTGACGTCCCCAGCGCTCGCCATAGCGTGGGGAAGCGAGCAGACGATCCACCACGCGCGCGAATGCGTCCGGGTTCTGGTCATTCAGGAAAGCCTGGACATCTTCGGGCATTGGTGGCAGGCCAGTCAGGTCAAACGTGGCGCGACGGATCAGTTCACGTTTCCCGGCAGGCGGCGCAGGCTTCAGGTCTTTGGCCTCGAGGCCGGCGAGGACAAATGCATCGATCGGCGACCTCACCCAACTAGCATTTTTTACCTCGGGAATTGCAGCATCTTTGGGTGGTGTAAAGGCCCAGAACTTCCGTGGGGCCTTCGCGGGCTCGGGTGCGCTATTGCCGGGCCAGGGCGCTCCCATCGAGATCCACTGCGCCAGCGTCGCGATTTCAGCATCGCTCAGCTTGCCCGCGGGGGGCATCCGCAAGTTGGAACTGGTCTGCCGGACTGCGCGGATCAACAAGCTCTCTTCCGGCTTACCGGCCACGACTGCAGGCCCTCGGGAGCCGCCTTGCAACAAGGACTCGCGGCTATCCAGACGAAGGCTGCCCGCCGGATGGTCTACGGCAGCGTGGCACCCCAGGCAGCGCTGCACAAACAGCGGGCGAACATTCTTTTCGAAGAATGCAACGCCGTCGGTTTGCGCGCCGGCGTTACCCAGGGTGAGTACGGCCAAGGCCATACACGCCACAGAGTTGCCCAAGAGTCCACTGGTTACGTGGGTCATTCGCAAAGAGACCGAGTCGCGATTTCGCGCAGCTTTGCGGATATTATCGCATGGAGAGACGGATGCGACGAAGCGCGCGCCGCGTTCGTCCGCCGCTCAGCGATTCAGTTCCATATCAACGTCCTGGT
>Ga0207707_10003311_pt1 | contig 14317 bp, 10 predicted proteins | sample KBSC83BmetaG_FD_184336 | JGI IMG/M metagenome (GOLD analysis project Ga0207707, IMG submission 184336) | Corn rhizosphere microbial communities from Kellogg Biological Station, Michigan, USA - KBS C8-3B metaG (SPAdes) (version 2) | ecosystem: Host-associated > Plants > Roots > Rhizosphere ...
CTGAATCGCATAGGCGGCGATCAGTGTGCCCTCGATGACCGCGTGCGGATCCTGCTCGATCAGCAAACGGTCTTTAAAGGTTCCCGGCTCGCTTTCATCGGCGTTGCAGACGACGTATTTAGGCTTGGGATTGTCCTTGGGCACAAAGCTCCACTTCATCCCGGTCGGGAAGCCCGCGCCGCCGCGCCCGCGCAGGCCCGAAGCTTTGACTTCGTCGATCAACTGCGCCGGGTTCATCGTCTGGACGACTTTCTGCCAGGACTTGTAGCCGCCGTGGCTTGTGTAAGCCGCCAGGGTGTGCGAATCCGGCGCGCCGATATTGCGAAGCAGAATCTTTTCCATGACTAAAAAACAATGGAGAATGGATAATTGATAATTGAAAATGATTCGGAATTCCCGAACCCGACTCCGAAATTATCCATTGTCAATTTTCCATTGTCCATTTACTTCATCGTGTCGAGAATCTGCTCAATCTTTTCTTCCGTCAGATTCTCGTAATAATCATCGTTGACCTGCATCATCGGCGCCGTGCCGCAGGACGCCAGACACTCCACTTCCGATAGAGTGAATCTTCCGTCCCCGGTCGTTTGCCCCGGCTCGATGCCTAGCTTTTGAGTCAAAAACGCCGTGACTTTCTCGGCGCCGCGCAGCGCGCACGGCAAGGTGCGGCACACCTGAATGTGATGGCGGCCGATCGGCTTGGTGTTGTACATGGTGTAGAAGCTCACCACACCGCGCACCCGCACCGGCGGCTGATCCATGATCTTCGCCACGTATTCGATCGCCTCGGCACTGAGGTGGCCGAATTCGCGCTGGGCAAGATACAGCACCGGCAACATGGCCGCTTCCTTTTTCGGATAGCGCGCCACTGTGGCTTCGAATTCTTTCAATGTCTCGGACGAAAATTCCAACGCCATGGTCGGCCTAGTCGAGGATCGAAGATCGAGGCTGGGGGATTGCGCCCACGCCCATCTTCAATCTATCCTCGATCCTCCATCTTCAATCCTCGGTTCCTCTCACCGATCGCACTCGCCGCCGATCATATTCACCATCCCGAAGGTGGGCACGATATCGGCGACCATGTAGCCCTTGATCATCTCGTGAAACGCGCCCATGGCGATAAAACACGGCGGGCGCACGCGCAGGCGATAGGGCCGGCCGCCGCCGTCGCTGACGATATAAAATCCGAGCTCGCCGTTGCCGCCCTCCACGGCGAAATAGGTTTCGCCGGGGGGAACGTGGATGCCTTCCATGATGATCTTGAAATGATGCATCAGCCCTTCGATGCTGCCGTAGACTTTTTCCTTTTCGGGCAGCACGAAGCGCGGGTCGTCGATCCACACCGGTCCCACCGGGAGCTGCGCCAACGCCTGCTCGACGATTTTCATGCTTTGGTCGATTTCGCGGATGCGGCAGACAAACCGGTCGTAATTATCGCCCCGGCTGCCGAGCGGCACCTCGAAATCAAGCTGATCGTAAATCAAATAAGGAAACGCCTTGCGCACGTCATAGTTGACGCCGGTGGCGCGGAGAATCGGCCCGGTCAGGCAATAACTCAAGGCGGTTTCCTGGGACATCACCCCGACGTTGGACAAGCGATCGATAAAAATCCGGTTGCGCGACAGCAAACGATCGCAATCATCGAGCAACTTGCGGATCGTCTTGAACGTGCTCAATACGTTTTCGGCAAAATCGTGCGGCAGATCATGCTTGACGCCGCCGATGCGCACGTAGGTCACCGTGAGGCGCGCGCCGGTCAGGCCCTCGACGATGCGGGTGATCATCTCGCGCGCTTCGATCATATAAAAGCCGGCGGTGATCGCGCCCAACTCGGAGGACGCCATGCCGCAGCAGGTCAGATGGTCGTAGATACGCGCCAGCTCGCTGACGATTACCTCGATGTACTGGCAGCGCGGCGGCGTTTCGGCGCCGATCAGCTTTTCGACCGCCAGCGCGTAGCCGACGTTGTTGATCAGCGACGAGGCGTAGTTCAGCCGGTCGGTGTAGGGAATGACCTGGGTCCAGGTCACCTGCTCGCAGCTCTTATCGAAACCGCGGTGGAGAAATCCGACTTCCACGTCGCAGTCGAGAACTTTTTCGCCTTCGAGCTTGAGGTTGAACTTGATCGTGCCGTGGGTCGCCGGGTGCGACGGACCCATCTGCAGTTCCATGATCTCGGTGGGAAGCTCTTTGCTTTCGGCTTTCATGGAATCGTTAGAGCTTGCTTCCCAGGGATTTTTTCAGACGTAAAAGTTTATTGCGCGAGCGCTCGTCGACGAAAGTGCCGTTGACCGTTCGCTCGGGTACCCGCGGCTGGGTGAGATTGACCGGATAATCCTTGCGCAGTGGATAGCCGACGAATTCATCGTACAAGAGCACACGGCGCAAATCCGGATGGTCGATGAAACGAATGCCGAAGAGATCCCAGACTTCGCGCTCCAGGAAACTGGCGCCGCGCCACAGCGGAACGAGCGATTCCACCGCCGAATCGTTGTCCGGCACCGGCACGCGAATGCGCAGGCGCGCGCGCCGGGCGCGCGAAAAAATCTGATAGACGACCTCGAAGCGCGGCTCTTTTTTCTGCCAATAATCCACCGCGGTGATGTCCGACAAAAAATCGAAGTCGAGCGCCGGCTCCTGCTTCAAAAGACGAAAGCTTTCGCGCAGACCGCCGCGGTCGAGAATCACCACGTCGTCGCCCTGCGAACGCAAAGTTTCGATGACTTTGGCGCCGAGTTTCGCCTGAACGGCGGCAAGCTGTGAGTCGGTTTCGGCCATCGGCTCAATCCCAGTCGAGCGCGCCTTTCTTCCAAACGTAGATGTAGCCGACGGTCAGGATCACCAGAAAAATACCCATCTGCACCAGACCGAAAATTCCCAGTTGGCGAAAATAAATCGCCCAGGGATAGAGAAACACCACTTCCAAATCGAAGATCAGGAACAGCATCGCGATCAGATAAAACTGGACCGAGAAGCGGATGCGCGCGTCGCCGCGCGGCGGATTGCCGGATTCGAAGGGCTGCGCCTTCGCCGGATTGGTCGATTTGGGGCCGATTTTGGAGGCGACCAGAAGCAGCAGGAGCACCACCACGCCCGCCAGCGCGAAAATCACGAGCAGCGGAAAATAAGGATGATTCATTTGCCGGTAAAATAAAGAGACGCGCGCTTTTTCCCGACAAAGCGCGAAACAGACTCGAGGCAAAGCCTCAAGATTGCTAAATTTTTTCTACGAGAAAACCGGGGTGAAGTCAAGGTAACGGCAGACGCGGCGCCCGGCGCTCGTCCATCAAACAGGTGAATAGACGCGTGCCAGTTCCACGTACCGGCAGAGCGCGTTTGCTAGCTGCATCTGCCTTGGATTTCGGCACTCTGGTTCCAAAAGACGTGAGCTGCCAACTAAAATTACTAGTGCCTTCGCACGCGACGTCGCCACATTGAGACGATTCAAGCTGTAGAGAAATTCCATTCCGCGTGGAGCCTCTTCCGGAGAGGAAGTTGTGAGCGAATAAATCACGACGGGAGCTTCCTGCCCCTGAAACTTGTCCACGGTGCCGATTCGCGCATTAGGGAGACGACCTAAAAGATCGGAGACCTGTGCGTTGTAGGGCGCCACGATGAGAATATCTTGCGGTCGAATGGCTCGACTTTGGTTTTTGTCGTCCACCCAGAGCACTCCTGGGCGAATAAGCTCGTCGACGAGAGAGACTACCCGCTCGACTTCCTCAGGCGACGAGTTTTGGTTCCCTTCGTGATTGACCGGAACGAACCAAAGATTTGATTCGCCCAGCCACGGGTGTCCGTCGATCCGCTGGGTGCTTAGCCCATCTCGCGATTTTAATCGGCCTTCATAGAACACCTCAGATGTGAAATCGCAGATTCTGGGATGCAGACGCCATGTCTTTTCCAAGAACAACCCTTTGTCGGAGGAAATTGTTTTAGCTCCGTCCAGCAGGTGATCGAGGGCTGAAGCTTCTGCGCCTTCCGGATGGCTACCGCGCAGTGGCTGCTCCAGTTGCTGAGGATCGCCGATAAGAACGATGCTCTTTGCCGATTGAGCTACGGCTAGTGAGTTCGCGAGTGACATCTGGCCAGCTTCATCGATAAACAGTACATCGACGGCTTGGAAAAAATCCTCGCGAGACCATAGCCAAGCCGTTCCGCCGAGCACATGGGCTTCACCATTCCGCAATTTGGCTAACGCTTTAGCGTTATCTTTGATTTCCGTAAGACCGGCCGGCAGCGACCCTTCTTCTGACAAATCGTTCACCTTGTCTACGCAGGCCAAATCCAGTACTCCGGCCTCCTCCGCAGCTCGTAGCACCTCATCGAGCAGATTTCGTATAACTTTGTGGCTGACCGCAGTGACGCCGACCTTCTTTCCGCTTCGGATGAGCTCGCAAATCATTCGGGCTCCGACATATGTCTTTCCTGCTCCGGGAGGGCCTTGAATAGCAAGCACCGAACGATCCAGTGACAGACCTATTCTCTTCGAAGCGGAAACAGTCGATTCACCTGGCCGAATCAGTGGCCCGACGGCATCCGTCAATCGTGGCGCCCGGCGCAGAAGAAGATCTCGCGCGGCGCGGTAGGCTCCTTCAGCTTCCAGTCCGTTGCTTTTGACCCATTCGCCAAGGCGAAACAACGAAGTTGCTAGAGCATCCGTCTTCGGGCCTCTGGTATCGGCGAAAACTGAACGCGGATGAAGGTCGCTGGCCTTCCGCGTTTTCTTCACATCGATCCATCTTTCTCCGAGATCAATTCCGACCACCTCTCCGATCTTCTCGTCTCTCTGACATAACGTTTCGCCGCTACGAATACTGGTTTCCTGTTTCTTGAAGGCATACCGATCGACCGGAAGCTTTCCATCAACCCTTACGCGTTTAATAAGTTGTAAGCCCGCAAGCGCGTATCTTTCATCGAAAAAGTCCTCCTCCGGCAGATCGCGCAGGCGAAAATATTCCCACCAATCCGCTTTGTCCTCTCTGCGATGCCAATCCATAAGCGCAGCCAGCAGCCAACGAGCCGATTGTTCCTGGGTTCGCTCAGTTTTCTCAGCGGGAATTCCTCTAACCAGATCCTCGCCCAACTGTGCGATGCGTTTCTGACGCTCATCGATAGTCGGGGGTGGAGCGCCATCGGAAACGATGGGCCGCACTACGGCGCGACCCGACTTTTCTATCGCTGCGCGCTCGCGCTCGAACCAATCCCGTAACGATTTTGTGGATAGACAATCATCGGCATTATAAGCTTCGACGGTTTTCCCATCGGCCGAACCCGAATCCGGAGCGCGTCCAAGCTCAAGATCGTGCGCGAACCGGCGCATAGCTTGACGCGCGACTTCTAGCGATACTCCACGTTGAAAACTGTGAAACGGCTCCAATGCCTTCAAGGAATATTCCTCAATGCTCGCGCGTACCGATTGCTTCAAAATTGTATGAAGATCAACGAGCAATCCTGCGCGAAGCATACGATCGATCTCATCCTCGCGTGTTGCGTACCTGCCCATCAGCCTCTTTAACGCCGCGGGTTCATAAGCGGTGAAGTGATAGATATGCATTCCGGGGTTTTCTGCCCACGTCACCATGACGGAATCGACAAACCATTCAAAGGCTCGCTTTTCCTCCTCTGCACTCGTCGCCCATCTACTTTGGTAACTGAACTTTCCAGCTGAACCGCCGGTCACATAGCCGAACAGGTATTCGCGTCCACTGAGCCCGACAAACGGGTCTCCTTCAAGATCAAAGAAAATATCTCCGGGTGAAGATTCGGGCAGACGGCACAGGCCGCGGCCCTCGACGATCTCGAGCAGCTCATATTCGGATCTTCCTGTGTTCCGGCCAGCGAGTTGTATTCTCGCCTGTTCCCGCACTCTGGCGTATCCGTCCTCGGACCCGTACTCCGGGCGCTGTTCGAGGGGCATGGGAAGCTTGGCGAGAGCTTCCAGCGTCGGTACCTGCCAAATAACTAATTGTTTGCGTTGCAGCTTTTGAATGCCGGCAACCAGAGAGAGATGGTCGTCTTTACGCCGTCGTTCGTCGCATTCCGCCCACCAGCGGCAAATGGCACAGTGCGGATTAGGCTCGGGATAACTTGCAGCAGTTCCTTTCGCTTCGACGCTCTTTTCGAGCCGCGCTTTTACGTAGCGATAGTACGCTGCAAAGTCCAGGACTCGATACGGCTCGGGCTCAAATTTTTCCGCTGGCGGCACGACGTACATGTAATCCGGCAAAACTCCTTGCACGGCTGCCAGCAACTCGGAGTAGAGCGACAACTGCAGGATGGTTTCGGCTTTGGTGTCGCGCGACAGCTTGCAGTCGTAAACTTCGTAAGACCAATCACAGAGCTCGCTCGGCTGTTCCACACGCCGTAGTAGATCAGCTCGTCCAAACCATTGGCCGCTTTGCAAAGTCGCCTGAACGATGACCGGCGCGCCGTCTTTGATTGCAGCGAGCGTTTTGGCTTGGGCGGTTGCTTCGTCTCCTATCTCACGAAGGTCCAGGACGGGGAGTCCCTGCGCAGTCAAAAATTCCAGGTATGCCTTTTCGTGGGCCAAACCGCGCTCCTGCAGCACCCAGAGATCGGGAGACCTCCAGCTCGGCGCGCTTCTTTCTCCGCGAGCTACTCGGAGGTCCAGCGAGGTTAGGTGGTTGCAGGCTAAATGATTGCCGAGGTCACTGGCCGACAAGCGAGCGCTTTCAGCGACAGTCTTCATATCTTCGCCGACCTTATATCAAGTGCGGTAGCGTTCAGGACAAATTGCTTCAGCGCGTTAGGGCCTCGACCAGCTTTGTCAAAGCGGTGAAATTGTTATCGGTCGGCATTACGAAAAGACACTTGCCGTTACTTCGCGTAGCCCAGACTTCGCCAACGGCACGCTTTTCCTCAGAATCGATACTGTCGTAGATGAACTTGCCTTTATATTCCACGGCCAATACCCGTCCGTCTTCAAGTTGACAGATGAAGTCGGGATAAAACCGATCCGTCGATGTCTGAAGCCAAAAAGATGAGGGTTTTCGGACAAGGTTTCGCAGCCAGTATTTAACTTGAGGCATGGTGTCGATGAATTGGGCGCATTTGAACTCTTCCGTGAGCTCACCGCTCGGTGTTTTTTCGCGTAGCTCGCCCGGCTTGGTGCCGAAGTAATGTTTTTTGAATTGAAAGCCGCCTTCATAGATCCAGCTTGGCTCATAGGTCATATTCTTGAAATTAATCCCACGCTCTTCGCTGACGGCCAGTCCGGACTGCGGTAGCAGCAACATCTGAAATGTTTTCTTGAGCTCCGCTTCACGGTGTTGGTCGATCCGTGTCTCCACCTCGTCCTTGAGCCTGAAGCGGTCGAGCGCCAGGGCTCCGACATCTGCGCTCCCGAACTTCGTCATCAGTCCACGGACGACCTTGCGCAAAAACTCTGCGGACTCGGCGACCGGGATATCCTTGTGCTCGATCTGGCGGTCGAGCCAGGCGATGAGTTTTTCGACAGTCCAGTCGCTGCCGCCGGAGAACTGCATGACCTGTTGATGAACTGCGGCGATGAAATCTACTTCCTGATCGTTCTCGACGACCTTCGTTTGAACTTCGCCTTTAGCGCCGATGTCCACCACGCCGGCAAGCAGCACGGGTCGCTCCAACGGGTTGTAGTGCTCCGGCAACGAGGCGTCCTTCTCGCTGAGTTTCCACTGGTGCTCGATCAGGAACGTGCTGTCGAATTCGAAAAGCTCGCCGTTATCTCGGATACAAAGCAACGGCACGAAGAAGTCGAGCTGCCTTTCATACGGCGACGGCGGCCGCGTTTGTCCCGAGCCGCCAAAAGCCTTTTCTGCTTCAATCACGAGCTTGACGACTTCCAACACTTTGGCCTTGGCTTCGGGGCTCTTTACGCAGCTCGCGAGCTTTTCGGCCTCCTCGTTGTTCAGCGGCACAATGACGGTGATCTCGCCGCTGGTCTCGTCGATGCTCACTTTGCCGCCGAGTTCTCGCACTTGCACGGCGGCGACGTGTTTGTCGATTTCGTACGGTTCCACCTGGATACTCTTCGGATGCGAGCCTATCGGCAGGGTTCCCTGGCTCAGGGGAATAATAATTCTTTGCGCCTCCGCCGTGGTGAAGCCGTTACTTTCCAGAGCCTCGCGCAACTCAGCAAGGACTTCGACGATGGAAGGGGAAATTGAAAAAGCGTACGCGCAGTTGAGGTCAGGATTGTGTTTTGTGATGGCTCCCGGCAACCGAAGAATCCGCCCGACAATTTGTTCAATCGCTGTTGGCGACCGGGTCTCTCTGAGGCTGCAAAGCACGTAAGCAAAAGGACAGTCCCAACCTTCCCGGAGCTTTTGCACGGTAATAATGAACCGCACCGGGCACGACTGCGATAGGATTTCCTTCGCGCTTGGCAACTCGTCCTTGGCTCCAACGGATATTTTGATCTGTTCTTTAGTGATACCGAATTCGTTCACCAAACGTTCGCGCAGCGGTTCACAAGCGTCCACCCGCTCCGCCTGGATGAGCATGATCGGTCTGAGATACTCGCCCGTGTTCTGACCTTCGACGGCGGCAAGCCGTTCGAGATCGGCGCGCAAGCTGATGGCGTCGGCCAGAAGCTGGTCCTTCTGGCTTAGCTGGCGGGTGATCACGCGCAGCGGTAGCTTGATCATCTCAGCTGCTTTCAGCTCGGCGGCGGAGACGTGCTGCAGCACATTGGACGGGTTATTTGACCGAGCGGGCGTCGCCGTGAACTCGATGATGCATGACGGCAGGACCTGTCCCAGTGTCGAGAAGGACAGGTCCGTTCGCGCATTGTGCGCTTCGTCAACAATCACAATGGGTCGGCGCAGGCGAAGCATATTTACGAGCGATGGTTTGGGCTTCCCGTCCGCTCCGGGGAGCAGATCCTTCGCACGATCCAACGGCAGATTCAGCAGATGCTCGGAAAAAGCGCCGTTCTGCTCATAGACTTTGCGGCCGGTGGTATCTTCGACGCGAAACGCCTGAATCGTCGAGACGATCACGACCGTTTGCCCGTCGACGGTCGCCCGCGAGAGCCGCAGCGCTTCTTCTATCGTCACCACTTCGACCGCGCCGCAGGCTAGCTCCAGCGAGCGGCGATACGGATGGCGCGGATCGCGCAACGCGTCCGCTGTTTGCTCCAGGATCGTATTGCTCGGCACCAGCCATAGCACTACCGCACGATCGGCTCGAAGGAGCTCGGTCATCGCCAAGCCACTCGCGTAGCAGGCCAGAAGCGTCTTCCCGCCGCCTGTAGGCACTCTTAAGCACACGTAGGGCATATCCGGTTCGAGGCCGCTCGCCGGTGTCTGAATGTATGGAGCTATCTGCTCGCCGTTTCTTTCCAGTGCACGTTGAAAGGCCGAGCTTGGATGCCGTTCCCGCGCACACTGCCGCAAAAAATCTCGAAGCGAGTCCAGAACTTGTTGCTGATAATCCTTGAGCGTGATCACGGCTCGTCCTTGCGAAAGCCGATGCGCCGCCGCTCGGATTCGGGCGGGGGTTGCAGAAGTGGCAGCAGTCTTTGGTAAATGTCGCGCAAGGCAGTGTCATGTTGAAGCAGGGTTTTATCGATTTCCGCCAGCCGTTTGAGGATCGCCTGATTGGCTCCGATTTGTTCGCGCAGACGGACAAATGCGCGGATCACGTAGATGCTCATCTGCACAGCGCGTCGGCTGCGAAGGATGTTTGCAGCCATCAACGCGCCATGTTCGGTAAAGCCCCATGGACGAAATCGCGGGTCGCGGTGCTTTTGGGAACCGATCACAAATTGTGACCGGTTGTCTTCGGCAGCAGTTAGGCGGAACGCAAAATCTTCGGGGAAGCGCTGGCGATTGCGCTTGACCGCTTGGTTGAGAGCTCGGGTACTTACGCCGTAGACTCGCGCAAGGTCGGCGTCGAGGATAACTCGTTGGCTGCGGATCGAACGGATCAGAGGCGCCAACGGCTCAACGGGAAGACGATGCTTTCTCTCGGCCATTCTTAGCTCACTTTGATCTCGTACGGCGTCTGGCGAACGATGATTCGTTCTGTCTGCAACCGGTCTCTTCCAAGTAGACACCCAGCGCAATAGATCACCTTCGGACCATCAAACGGTGGCAGCTCCGCCAGCACCGCGCGCGTCAACACGTTACCGCCGTTGGCGCTCTTATCTCGTAGGATGCCGTTGTAGAGCAGATAGATTCCGATCCCCCGGCAAGCGCCGAGAAAAGGCGACTTCGACACCCGTTCCCGCGGTAACGGCTCGCCGGTTTCGCTGAAGTAAACGTGCCGCGCCAATTGGTTGAAACTGACGGTCTCGCGGACTTTTCCGTTCTCATCGAATAGAGGCTCGCCTAATTCGCAGAAACGAAAGCCGCTGCCCAGACCGTCCACATGCTCACCTTTTCTGTTTATGTAGCCCTGGACGACCGAGCGAACACGTTTAGCTGTCAATTGATCGCATATGCTGAAGCCTTGGCTTCGCTGCTCCTCGTCTCGAAGGGCAGTTGCACGAGTATAAAACGTCGCGTGCCATCGTCGCTTTTATTTAACTGCAGCACCGCGTGAGCTGTTGTTCCCGAACCGGCGAATGAATCGAGAACGAGCGCGGATTTATCCGCTACCATTGAAATTAGATAGGAAATAAGTCCCACTGGCTTTGGAAATGTGAATTTGATTCCCATGTCGCGTAGTTTTTCGCTCGTGCTCTGGATTGATTCGACTTCTCGAATAACAGAGATTACATGGCTTTGCGCTTCCGTTCGAACCTTTACCCCTTCAATTGCACCTGTAGAGGTGAGTACAAAGCGGGTCCTTTGGTCCTTGGTGTCTAGAACTGGCCTAAATCCCGAGGCGATGAACTCTTCAAAGATTGCTTTAGAACTCCATCCGCTAATCGCAGTAGCAGGAGCAATCAGCTTTCCATCCTGAACCACTAATTCACTCTCGTAGTGAGGCCATTTATCATTCCTAGGAGGTAAGCGTCCGTCATCAAAATCGGCCGGAAACCCAGCTGGGAGAACAATGGGGGAAACCGGGTTTTTGGGGCCGTTCTTAACGATCGTGTTCCGAATTTCTTGTCGGTATAACTTGCTGTTCCTTCCCACCGAAAAATCTATCACCGGCGGTGGTGGAAAGTCTTCGAACGATTTCGAGTACGCGAGTATATATTCATGCGCATTTTTAATTTTCGCTTGATTGTCGAAATTGCCAGCAGTTTCCCATGCAAAGCATGCGAGTCGATTCTTTCCCTGAGAATGCGGAAAGAGCTCATCCAAAAGGATACGTAGGAAAGGTAACTCCGTATCGTCAATCGAAACGAACAGAACACCGTCGGGAGCTAACAATTGCTTTAGCAGGTGCAGCCGCGGGTACATCATACATAACCAACGGTCGTGGCGGTCGAGGGTTTCGCCTTCCTTGCCGACAACTTTGCCCAGCCACTCGCGAATCACTGGGCTGTTGACGTTGTCGTTGTAGACCCAGTTTTCGTTGCCGGTGTTGTACGGCGGGTCGATATAGATGCACTTCACTTGCCCGGCGTAGTACGGTAGTAGTGCCTTGAGAGCGACGAGATTGTCGCCCTGGACGATGAGATTGCCGCTACCCGGGTCGCCGCAGCCAAGCTCGGAAACGTCTTTGAGTAAATGAAACGGAACTTGCAGGTGGTGATTGACGACGGCGTCTTTGCCGATCCAATTCAGCGTGGGCATTAGCGATTCCAGCGACTCCCAGCGGTAGCGCAGCCAGCGGATTTGCCGAATACCGCAGGAATTCTCAAGTCAGCGCAGTCCGCGTTGCTTTGCGTGGTATACGCGCGCGATCTAAATTTTTCGTAGTGTAATGGATTGCGCGGCAATCTATCAAGCAGCCAAGCGCAGGAGGTCTCGATTTATCGCTGGCGACGCGATCTACAATCCCGTTGCCGCCGCGTTGTGTCCCGCCAAGCGCGAGAAAACCACATTTCGCGTCTGGCCCGTGCAGGATGGGTAGTTATGAAAGAATAATCCGACGATGTCGCCGGAGGCGAACAGGCCGCGGATCGGATTGTTGGAGGTGTTGAGCACTTGCGCTTGGGTATTGATCTGCAAACCGCCGAAGGTGAAGGTGATGCCGCCGGTGACTGCGTACGCCCAATAGGGTGGCGTATCGATCGTGTCGGCCCAATTGGATTTTTTTGGCGCGATACCTTCGGTACAGCGGCCATCGAGCTTGGTCGGATCGAAAGGAATATCTTTGGGCACGGCGTTGTTGAATTCGCGGATCGTGTGATTCAGCACAGCGGGTTCGATGCTGATTTTTTTCGCCAGCTCTTCGATCGTGTTCGCTTCGATGGGATGGGAGAATTCGTAGTAGCGCTGGTTCAAAAGCGGCGTCGCCTTCTGGTCATAAATCTGGTAGGCGACGGCGCCGGGTTGACCCAGCACCGCCCAACCGGTTTTGGCGTAGGTGTATGAATGGCGCGCCTCGCCTTCATCGAAAAAACGCTGCCCCAATGAATTAACCGTGATGCCATAAGTGTAACCGTACCGATTCGCCTTGTTGCTGATCTCGATGTCGGGAAAGCTCGCGTCGATAGGCGTCGCGTGCGCGCCCTGCCAGTGGCCCGCGGTTTTTGCGCCGAGGTCGATGGCCATCATCAGCACTTCGCCGGTGTCGTGCTTGCTGCCGCGGACTTTCATCAAATCGGCGTTCTGGCCCAAATAACGCGCGCGCTTCTCCGCGCTCGCCTGAAAGCCCCCGGCGCAGAGGATCACCGAGGTGCTGTGAATTTCGTATTCTTCATTGGGATCCGACACGCGCACGCCGTCGATGCGCCGGTCGTTGCCGAGCAAGGCTGCGACTCTCGACTCGTAGCGAATCTCAATGCCGAGTTTCAGCGCAATCTCGCGCCACTGCACTAATTGCCCGAGGCCGCCTTCGACGCCGCCCGCCGGGTGAATCACCATGCCCGGCTCGAAATAATATCGACCGTCGATGATCACGTGGCTGTCGATGTCCCATTTGATTCCGGCCTCGCGCATCCAGTGAATCGCCGCGCTGGATTGCGTCACCAGGACCTCGGATAATTCCTTGCTGATGCGCCCGCGCGTGACGCGCTGCAGGTCGCCGTGAAACTGCTCCGCCGTGTAGGGCGGAATGTGCAGTTTGGCAAAGGTCGCGTCGTCGAGGTGCGGCAAGAATGGACGAATCTCGTCCGGCCCGGAAAATACCCAGCGGAATCCGGTATGCGAAAAGCGCGCGTTGCCGCCGAACTCCGGCTCCGGCGCCTTTTCCAACATCACGACCTTCGGCGCGCCTGCCTGTTTGGCGGCCACTGCCGCTTCGAAGGCGGCACTGCCGCCGCCGACGACGACAACGGGGATTTTTTCAGTGCGCACGGCTCAAAATCTCCAGCCCGAAAAATGGCTCCGGCGATCTAGCTATGTATAAATAAGGCTCGCTCACCACGAAGGACACGAAGGACACGAAGTTCGGAGTTTTTATCTGATCCCTCCGTGTCCTTCGTGATCTTCGTGGTGAAATCCTCTTCGCGTAAAATGAAAACAACCGACGACTCTCAATTCTTCTTGTACGCGGCCTGGATGAAGCCCGAGCTTTCGAGCTTGTTCATGAAAGAGTTGTCGATGACGCTCTCGATGTGCACCTCGGCAACCTTGGGATTGACTTGCGCCAGCAGCCGCTGCAGTCGTTTCATCCCATCGAGGTTGATGTGCGGGATGCGCTCGAAAGAATTGATTACGCCTTGATAAGATTCTTTAGCATCGCCCGGGTTGGTCAAACGCAGATTGGTGGCGATCAGCCGAGTGACGAGCTCCTTGTTCGCGGGATCGACGGTGAACGCGATCGCCTCGATCATCGCCTTCAGATATGCCTCGATCACTTGCGGCTTGGCGGCGGCGGTGCGGCGGCTCGTCACCAGAGTATTTTGCGGCAAGGTCACGCCGCTGTTCTTAAAATTGTACAGCACGTTGTAACCCTTGGCGCCGTAGAGATCGCCTACTGCGCCTCGAAGCGTGGTGGCGTCGACGGCCCCGCTCTCCAAGGCCAGGCGCCGGTTCATCTCCGTGCCGGGAATCGTCAGAAATGTAATGCGCGCTTGTACCGGATCGAGGCTGAGCCCCTGCAATGCCAAGATCGACACCAGGTGCGACGTGGAACCGGGGCCGCTGACGGCGATGCGCTTACCGCGCAGATCGTCCGGAGTTTTGATCTCGGGGCGCGCGTTCAGTCGATAATCGAGCTTCTGATGAAAACTGGCGATGCCGATCAGATCCGCGCCGCTAAGCCCGGCATTGACGAGATGGCCGGGACCGATGATCGCGGTATCGATCTC
>Ga0207707_10003314_pt1 | contig 14312 bp, 14 predicted proteins | sample KBSC83BmetaG_FD_184336 | JGI IMG/M metagenome (GOLD analysis project Ga0207707, IMG submission 184336) | Corn rhizosphere microbial communities from Kellogg Biological Station, Michigan, USA - KBS C8-3B metaG (SPAdes) (version 2) | ecosystem: Host-associated > Plants > Roots > Rhizosphere ...
GGAGCACTTGCATGGAGTGACGAGTGCCAGCGAGTTTCGCGATCGTGCCGTCTTCGCCACCCGACAGTTGGCAAAGCGCCAGATCACGTGGTTGCGCAGTGATCCGTCACTGCGTGTGTTCGAACCGGAGCATCCCGATGTGCGCGCGCAGATCGTTGCTGCCGTTGCTCTGTTCCTGGCGCGGCGCGGCGTCGTGCGCCAATTCAGCCCGGTCGCCACGCGAGCTTCACATTCGCGACCGCAGGTACCGTCGGCAGGAACCTGAAATTCTCCTATCATCAAGCATTTGAAAGCGGTTACCATCCAGTCAATTGTGCCGGGGCGCCACGGGCGTTTTTCCTCCGGCCGGGTTTGTGCAAGGGGAGAAGAAAATGTCCAAGGGGCAATCGCTGCAGGATCCGTTTCTCAATGCACTGCGCCGCGAGCGTGTGCCGGTAGCCATCTATCTGGTCAACGGCATCAAATTGCAGGGTACGGTGGAATCGTTTGATCAGTTCGTGGTGCTGTTGCGCAACCAGGTGAGCCAGATGGTGTACAAGCACGCGATTTCCACCGTGGTGCCGAGCCGTAATGTGCGGGTTGGCACCAACTCCGACGAATCGGTGGCGGCAGGCGCATCCGACGCCATGCCCGGGGCGGACGCTTGATACCCCGGGATTCCGGCCCACATTAAAGCAGGTCCGCCTGGTGAGGTACGTCGTTTCCCGTGTTTGAGCGCAAGAAGAAAGGTGAGCGTGCGTTGCTGCTGGTGCCGCATACCCATGGTGACGGCGACGCCGTGCGGCGCACGGCAGAGTTTGCCGAACTGGCGAAATCCGCTGGCGCCGAGGTCGCTGGCGTCATCGCGGCGGCAATCAAGGATCCTGGCCCGCGCTACTACGTGGGCAGCGGCAAGGCTGACGAAGTGGCCCAGGCCGCGCAGGCACTGGCGGCTGACGTGGTCCTGGTCGATCGCCTGCTGTCGCCGGTGCAGGAACGCAATCTGGAAAAATTGATCAACGTGCGCGTGATTGATCGTGCCGGCTTGATCCTGGACATCTTCGCCCAGCGCGCGCGTTCGGCCGAAGGCAAGCTCGAAGTGGAGCTGGCACAACTCAAGCATCTGGCCACGCGCCTGGTGCGTGGCTGGACGCATCTCGACGCTCAGCGCGGCGGCGCCATCGGCAATCGTGGCCCGGGTGAAACCCAGTTGGAAACCGACCGACGCCTGCTCGGGATACGCGTCAAGGTGCTGGGCAAACGCCTGGCCAGGGTGCAGACCCAACGCGGCCAGCAGCGGCGCTCGCGCTTGCGCAACATCGTGCCGCGCGTGGCGCTGGTGGGTTATACCAACGCCGGCAAGTCGACGTTGTTCAATGCGATGACGGCCGGCCGGGTATTTGCCGCCGATCTGCTGTTTGCCACCCTGGATCCGACCGTGCGCAAAGTCGAAGGCCTGGCTTGCGGCCCGGTCGTGCTGGCCGACACCGTCGGCTTCATTCGCGAGTTGCCGCATGACCTGGTGGCAGCGTTTCGCGCGACCCTGGCCGAGGCCCGCGACGCGGATTTGCTGCTGCACGTCGTTGATGCCTCCGACGAGGATCGCGATCGCCTGCAGCACGTGGTGGATGGCGTGCTGGACGAGATCGATGCAGGCGCTGTGCCGCAGCTGCTGATCATGAACAAGATCGATCTGGCGGGCATCGAGCCACGTCTGGATCGTGCGGCGGATGGGCGTCCGCAGCGGGTATGGTTGTCCGCCGCCAGCGGGGCGGGCGTCGAGTTGTTGCGTCAGGCACTGGGCGAGCTGTTGGGCGGGGATCGGTTGCAGTCGATGTTGCACCTGCCGCTGTCGGCAGGGCGGTTGCATGCGCGGCTGAAAGCTGCCGGCGCGATTGCCGGGGAAAGTGTGGACGAACACGGCTGGCGGCTGCAGATCGACGCCCCACGCAGTGTCATTGCTCCGCTGGCTGCCGGCAATCCGGTGGAAACGCAGCTGCTGCGCGAGCTGCTTGCGCCGGCACGCTGACGCCTGGTGGCAGCAAACCCCGCGCAAGCGTCTGCTAGAATCCACTTGTTTGCGCGGCTGTTCGCGATGAGCTGGCCTCGTCACCGCGAGCATGCGGCGTCCGTATCATGTGTCATCCCGCTTACCGTGTTGTTCCGGCGTTTGCTGCCGGTCTGCCGGCGGCCTCCAGGAGACTGACATTGGCTTGGAATGAACCCGGCAACGGGCAACGTGATCCGTGGTCGAAGAACCGCTCTTCCGGCGGCATGCCGTCGCTGGACAAACTGCTCAAGGACTTGCAGACCCGCTTCAACAAGCTTGGCCGCGGGCCCGGCAACATTGCCGTCATTGTGCTGGTGCTGCTGGCGCTCGGGTTGCTGCTCAGCAGTTACACGATCGTCAATGCCCGTCAGGCGGGTGTGGTACTGCGCTTTGGCCAGTACTCGCGCACGCTGCCGCCCGGTTTTCATCTCAAGCTGCCACTGCCGATCGAGTCGGTGACCAAGGTGGACGCTACGCGCGTGCGCTCGGTAACCGACAACGTGACCCTGCTGACGCGTGACGAGAATATTCTGGCCGTGGATTTCACCGTGCAGTACCAGGTGGACGATGCGCGCAAGTATCTGTTCTCGCTCAACGAGCCCGACGAGACCACGCACGCGGCAGCCGAGGCAGCGGTGCGCGCGGTCATCGGCAGCAGCAGCATGGACCAGGTGTTGTCCGGCGAGGGCGCGACGCTGGTCAGCCAGGCGCAAAAGGTGCTGCAACACACCATGGACGGCTACGACTCCGGCCTGCGCATCACCGAAGTCAGCTTCCAGAACGTCTCGCCGCCCAAGGAGGTCAGGTCTGCGTTCGACGACGTCAACAACGCGCGCGAAGACAAGCAAAGCACGGAAAATGCCGCGCTGGCGTATGCCAACAAGGTGGTGCCGGTGGCGCGTGGCGATGCGTCGCGCATTGCCGCTGAAGCGGCTGGTTACAAGGCCGAGCGCATCGCGCGGGCACAGGGCGACACGGCCAAATTCAATCTGCTGTTGACCGAGTACAAGGCCGCGCCGGAAGTTACCCGCCGTCGCTTGTGGCTGGAGACGATGGAACAGGTCATGGCTGACAATCCCAAGGTGATCGACAGCACCGGTGGCCGCAACATCATCAACCTGCCGTTCGGTCAGGCCGGTGCGGCTGCCGCTCCGCCCGGCGGCAGCAACCAGGCGACCACCACCGCCATCGTGGCGCCGCCAGTCAGTGGCGCCAGTGACAAGGGGCAGCAGCCATGATCAAGATCGCTTCCGCCGTAGTCGCCGTGATCCTGGTATTGCTTGGCCTCAACAGCATGTTTGTGGTCAGTGAGGGCCAGAACGCGTTGTTGCTGCAGTTTGGTCGCATCGTGCGGACCGACTACAAACCAGGCTTGCACTTCAAGATTCCCGTGGTGCAGCAGGTGATGCACTTCGACAACCGCATTTTGTCGCTGGACGCCCAACCGGAGCGTTATTTCACTTCGGAAAAGAAAAGCGTAAATGTCGACTTTTACGTCAAGTGGCGCATCGCGGACAACGCGATGTACTACCGCGCGACGGGTGGCGATCAGCTGCAGGCGGCGCAGCGCCTCACGCCAGTCGTCAAGGACGCGCTGCGCTTCGAGTTCAACGCGCGCACCTTGCAGGATCTGATTTCCGGCGGGCGCACCGACATCACGGATCGCGTGCGCAAGATCACGGATACCTCCGTACGCAAGAATCTCGGGATTGCCGTGGTCGACGTACGCATCAAGCGTATCGATCTGCCTGATGAAGTGAGCGAATCGGTGTACAAGCGCATGCGGGCCGAGCGCCTGCAATTGGCCAACGAATTGCGCTTCACGGGCCAGGAAGCCGGTGAAAAAATTCAGGCTGATGCCGATCGCCAGGGTCAGGTATTGCGCGCTGATGCCGCGCGGGATGCCGCGACGGTTCGCGGTGAAGGCGATGCGCAGGCGGCGACCATCTATGCCGCCGCCTACAGTCAGGACCCGGAGTTTTTCGCGTTCTACCGCGGCATGGCCGCCTATCGCAAATCGTTCGAGGACGGCAAGGGCATCCTGGTGCTCAAGCCCGATTCGGAGTTTCTGAAGTACTTCAACGCCGCGGCGCCCAAGTAGCAATCGTCGCGCATGCCGCATGATCTCGCCGCCGCGCTGTGTCTGCTGCTGGTGATCGAGGGCATGCTGTTGCTGGTGGCACCGCGACAATGGCAGAACATGGTGCGTGAGGCGTTGAAACTGCCGGCACGCACGTTGCGCATCTTTGGCGCGGTGGCCGTCACGGTTGGCCTGCTGGTCTTGCAGTTGGCACGCTGATGGCGCCGCGCCAATCGAGGGGCGGCAAGCCGCAAGCGCCAGTGGCTGCGTCGTCCACAACAATACATAGCGAGCGAGCACATCATGGGCAAGTCAGTCGTAATTCTTGGCGCGCAGTGGGGCGATGAAGGCAAGGGCAAGATCGTCGATCTGCTGACCGAGCGCGTCAGCGCGGTTGCCCGCTTTCAGGGCGGTCACAACGCCGGCCACACGCTGGTGATCAAGGGCAAGAAAACCGTGTTGCACCTGATCCCCTCGGGCATCCTGCGCGACGACGCGCTGTGCCTGATCGGCAATGGCGTGGTGCTGTCGCCGGAGGCGTTGATCGCCGAGATTGCGGACCTTGAGGCAAACGGTGTGGAAGTACGCTCGCGCGTCAAGATCAGTCCGGCGACGCCGTTGATCATGCCGTACCACATTGCGGTGGACAAGGCGCGCGAGATTGCTGCTGGTGGCAAGGCCATCGGTACTACCGGGCGCGGCATTGGCCCGGCCTACGAAGACAAGGTGGCCCGCCGCAGCGTGCGTGTGGCCGATCTAATGTATCCGCATGAGTTGCCGGCATTGCTGCGCTCGGCGGTGGATTACCACAACTTTATCCTCACCCACTGGTTGCAGGCCGAACCGGTCGATTACCAGCAAGTGCTGGACGATGCGCTGGCGTGGGGCGAATACATTCGTCCGCTGGTGGATGACGTCGCGACCATCCTGCACGACGTGCGCGCCAGTGGCGGCAGCATCCTCTATGAGGGCGCACAGGGCGCCTTGCTGGATATCGACCATGGCACCTATCCCTATGTCACCTCGTCCAACACCACGATTGGTGGTGCGCTGGCTGGCACTGGCGTAGGCGTGGGGGATATCGATTACGTGCTGGGCATCTGCAAGGCTTATGCAACGCGCGTTGGCGGCGGACCGTTCCCGACTGAACTCAATGACGACATGGGCGAGTTGATCCGCAAACGGGGCATGGAGTTTGGTGCCAGCACGGGGCGTCCGCGCCGTTGTGGCTGGATCGACCTGGTCGCGCTCAAGCGCGCGGTGCAAATCAACGGCATCAACGGGCTGGCCATCACCAAGCTGGATGTGCTCGATGAATTGGCGTCGATCAAGGTTTGTGTCGCCTACGAATACCGTGGCAAGCGTCGCGAGCTGGCGCCGCTGGACGCGGACGGCTGGGACGAGTGCAAGCCGGTGTATCTGGAATTCCCCGGTTGGCAGGAATCCACCGCCGGCGTTCGCGAGTGGAACAAGCTGCCGGCCGCTGCCCGTGCGTATCTGCGTTCCGTCGAGGAGCTGTCCGGTTGTCGTCTGGCCATTGTGGCCACTGGCGCGGATCGCGATGACACCATCATCCTCGACGACCCGTTCGCGTAAGCGTCGGGATGGCGCCAGGCGCAGGGTGACCGCGGCGGGCCGTGCACACCTGCGGAATGTTCGATTGGCGTAGGGCGGGCACTGCCCGCCCGCCTTTGACGGGTACAGCACTTACCCACGTGCCACTGGCTTGGTTGCCTTTGCGCGATCGCCGATCGGCAGACTGAGCGTCTCCTTGACTTCTTCCATCACGATGTAGCTTTTGGAATCACGCACGTTGGGCATGGTCAACAAGGTGCTGCCCAGCAGTTTGCGGTACGACGCCATTTCCGAAATGCGCGCCTTGATTAGGTAGTCGAAATCGCCTGACACCAGATGGCATTCCAGGACATTGGGCAGGCGCAACGCGGCGTTGCGGAAGCCCTCGAAGATGTCTCCGGATTTGTACGCCAGGCTGATTTCGACGAAGACCAACAGCCCCGCACCCACCTGCTGCGGATCAAGCCGCGCGTGGTAGCCCGTGATTACGCCATCGCGCTCCAGCCGACGCACGCGCTCGGTGCACGGTGTCGTGGACAAACCCACGCGTTCGCCCAGTTCGGTGAATGAGATGCGGCCTTCCTCCTGCAGGATGCGCAGGATGTGTTGGTCGATCTTGTCCAGTTCTCGCGCTCGCCCAGCCATGGAAGTTCCGTATTCAACGCAGTTGGCAGGGATTTTACGCGATGGATGCCGTAAATATAGAAAATAAAACCAGTACGTCCTTTCTATACTCGGCGGATGACGTTCCTGTGACTCGAAGCGCAGGGAAACCAATGGCGGGGGAAGCGTAATGCGTATCTTGGTGCTGGGCAGTGGCGTGATCGGCGTGTGCAGCGCGTGGTATCTGGCGCACGCCGGTCATGAGGTGACGGTGGTTGACCGCCAGGCCGAACCCGCGCTGGAAACCAGTCACGCCAATGCCGGGCAGATTTCTCCCGGATATGCCTCGCCGTGGGCCGCGCCAGGGGTGCCGCTGAAAGCGTTGAAGTGGCTGTTCATGAAGTACGCGCCGCTGTCGATTCGTCCCGGCCTGGATCCACACCAGTATGTGTGGCTGTGGCAGATGCTGCGCAATTGCACGGCTGGCCGTTACGCCGTCAACAAGGCGCGCATGGTGCGCCTGTCCGAATACAGCCGCGATTGCCTGGATGAACTGCGCAAGGAGACCGGGCTGGATTACGAAGGCCGCCAGCTCGGCACCACCCAGCTGTTTCGCACCCAGGCGCAGCTGGATGATGCGGCCAAGGATATTGCCGTGCTCAAGCAATACGGCGTGCCCTACGAAGTGCTCGATCGCGCCGGCATCGTGCGGGTGGAGCCGGCGCTGGCGGGTGTCGTCGATACGCTGGCCGGTGCGCTGCGCCTGCCGCACGATGAAACCGGCGACTGCGAATTGTTTACCCGGCGCCTGGCGGCACTGGCACAGGCTGCCGGCGTCGAATTCCGCTTTGGCGTGACCGTGCAGGGGCTAGAACATTCTGGCGACCGGATCACCGGCGTGCGTATGGACGGCCAGACCGAACATGCTGACCATTATGTGCTGGCGCTCGGCAGTTACTCGTCAGCCATGCTGGCGCCGCTGGACATCCATTTGCCGGTGTACCCGTTGAAGGGCTATTCGCTGACCGTGCCCATCACCGACGCGGCGATGGCACCCACCTCGACGATCCTGGACGAGAGTTACAAGGTGGCGGTGACCCGGTTTGATCAGCGCGTGCGCATTGGCGGCATGGCCGGTGTGTCGGGTTTCGATCTGTCGCTGCGGTCACGTGGCCGGGAGACACTGGAAAAGGTGATCACCGACCTGTACCCGCACGCTGGTGACCTCAGCCGCGCCACGTTCTGGACCGGCTTGCGCCCGGCGACACCGGACGGCACGCCCGTGATTGGCGCCACACGCATGCGCAATCTTTACCTCAACACCGGTCATGGCACGCTGGGCTGGACCATGGCCTGCGGTTCGGGCCGTTACCTCGCCGACTTGCTGGCCGGCAAGCAGCCGGAAATCAGCACGGAGGGTCTGGACATTTCACGTTACGACAAGCCGTGGCCGTCCATCGCCACGCGGGCCGGCGTCTGATGCGTCCAGCCCGCGCGCTCATCCATCTGGATGCCTTGCGCCACAACTATCGGCTGGCTCGCGAGCTGGGCGGTGGCAAGGCGCTGGCGGTGATCAAGGCCGATGCCTACGGGCATGGTGCCGTGCGTTGTGCACAGGCCTTGGAAGACGAAGCTGACGGTTTCGCCGTGGCCTGCATCGAGGAAGCGCTGGAACTGCGTGCAGCCGGCATCCGCGCGCCGATCCTGTTGCTGGAAGGTTTCTTCGCAGCCGACGAATTGGCGCTGATCGACGTCCACGATCTGTGGTGCGTAGTGCAGGCGGATTGGCAGATCGACGCGATCGAACAGTCGCACCCGACGCATCCTTTCACCATCTGGCTGATGCTGGATTCGGGCATGCACCGGCTGGGCTTGGCCACGCAGGATTACCGCGCCAGCCTGCAACGACTGCAAGCGCTGCCGCAGGTTGGCAAGGTGGTGACGGCGACCCACTTCGCTCGCGCCGACGAACTGGATTGCCTACGCACTGACGAACAACTGGCCAGGTTCGAGCAAACCGCCACCGCGACGTCGTTGCCGCGCAGCCTGAGCAATTCAGCCGCACTGCTGGGCTGGCCGGGGGTGCGCAGTGAATGGGCGCGCCCCGGCCTGATGCTGTACGGCGCGACGCCGTTTCCCGCGCCGCACCCGGTTGCCGACCGCCTGCAGCCGGTGATGACCGTCGAGTCGCAAGTCATCGCCGTGCGCGACATCGCCGTCGGCGAACCGGTTGGCTATGGCGCGCATTTCGTCGCGCGCCGGCCCACCCGCGTTGGCGTGGTTGCCATGGGCTACGCCGACGGCTACCCGCAGTTCGCACCAAACGGCACGCCGGTCAGCATTGACGGTCAACCGGGCGAATTGATCGGTCGCGTGTCGATGGACATGCTCACCGTCGACCTCACCGAGCACCCGGCCGCAGGCATGGGCAGCCGGGTCGAGCTGTGGGGCGCGCAGGTGCCGATCAATACAGTGGCGGCACGCGCCAAGCGCAGCGCCTACGACGTACTGTGTGGTTTGAAGCGAGTGCCACGCACTTACGTCGACGATTGACGGAGCGGCGCTGGGCACGATTGTTCTCGTTGCCGAAGCAATCCGCCCCATGATGCCGGTGAGGTCGTGTGGCGTTTACCCGATTGGCATGGAGTCGCAAGCATGAACGCCGCAACCTTGTTCTGGGGCGTGTTGTTCGGCTCAATCGGGCTGGGCTTTTTCGTGTACGGCCGGAAACAGCGGGCGATCGTGCCGCTGGTGTGCGGACTTGCGCTGATGGTGTTTCCGTACTTTGTGTCGGGCGCCGTGTGGCTGGTGCTGATTGGTGTTGGCTTGATCGCCGTGCCGTACTTCGTCCGCCGGTGACCTTGTCACACGCCACGCCGCACGTACCAAAGCCATGGGTAAACGCGGCTGCTTCCATGTGGCGAGTTCACCGGAGCAGCCATTGTCGTAGCGGCTCCTGCGTCACGTCACGGTTTGTTGTTGTCTCGCTCCCTGCGACGCGGCGCTGCCACGATTGTCCCGGTAAACAATTACAGGGGAACGCATGACCACCTTGACCCGTCGTTTCAGCGACGCTGTTGACTATGCCCGCATCGCCCACGCCGCGCAGGTACGCAAGGGCTCGGAAATTTCGTACATCCACCACCTGCTCGGAGTCGCCAGCCTGGTGATCGAATTCGGCGGCAGCGAGGATCAGGCCATCGCCGGCCTGTTGCACGACACTCTGGAAGATTGCGGCGCCGCGCATGAAGCGGTGATCCGTGGACAGTTTGGCGACGTGGTCGCCGACATCGTCAAGGATTGCACCGACGGCACTGCCGAAAGCAAGGCCAGGTACACCGACCCAGAGGCCAAACGCCGCGACTGGACCCAACGCAAGCACAGCTATCTTGCCCACTTGCAGGCTGCCCCCGCGCAGACCCTGCTCGTGTCCGCCTGCGACAAGCTGCACAACGCCCGTGCCATCGTGCAGGATCTCGAAGATCCCACCGTCGGCACCCGCGTGTTCGATCGCTTCACCGGGCGCCGTGACGGTACGCTCTGGTACTACCAGACATTGACGGAAATCTTCTCCGCGCGCAACGTGCCGGCGGCCAAGGTACTCGATGCGACAGTGGGGTGGATGCATGAGCTGGCGGGGGTGGAAGCGCACACGGCGTCAACCTAGCCGCCGGTAGCAAAGCAGGCTCGCCATGCGCAGCGCGATTGCCGATACTCGGTGTGACAAGTGCAGGCAACCATGTTCTTGGCGCGCCTCGTTTACACCGCACTGTTGCTCGACACCCATCATCAGGTTTTCGCATCCGCATGAATCAAGCTTCGCTTTCCGCGCTCATCTGGTCGGTCGCCGACCTGTTGCGCGGTGATTACAAACAGTCCGAATACGGCCGTGTGATCCTGCCTTTCACCGTGCTGCGTCGTCTCGATTGTGTGCTGAAGCCGACCAAACACGCCGTATTGGCCGAGTTCGAGGCCAAGACCAAGGCTGGCCTCAACCCCGATCCGTTCCTGCTGCGCAAGGCGAAGCAGTCGTTCTACAACACCTCAAAGCTCGATCTGCCCACGCTGCTGGGCGATCAGGACAACGTTCGCCAGAACCTTTACACCTACGTGCAGGGCTTCTCGCCGGCCGCACGCGACATCTTTGAGCGCTTCGATTTCCATACGCAGGTCGAGCGGTTGGCCAAGGACAACCTGCTGTATCTGGTCACCGAGAAGTTCGCCAACATCAACCTGCACCCGCACGAGGTGGACAACGCGCAGATGGGCCTGGTGTTCGAGGAGCTGATCCGCAAGTTCGCGGAAATCTCCAACGAGACCGCCGGCGAGCACTTCACTCCGCGCGAAGTCATCCGGTTGATGGTCAACCTCATCTTCATCGAGGACGACGACGTGCTCGAACCCGGCAACGCCGTGGTGCGCACGATTTATGACCCGACGGCAGGGACGGGCGGCATGCTCTCGGTCGCCGCCGAGCACCTGCTGCAGCACAACCCCGATGCCAAGCTCGTGCTCTACGGGCAGGAGTTGAACGACGAGTCCTACGCCATCTGCAAGGCCGACATGCTGATCCGCGGCCAGGACGTGGCCAACATCGTCGCCGGCAACACGCTCAGCGAGGACGGCCACGATTACGCCGATTTCGACTACATGCTGTCCAATCCACCGTTCGGCGTGGAATGGAAAAAGGTCGAGCGGATCGTACGCAAGGAGCACGAGGAAAAAGGCTACAACGGCCGTTTCGGCCCCGGTCTGCCGCGCGTATCCGACGGCTCCATGTTGTTTCTCATGCATCTGATAGACAAGATGCGTCCCGTAGTCGACGGCGGCAGCCGCTTCGGCATCGTGCTCAACGGCTCGCCGCTGTTTACCGGCAGCGCCGGCAGCGGCGAGAGCGACATCCGCCGCTACGTGCTGGAGAACGATCTGGTGGAAGCCATCATCGGCCTGCCCACCGACATGTTCTACAACACCGGCATCGCCACCTACGTGTGGATCATCTCCAACAAGAAACCCGCCGATCGCAAGGGCTACGTGCAGCTGATCGACGCCGGCAGCTTCTGGCAGAAGATGCGCAAGAGCCTCGGCAGCAAGCGCAAGGAGATGAGCGACGAACACATCGCCACCATCACCCGATTGTTCGGCGACTTCGCCGAAGCCGAACTGGCCACCGTGTTCGACGCCGCCGGCAAGGAAACCAGCCGCCAGGTGATCGCCGCCGCCGAATTCGCCCCCGAGCCGCCCGCCGGCGGCAAGCTGAAGGTCGCGCCGATCGCGCGCATCTTCAGGAACGAGGACTTCGGCTACACCACCCTCACCGTCGAACGCCCGCTGCGCGACGAGCAGGGCAAGCTGGTGCTGGGCCAGAAAGGCAAGTTCAAGGGCAAGCCGCAGCCGGACAGCTCACTGCGCGACACGGAGAACGTCCCGCTGGGCGAGGACATCAAGGCCTACTTCAAGCGCGAGGTGCTGCCGCACGCGCCCGATGCCTGGATCGACGAAGCCAAGAGCAAGGTCGGCTACGAGATCCCGTTCAACCGCCACTTCTACGTGTTCGAGCCGCCGCGCGATCTGCGCGAGATCGACGAGGAACTGAAGGGCGTGTCAGCGCGGATCATGGCGATGCTGGGGGAGTTGGCGGAATGAGTTTGCCGAGGTATGCGGAGTACAAGGAAAGTGGAGTGCCTTGGCTCGGGGAAGTACCGGCGCATTGGGTGCCGCTCAAGGTGAAGGCGTTCACTCAGTTCTGCGGTGGTGGTACTCCAAGCCGCGACAACCTGGTTTTCTGGAATGGAGACATTCCTTGGGTCTCACCGAAGGACATGAAGGTCGAGAGAATCGAGGGTGCTGAGGAGCGCATCACTGACGAAGGATTGTCGAACAGTTCATCTTCGCTGGTGGAATCGGGCCGATTGCTCATGGTCGTCCGGTCAGGAATCCTCAAGCACACGATCCCAGTTGCGATCAACGATGTGTCGGTTGCGCTGAATCAAGATATGAAAGCGCTTTGTTTCAGGGAGCAGTTGGCCACCAGTGAGTTCTTCTTGCGCTGGGTTCAGGGGCTGAACAATGCGCTGCTACTTGCATGGGCCAAGCAGGGCGCGACCGTTGAGAGCATTGAACACAACTATCTTGCGGAGACGTTAGTTCCGCTGCCGCCATTGTCCGAGCAATCCGCCATCTCCGCCTTTCTCGACCGCGAGACCGGCAAGATCGACGCGCTGATTGCCGAGCAGGAAAAGCTGCTGACCCTGCTGGCCGAAAAGCGCCAGGCCACCATCTCCCACGCCGTCACCCACGGCCTCAACCCCAACGCCCCGATGAAAGACTCCGGCGTGCCGTGGCTGGGCGAAGTGCCGACGCATTGGACTATGGATCGACTGGGAGCGTTGTTTAGAGAGACAGCCAAGCTGGGGAACGATGATCTCCCAATTTTGAGCGTGTCAATCCATGACGGGGTTTCGGAAAAAGAGCTGGACGATGCTGAGTTGGATCGAAAGGTCACGCGAAGTGATGACCGCTCGAAGTACAAGCGTGTCCTGCCGAACGACCTCACCTACAACATGATGCGGGCTTGGCAAGGAGGATTTGGTGCAGTATCTGTTGCCGGCCAAGTGAGCCCGGCGTATGTCGTGGCGACCCCGCGACGAGAACTCAGAACTGTCTTTATCGAGCAGTTGTTGCGTACTCCTCACGCGATTGAGCAGGTCCGTCGATATTCGCGGGGCATCACCGAATTCCGTCTTCGACTTTACTGGGACGAATTCAAGAACATTCGCATTGCGCTCCCTCCGTTGGCTGAGCAGGACGAAATCCTCTCGGCGATAGCGTCCATGACGGATAAATACGATGCGCTTTCTGGCGAAGCCAGGCACGCTATCGACCTCCTCAAAGAACGCCGCAGCGCCCTGATCGCCGCCGCCGTCACCGGCAAGATCGACGTAAGGCAGGTCGCATGAGCGGCAAGAGCGAGGCGGTAGTCGGCTTCATCGCCAACCTGCTGCCGCTCTACGACGGCGAGCGCCACGAAGACCTGTGGTGTGCCCGTTCGTTGATCGACGGCACGCTGATTCTTCCCATCGACGATACAGACGACGATGATCAACTGGGCTGGGTGCGCGTAGGCTGGCAAGGCGAGCCCACTCGCGAGCAGGAAATCCGCGGCGACATGCTCGCCAGCGTGGCCCTGGAGCGCTACGTCCGGCTACATGGCGCTGGCTACAACGAGAAAGCCATCGCTGGCGAGTTGTGGTACATGGCGCGACACTTCCACTTCAAGACCGGCTGCTGCATCTATTTGCCAGAATTGCGTGAACCGCAGCATCCGCTGGTGAGCGTCGGAAAGCGAGCTCTATCGATGGGACAGGGTGTGTTGGTGAATTTGATCAGCAGGGCCGTGGGTATTTGACCGGCGTAGGATTCAGCGTTGGTGGATTCGATCTACAGGGGATGAAGATGACGAGTACGCTCTCGGCCAAGGAACAGTCGCTGTCGAAGATTTTCAGCGACGACTATGTATTCACCATTCCCAGCTATCAACGTCCCTATTCGTGGGGCATCGATCAGGCGCGCGAGCTTCTGGAGGATTTGCTCGACTACATGCAGGCCAGTGGCGCCAAACTTGACGAAGTGGCGCCGTACTTCCTAGGCAGCATTGTGTTGATCAAGCGGGAGGCGGCCTCCGAGACGACCGTGGTGGATGGACAGCAACGGCTGACCACGCTGACCCTGCTGCTGTCGGCGATTCGCGCCAACGTCACCGACGCTGAAGTGCGCGCGGGCATTACCAAGTGCATTTACGAGCAAGGCAGCGTGGTATTCGGTACCGAGGCCCGCTACCGCCTCTCGCTGCGTGAACGAGACCGTGACTTTTTCCGGCAACACGTGCAGCACAGCGATGGTATCGAGAAGCTGGCCAGGCTCAACGATAAGCTTCCCGACGCGCAGGAGCGGTTGCGTGAAAACGCGCAGCTGTACATGGTGGCGCTGGCCAAGCTGGATCAGGCGATCTTGATCCGGCTGGTG
>Ga0207707_10003322_pt1 | contig 14290 bp, 11 predicted proteins | sample KBSC83BmetaG_FD_184336 | JGI IMG/M metagenome (GOLD analysis project Ga0207707, IMG submission 184336) | Corn rhizosphere microbial communities from Kellogg Biological Station, Michigan, USA - KBS C8-3B metaG (SPAdes) (version 2) | ecosystem: Host-associated > Plants > Roots > Rhizosphere ...
GGCGACACCTGGCAGAACAGTTACACGTCGCTTCAAAGCGACGGCCAGGACATGGTCGACTGCATGGCGCGGCTCAAGCCGGATGCGATGGTCGGCCATTGGGAGTTCACGCTCGGCGCCGAGCGGGTCAAAGCACTTGTGAAGACGCTCGGCTTTCCGTTTCTCGCGCAGAATATCCGCGACACCGAATGGGACGAACCGGCATTCGAACCGATGACCATGATCGAACGCGGCGGCGTGAAGGTCGCGGTGATCGGCCAGGCCTTCCCCTACACGCCGATCGCCAATCCGCGTTGGATGATGCCGACGTGGTCGTTCGGCATCCGCGAAGCCGATCTACAAAGCAACGTCGAGAAAGCCCGCAAGGCCGGCGCTGGGCTCGTGGTGCTGCTGTCGCACAACGGCTTCGATGTCGACCGCAAGCTCGCCGGTCGCGTGAAGGGCATCGACGTGATTCTGACGGCGCACACCCATGATGCCCTGCCCGAAGCCGTGAAGGTCGGAAAGACGCTGCTCATCGCCTCCGGCAGTCACGGCAAGTTTTTGTCGCGGCTCGATCTCGACGTGCGCGACGGCGAGGTGAAGGATTACCGCTACAAGCTCATCCCGATTTTTTCGGATGCCATTACCCCCGACGCCGACATGGCGGCAACGATCGATGCGATCCGTGCGCCGCACGACACCCTGTTGAGCGAAATCATCGGCCAGACCGAAACGCTGCTTTACCGCCGCGGCAACTTCAACGGCACGCTGGACGATGTCATCTGCGATGCGCTGCTCGCCGAACGCGACGCCGAGATCGCGCTGTCGCCCGGCTTGCGCTGGGGCGCGTCGCTGCTGCCGGGGCAGGACATCACCCGCGACGACATCTACAACGCCACCGCCATCACCTACCCTGCCGCGTACCGCGCCACCATGACGGGCGCACGCCTCAAGGAGGTGCTGGAGGATGTGGCTGACAATCTCTTCAACCCCGATCCCTATTACCAGCAGGGCGGCGACATGGCCCGCGTCGGCGGGCTGTCCTACACGATCGACGTGAGCCAGGGTGTCGGATCGCGGATCAGCGGGCTGACCTCGCTGCGCACCGGCCAGCCGCTCGATCCGGCCAAGGACTACGTTGTTTCCGGCTGGGCCAGCGTCAACGAAGGCACCGAAGGCCCGCCAATCTGGGACGTGGTGATGGGCCACATTAAGAACAAACGAATCGTCGACCCGCGGCCCTCCGACCGCGTGCGTGTCACCGGGCTCTGAAGGACTCTTCGGGCCGGGTTTACGGGGTCGGGAAACGTCGCTTTGCGTCATTTGACGCACGCCCAAACCCGGGTCGCCCACCGGCCGGGATGGCCCATCGATTGCATAGCCGATGCCGGCCATGTCGATCCTCTCTTGAGCAACCTGAAACAGCCGTGACATACATGACCGCAACACGGGGGACTGTCTTTCCATGAATAATGCCGATCTGATCGTCGCAACGCTCAAAGCCGCCGGGATTGACCGCGGCTTCGGCATCCCGAGCGGGAATGTGTTGCCGCTGATGGATGCCATGCGCCGGGGCGGCGTTGAGTTCGTGCTCACGGCCCATGAGGGCTCGGCCGGCTTCGCCGCCGACGTGACCGGGCGCATGACCGGCAAGCCGGGGCTGTGCATCGCCACCCTGGGCCCCGGCGCGACAAATCTTGCCACCGGCGTCGGCAACGCCTGGCTGGACCGCTCGCCGATGATCGCCATCACCTGCAACCTGAACACCGATCAGCTCGGGCGGCGGATCCAGATGTGGATCGACCATCACGCGCTGTTCAAGCCCATCACCAAGGCGTCGTTCCGCCTGGAGCCCGGCAAGATCGCGGAGACGGTGAGCGAGGCGATCCGCATCGCCATGAGCGAGCCGCGCGGCCCCGTTCACCTCGATTTGCCGGAAGATGTGGCGGTCGCCCCCACCAAGGAGAAGGTGCCCGAGCCGAAGCCGCTGGCGCAGCTTCCGCAGGCCCCCGATGCCGCGATTGCCAAGGCCGGCGAGTTGCTGGCGAAGGCCAAGCGGCCCATCGCGGTGCTGGGCTCGTCCGCCATGCGCCTCGCCAATCCCGGTCTGCTGCGTCAGGTGATCGAGACCCACAACCTGCCCTTCGCCACCACCACGATGGCCAAGGGCTTGATCGACGAAGAGCATCCGTTGTCCATCGGCGTGATCGAGCGGTCCTGCCGGCAAATCCAGCGCAAGCTTTTGCGCTCGGCCGATCTGATCGTCGGTCTCGGCTACGACACCATCGAGGTGGAGTATGAAGCCTGGATCGCCGAAGTCCCGCTGCTGCAGGTCGATATCGAGAAGGTGGATGTCGCCCCCTCGGTCAAGGTCGCGCATGAGGTGACGGGCGATCTCGACATCTCGCTCGCCAAGATTGCGGCGCTGCCGGGATCCGGCAATGTCTGGACACCGGAGGTTCTTGCCGAGCATCGCGGCGTGTTTCATGCGGCGCTGCGTCCGGCATCGGACACCTTTACCGCGCATGCCGCGATTGACGCCGTGCGCAACGCGCTGCCTCACGAAGGCCTGCTGTCGTTCGACGTCGGCGCGCACACCCACCAGATCGCGTCGCAATGGACCGCCTACACGCCGAAAAGTTTTCATGTGACCAACGGCTGGTCGTCGATGGGGTTCGGCCTGCCAGGGGCCATCGCCGCCAAAATGGCGCGGCCGGACCTACCCGTGGTCTGCCTGCTGGGCGACGGCTGCTTCCAGATGACGTGCGGCGAGGTCGCGGTCGCCAAACGCATGGGGCTTACGCTTCCCATCGTCGTGCTCGACGACAAGTGGCTCGCTCTCATCAAGGTCAAGCAAATCCGCCGGCAGTTCCCGCTCTACGGCACCGAATTGCAGACCGAGGAGTACACCGAGCCGCCGCAACACTACTTTGGCGTTCCCGCGGTCGGCGTCCGCAACCCGCAGGAACTCGAACACGCGGTCAAAAAGGCGCTCTCGGCCAAGGGGCCGACCGTTATCGAGGCGGTGGTCAATTCCGACCATTACGTCGACACCGTCTACGATTGACGCGGCCCGGTTGCGCTGAAACGATGCGGCCGACATCATAGCGCGACCGATAGGAAGGAACTGATCCATGTCCAAGCTTCGGCACATCGCCATTATCGTGGAAGACCCGGAAGCCTCGGCCAAGTTCTTCGAGGAGGCTTTCGATATGACGCGCGCGGGCACCGCCCGGCGTGGCATCTACATGTCCGACGGAATCTTCAACGTTGCTTTGCTGCGCAAGGAAGGCACCGAGAAGACCGGCCTGTACCATTTCGGCATGTGGGTGGATGATCTCGACGCCGCCGAAAAGAAGGTGGTCGACGCCGGCGGCGAGTATCTCGCCGGGCGCCCGACCTCGCCGAATTCGTTCTATGAGGCGAAATACAAGTCCCCGACCGGCCTCGTGTTCGACCTGACCCACAAGGGCTGGGCCGGGGCGGTCAAGAACGTGGTTCCGCAGAAGTAACGGGCGCGCGGCAATGGCTCCGTGAACACCATGTCCAAGTCCGATCCCGTCGTCGTGATTGGCGCAGGCCCCGTGGGCCTGTGCCTCGCGCTTGCGCTCGCCCAGCAGGACGTCGCCGTCACGCTGATCGAGTCGATGAGTGACGCCAATTTCCTCGATCAGGTGCCGCGCGCCGGCTCCAACCACCCGACCACGCTGGAATTCTTCGACCGCATCGGGCTCTATGAGAAGCTCGAACCGCGCGGCATCGTGGCGCCCAAGTTCCATTACTGGGACCGCCAGGACAACGCTCTGATCGCCGAATTCGACCATACGCTGCTCAAGAACGACACGCGCTTCCCCTATGTGCTCCAGTGCGAGCGCATCAAGATCATCGAGGAAGCGCTGAAGATGGCGAAGGCGCATCCGCTGATCGAGGTGCGCATGGCCACCGAATTCGTCGGGTTCGAGCAACGCGGCGATGCCGTGCAGGTCCAGGTCAAGAACGCCGCCGGCGACGACGAGACGATCCGCGGCAGCTATCTGGTCAGCGCCGAAGGTGCGCGCAGCATTGCGCGCAAGAGCCTGAACGTCGAATTCGAGGGCTTCACCTACCCCGAGCGCACGATCAACATCGAGGTGGCCTACGATTTCACGCAGCACGGCTATGCCGAGCGCAACTACATCTCCGATCCGGTCGAATACTCCAACCTGTTCCATTGGAAGGGCCCGCCGGACCGTTGGCGCATCCACTTCCCGACCGCCATCGACGAAGACGAGGACGAATTGAAGCGCCCCGAGGCGTTGCAGACGCGGCTCAAGCAGTTCCTCGGCATCGACCGCGATTTCGAAATCTGCGGTTGCAATCTTTACACGGTGCATCAGCGCGTGGCCGAGCGGTTTCGCGCGGGGCGCGTGGTGTTGGCCGGCGACTCCGCGCACGTCAACAGCCCGATCGGCGGCATGGGGCTGAACAGCGGCGTGCACGACGCGTTCAACCTCGCCGACAAGCTGGCCCGCGTGGTTCACGGCACCGCCGACGAGACCGAGCTGGACCGTTACGAGCGGCAGCGGCGGCACGTCGCGGTCAAGCACACCCAGGCGCAAACCATCCGCAACAAGCGCCTGCTGGAAGAACGCGATCCGGCGGTGCGGCGGCGCAATCACGACGAGCTTCGGCGCCAGGCCGAGGATCCCGCGCTGGCGCGCAAATTCCTGCTGCGAACGGCCCTGTTTGAAAGTCTGAGCGAGGCCGAGCAAATCAAATAATCGACCGGGAGGGGCTCTTGATGCGAATGGCTGTTCTGGCGGCTTCGATTGCCGTGACGAGTATCGTGCCAAGCTTCAGCGCACACGCGGAATGGCCGGATCGTCCGATCAAGATGATCGTGCCGTTCAGCGCCGGCAGCAGTTCATCCACCATCGCGCGCATCGTCGCCGCCAAGATGGGCGACTCGCTCGGTCAGCAGGTGGTGGTTGAAAATCGCGTCGGCGGCAGCACCATCATCGGCACCGATGCCGTGGCCAAGTCCGCTCCCGACGGCTACACGATCGAACTGGCCAACACCACGACCCACGCCGCAAGCGCGGCGCTCAACGCCAACCTGCCGTTCGACCCGATCAAGGATTTCGCTCCCGTCGCGATGATCGGCAGCTCGCCGTTCGTGCTGATCGGCGCGACGCAGCTTTCAACTCCGACGCTGAAGGATTTCGTCGCGCTGGCGAAGGCCAAGCCCAATTCGCTGAGCTACGCCTCGGCCGGCACCGGCACGCTCGCGCATCTCGCCGGCGAATTGTTCAAGCACAAGGCCGGCGTCCAGATCACCCATGTGCCCTATCGCGGCAGCGAACAGTCGATGTTCGACCTGATGAAGGGACGCATCGAGCTTTCGGTGAGCACGATTCCGCCGACGCTGGCCCATATCCGCGAAGGCACCCTGCGGGCCTATGCGGTCATGAGCGAGAAGCGCAACGCGATGCTTCCGGATATTCCAACCGTCGGGGAAGCCGGCGTCCCCGGATGCGAAGCAGCGCTGTGGACCGCCGTTGTCGTCCCCGCGGCGGTGCCGCCCGCGATCATCAAGCGGCTTCAGCAGGCGGTGATCGACGCCGTGAACAGCCCGCAATTGCAAGAGGCGTTGAAGATCCAAGGCGTCGACGCCGAACCCGGTCCGCCGGAAGTGGTCGCGGCGCGCATCAAGGCCGACATCGTCAAATGGCGGGAGGTGGTGGCGGACGCCCACATCGTGGTAGCAAAATAGCTATGACGATTCTTCCGATAAAAGTCGCCTGTTGGGACTATGACCGCACCCGGCCGCTGATCGATGGCCGCGTGCAGGCCAAGGATATCGCGCTCGAGATCAAGCTGATGCGTCCGCAGCAGGCGTTCCAGGCGCTGCTGCAACGAAGCGACTTCCACGTCGCGGAAATGTCGCTTGCGACCTACGTCACGCTCAAGGCCCGCAACGAATGCCCCTTCGTCGGCATTCCGGTGATGCTGTCGAAGATGTTTCGGCATTCGTGCATCTATGTGCGGCGCGACGCCGGAATCCATACGCCCGCCGATCTCAAGGGCAAGCGCGTCGGCATCACGCAGTTTTCCTCGACCGGCATCGTGTTCATGAAGGGCATGCTGCAGCACGACTACGGCGTGTCGCAGAGCGAACTGGAATGGTGGCTCGGCGGATTGCACGCGCCGGTGCAGCCGCCTGCAACGCTGCCGTCCGCGCCCGGCGTGCGCGTCAACGCCGTTCCCGGTGACAAGACCATCGAGGACATGCTCAAGGCGGGCCAACTCGACGCGATCCTGTCGAACCATATCCCGGCGGCCTTCGAGCAAGGCTTGCCCGGCATTGTCCGGCTGTTTCCGGACTTCAAGAAAACGGAACAGGATTATTACCGCCGAACCGGCATCTTCCCGATCATGCACACGGTCGTCATGCGGGACGATGTGCACCGCGAACACCCCTGGGTCGCCGCCGCGCTGTATCGGGCTTTCTGCGACGCCCGCGACCTGGCGGTGAACGGCCTCTACGACACCGACGCGCTGCGTCTGTCGCTGCCTTGGCTGATCGACCATGTCGAAGAGACCCGCCGCATCTTCGGCACGGACTCCTTTGCCTACGGCATCGAGCCCAATCGCGCCGCGCTGACGGCCATCGGGCACTATCTGCACGAGCAAGGGGCGGCGCCTCGCGCCGTCGCTCCCGACGAGCTGTTCGTCCCGGTATAACCACCCGGTAACCTGGTCCGCCATCGTAAGCCAATGATATATAAGAGCTTTTCTCCCAGTGGCGGGAGGGCAAAATCGTCCCTATACTATCTCTTTAGCGGAAACCTGATCCTCGTTTCTGTCGGCCTTTCCGTTAAACAGTGACAATCCGGCATGTCGGCCCGTCATCGTGGCGGGCCGTCCGGCTTTTGGAAGTCTCGGGATCATGAGCACGCCAAACCGCCAAGACCACATCCGCCTCACCTCGCATCCGGACCCGGAGGCAAAGTTGCGGTTCCCCATCCAGTGGAACGCCGCGACGGCGCGCGAGCGCGGGCCGGTGATCGGCACGGTCTCGAAGCTGGGACAGCGCAACGTCATCGGCAGCCATGGCGGCTCCTACGCGCTCTATCGTGCGCTCGCGGTTTCGTCCGGCACACTCGATCCGATCCGGCGTCCTGATCTGACCAACACCTATCCGGCCGCCACCATTGGACCCTTCCCGCAATGGTCGGAGCCGAACAAGATCGTCTCGCTGGACCCGTGGGGCCATCTCGTCGCCGACACATTCAAGAGCGAGATCGCGGAAGGGCTCGACATCCGGCCGAGCATCGCCATCACGCGCGCCCGGCTCGACCTGATCGAGATACGCGAAGCCCTGGCCGCAGGCCGGCTCAAGGCGGACGGCCACGCCATCCATGCCAATGGCAGTGTGTCCGTGGTCAAGGTCGCCATCGACCCGGTCTGGTACCTGCCCGGTATCGCGGAGCGCTTCGGCACCACCGAGACGACGTTGCGCCGCGACCTGTTCGAACAGACCGCCGGCATGTTCCCCGAACTGGTGACACGGCCGGACCTGCGCGTGTTTCTGCCGCCGATCGGCGGCACCACGGTCTATCTGTTCGGCGACGTGGCAAAGCTCACCAATCCGCGGACACGGATCACCTGCCGCGTTCATGACGAGTGCAACGGCTCCGACGTGTTCGGCTCCGACATCTGCACCTGCCGGCCGTATCTCATCCACGGCATCGAGGAATGCGCCCGCGCGGCGCAACAGGGCGAACTCGGCATCGTCGTCTACAACCGCAAGGAAGGCCGCGCGCTGGGCGAGGTCACCAAGTTCCTGGTCTACAACGCGCGCAAGCGCCAGGAGGGTGGCGACGCCGCCGCGACCTACTTCGAGCGAACCGAATGCGTTGCCGGCGTGCAGGACGCGCGCTTCCAGCAACTGATGCCGGATGCGCTGCACTGGCTCGGCGTGCGCCGAATCGACCGCTTTGTGTCGATGAGCGACATGAAGCACGACGCGCTGGTCGGCCAGGGCATCGACATCGTCGAGCGCGTTCCGATCCCCGATGAACTGGTGCCGCCGGACGCGCATGTCGAAATCGCGGCAAAGAAGGCCGCCGGTTATTACACGCCGGAGGCGCCCAAGCCGGACGACCTGAAGACATCCGGGCGGCCGCTCGAAAAGTATTGATCGTGTCGCCGCAGGACGCCGCACGATCCTTGCTCAGCGCCGCCGCCGTCCGCGAGCGTGCGCATCGCATGCTGGCGCTGGGCGAACGGCTGCCGAACTTCCGTGTCGATCTCGAACGGCTCGACGAGACCGCGCGTCTGGTGGTCGATACCACGCGGGCCACCTATCCCTCGCTCGACATTCCCTTTCATTCGCGCTGGCGGCACTTCGACATCGACGGGTTCGACTATTGGAACGAGATCGATCAGGCGATGGCATGGCCGTCGGCGGCCGAGCGGGCGCGTACCGCTTTCGATCTCGTGATCGTCAGCGTGCTGCTGGATGCCGGCGCCGGGCCAAACTGGAAATTCGTCTACCCGGTGAGTGGCGAAACCGTCAGCCGGTCGGAAGGGCTGGCGCTCGCCAGCCTGGTCATGTTCCGGAATTGTGAATTCTCGAAATGGCCAAGCTATCCGCTGCGGGTCGATGCGGAGATGCTGGAACAATTCACCGAAGCGAAGCTCATTGAAGGCTTCCAGGTCACGGCGAAGAATCCGCTGCAAGCGGTGGCCGGCCGGGTGAACCTGCTGCGCCGTCTCGGCCATGCGGTCGCGGCCGCGCCGGAGGTGTTCGGCCGCAACGATACGCCGCGGCCCGGCGGGCTGTTCGATCATCTCGCGGCACTGGCCGACAACAATCGTATCGCCGCTCCCGTGATCCTCCGGGAGGTATTGACGCATCTTGGACCGATCTGGCCGTCGCGGATCACGCTTGGCGGCGTGCCGCTCGGCGACTGCTGGCGGCACCCGGCGATGACGACGGACGATCAGACGAACGGCCTCGTGCCTCTGCACAAGCTGTCGCAATGGCTGTCCTATTCGCTGATCGAGCCGCTGCAATGGTCCGGTCTGGAAGTCACCGACATCGACGGCCTCACCGGGCTTGCGGAGTATCGCAACGGCGGGCTGTTCATCGACACCGGCGTTCTGACGCCGCGCGACCCGGATGCGATCCGGCGCGAACACACCGTGGATTCCGAATTGGTGGTCGAATGGCGCGCCCTGACCGTCGCCCTGCTCGACCGGCTCGCGGATGCGGTCCGTGCGCAACTCGGCATGAATCGGGACACGCTGCCGCTCGCGCGCATCCTGCAAGGCGGCACCTGGGCCGCCGGGCGAACCATCGCCAAAGCACTTCGGCCAGACGGCGGGCCGCCGCTGACAATCGTCAGCGACGGCACAGTCTTTTAATCGGGGAAACGACAATGCAAGGCGTGACGGTGGTCGATCATCCGCTGGTGCAGCACAAGCTCACCTTGATCCGGCAAAAGGACCGCTCGACCAAATCCTTCCGCGAGTTGTGTCGCGAGCTCGGCATTCTGCTCTGCTACGAGGTGACGCGCGATCTGCCGCTCGATTGGGTCGAAATCGAAACGCCGATGACGCACATGAAGGCCGCGAAGATCGCCGGCAAGAAGCTGGTGTTCGCGCCGATCCTGCGCGCCGGACTGACGCTGGTCGAGGGCATGCTCGATCTCGTGCCGGCGGCACGCGTGGCGCATATCGGCCTCTACCGCGATCCCGACACGCTGGTTGCCGTCGAATACTACTTGAAGACGCCGGCCGATCTGGCGGCGCGGCAGGTCATCGTGGTGTCGCCTGTGGTGGCGACCGCCAACACCGCCGTCGCCGCCATCGACCGCCTCAAGGAGCGCGGCGCGACCGACATTCGCATGACGTGTCTGATCGCCTCGCCCGAGGGCATCGAGCGGCTGCGCGGCATCCATCCGGACGTGCCGATCTGGACCGGCGCGATCGACGATCACCTGGATGATGACGCCTTCATCGTTCCCGGGCTGGGCGACGCGGGCAATCGTGCCTACGGCACCGAATAGCCGCCATCGCGGAACACCCAGGGGGCAATCGCCATTGTCTCGACGGAATCGTGACGCGTTATGGCGTCTCGCGCCCAGTCTGGAGACATCATGCAAGCGCTGTTTATCGGCCAGACCTATATCGACGTGACGTTCCTCGCGGATCACATCCCACAAGGGGACGAGAAATCGGTTGCGTCGGAATATGCGGTCTCGTTTGGCGGCAATGCGGTCACCGCCGCGTTCTGCTGCGCCAAGCTGTCGGTCAAACCGGACCTGATCGCCACCATCGCCGACGATTGGCTCGGCCGCATGTTCCTCGACATGGCCGCGAAGTACGACATCCGCTTCCACCCGCGCCGCGTGGAAAAATCCTCACTGTCCTTCATCATGCCGAAGGCCGGACGCCGCGCCATCGTCCGCTGCCGCGACGACCATTATCTGTCGCCATTTCCCGTGCTCGATATCGACGGCTGCCGCGTGCTGCATCTCGACGGCCACCAGCCCGACGCGGCGATGGTCTATGCCCAGCGCTGCCGCAAGGCCGGCATCCTCACATCGCTCGACGGCGGCGGTCTGCGCATCAACACGCATGAATTGCTCACCCACATCGACGTGGCGATGGTCGCCGAACGCTTCTGTCAACAGATGGACAAGACTCCGGCGGCGACGCTCGATTATCTCAAAAGTCGCGGCTGCAAGATCGGCGGCGTCACGCTCGGAGAACGCGGCGTGCTCTGGTACGACGAAAGCGGAACGGTTCGCACGCTTACGGCGCTGCCGGTGCCCGCCGCGCGGGTGCGCGACACCAGCGGCGCCGGCGACGTGTTCCATGGCGCTTACGTCTATTCCTACGTTCAGCACCCCCAACAAAGCTGGGAACAACATCTTCAGTTCGCGCAACACGCCGCCGCCCACAAGGTCCAGCATCTCGGCAACGAGGCCGGCCTGCCAACCCTTGACGACATCGAAGCGGTTGCGCGCGAATTCGGCGATGGCGTGCACCTCGGCCTCCGCCCCGCCCGGGTCGAGGCGGCCGTCATGCGTCGCGGCGGCTGACCGCGGCGTGCGTCGGACCATGCATAATAAGCACGACGTGGCGGCGTGGATGCATGTCACTGCCCGCGAAAGAGGCTATGATCGGTTATTGTTGAATGGCGACGCGCTCGATTGAACGGCTTGTCTCAAGGAGGCATCCATGTCGACGGACCGACCCACCGATCTCAGCAAGCTTCAAGGCAATTTCACAAAATCGATCCATGACCATTGGAATTTGTTTCTGATCGAAGGGATCGTGCTGCTGATCCTCGGCTTTCTGGCATTTCTGCTTCCGCCGCTGGCCACCCTGGGCGTCACCATCGTGATCGGCTGGCTGTTCCTGCTGAGCGGCATCATGGGGCTGATCACGACCTATTGGGCGCGGCACGCGCCGGGCTTTTGGTGGTCGTTGGTGTCTGCCCTGCTCGGCGTCGGCGCAGGCTTGGTGCTGCTGGCAAGGCCCCTCACCGGCGCGGTGTCGTTGACGCTGGTGCTGATCGCGTTCTTCATCATCGAAGGCGTTGCCTCGATCATGTACGCGCTGGACCATCGTCAGCAGTTGTCTGGGCGCTGGGGCTGGATGCTGTTCAGCGGCGTCATCGACCTTATCCTGGCGGCGATGATCTTCGGCGGCCTACCCGGCACCGCAGCCTGGGCGCTCGGCCTGCTCGTCGGTATCAACATGATCTTCGGGGGCACGGCACTCATCGCGATGGCGCTCGCCGCACGCAAGGGGCCCGCCGCTTCACCGACGGTGGAGCATCCGACCCACAGTTCGCACCCGATGCCGGGCGGCGGTCAGTAAACCGCCGAAACGCGAATCTGGCCGTCGTTGCGCAACACCTGGATCGACACATCCGTGTCGTGACGGTGCAGCCGCAAGTCGACCACCGATTGGCCGAGGCGCAGATTGCTCAGCGTCACTTCGCTGAGGAACCGCGGCAATCGCGGCTCGCGCAGCCGGATCTCGTTGCTGTCGGCATCGAATTCGAGACCGAGCGAGGACTGCAACAGCAGGAGCGGCGTCGCCGCGGCCCATGCCTGCGGCGAACACGCCACAGGATAAAGCGTCGGCCCACGCTGCCGGCCGCGCTGGAAGCCGCAATAAAGCTCGGGCAACCGCCGCAGGTCCATGTAGCTCGCGGCGTCGAACAAGCCCTGAAACACCCGTTCGATCGCTTTCTTTTGTCCGTATCGCGCAAACCCCGCCGCGATCAGCGAGTTGTCGTGCGGCCACACCGAGCCGTCATGATACGACATCGGATTGTAACGGGGCTCCTCGCGCGCCACCGTTCGGATGCCCCAGCCTGAAAAGAACGACGGCCGCATCAAATCTCGCGTCACGGCCGCAGCCCGCTCGGGCGAAGCGATGCCGCTGAACAGCACCTGTCCGGCATTCGATGTTCGCACACGGCACGGCTGCTTTCGGCCGTCCAAGGCCAGCGCGTAGGTGCCAAGGTCATCGCACCAGAACGCCGCCTCGAACCGCTCGGCCAGCCGCGTGGCCTGCGTATCGAGTGCGTCCGCCAATTCAGGCTTGCCAAGCCTGCGGGCGCTGCGCGCCGCCAGGCGCTTGGCGGCATAGACGTAGCCCTGCACCTCGCACAGCGCGATCGGCCCCAGCGCCAGCGAACCGTCGGCGTGAAAGATCGAATCCTGGGAATCCTTCCAGCCCTGGTTGACCAGACCGTTATGATCGGCGCGGTGATATTCGACGAAGCCGTCCTGATCGGGGTCACCCGGCCCGTCGATCCAGGCCAGCGCCGCTTCGATATTCGGCCAAAGCTCCCGCAGCGTCTCGACGTCGCCGGTGTGCTCTCCATAAAGCCCCGCCAGCATCACGAACAGCGGTGTGGCGTCGACGCTGCCGTAATACAGGCCGAACGGAATTTCATGCAGCGCCGCCATTTCGCCGCCGCGCATTTCGTGCAGGATTTTCCCCGGCTCCGCATCAGCCGCCGGATCGAAGGCTGTGGCCTGGTAGGCAGCGAGCCGGCGCAGCACCCCCTGAGCCATTCGCGGATCGCACCACAGCATCTGCAGGGCGGTGATGATCCCGTCGCGGCCGAATGTGGTCGAGTACCAGGGAATGCCTGCGTAAGGATAAGGCCCTTGCGGCGTCGTGGTCGTCAAAATGGACAGGTCCGCAAACGAACGACAGACCATCTCGTTGAAAATCTCATTGGAGCTGACGATGGTCGTTCGATGGCCGCTTGCCGCCGCGGCCTCTCGGAAGGAACCGCGAAGCGCCTTGCGAAAAGGCAATCGTGTGCGTTCCGGCTCCGCCGCCGCGCTGTCGCATTCGACGGTGATGAACAAGGAGCGGCTTTCGCTGGGCTTGAGATCGAGCACGTAGGACGCAACGCCGCCGGTCAATTGCCTCGGCGCGGGGTCGAACAGCAATGCGGTCCGCCGCTGCACGTCGTCGAGGCCGTGATAAGTCAGCACTGCCGCCGACGCGCCGCAAACCTCCGCCGTCGACGTGCCGCGACGCAGGCGCGGCGTGCCGCGAACCTCGAACAAATCCGCAAAGTCACTGGCGAAGGCCAGCGTCAGCAACACGGCAAACGGACGTTCGCCGTGGTTCTGCAACCGCACGCGCTGATACGCGATGCCGCGCCATAGAAAAAGCGTGCGCACGACATGCAGCATATCCTTGGGCAGGATCAGCCTGCGGTCCTGATAGATATCGGGATTGGTCAGGTCGACCGTGAGAGTCGAGTTGTCGTCGCGCACACTCGATCCCAACAGCAGCGGCTGCTGCCCGTTGAGCATCATCTCAAGATGCGAAAGATAGCGCGTGTCGCGATAGAAAATACCGTCGGAGCCCCCCGGTACCGCTCCCATATCGGCATGGCTGTCGAGCACCGCAAAGCAATCGCCATGCTTGAGAGTGTGGCGAGGCCGCGTCGAGGCCGCCGTCCCTGGAATATAGAATTGCGTTTCGACGATCTCCTCGACCACCGTCGCGGTCGAGTCTTTTCTAAGCAATGGACAGCCCCGGCTTGATTGACATTGTTGAAGGACCCCAAATGGGTGAACCGCGCGATCGGCCAAAGGTTCCGGCGGCGGCTTCCAACGCCCATCTGGCCACGGAAATCCGTCACTCCGCATCACGGCATCGCGCAGAAGCTTGGCAATTGTGAGAGGGATACGCCGCGAAAAGGACAAACCGCCGATTGCGCGCAAATGCATATCCCATAAATGGAACCTTACGCCGCGCTTTCCATTACCCT
>Ga0207707_10003325_pt1 | contig 14287 bp, 8 predicted proteins | sample KBSC83BmetaG_FD_184336 | JGI IMG/M metagenome (GOLD analysis project Ga0207707, IMG submission 184336) | Corn rhizosphere microbial communities from Kellogg Biological Station, Michigan, USA - KBS C8-3B metaG (SPAdes) (version 2) | ecosystem: Host-associated > Plants > Roots > Rhizosphere ...
GTCGGCGCTCTTCCGCGATCGCCCGACCAACGTTTTCCAGATCAAGGCGACCTATTGGATCGGTCGATAAGACTCGAGGCACGTAACACAAAGGGCCACCCGACGGGTGGCCCTTTTTACGCGAGCAGCCGATTACCAGCTAATCCGGTAGCGACGAGCTGCGCCCTCGGCTGGCCGAGGCGCTCTTTCCAGCCGTCGATCTCGCGGTGGCCTCCCTGGACGTGGACGCTTTGTGCACGGTCGACTTCGACGTCTTCGCCGTCGTCTTGTGCTTCACTACCCGACGCGAGCGGCCCTTATAGACTCCGCGGACCCAGCGCGCACGGGTACCCCTGACGTCGATGTGGGCGAACGGTCCGCTCCGCCCGGAGTACGCGTAGAGGCCGGTTCCACCTACCAGCTCAGGATATCGCGCCTCGACGCGCTCTACGGCATCGAGGATCATTTTGACATCCGCAAAATTCACCTTATGGTCGCCGTTCAGGTCGGACATCTTGCCGTCGCCATCCTGATCGATGAACACATCGGCGGCGTCGCCGAATTGGTGGCGGCTATCGCGGGCGCTACCCTCGTTGCGGACTGCCTGGTTGTGCGCTGGTGTCCTGAAGCCCGAACGGATCCGCATACCCTCTGCGTTCACTCCGTGGTCGTTGAGGTCCTCGATGACGAGCTCGAGCTTGTCGAGGAGGGGCTCGCGAAGCACGACGTACTTGGGCCAGACGTCTTTCTGGTCGTGGGAGATGAAGTCCCGCAGCCGGAAATGCTCGGACACCCTCGTATCTTCATTTTCCGGGGTGACCTCGATAAACCCATCGGGATTCTTGTACGCCTCCGACCGGAGTCTCCCCTTCTCCTCGGGCCAATACCCGAGCCGGTACCCATTCAGCCAGGCGCGAACTTTCTGACCGAAAGCGCGCATGGTAAAGACGGTCTCGGCGCTGTTGCCGGGACTCTGAATGGAAGCGTTCGAGACTGACGAGCCCGGCAGTGAGGCCATGGATATCCAGTCCTCGGGGAGGACGAATCGGGCGAACACTTTGCCGCTCAGCCCCGTGCCCTTCTCGGCCGACGGAGCGGCAGCGGCGCTCTTGGCGAACTGTGAGCTATCGGGACTTGCTACGCCACTAGTGGTGGCAGCGAGGCCAGGGATGGAGTCGGGATGGTTCGCCACAGCGTTTGAGCCTGACCGGCTGACGTGCGAAAAGAGCTGGAGGGCGCTCGCAGGCGCGGGCAGCAGCAGGGTCGCGGCGGCCAACAGGGTAGACACGGCTAGGCTGAATCTCGGGCGAACTGCTTTCATCCAGGCTCCTCTTCGGTAGCTCGACTGACGTGGCGTCGCTCACGCGTCGCGTTAGTCTCGGGGCTTTGCGTCACCACCTTTCGGTGGCTTTGCCGGTTTTCGGAGGCGCCCATACGGCTCAGCTGGGCGCGAACAATAAAATGACTGTCGCGGCGGGGTCTGTGTAACTGCTGAGGTGGGCCAAAGCGGAGAGATTACTTTAAGAGCTCCAGTTAACCGACGCTGTCGCTAGGAGTTAGGATAGCACACCTTACATACAACATTTTTTCTATTGGCCCGGCAAATGAACCCTCGCGGATCTCTCGCGACCTCCCCCGCCAGCCAGGAAAAACGTATGTTTGAGTGAAACAAGGGGCTTCTACCGGTCGGACGACCGGGCCGAGGCGGGACGAACCGTCGGTTCACGAGGTCCCACCTGCGCGACATACTCGCCGCTGACATCAGTCCCGCGAACCGTTCCGGTCAGGACTTGCTCGCCTGGCTTCGACCCCAGCCGCCAGGTCAAAGCGGTCCGCCCATGGGAATCGCTCACCGCACGAGTGGGGGTCACCGTGCCGGATTTCGTCGCAAACGTCACTTTCGCCTCGGGGACCGGGTTACCATAAATGTCGGTTACAAGCGCGAACAGCTTTCTGCTCCGGACGACTTCTTTGCCGCGCTTCTCACCGGGCGCGTCGTCGAAAGCGAGGTTCGCCGCGGCAGAGGGAGTTGCCTTGGCAGTCACCTTTAAGAGCTTCTTGACGCCCTCGACATGGACTCCTACAACGTACTCGCCCGCCGAGTGGCCCATAGTCCAACGGGTTCTGGCGACCCCTACCGAGTCGGTTGTAAGAAGAGTGTCGGCAATCGTCCCGCCCGAAGGTGCGAGGATCAGCATAGCATCGGCTACGCCGCTGCCGTTTTCATCGGCGACCCGGAACACGAGCGGCTTGGCGAGCTCCGCGCCCGCGCTGGCCCGCTGATTTCCACCCGACACCAGCGCCACTGAGGCCGGCGCCCCCGCCAGCGCGGCAGCGTTGATAGTCAACGGCGCGATCCCCAAGCCTGACGACGCACCGACCTGCGCCCTCAGTCGCTGGGTACCGGTCTTCTTCGCAAGCGTCCAGTGCACGGTCGCGACGCCGAGAGAGTCGGTTCTTCCCGATGCATCCTCGACTGATCCGCCATCGACCGCCGTCCACCTCACGGGGACATCAGGCAGGACTCTGCCAGCCGAATCGGTCACTCTGATCGAGACCGAATCCTGGAGCTGTTCCCCAGCCTCACCCTTCAGTCCATCCACCAGCGACGTCACTCGGGTGTTGCTGGCAATCGGGTCCGCCTCGGCAACAATGGCGAGCGCCGAATCAACGTTCTCAACGCTGGCAAAAAGGGTCTGGCGGCCAGGATCGTTGCCCAGGGTCCAGTTGGTCCGCGCCCGACCGTCAGCATCTGTAATGGCGCTGCCCGGATCCACTCCGCCCTGGCCGTCAGCCACCCGGAAGATCACGCGCTTCCCCGTTGCCGGTCCGCCTCGGCGGTTGGTCGCCCGGACGACGACGGCTTGCGGCAAGGTCTTCCCCGCGAGGGTGCGTTGACTGCTGCCGGCGACCAATGCAATGGCCGACGCGGGCGTCACGACGGAGACGCCGGTCCGTCCGGAAACACCATCGACTTTGGCCACGACCGAAGTCCGGCCCGCGGCCCGACCGGTCACGACACCGACCGAATCGAGAATAGCAACAGTCGTGTCGTCAACGTGCCAGACGGTCTGCAGCCCCTGAACTGTGTAACCGCGCGCATCGACTGGGCGCGCCCTGAGCTCGAGCTGCGAGCCCTCAGGCAACATGATGAGACTGTCCCCGGAGGCTCGTCCAACGTCCACACGCGCGACCCGCTGCTGCACCACTATCGTCGAATGGGTGACGAGCTTTCCGACGACGACGCTCACCATGGTGCGACCGGGCCCGCGGGCAACCACCGAGCCGTCCTGGAGCACCACTGCGATGCTGGAATCTCCGGTCGTCCAGACCGGGCGTGCGCCAACGAGAATGCTGCCATTCTTGTCTGTGACAGTCGCAGCATAGTGGATGGTGTCGCCGATCGCCGATGCCGTGTCGATCGACGGCCGCAATCCTACCCACGACGCGCCGATGTTACCGATGGACTGGTGGGTCTCAGCCTGTCCGATGACGCCGTACGAGTAGAGGGCGGTAAAGATGGAAACGAGTGCCGCACCCGAGGACGCGGCGACGGCGACCACCTTGGCCATGTGCTTGACCCATTTGGCGCGTTCTTTGGCCGACTCGATGATCCTTTCCATTGATTAATGGACTGGAATCGACCGAGCGCCGTCACGGTTTTTTCGCACTGTCTGCCGCTTTGACGGTGCCCGGCTCGGCGCGCGGTTGGCCTGTCGGCGGTGCCCATGAAAAGACCGCCCCCGCGCTTCGCGTGTGCGGTCCTGACTCCAGACGGCGGGCGTTTCCTACGGAATCCGTCCGGTTGCCACCCTGAGATTGTCGACCCAGAAATACTGATCAACGGGTGAGCCATCGCCAATGTAGGGCGCAATGACAAGCTGGCTTAGCTGCAGATTGGCGTGCTGCCCCGTTCTGAACATGATGTCGTGGCGATCGATCACTAGGTTCCCGTTGAACCAGTACTGCACCACACCGTCCGCCTGGCCGATGCCGTTCACGACGGTATTCAGCTGCACGTAAGCCTCGACGAAATTCCAGTTGCTCTTGTACCCGGCTCCCGGGTTCGGCTGAAACTGCACGGGCGCTGAGAACTGCTTGTAGTTGTACCAGTACGACCCGGCGTCGTAGCACTCCCAGTAAAGACCGGTCTCAACACCACCATTGCACCCCCCGACCGACCGGTTCTCGGTCACCCCAACGAGGTTGTTGGGCACCGCACCCCTGCTCGTATTGATCGACTTGTTGTCCTGGATGTCGATTATGGGCTTCCCACCGTTCTGGTAATTCTGCTCGACGTAAACGTCGAGGTAGTTATCCGACGGTCCGTCATAGTCACCGTCAAGTGTGCTGAGCAGGTAGAACTCGTGCGGGTGGTAGTCCTGACCCGACCCGACGTAGTTGGTGCTGTACTTCACGTAGTAGCTCAGGTATACCGAGTTACTCGGCGTGAACTTGTGTCGCTGTGAATCACCCGAGGTCGGTGTAGTAGCGCCCTTCAGCCAGTGGTACTGCGCTGAAGCGGTACTTCCGGTCATGTGCTCAGTTGTTGAAAGCTGCACTGTCGTGTTGTCGTACCAACCGCGCGATGCGATGTTGTTGTTCTCGAAATCCTCCTCGAACAACAGCGTCCCGCCTCCGCCCACCACCGGAGTGACGGTGATGCTCGACGTGCCGCTCTTGCCTGAGACAGCCGCAGTGATCGTCGCAGACCCGGCGGCGACACCGGTGACAACGCCGCTCGAGTTGACTGTCGCGGACGCGGTATTGTTGCTGCTCCAGTTTACAGTCTGGCCAGACATCGTATTCCCGTACTGATCCTTTACGGTGGCCTGGAGCGTGACCGTCGTTCCCACGACGATCGATGCGGAGGGCGGCGAAACTGAGACCGTCGTTACCGCCGGGGGCGCAGCGGTGACCGTGATTGCAGAAGTGCCGGACTTGCCGCCGCTGGTAGCAGTGACGGTCGCGGATCCCGCGGCCACGCCGCTCACCACACCGCTCGAGCTGACGGTGGCAGCACCCGGGTTATTGGTCGACCACGCCACGGTCTGCCCAGTCATTGCATTCCCGTACTGATCCTTCACGGTTGCCTGAAGCGTGACAGTCGATCCCGCTACGACCGAAGCCGACGGCGGCGCGACGCTTACGGTCGTGACGACCGGGGGAGCTGCGCTGACAGTAATCGAGGCAGAGCCGGACTTGCCCGAGCTCGTAGCCGTAATGTTTGCCGTGCCCGCAGCCACGCCACTCACGACGCCGGCGGAATTCACGGTCGCCGCGGAAGCGTTGTCGGTTGACCACGTAACCGTCTGGCCCGACATTGCGTTCCCGTTCTGATCTTTCACCGTCGCCTGCAAGGTCGTCGTCGCGCCGACCACCACCGATGCCGTCAGCGGCGTCACCGACACGATGGTGACCACCGGGTTCGGCGGCGGGGGCGACGTTGTGGTTGCCGCGGCGACATTGGAAGGCTCACCCCAAACCGCGTTCTCGCCCATGTTTCCGCGAAAAGCCTTCACCTGGAAGTTGTAGGCGGTGCCGGCGGTGAGACCCATCACAGTACACGACAGCCCGCCACCTACTTCACTCCCGCCGACGGGCGACGCGCAGGTTCCTGCACTTACGGAGCTCGCGGCAGCCCAGGAGATCGTTCCCGCTGCATAGCGGACGTCGTATTTCGCCGCCTGGCCCATTCCATCGTCGACCTGGGTGAACGTGAGGGTCGCCGATTCATCCGTGGCCGATCCGACCGCCAAATCCGAGACGGTACCGGGTGGATCGGCTACCAGCGGCCCCGAGCTTTCGCCGGAACACACAGTGAGCAAGGGCACGAGAACCAACCAGCCCGAACGACGCGCAACCTTTTTTACTGCGGCGAATATGCGGGACATTTTGCCTTCCGTGTTCTGGAGTCGGACAGCCGTGGATTTGCCGCAAGCAAAAACAAAAAGCCGCCCGCGGCACCGACCTGCAGTCGGATTCGCTGGCGGCTCGGCTGGCATGGCGGTCTCCCGCTACAGCCCCGTGGCTCTGTGCCACCGCCTTTCGACGGCTTTACTCTGGGCAGCGTCCTGCTCGTGAATCACGTCACGCAGTGTGCCAGAATGCATCTAAAGGCAAACTGTTCGTGCCACCAATCAGACGCGCGGAATCGAAAGCCGGTCACGGGTTTCGACGCGCTTCGATCGTAGTTTTCTGATACTGTGGAACGGATCTTATGTTCCGACGGACGGGGTGGGATTCGAACCCACGGTACGCTATTAACGTACACACACTTTCCAGGCGTGCGCCTTAAACCACTCGGCCACCCTTCCCAACATCGTTTCGGCGCATCTGAAATCAAAGCCCCACATCGCACCAAGACCGCCCATGGCTGGATTGCAAGCCATTGTCCTGGACCAGCAATGCGGGGACTACCAACGGACAGGGAGAGATTCGAACTCTCGATACCGGGTTCACCGGTATGCCGGTTTTCGAGACCGGTGCCTTCAACCACTCGGCCACCTGTCCTGCAGCCTTCCAAGTTATGCGGCGCGAAAGGCTACTTCAACCCGCCGGCTTTTCGACAGCCAAAGCACGGAGGGGAGCTACGCCGCGCTGTGATCTGAAGAACTCTTCGAGGACAGCGGCACAGTCAGCAGCCAGTACGCCGCCGCGAACTTCGGGAGAATGATTCAGTCGCGGATGGCGCAGGATGTCGGTGACCGATCCAGCCATACCCGCCTTTTCGTCCCACGCTCCAAATACGACGCGCTTGATCCGCGACAGCACGATCGCTCCCGCGCACATCGCGCACGGCTCGAGCGTGACGTAAAGAGTGCAGTCGTCGAGTCGCCAGCGATCGAGCGTCGACGATGCCTCGCGAATCGCAAGTAGCTCGGCGTGGGCGGTCGGATCCTGGTCGCGCACCGTGCGATTCGTCGCGGCCGCGACGATCGAGCCCTCGCGCACGACCAGCGCCCCGACAGGAACCTCGTTTCTCTTCCCCGCCTCACGGGCGAGGTCCAATGCGTTGCGGACGTACTGCTCGTCAAGTGCGAGCACGTCGGCGCCGAAATGTGTCGCGGCCGTGGGGCTACCTGCCCGAAACCGCGGGTTCTCCCGCTTTGCGGAATGTCAGCTCGCCTTTGGGATCACGGTCGACGATGATGTGATCACCCTCGCTGAATTTTCCCTGCAACACCGCCAGCGCGAGTGGATTCTGCAGCAGCCGCTGAATGGCGCGCTTGAGCGGACGAGCGCCAAATGCGGGGTCGTAGCCCTCGGTCGCCAGCACCTCGCGCGCGGGCGGAGTCAGCTCGAAGGTGAGCCTACGCTCGCCGAGCAGCTGCTCGAGACGGTGCAGCTGGAGGTCGATGATGTGCTCGATCTCTCCTTTCCCGAGCGGCCGGAAGATGATGATGTCGTCGACACGATTGAGAAACTCGGGACGAAAGTGCTGCCGCAGTGCGTTCGTTACCTGCGCTTCTACTACCGCGCGGTCCTCGCCGGTGTGCTCGAGAATGTAGGTGCTGCCGATGTTGGAAGTCATGATGATGACGGTATTGCGGAAATCGACCGTACGACCCTGCGAATCCGTAAGCCTGCCATCGTCCAGGATCTGCAGCAGAATGTTGAACACGTCGGGGTGCGCCTTCTCGATCTCGTCGAAGAGAACCACCGAATACGGCCGGCGGCGGATCGCTTCGGTCAGCTGGCCACCTTCCTCGAACCCAACGTATCCCGGCGGTGCGCCGATGAGCCGAGCGACGGCGTGCTTCTCCATGTATTCGGACATGTCGATGCGCACCATCGCCTGCTCATTGTCGAACAGAAATTCGGCCAGCGCCCGAGCAGTCTCGGTCTTTCCCACGCCGGTCGGTCCAAGGAAAATGAAGGACCCGATGGGGCGATTCGGATCCTGGAGTCCCGCGCGCGAGCGGCGAACAGCGTTGGCGACAGCCTCCACTGCTTCTTCCTGTCCGATTACGCGGCGCCCCAGCTCGCTTTCGAGCTTGGTCAGCCGTTCGCGCTCGCCCTCCATCATCTTCGACACGGGGATTCCCGTCCAGCGCGAAACGATTTCGGCGATGTCTTCGGCCGTGACTTCTTCCTTGAGGAAGCGCGCGCCGCCAGCCTGACGGCTGGCGAGTTTCTGCTCCGCGTCCCGCATCTGCTGCTCGAGCTGCGGGATCTGGCCATAAGTGATCTCGGCCGCTTTCTGGAGATCGCCCGCGCGCGTTGCGCGCTCCGCTTCAATGCGGGCCTGCTCGATCTGCTGCTTGATCTTGCCGACCGCGCCGAGCGTTTCCTTCTCCTGCTGCCACTGAGCCTTCATTCCGGCCGATTTCTCGCGCAGCTCCGCCAGCTCACGCTCCAAAGCCGTGAGCCTTTCGCGGGACTCCTTGTCTTTTTCCTTCTGGAGCGCCTGACGCTCGATCTCCAGCTGGGTGATGCGCCGCTCGACTTCGTCGATCTCCTGCGGCATCGAATCGATCTCGATGCGCAGCCGCGAGGCTGCCTCGTCGATCAGGTCAATCGCTTTGTCGGGAAGAAATCGGTCGCCGATGTAGCGATTCGACAGCGTGGCGGCGGCAACGATGGCGCCATCGGTGATCCGAACCCCGTGGTGCGATTCGTACCGCTCCTTGAGGCCGCGCAAAATCGCGATGGTGCTCTCGACCGATGGCTCGCCGACATAGACTGGCTGGAAACGGCGTTCGAGCGCGGCGTCCTTCTCGATATGCTTGCGGTATTCGTCGAGCGTCGTAGCCCCGACAACGCGAAGCTCTCCGCGTGCCAGCATCGGCTTGAGCATGTTGCCGGCGTCCATCGAGCCTTCCGCTTTCCCGGCACCGACGATGGTGTGCATCTCGTCGATGAACATGATGAACTGGCCTTCGCCCTCTGTTATCTCCTTGAGGACCGCCTTGAGCCTTTCCTCGAATTCGCCGCGGAACTTGGCTCCCGCGATGAGCGCACCCAGATCGAGCGCCAGCAATCGCTTGTTCTTGAGGCCTTCCGGCACATCGCCGTTGGTGATGCGCTGCGCCAGTCCCTCGGCGATCGCGGTCTTACCAACGCCCGGCTCGCCGATTAGCACAGGATTGTTCTTGGTTCGGCGCGACAGCACCTGGATCACGCGGCGAATCTCCTCGTCGCGGCCAATCACCGGATCGAGCTTGCCTTTGCGAGCCGCATCGGTGAGATCGCGGGTGTAGCGCTGCAGCGCCTGGTACTGGTTCTCGGGCGTTTGGTCGGTGACGCGATGCGACCCGCGAACGTTCTCGAGAGCCTCGAGCAGCGCGTCGTGACTGGCACCCACGCTGGAGAGCAGTGTTCGGCTCTCCGTTCCCTTGACGTCGGATAGAGCAAGAAGGAAATGCTCGGTCGACACAAACTCGTCGCCGAGCTTCTGTGCGTCGGCTTCTGCCTTGTCAAAAACCTGATTGATCTCGCGCGAGAGAGTCGGCTGCGCGTTGGACTGCTTCGGGTAGCGGGCCATCTCGCGGCCGACCACTTCGCGCAGCTGCGTGACGCCGACGCCAAGCTTCTGAAGGATCGGTACGACGATCCCCTCGTCCTGGGTGAGCAGGGCGAGCAACAGGTGCAGGTCGTATACGAGCGGATTGCCCGCGCGGCGCGCGAGATCGACGGCCTCGTTGAGGGCTTCGGTTGCCTTGACGGTGAGACGGTCTGGATTGATCATCGACTTACGGGTAAGTGGGACGTGCTGGGAAGTCGAAGGTGCAACCGTGGTGCCGCATAAAACCCGCCAACCTGGCACACTTTACATCCAAAAAGAAAAAGACGCGCCCTGGTTTCTGCCAGAGCGCGTCTCGAAGGTTCAGCTTATTTCCTGACGATCATTTTCTTGACGAGGACCTTTCCGTCGACTTCGAGTCGGTACAGATAGATCCCCGATGCTACGTCGTCACCGTTCTGCGAGTATTTACCGTCCCAATAGGCCATGTACTCGCCGCATGTCAAAAGCAGGTTCTCCAGCGCCTCGCCACCAGCGACATTCCCGACACCGCCCTGCAGGACCGGCACAGCCACTTGCTGTGCGAGCAAGTTGTAGATCCGCAGGCTAACGCGGTGCTGACGACTCGGGTCCGTGCATCCCTGGGGATCCGCGACCACGAACTTGATCCGAGTGTCCTGATTGACCGGGTTTGGGAAATTCTGTCCCAGTTGCAACCCGGCGCCTTGTCCTCCGCCGGTCTGGGATGAGCCCTGAGCCGCCGAACGACCTGGCATGAACGCGCCGAGCACGAGCACTACAAACAGCGCCCGCAACAGGTGCTTCATGTTGTCTCCAAATGCTGACGAAAAAGGGTCTCTAGACGCTAACTCCTACCAAGGTGGACATGTGTTCTTGGCGCGAACTTACGAATGAGCTTCGGAAGTGTCAAGCAAAACGCTTGTTGTACCTCTCAGGACCCTTCCAACTCCCTTTCGTTCCGTTACACCGGTCCGATCGCAGAACTCGAGGAAAGGAATCAGGTATTTCCTCGAGAACCCCAGCACGTCGCGAAGCTGAGCAGGCGCATAGATCTCACCTGCAACCAGCCGCGCTCTGAGCTTGCCGATCAGAGCATCGATCGCTGCCCGGTCGTAGTAACGGTCGGTCTCCACCTGGACGATCCGTCCCTCCCGCTCCAGAAACCGGAGCAATCCGGGCACCGAGCTGCCATAGCGTGCAACGAGCTCTGCGACGCTCGGCGGCTCGCTCTCGCCAGCGCAAATATCATGCGCCAGACGGCCCGCTTCTTCGCTATCGCGGGCGCTCGGGGACGGCGTCCAGCCGGGTCGGCGGAGCAGCGGACCGAACGACTCGATCTCACCACGCCGTTCCATCTCTCTGATAGAGATGTCGGCGAGCTCGTCACGCACCCGCAAACCTTCGCGGAGCGTGCGCGCCGGAATCCCCGGATTGAGGGGAGACTTGATCTCGTATTCTGCGACGATTCTACGAACGCTTGCCATTACCTGTTCGACAGCGCGCAGCGCGAAAAGGTTGTGGGTGTCGCTGAATGCGCCGGCACTTTCGACCATTATGTGAGCCTCAGCCGGAGTGCAGCCCGCGCGAAACGGTATGTCCGCGATCGTTAAGCCGCGCTGCGCTTCCGCGTCCAGCGCCCACGCGAGCCGGGAGCGAGCGCTCACCGTGAGCTCATCGATCTGCCCTCGAGAAACGCTCGCCAGTGACCGGCGGCGCGCGTAGGGATCGATGACGACCCCGCCGCCGATCGTTCGAAGCGGTGCCGGAAGTCTCAGCACGAATCGATCGCCGCCCCGAAGGGTGAGCGGCTCGTCGGTTGAGACGCGGGCGATGCTGCGCGTTCCCGCTTCAGAAGATCCAGCAAGAACCAATCGCGCTCCAACCTCGGAGGAGCCGGCGTGAAGACGAAGCCTCGCTCGGGCTGACAAGTTCGTCGCAATGTCTGGATCTAGTGTGATCACGGCTTCGAATTGTGTTGTTGGTCGCCAGCTCGGCTCGCCGACAAGCACACAGCCGCGTGAGACTTCACTCACTTCAATCGATGCGAGCGCAATGGCGGCGCGGCTGCCCGCCGTAGCTTCGGTGGATGGCGAGCCGTGCTGCTCGATCCGTCTGACTCGCGACTGGGTACCGGCCGGCTGGATGGTCACGACAGAATCAACCGCCAGCTCGCCGCTCCACACGGTGCCGGTCACTACGGTGCCGGTTCCCTTGACGGTGAAGGCGCGGTCGACCGGCATCCGGAAGAGATCATCGTGCGTGCGCCGCGCTGTCTGGCCGAGCTCGACGGCCAAAGTTTTTCGCAGCTCGTCGAGTCCGGCGCCGGTGCGGCTCGAGCAATTGACGATGGGCGTCGACTTCAACCCACGCTCGGACAGCAAGGCAGAAACGTCAGCGGTTACGAGCTCCAGCCAGTCGCGGTCGACGAGATCGGATTTGGTAAGGGCGACAACGAGACGCGGAATCTGCAGAAGCTCGAGAATCAACAAGTGCTCGCGCGTTTGCGGCATCACGCCTTCGTCCGCCGCGACCACGACCAGGCCGAGATCGATCCCACTCGCGCCGACGAGCATGCTGCGCACGAAGTCTTCGTGACCGGGCACGTCAACCACTCCGACGACCCCGATGCCATCGAGCGTCAGCGGGGCGAAGCCAAGGTCGATGGTGATGCCGCGACGCTTTTCCTCCGGCAGGCGGTCGGCGTCGATCCCGGTAAGCGCTTTGACGAGCGCTGTCTTGCCGTGGTCGATGTGTCCGGCGGTGCCAATGATCACGCCGCACTCCACCGTTCGTGTTCCCAGACGGCGAAGGCTCGCAGGGGCCGGTCGTCGGCGAGGTGAGCACCAAGGAACTCGCGCAGCAGTCGCTGATGGGATCGCGCTTCGGGCTCGGTCAGCGGGGACGGCTCGAGATCGAGCCAGGCGCGAATCGCCGCGCGCGCCGAAGCTGGAATTCTTCGAGCTCCCGGGGCGAGCCGGCTGCACGACGGGCATACGATCCCACCCGAGGCGTGCGAGAAGGCCGCGTCGTCGGCATCCCGAAGCGGCGTATGACAGAGCGCGCAGCTCGAGAGCTCGGGCGTAAAGCCGAGGACGGAGACGACGCGCCAGCAGGCGGCGAGACCATCTTCAATGGTCTGATGTGGAGGTGACAGGCTGATCCGGTCGAACGCATCCGCGACGGTGTCGTACAGCTGCGCGTTGGCCTCCTCGCCGGCAAACCGAAGCGCGAGCTCGGCGACCGTCGACGCCGCGGTGAATCTTCCGACGTCCGCCGCTAACTCACCGCGCGAGCGCGAGATCTCGAAGCCGGCGAGGTTGTGCAGCTCCCGGTTCGGCTTGACATAGATCTGCGCGCTGCCCTCCGCGAACAGGTCGAGTGCCGTTCCGTACCTGCCTCTCGACTTTCGCGCGCCACGCGCGAGGGCCGATTGGACACCGGCGTCCCTGGTCAGGAGGCGGATGATCCGTGAGCTCTCGAGGTAGTCGAACGCGTGCAGTACAATCGCGTCGGTGGCAACGAGTGGCATACCGAGAATGTAACACTCGTAGCACGCGCGTCGGACTAGAACGAAGTCGAGGCGCGTGCGCCGAGGAAAAACGTGCGGCGTGGCGTGCCGAAGTGGAGTACCTCCTCGTAACGCCTGTCGAAGAGATTATCGATGCGGCCGTTGATGCTGAGCCCGCTGAGCCGCCAGGCCGAAAGCGGATATTCTGCGGAGAGATCGACTTTCGTGTATGCTGGCAGTGTCACCCGCGGTGACGGAAACTGGGTGAAGTCGAGATCGGGGCGCTTGCCCACGTACCGAGCGGCGAGAGAAAGGCTTCCGAGCTTTGGGACGAAGCTCAATGTCGCGCCGCCCGAGTGGGTCGGGCGTCTGATCAGCGCATCACCGGGGCGATCCGTACCGCCGTAGCCCGGGTCGACAGACGAGACACGCGGATTTACGACTGTGAGGCTGGCCGAACCGCGCCACAGGCTCAGCGGGAATAACTGAGCCTCGGCTTCGTATCCGTTCGAGGTCGCTTCGGTGAGGTTCGCGTAGCTGCCCTTGAAGTCGGGGGGCGCACCGTTGACGAACTGGATCAGATCACTGAAGCGCTGGGTGAAATAGCTCGCAGTCAGCTCCAGCACTCGGGGAGCTGGGCTGGCGATGACGCCGATCTCCGCCGAATGGATTCGTTCCGGACGGAGGTCGGGGCTGCCGACTGTGTAAAGCGTGGGCCGCAGCTCGTTGAAAGCCGGCGCATTAAACGCGGAGCTGAGTGATCCGCGCAGTCTGAGACCCGAGATGATCGAGGCGTTTGCGCCGAGCCGGTAGGTCGCGTACCGCTGGTAATCGGAGTTGTCGTCCAGCCGGCCGCTGACGGTATATGTGAGGCGCTCGGTCACCGCCCCAAGCAGCTCCGAGTAGTAGGCGACGTTATGACGCCGCGCCTGGAACGCGTCGGTCTCAGCCAACGGCGCGCCGACGGTCGCAGCCGCGTTCGAGCTGTGCTCTCCCTCGCCTTCGAATGCACCTCCGACAGTGAGAGTCGTCTGTCCCGGCAGGAAGAAAGCAACTCGGCCTTCCAGACTTCGGCGGTACCCGCGTGAGCGCGATGCCGAATGCTGCGGGCTTGTCGCACCGAAGGGAGTCGCGATGTCTTCGGTCAGATCAATAACGTCGTTGCTACCGGCGAGAAACCTGGCCTTGATGCTCGAGCTGAAGTTCCGTCCAGCATCGAGGCCGACGGTCAGGCGGTGTTGGACGCGATAGGAATTGGTGTCGACGGGCGCGCCGGTGAAGTCGGTCGGATAATGAAATTCCGCGGTGGTGTA
>Ga0207707_10003329_pt1 | contig 14278 bp, 8 predicted proteins | sample KBSC83BmetaG_FD_184336 | JGI IMG/M metagenome (GOLD analysis project Ga0207707, IMG submission 184336) | Corn rhizosphere microbial communities from Kellogg Biological Station, Michigan, USA - KBS C8-3B metaG (SPAdes) (version 2) | ecosystem: Host-associated > Plants > Roots > Rhizosphere ...
ATCGTGGCGCCTGCACCGGGCGCGCCGGCGCGGATGCCGTTCTGGCACGGCGAGTTCTCCACGCGCTCGGTGCCATTGAGTCACCGCGTTGGCGCGCTGCGGCGGGAGCTCGCGGCGGTGGATGTGGACGATGATTCGATGAACGCAGGGCTCGAGGCGCGCTATGGCGTGGACGCGGCGTGCGCGCAGTCGCTGCGCTCGTACATCGCCGAGCAGCGCGCTGCCACCGGAATCGTGCCGGACGACCGGACGATGGTGATCGAACAATTCCGCGACGAGATGGGTGCGGTGCGGATCATCCTGCACTCGGTGTTCGGCGGACGGGTGAACGCGCCGTGGGGGATGGCGCTCGCGCAGCGAGTGCGAGAGGCATTGCCGGGGATGGAGGTGCAGGTTCAGACGACGGATGATGGGATCATGCTGCGCGTGCCGAACATCGGTACGTCAGTGCCGATGTCCGCGCTCATGCATCTCCCGGCGAGCGAGGCGGAGTCGCGCGTGATGGAGGAAGTGGGCGGCACGTCGCTGTTCGGGGCGCGCTTCCGGATGAACGCGGCGCGCGCGCTGCTCCTGCCGCGCGGGTCGCCGCGGCGCCGGATGCCGCTCTGGTTGCAGCGGCTCAAGGCGCTCGATCTGCTGGACGCGGTACGCCGCTATCCGAGTTTTCCGATTCTGGTGGAGACGTACCGCGAGGTGCTGCAGGACGCGTTCGACATGAGTGCGTTGCGGGAAGTGCTCGAAGCGGTGGAATCGGGGCGCATCGTGATCCGGACGGTGGAGACTGAACGCGCCTCGCCGTTCGCGGCGAGCCTGCAGCTCGGCTTCGTGATGGACTGGCTGTATGGCGACGACACTCCGCGCGCGGAGCGACAGGCGGCGCTCCTCTCGATCGATCGCGGGCTGCTCGATGAGGTGATGGGAACGGAGGGCGCGGACGAGGGGACGCTGGAGGCGATTGGGCAGCTCCTGGCCGAGCGGCGCGGAACGGCGGAAGGACGTCGGGCGCGGACGGCGGACGAGCTGGCACGGCTGCTCGACCGCGCGGGGGATCTCACGGCGAATGAGCTGCGCGAGCGCGTGGCGGATTCCGCGGCGTGGCTGGGCGGGAGCGATCCAATGACGGCGCTGCTCGACGCGGGGCGCGCGGTCGCGATTCCGTTCGCGGGAGTGCGGGAGGGGATGGATTTGCGCATCGTGGCCACGGAGTCGCTGGGGCGGTACGCTGAAGCGGCGGAGCCGACGGTCGCGCGCCGCGAGATTCTCGCTCGATGGCTGGCGCTGGCCGGTCCGGTGACGGTGGAGGAAGTGCGCGAGCGCTACGGGTGGCCGGCCGAGTGGATCGAGAAGCGGATTGCGGAGTGGGAGGGGAGCGGCAAGCTCGTACGCGGCCGGTTCCGCCGCGACATCGAGGGGCCAGAGTGGTGCTCGCGGCGGGTGGTGGAGCTCGCGCGGAAGCGCGCGCTCGCGGCGCTGCGCAAGCAGATCCGGGCAGTCGATCTTCCGGCGTTCGCCGCGTTTCTGCAACGCTGGCAGCATCTCGATCCGCGCGAGCATCTGGACGGCGCGAGCGGCGTGGGTGCGATCATCGAGCAGCTCACGGGGCTGCCGCGCGCGCCGGGGGCGTGGGAGCGCGACATCATACCAGGGCGACTCGATCGCTACGATCCGGCGTGGCTCACGCAGCTCGCGTCCGGCGGCGCGATCGTGTGGGCGGGCGGTAGCCGCCAGGATACGGAGGACGCGCCAACGCTCACGAGCGTCCGATTCTTTCCGCGCGGAGAGGGCGCGATCTGGCTCGACGCGGAGGATGAGCCGCCCTTGAGCGAGTCCGCGCTGGCGGTGCGCGATGCGCTCGAAAAACATGGCGCGTCGTTTCTGGCCGACGTGCAGGCCGCAACGGGGCTCACGTCGCTCACGGTGCGCGACGCGCTGCGCGAGCTGTCGGCGGCGTCGCTCGTCACCAACGACACGGTGGAAGCGTTGCGAGAGGTAGTGAGCACACGTGCGCTGCCTGGGCGCGCGCGTGGCGCCGCAGCGCAATCGCTTCAGGATCCGACGCGATGGCTCCCCGCGAGCTTCGAGGCGACTCCGGGGCGACCCGCATATCAGCGCTCGCCAAGCCAGCGCCGGCTGCCCAAGTGGCGCCGGCCGGATCTGCCCGGACCCGCGTCGGGGTGGGTAGGGCGATGGTCGCTGCTGCGCGCGCCGGGCACGTGGGGCGAGCGGCCGGACGAGGAGGAGCACGCGGAGCGCATCGCGCGACAGTGGCTCGACCGCTACGCCATCGTCACGCGCGACTGGTGGCGGCGCGAGCGCCCACCGGTTTCGTGGCGCGCGATTTACCGGGAACTCAAGCGACTCGAGTATCGGGGCGAGGTGCGGCGCGGCTACTTCGTGGAGGGGATGAGCGGCGCGCAGTTCGCGCTCCCTGAGGCGGTGGAGCGGCTGCGCGCGCAGCCGGAAGTCGATGTCGATGCGCCGATCATCGTAATGTCGGCGGCCGATCCTGCGAACCCGTACACGCTGCCGCTCGAGTCGATCGCGGCAGGGTCGCTCGTGCGTCCGCGCGGCGCTGGCGCGCTGCTACTCACGCGGCGCGGCGCGGTGATCATGAATGCGGAGGGACGCGGACGGCGCGTCTCGATCGCGCCGGACGTGTCCGACGCCGACATCACGGCCGCGTCGCGCATGCTCGGCGACTATCTCACCGCCGCACTACCGGGCGCGCGTGCGGCGCGCGATCCGCGCATCGAGAGCGTGAATGGCGAGGCGGCGGGCGCGAGCACGCACGCGGAGGCGATCATGGACGCGGGGTGGCGCCGCGCGACGGACGGGCTGGTGTACTACCGGATGTGATCGCGGTTGATCGTCAGCGAATATCCGCGCGCCCCAGCGCCGCGCGCACCGCTTCCCGCATCGCCACCACCGCATCCTCGGTTGACGCCGGCGAGTCGTCGCGCACGTGGAGCTCGATCCCCTCGGCCACCTGCACGCGATGCCAGATCGCGTCGCGGCTGCCGTCTTCGGCAACGGTGACGTCTGCGCGCGCGCCGAGCGCCGGCGCGAGCGATGAGGCGACGCGGCGCTCGAGCGCATCGCCAGTGAGCCCGCCCACCTCCAGCTTGATCTTCTCGAGCGTGAGCCCTTCGCGCTGGCGGATCTTGATGAACAGCAGCTGCAGCAGGTGCCGGTAGCCATAAGTGGCTGCGGTTCCCGTGCCGTCCGGATGATCGAGCAATCCGGTGGAGACGTAGAAGCGGACCGCGCGGGCGCTCGGCTCGGCACGAGCGGCGGCGTTGGTGGGACGCATCGCAGCCGCATCGACGAGCGCGGTGGCGTGCGCCGCGAGGCCGCGCGAGTTCCACGGCGCGTGCCGCGAGTGCGCGCGGAGGAGTGGGACAGGCGATTCAGCCATGTGGCAACAATATAGGGCGTACGATGACGGCGGGAAGCACGATTGTGCCTCCCGCCGTCATTGGACCTTCGATTTGCCCTCTATCTAGCGGCGACGCGTCGCCTTTTTTGCCGGCTTCCTTGCGCCGGCCTTCTTCGCGGCGCCCTTCTTCGCGCTGCCCTTTCTTGCCGTGGCCTTTTTCGCAGCCTTCTTGCCGCCGCTCTTCTTCGCGGACGACTTTTTCGCCGCAGCCTTCTTCGCGGGTGCCTTCTTGGCTACCGCCTTCTTTGCAGGCGCGGCCTTCTTCGCTGCGGGGGCAGCCTTCTTCGCCGGCGCAGCGGACTTCGGAGCCCCCTTTGCGGCTGGCGCACTCCCACCGTTGGCCACCGCGTTCGCGGCCGCGGCCGCGGCAGCACTCTTCGCTGCTGCCTTCTCGGCGTTGTTCGCCGCGCGCGAGGCGCGGGCGGACGTCAACGGAGCAACGTCGTCCTCTTCCTCTTCCTCGACGACCACGGCCGGTGTCTCGCCGTCTTCGTCCTCTTCATCGTCGGTGCTGTCCCAGAGATCTTCGCCGGTGTGCTTCGTCATGCCCCAGCCGCTTCCCTCTTCCTCATCATCATCGTCGTACGAAGCGCCGCCACCGCCGCCACCGTAACCGAGATCTTCCTCGTCGTCCTCATGCTCCGACATGTAGAGCTTCTCGTTGAACTCATCACCACGCGGCATGCTTGCCTCCTTTCATGTTATTGATCACGAAGCTCACGGAGCTGTGCACAGCTTCATTGGATGTCTGCAGCAAACGGGTTGTAGGGCGCATGCACTCTGCGCCCTCTGTTTGCAACCGCGGAATCATAGCGACTGTTCCGTTCGCACCCCAATATCACTGATCGGAAGAAACGTCAACCCTCGATCGCGGTGGGTACTGGCGCGGACCTAGTCGCCGCTGGCCGGCAGGGGAGCCGGCGCCCCAACGTGTCCATGCGTTCGTTCCTCGTTCTTCTTTTCGCTGCGCTCGAACCGCTTCTGAAGCGTGTCGAGGTAGGTGTAGAACACGGGCGTCGCATACAGGGTGATGAGCTGCGAAAACGCGAGCCCGCCAACCACCGCCACGCCCAGCGGGCGACGCGACTCCGCGCCCGCGCCAGCCCCGATTGCGATCGGCAGCGTACCCATCAGCGCCGCCATCGTCGTCATCATGATCGGCCGGAAGCGGACGCTACAGGCCTCGAGAATCGCATCTCGCGCCGATTTCCCCTCGCTTCGTTCGGCCTCGATCGCGAAGTCGATCATCATAATGGCATTTTTCTTTACCAGTCCAACCAGCATGATGATTCCGACAAAAGCGTATACGCTGAGCTCCATGTGGAAAATCCAGAGCGTGAGCAGCGCGCCGAAGCCGGCGAAGGGCAGCCCCGTGAGGATCGTGATGGGATGGACGAAGCTCTCGTACAGGATGCCGAGCACGATGTAGATGATCAGGATCGCGAGCACGAGCAGAATGAGCAGCCCGCTTTGCGCAGACTGGAACGCCTGCGCCGTTCCCGAGAACGCCGTGGAGATGCTCGAAGGCAGCGTCTGCGCCGCGATCCGCTCGACGCTCTTCACGGCGGCGCCGATCGAAACGCCTGGATCCAGGTTGAACGACAGCGTCACCGACGGCAGCTGCCCCGAGTGGTTGATGGTGGACGGCCCCGTGCTGGGTGTGACCTTGGCGAGCGATGCGAGCGGCACGAGATCGCCGGCGGCCGAGTGGATGTAGAGCATCCCGAGCGCGTCCAGATTTTTCTGGTACTGGGGCTCGAGCTCCATTACCACCCAGTACTGATTGTTGGGCGTGTAGATCGTGGACACCTGCCGCGATCCGTACGCGTCGTACAGCGCGTCCTCCACGGCATTCGCGGTGATGCCGAGCGATGAGGCACGATCGCGATCGATGTCGACGGTGACCTGCGGATTCCCGACCTGAAGATCGCTCGTGACGTCGGCAAGCCCCGGCATCGCCTGCAGCTTCTTCAGCATCACGTCCGCGTAGCGATAGAGCGTCGCGATGTCCACGCCCTGCAGCGTGAACTGATAGAGGCTCTTGCTGGATCGTCCGCCGATGTTGATCGGCGGCGGGTTGGTGATGTACACGCGCATTCCCGGAACCACCGAGAGCTTGCGGGTGAGCTCGCGCCCCACACCATCGGCGTCGAGCTTGCGGTCGGACGGATCCTTGAGGTGCAGGAAGAAGCGCCCCTGATTGATCGTCGGCGAGCGTCCGCTCGCGCCAACGGACGACATGAAGCCCCGGACGTTTGGATCCTTCTGAACGATGGCCGCGAGCTGCTGCTGGTGCGCGACCATCGCGTCGTACGACGTCCCCTCCTCGGCCTCAGTGGTCACGTTGAGCTGCGACTGATCCTCGCTGGGCAGGAAGCCCTTGGGCACGATGGCGCCGAGCACGAAGGTGCCGAGAAGGATCAGGATGGAGAAGGCGACCACGTGTGGGCGATGGTCCATCGCCCACACGAGCGTGCGCTCGTAGAGTGCGAGCGCCTTGTTGTACACATTCTCGGTCGCATTGAAAAAGCGGTTGTGATTCGCCTCATGGTGCTCCTTGAGGAAGCGACTGCACAGCATTGGCGTGAGCGTGAGCGAGACGAAGCCCGAGACGATGATGGCGGCGCCGATCGTGACCGCGAACTCGTGGAAGAGTCGCCCGACGAGCCCTCCCAGAAATAGCACGGGCACGAACACCGCCACGAGCGACATCGTCATCGACAGAATCGTGAAGCCGATCTCGCGCGAGCCCACGAGCGCCGACTCGTACACGGGCTCACCCTTCTCGATGTGGCGCACGATGTTCTCGAGCATCACGATCGCGTCGTCGACGACGAATCCCACCGAGAGGGTGAGTGCCATCAGCGACAGGTTGTCGAGACTGTAATTCAATAAGTACATCACGCCGAACGTGCCGATGAGCGACATCGGCAGCGCGAGGCTGGGGATGATCGTCGCCGAGACGCTGCGCAGGAAGATGAAGATCACCATCACGACGAGGCAAAGCGTGAGCAGGAGCGTGAACTTCACGTCCTTCACCGATGCCTCGATCGTGAGCGAGCGATCGTACAGCGTTTCCACCGACACCGACGCGGGGAACTGGGCCTCCAGCTGCGCCATCGCCGCCTTTACACCCTGCGCGACTTCCACCGTGTTCGTGCCCGGCTGCCGCTGGATGGCGAGCACGATCGCCCGCTGGCCGTTGAACCAGCTCGCCACCTTGTTGTTCTGCACGTCGTCGAGGACGTTGCCGATGTCCTGCAGGCGAACGGGCGCCCCGTTGCGGTAGGCGACGATGAGCGGACGATAGTCCTTGGCGTTGGAGAGTTGACCGGTGGCTTGCACCGTGTAGGCCTTGTCCGTGCCCCACAGCACGCCCGTGGGGAGATTGACGTTGCCGTTCGCCACGGCGTTGGCGACATCGTCGATACCGATCTTGCGCGAGGCCATCGCCTGCGGATCGAGCTGGATTCGCACCGCGTAGGTCTGCGATCCGTACACTACCACCTGCGCGACGCCCGACACCATCGAGATGCGCTGGGCGAGGAAAGTCTCTCCGTACTCGTCGAGCTGCGACAGCGGGAGCGACGTGGAGCGCAGCGCGAAGTAGAGAATGGGCGAGGCCGATGGATCGACCTTCTGGTAGGACGGCGGTACGATGTTCTGTGGCAGCTGGCGCAGCGTTTTGGAGATGGCGGCCTGCACGTCCGCGGCGGCCGCATCGATGTTGCGATCGAGCGCGAACTGCAGCGTGATGCTCGAGGAGCCGAGCGCGCTCTGGGAGGTCATCTCATCGACGCCGGCGATGGTCGAGAACTGCTTTTCGAGCGGCGTCGCGACGGCCGAGGCCATGGTCTCCGGGCTCGCGCCGGGGAGCGACGCGCTCACCGAGATCGTCGGATAATCGACGCTCGGCAGATCGCTCACCGCGAGGTTGCGGTAGGAGACTATGCCGAAGAGAAGAATTCCCGACATGACGAGCGTCGTCATGACGGGACGTTTGATGAACGGCTCTGAAATACTCATCCTGCCCTCTGCTGATCTCCGCCGGTGGCCGGCTTGATCTGAACTTTGGTCCCCGTGTTCAATCGAAGTTGGCCGTCGGTCACCACCAGCTCACCGGCCTTCACGCCCTGAGAGACGATCGTGAGATCGCCGGCCACGCGCTCGACGGTGATGTCACGCTGCGTCGCAGTGCTGTCCGCGTTGATCACGAAGACGAAGTTGCCGCTCTGTCCCTCTACCACGGCCTGCGATGGAATCACCAGCGCATCCTTCTGCTGGAAGAGCTGCAGCGACGCGGTTACGAACTCGCCCGGCCAGAGCGCGCCATCCTTGTTCTCGAACGTTCCCTTGAGGAGAATCGTGCCGGTAGTCGTGTCGATCGCATTGTCCACGAACGAGAGCGTTCCCTCGCTGGAGCTGCCGGGGGCGCTTGCGGGATGCGCGCTCACCGGCAGCGTATTGGACGCGTACTGCCGAATGCGCTGCAGACTCACGGATGGGACCGCGAATCGCACGAGGATGGGGTGAATCTGGTTGATCGTCACCAGCGGCGTCGTCGCGGGGATCTTCGCGAGGAAGCCGACGCGAACCTGCAAGCTGCCGGCCCGACCCGATATGGGTGAACGGATGGTCGCGTACTGAAGGTTGAGCCTCGCCTGCTGCGCCGCGGCCTCGTCCGATGCGAGCGTCGCCTTCATCGAAGCTGCCGTCGTCTTGACCTGCTCCATCTGCTGCGACGTGACGTAATCCTTGGACACGAGCGCCTGATAGCGCGACACGTCCGAATTGGCGTTCGCGAGCTGCGCGCTGTCGCGCTCCACCACCGCCGCGGCCTGTTGAAGCGTGGCCTGATAAGGGCGCGGATCGATCTGAAAGAGTGGCTGCCCTTCCGCTACGTCGTCGCCCTCCTTGAACATGATCTTCGTGATGATGCCGGCCACCTGCGGCTGGATGGCGACGGTCTGCATGGGCTCGACGGTGCCGTTGGCCTGGAGCACATACGGCACCGTGCGCAGTTCGGCGCGCGACACGGTGACCGGAACCGACGGCGCTGGCGGCGGAGTCTTCTTGTCGCAGGCGACGAGCAGAGCGGAAGCAGCGACCGCGATGACGAGGTGAAGTGAACGACGATCGGTCATTGCGGTGGGGCCTCTCGGGTCGAGTCGGGAGTGACGCGAATGTTCGTCAGTCCGGTTGTATCAAGAACGCCGGTATCGTGCGCGAGCTGCGCGAGCGCCGTCTGCCAGGTCCATCTCGCCTGCACTTGCTGCGCGCGCGCGGTGGCGAGCGCGCTCTGGGCCGTGAGCAGGTCCACGAACAGTCCGACTCCGGCGCGGTAACGACCGAGCGCCGCCTCCTCGGATGCCTGCGCGCTCGCGAGCAGGTCGTCCGCGGTGTTTACCCGTCTGGCGGCGGTTTGCAGCGCGTAGTACGAGCTGAAGACCTGAAAAATCACCTGCTGCTTCGCGGACGCCGCGCGACTGAGCGCCGCGTCCGCCTCCGCGCGCGCCTGCTTCACCGCGTACTGCCGCGAGAATCCCGAGAAAATGGGGATCACGAGGCCGAGCGACAGCGTGTAGTTCGTGGCGCCGCTGGGCAATGTCTGGACGTAGGTGCGCCCGCCGCTTCCCGAGAGCTGGATGGACGGAAAGAGATTTCCGCGCGCCGCGCGCACGTTGCCGATGGCCTGGCGATACTGGGCTTCGGCGGCGGCCAGGTCGGGGCGGCTCTTCACGGCCTGAGCGATGAGAGTGTCCACGCTGTCGGTAGCCGGTCCGACGGCGGTGGCGGGCATCGCTTCGATGTCGTAGGGCGCGTTGGCGGGGAGGCCCATTGCCGCCGCGAGAGCGCCGCGAGTGGTTTGCAGATCACCCTCGGTGGACTCGAGGGTGAGCGTCGCCTGCGAGAACGCTGTCTTGGCTTGCAGCACCTCGGCGACGGTCGCGAGTCCGACGTGCTGCCGCTCCTGCGTGGATTGGAGGCTGGTCTGCGCCTCCTTCACGCTGAGCCGCTCTGACTCGACCAACGCCTTGTTCGCCATGTAGTTGAAGAATGCGCTCTCCACCTCGAGCACGACCGTCTGGATGGTGGCGTTGTGGGTCCAGTTCGCGGCGATGAGCGCCTGGCGAGCCGACTCGATGGTGCCTGCGCGTCCGCCGAGATCGGCGATCAGCCAGCTCACCGAGAGCGTGGGGCCGTAGTTGGTTTGCTCGAGCGACGGGCGGAGCACGCTGTCGTTGGAGAACGTGGGCGAAGACTTGAGGTGCGTGACGCCGATTTGAGCGTCGATCGTTGGATAGTAGAGCGCCTTGGATCCTCCGTACGCGGCGGCGGCCGCACGCGCGTTCGCCCACGAGATCTGGGTCTCGGGGTTATTGCGCAGCGCGAGATCGACGACGTCGCCGAGCGTGAGCGAGTCGACGCGCGCGGCGAGATCGGCGGGAATGGCAGACGCCGGAGTGGACGGGAGCGAGTCGCGAGGCGGCGTTGGCGGCGTCCACGTCTTGTTGGGGGCGGGCGCGACGCCCGCGACTCCGGCAACCGACGGCGTGCCCGCACAACCGGCGCTCACCAGGACTGCTACGATAAATCGAACTCTCTTCACTAAACGGAGTTGGGTGAAAGGACGGGCACTGCCAATTCATACGCACGACCCTGCTGCCTTGTTGGAATTTGCGGCGGCAAACGACGTGCTCAGGCTGTGCGCGATTCCTCTCGAAGCGCGATGACGGTGCGAAGCGCCAGCACGATGGCGGGGTCGAGCAGGGTGCCGGCGCGTGCGTCCAGCGCCGTGACGGCCGCCATGGCCGAGATTGCTTCGCGATAGGGGCGGGGGGAGGTGAGGGCGTCGAATGCATCCGCCGCGGCGATTATGCGGCCGCCCAGCGAGATCGCCTCGCCCGACACGCCGCGCGGGTAGCCGCGGCCGTCGAAGTGCTCGTGGTGGTCGCAGACGTAGTCGAGGACGCGTCCCAGGTAGCGGAGCGGGGAGAGAATCTCCATTCCGATGCGTACGTGCTCTCGAACGTGCGCCATCTCATCGGGGGTGAGCGACCCCGCTTTCGCGAGCACCATCTCGCTGATGCCGGCGGTGCCGACGTCGTGGAGTAGGCCGGCGATACGGACGGCTTCGACGGTCGCCTCGTCGAGCTGGAGATGCTTCGCGATTCCGGTAGCGAGCTCTGCCACGCGCTCGGAGTGACCCGCCATGAACGGGCTCTTCGTTTCCATCGCCGTAATCACCGAATGAGCGACGCCCACGGTGAGTGATTGCAGCGTAGTGCGGTCGCGGTCGATCGCCTCGAGCTGTCGCGAGAGCTCGGCCTGCGCCTGCTGCTCGGAGCGTCGCTGGTCGATGTTTTTCTGGCGGCGCGCCAACGCCTCCACGACGGCGCGGTGGAGGTCTGTGAGCTCGATCGGTTTGACGAGGTAGTTCGATGCGCCGCGGGACAGTGCGGTGCTGGCGGTGATGGCGTCGTTTACCGCGGAGAGCATCACGATGGCGAGATCGGGTTCCTTCGCGAGCGCGGGCGCGATGAGCTCGAGCCCCGTCATTCCGGGCATGCGAACGTCGCTCACCATCGCCTCGAAGTGCTGCTGCTGCATAGCCTCGAGCGCGGCGGCGCCGGACGCCACGGGGACGGCGTGGAAGCCGCGCATCTTGAGAAAGCGCGAAAGCGCCGTGCGAATCGCGGCCTCGTCGTCGACCACCAGCACGCGGGCGAGCATCGTGGTGTCGTCGGCGGCGGGGATTACTTCCTTCGGTTCGTCCGGAACGAGCTTGAGGGTCATGCAGGACTCTTGTCTACGGGTAGCGTGAGCCGGAAGGTCGCGCCGGCGCCGGGCGCGGTGTGAACGGTGAGCGTTCCGCCGTGCGTCTGGACGATGCCGAAGCTGACGCTCAATCCGAGTCCTGTGCCCGAGCCTTCGGGCTTGGTAGTGAAGAATGGCTCGAATATACGCTTCTGGACATCCGGCGACATCCCTTTTCCGGTATCGGACACCTCGACGATCACGCGCCCGGCGCTGGCGCTCGTGCGCAGAGTGATCGTGCGATGCGCCGAGCTCGCGAGCGCATGCTCGGCGTTCACGACGAGATTGAGCAGCACCTGCTGCAGCTGACGATCATCGCCGCGCACGCGCGGAAGCGGCGACGCGAGCTCCTGCTTCAACTCGATGCCGGCCGTGCGCAGCCCGTACGTGCGCAGGCGCATCGTCTGTTCGATGAGCGCGTTCATGTCGATCGGAACGCTGCGCGGGCCGGTCTTGCGCGCGAAGGTGAGCAGGTCGCGGATCACCGACACCGCGCGGTCGGCCTCGCGCTTGATCATCTGCGCGGCCTCGAGCTGGTCTGGAGTGAGTCGCTCCTCCTGCAGCAGCTGCGCGAAGGCGGAGATGCCGGTGAGCGGATTGTTCACCTCGTGAGCGACGCCCGCCACGAGCTCGCCCAGCGCCACGAGTTTCTCCGACTGCCGCAGCTGCTCGGCGACCCGCCGTTCCTCCGTGAGGTCGCGGGTGTGAATGACGCTGGCGGTGATCTCGCCCTCGTCGTTCACGATGTTGTTGATGCTCAGCCAGGCCGGAAACTCCGATCCGTTCTTGCGCTGCAGCAACAGCTCGCCCGACCACGAGCCCGAGGTCGCGAGATCCTCGCGCGTGGCCTCGCGCGAGTGATCGTGCGCGCGGAGCGTGGGGAGCACCGTGAGCACGTGCGACGGCAGGCCTATCAGCTCATCGCGCGTGTAGCCGTACTCGCGGAGTGCGGCGCCGTTCGCGTAGAGGACGATTTCGTCGCGCGAGCGAATGAGCACGGGCTGGTCCATTGCCTCGAGCGCGACGGCGAGCGCGCGGGCGCGCTCGTTGGCCGCGCGCTCCGCTGCCAGCGCCTGCGCGCGCGCGATGGCCGTACCGGCCTGGCGCGCGATGAGCATCACGATGTCGACGACTTCCTTGCCGTACGCCTCGGCGTGCGGCGACTGCGCCTGGAGCACGCCAAGCACCTGCTCGCCGTTGACGATGGGCGCGCTCAGGGCGACGAGCATTCCGGGTGCGAGGGCGGGAGTCGCGCCGCCGGAATCCGGGATGCTGGCGACGTTTGGCTGCGCGCTGTGGAAAGCGGTTACGAGGCCGCCCCTGGAGAGCGGCCCCTGCGAGATCGCCACGCGCTCGCAGTACGCCGGATTTTGCTCCTGTCCTTCCTTCACGATGAACTCGGACACCAGCCGGTCGCGGTGCGCATCGTGGCGGAAGAGCACGAAGCAGGGCGCATCCATGATCGATGCGACCGCGCGATAGCTCTCCGCGTAGACATCGGGGAGTGATACTGCGGCGGAGATGGCCTGCTGCACCTTGGCGACGGCCGCGAGGCGCTGCGCGCGCTGCTCGACGCGCTCGAGGAGGAGCGCATTGCGGAGCGCGAGTGCGCAGTGCCCACCGAAATCGATGAGGAGCGTGCGCTGGTCGTCGTCGAACGTCTGCTGGGTCTGGAAGCGAAGCACGAGCAGTCCCTGCCGCCTGCCTTCTACCCCGAGGGGAAGAAAGGCGAGCGAGTGTACGCCGCCGTCGGCAATCGAACGCCGCAGCGCTTCATCCGCTACCGGTAGCTGGTCGATGTTCTGCACGAAGTTCGGCACGCCCGACAGCAAAACCTCTCCGCCCATGAGACTCCAGAATCTCGGGAGCGCGAGCGCAGACACCTCCGCGGCAACGCCGGAGGAAAGCGCGACCGTCGCCTGACCGTTGAGTGTCGATGCCTGATAGAGCGTCACGCCGTCCGCGTCGAGCGCGGTGCTGGAGATGCGCTCGATGTCGGCGTAGATCTCTTCGGGAGTGAGATGCATCGCGAGGCTGCGCGCGGAGCTCGCGAGGATGCTCGCGTGCTCCATCGCGCGTACCGACTGGCGATAGAGGCGCGCGTTGTCGATCGCGATCGCGGCGTGATTGGCGAGCGCGAGGAGCAGCTCCTCGTCGTGCGCGTTGAAGCGGCGCTCCGGGACATCGAACACGCTGATCGCTCCGATCACGAGCCCGTTCGCGAGGCAGGGAACGGCGACGATGTTGCCGGCGCTGGGTGCGGCGCGGCCGCGCGTCCATTGAGACGGATCGCCGGTAGCGGAGATCGCGCCGAAAGCGTCCGCAGCGCTGATGGCGAGGTCGCCCGAGTCGCCGTGCGTGGCAGCGATCGCCATCTCGCCATCCTCCACCAGCCCGAGGCGCGCGCCCCGCGCGTGGAGCAGCTCGGCGGCGTGGCGCACTATCAGCGCGAAGACGCGGTCGAGCTCGAGCGACTGGTTGATGCGCTGCACGATCTCGGCGAGCGCTCGCGCTTCGCGCGCGCTCTGCTCGGGGCTCATTAGCGCGGGATCGATCAGTCGCGGTGTCACCGTGGTGTCGACACCGCTAGGTGACATCGAGCGGGGTCGCGTCATTGCTCAACAAATCAAATCAATCCGGGTGACATCCGCACGCTATATGGATGCGCAATCGTCGTGATGAAAGGACGACCTCTTTTGCGGCGCTGTAACCGAGGCGGATTAGACGATCCTAATTTTCTCGCCGGCCCAACTGCGGAACGGCGGAGACGCAGAGGTACTACACCGCAGAGATACTACACCGCAGAGATACTACACCGCAGAGATACTACACCGCAGAGATACTACACCGCAGAGGCGCAGAGGACCGCAAAACTGCGGCCCTTATGGCGTTCACGTCCCCAACGCTCCACTCTAGTCTTCCACGAACTCCACCGACACCGCCTTGTCGATGAGCCCGCGCTCCACACCGCGCTCGAGCAGCTTGCGCACGGCGGCGCGGCCGCGATCGCCATAATCGAGCGTC
>Ga0207707_10003332_pt1 | contig 14262 bp, 12 predicted proteins | sample KBSC83BmetaG_FD_184336 | JGI IMG/M metagenome (GOLD analysis project Ga0207707, IMG submission 184336) | Corn rhizosphere microbial communities from Kellogg Biological Station, Michigan, USA - KBS C8-3B metaG (SPAdes) (version 2) | ecosystem: Host-associated > Plants > Roots > Rhizosphere ...
TCTATGGCGCCGCCACCGGCTCCATGCACGCGCAACAGCTCCTGGCCTTCCGTGCCTACATCGAACACCTCCTCGAGGAATAGCGATGTCCAGAGCTCTGGCCGCCGCGGCTCTCCTGCTGGCATGCGCCACACCCGCGTGGGCCCAGGTTCGTCTTGCCACGCCTGACGGCTGGACATTCACCTTTGCCGGCAACGTGGGTGCGTTTTACGTCTTTGAGCACGAATCGAGCAGCGGCCTGGTCACGACGCCGGGGGCACTCGTGGGCGCCGGGCGCCAGGGATCCGCGGTGCGTTCGGGCTATCTCCCCGCCTTTGCCGTCCTGGACGCCAAGGGCACGGAGGGTGTCACCGAACTGACCGCCCATTTTGGCCTCGCGCCGGTCGTGCAGACTACCGGCGGCCACGACGATGAGAGCGACCTTGGCGCCCGCATTGACTTGCGACAGGCCTATGTATCGGTGGCAGGAAGCTGGGGTCGCATTCTGGCCGGGCGTGAAGTGGGCGTGTTCGGGCGGCAGAGCATGCTGGGTGACATGTCGCTCTTCGGCACTGGCGCCACCGGTGGCGTCACCGGCAACCCGGGCGGGACCACGCTGGGCCACAGCGGCTACGGGTACATCTACCCGGGGTTCAATGCGCAGTTTGCCTACAGCACACCGTCGCCGCATCCGGTGCAGGTGACGATTGCGCTGTTCGATCCCAGCAGCAACAACAATTTTGACGAGTTGATCGCCCCCCGGCTGGAGGGCGAAGTGCAATGGGCGCATGCTGGCGCCACATTGTGGCTGTCCGGATTGCTCCAGCCGGAACGTGACACGCGCTTGGATGCGGCGGCTACCGCGTGGGGCGCGTCGGCGGGCGGCAAGGTACAATTCGGCGGCCTGGCACTGGCCGTGGATGGCTATGCCGGTCGTGGCATCGGCAGCACCACGCTTTTCCGCGACGGGCGCACTGCAGACACGCTGAGCACAAGTCTGCGACCGAGCCTCGGCGTCTACGGCCAGATCACGCTGCAACCGCAGATGGGCCCCCTCACGCTGGGTGCCGCGCTGGGTGCCAGCCGGCTCACGGCCGCAGCGGATGAGCCGTACTTTCGCACCACCAATCGCGCCGCGACGCTGGGTGGTTACTACCAGGCCACCCGATCGCTCAAGGTGGTGGGCGAAGTCACCGAGACGTGGAGCCTGGACACCGATCCGGCCACCCGGGACAATCGCGCCACTGCGGTGGCGGCGGGGATGATGCTGTTTTTCTGATCCGATCGTCGAGCGCGGAGCATCGAGCACTCGGCAACTCTCCCCATTCAAAACCCCCTCAAGCTCGACTACTTTTCCGGGTCCCGGACCCTCGGTCCGGCACCCGGAACGAGGAGATCGAAGTGGCGGCATCGCTGGTACAGCTGACGCACGCTCCGGCAACCCCGGCGCGGAAGCCCAGCTGGCTCAAGGTCAAGCCTCCTGGCGGTCCCAATTACGCGCACATCAAGCGAACGATGCGCGAACTGGGACTGCACACCGTCTGTGAAGAGGCGCGCTGCCCCAATATCGGCGAATGCTGGGATCATCGAGCAGCCACCTTCATGATCCTGGGCGATGTCTGTACCCGCAATTGTACCTACTGTGCCGTCGCCCATGGCACGCCCCGGGCTTTCGATCCCCTCGAGCCGGTCCGCCTGGCGGAGGCGGTAGAGCGGATGGGCCTGGAGCACGTCGTGATCACGTCGGTTGATCGCGACGACCTGCCCAATGGCGGCGCCGAAGCCTTCGCGGGATGCATCCGGGAGATCAAGCAGCGGCTGCCCCGGACCTCGGTCGAAGTGCTGATTCCCGACTTCAAGGGATCGGAGCGCGCGCTTGGCCTCGTCATGGACGCGCGGCCGGACATCCTGAATCACAACCTGGAGACCGCCGAGCGATTGTATCGGCTGGCGCGACCGGGCGGGCGCTATGATCGCGCACTCCGGGTTCTCCGCACCGCGCGGACCCTGGGTGGCCCGGCCGCACTGACCAAGAGCGGAATCATTCTTGGCATGGGTGAGGAGTGGGACGAAATCCTCATCTGCCTGCGTGATCTGCGGCGGGCCGACGTGAACATCGTGACGCTGGGCCAGTACCTGCGTCCCACCAGCGGCCACCTGCCGGTCGTCCGCTACTACACCCCTGAAGAATTTGCCGAGTTGCGCGATGCCGGCATGCGGATGGGCTTTGCCCATGTGCAGGCGAGCCCCCTCACGCGCAGTTCGTATCACGCCTGGGAGCAGGTGGATCACGCCCGGGCCCAGCAGAGGAACCCGTAATGGCAGCAACGGTGACACGGTCGCGCAAGGAGTCCGGAGTGAGCGAGGAAACTGCCCGCGAGTGGCGGCACTGGCTGCGGCAGATGCTGCTGATCCGGCGGTTCGAGGAAAAGGCCGGCGAAGCCTACAGCCTGGGGAAGATCGGCGGCTTCTGCCACCTGTATATCGGGCAGGAAGCGGTGGGTGTGGGCACCCTGGCCGCGCTCCGTCCCGAGGACTACGTCGTGAGTGCCTACCGTGAGCATGGCCAGGCGCTGGCCCGCGGGATGTCCGCGCGCAGCGTGATGGCGGAGCTCTACGGCAAGGCGACCGGCTGCTCCAAGGGCAAGGGCGGCTCCATGCACCTCTTTGACGCTTCACTCCATTTCATGGGCGGGCACGGCATCGTGGGCGGCCAGATTCCCCTGGGCGCCGGCTTTGCCTTCTCGGCCAAGTACCGGGGCACCGACCAGGTCTCGCTCTGCTATTTCGGGGAAGCCGCCGCCAACATCGGGTCCTTCCACGAAACGCTCAACATGGCGGGGCTCTGGAAGCTGCCCGTCATTTTTGTGATCGAGAACAACGGCTACGGCATGGGCACCGCGCTGGCCCGCGCGTCGGCGATCACCGATCTCTTCGAGCGTGCCGCCAGCTACAACATGGTGGGCGTCGTGGTGGACGGCCAGGATGTGGTGGCGGTCAAGGCTGCCGCCGATGAGGCGGTGCGGCGCGCCCGCGATGAGTCGGCGCCAACGCTCATGGAAGTGCGCACCTATCGCTACGTGGGTCACTCGATGTCCGACGCGGCGCACGGCACCTACCGCACCAAGGATGAGGTCGAGGAGTATCGCAAGCGCGATCCCATCGCGGTGCTCGGCGCCCAGATGCGCGAAGCCGGCCTGCTGAATGACGACAGCATGGCGGAGCTGGAGAAGGATGTGATGGCTGAGGTGCTCGACGCAGAGAAGTTCGCCGAGGAATCCCCCGAACCGGAACTGGCCGAACTGACCAGCGACGTGTACGCGCCGGCAGGGGGTCTCTGATGGCGGTCCTCACCTATCGTGACGCGCTGAACCAGGCGCTGCGCGAAGAGCTCTCGCGCGACGAGAACGTGTTCCTCATGGGCGAGGAAGTTGCCGAGTACAACGGCGCCTACAAGGTGAGCCGCGGGCTGCTCGAGGAGTTCGGCCCCATGCGGGTCGTGGATACACCGATTGCCGAGCTCGGCTTTGCCGGCATCGGCGTCGGTGCGGCGATGACGGGGCTCCGGCCCATCGTCGAGCTGATGACCTGGAACTTTGCCTTGCTGGCCATTGACCAGATCGTGAACGCGGCCGCCAAGGTCCGCTACATGTCGGGCGGGCAGCTCGGCTGCCCCATCGTGTTCCGCGGTCCCGGCGGCGCCGCGCTCCAGCTGGCAGCCCAGCACTCCCAGGCGTTCGAGTCATGGTACGCGCACATCCCCGGCCTCAAGGTCATTGCGCCGGCCACGCCCGCCGACGCCAAGGGTCTGCTCAAGAGCGCTATCCGGGACGACAACCCGGTGATCTTCATGGAAGGCGAGATGCTGTACAACACCAAGGGCGAGGTGCCCGAGGAGGAGTACACCATCCCGATCGGGAAGGCGGACATCAAGCGTGCAGGCGACGACGTGACACTGGTCTGCCACTCCAAGACGCTGTCCGTCGCGCTCAAGGCCGCCGACAAGCTGGCCGAGCAGGGCGTGTCAGCCGAGGTGCTCGACCTCCGGACCATCCGGCCGCTCGACACCGAAGCCATTTTCGCATCGGTGAGCCGCACCCACCGCTGCGTCGTGGTGGAAGAAGGCTGGCCCTTTGCCGGCGTCGGAGCCCAGGTAGTCTACGAGATCCAGGAAAGCATCTTTGACGAACTGGATGCGCCGGTGCTGCGGGTCACCCAGGCGGATGTCCCGATGCCATACAACCGCGCCCTCGAGAAGGCGGCCAAGCCTGATCCCGACAGGGTGGCAGCGGCGGTGCGCAAGGTGATGTATCTGGAAGCATAGGGCCTAGGGATTAGGGCCTACGACTTACGACTCACGACCTACGACGGACAACGATGGCAACCAAAGTCGTCATGGAAGCGCTCTCTCCCACCATGGAAGAGGGACGCCTGGTAGAGTGGAAGAAGAAAGAAGGCGACTCCGTCGCCGTCGGTGACGTGCTGGCTGACGTGGAAACCGACAAGGCGGTGATGGAACTGGTGGCGCGCGCCGAGGGCACCCTGCTCAAGCAGGTGGCCCCGGCTGGTGCGACGGTCCCTGTGTCCGACATCGTCGGCTGGATCGGAAAGCCAGGCGAGGCCGTTGGGGGAAACGGTGCGACGGCGGACAAGGCGGGCGGGACGGACAAGGCACAGCGTCCGGAGCCGGTCGAGGCCCCCCGGCCCGAGCGGAAGGCCGAGGCCGCGCCCGCCGTCGCGGCCGCGCCGGCGCCTGCGCCCGCACGAGCCGAGGGAGAGCGCGTCAAGGCTTCACCGCTGGCTCGGCGCATGGCAACCGAGCGAGGGATTGACCTCGCCGGCATCCAGGGTTCCGGACCGGCCGGGCGCATCGTGCAGCGGGATGTCGAATCGGCCCAGCCGGCCGCCGCCGCACCTGCTGCGGCAGCGCCCGCCCGGGTGCTCGTCATCCCGGCGGGCGAGCCATATCAGGATGTGCCGCTCACCCAGATCCGGAAGACCATCGCCAAGCGGCTGGCACAGTCCATCGGACCCATCCCCACGTTCTATCTCACATCCGAGGTGGACATGGAGCGGACGGCCGACGCGCGCGACGCCATCAATGCCAGCGGTGACGGCAAGATTTCCTACAACGACATCATCATCAAGGCGACCGCGCTTGCGCTGAAGCAGCACCCCGAGTGCAATGGCTGGTGGCAGGATGACCACATCCGCTACTGGAACGAGGTGCACATCGGGATGGCCGTGGCGGTGCCGGACGGGCTGATCACGCCGATCATCCGGCACGCCGACCTCAAGACTCTTCGCGAGATCGCCGCGGAAGCACGGGACCTTGCAGGACGCGCACGTGAGCGCCGGCTCAAGCCCGAGGAGTACACCGGCAGCACCTTCTCGATCTCCAACCTCGGCATGTTCGACATTGACGAGTTCACGGCGATCATCAACCCCCCGGAGGCCGGCATCCTGGCCATCGGGCGGATCGCGGAACAGACCGTTCCGGCAGCCGAAGGCCTTGAGGTGCGCAAGCGCATGAAGATCACCATGTCCTGCGACCACCGGGTTATTGACGGCGCCACCGGGGCGCAGTTCCTCCGCACGCTCAAGCGGATGCTGGAAAACCCACTAGCCATGATCTGGTAGGTCAACGGTCAACGGTCGACGAAGACTGTCGACCGGCGACTGCCGACTCACGACTCACGACTCTCACTGAGGATCCCGTGGCACAATTCGACGTCATCGTTCTTGGGGGCGGCCCGGCCGGGTACGTCTGCGCCATTCGCGCCGCGCAACTGGGCTTGTCCACCGCGGTGGTGGAGAAGGACAAGCTGGGCGGGGTGTGCGTCAATATCGGCTGCATCCCCACCAAGGCCCTGCTCTACAGCGCCTCGGTCGCGCGGGTCCTGGCGCATGAGGCGGCGGACCTGGGCATCACCACCGGCGAGATGAAAACGGACTACGGCGTCGCCATGAAGCGGTCACGCAAGGTGTCCGACCAGAACTCCAAGGGCGTCGGCTTCCTCATGAAGAAGCACAAGATCACGGTGATCAGCGGGACCGGCGCCGTGCTGCCAGGCCGCAAGGTAAAAGTGGGTACTGACACCCATGAAGCCACGAAGGCGCTGGTGATCGCCACCGGGTCGCGGGTCAAGGGCATCCCGCAGATCGGGCTGGAGCTCAATGGCACCACAGTCATCAGTTCGGACGAGGCGCTGTTTCTCGAGAGCGCGCCGAAGAGCCTGGCCATCGTCGGTGCGGGCGCGGTCGGCACCGAGTTCGCCGACATCTTCAATGCATTTGGCACCAAGGTGACGCTGATCGAGGCGCTGCCCCGCATACTTCCGATCGAAGATGGCGAGAGTTCGGATGCGGTGGCGAAGAGCTACCGGAAGCGTGGCATTGATGTGCATGCCGGCGCCAAGGTAACCTCGGCCAAGATCGCCAAGGACAAGGTGACGCTGCAGCTCGAGGTCGGTGGGGAAAAGAAGACGGTAGAAGCGGAGAAGGTGCTCATGGCCGCGGGACGGGCCGTCAACACCGAGAACATGGGCTTCAAGGAGGCCGGTATCGAGCTGACCGAGCGCGGCTTCGTGAAGGTGAACCTGCAGACCCTCGAGACCACGGCCAAGGGCGTGTATTGCATCGGCGACGTCGCCGGGCCACCGATGCTGGCCCACAAGGGCATGCGGGAGGGCACGGTGGTGGCGGAACGGATCGCGGGGCACCAGCCACCGGCCATCAAGTATGACAACGTTCCCAGCGTCACCTACTGCAAGCCGGAGGTCGCCAGCATCGGGCTGACCGAGGAGCAGGCCAAGGAACAGAAGCTGGATTACCAGGTGGGCCGGTTCCCCTTCAGTGCCAACGGCCGGGCCCGAGCCACCAACGAGACCGAGGGCTTCGTCAAAGTTATCCGAGGCAAGAAGTACGGCGAGATCCTGGGAGCGCACATCGTCGGCGGGCACGCGTCGGAGATGATTCACGAACTGACCGTGGCGCGGGAAAACGAGTTCACCGTCGAAGAGGTGGATCTCGCCGTCCACGCCCATCCGACCTTGAGCGAGGCCACGGCCGAGGCCTGTCTCGACTCGATGGGTCGCGTCCTCCACATCTGACGTGACCCGCTACGAACGGGTGGATCCGCCGGAGTGGACGGAGGCCGAGGCGGCCGCTCAGGACGCGGCAGACGCCGCCGTCCGGCGACTGGTGCACCTCGCCCTGCTCGGTACGGCCATGGGAACCCTGGTTGGCACGGCCGCGGTGCTTCTGGCGATGGTGGGCGTGCTGCAGCTGCAGGCGACCTCACCGCCCACCGAGAGCACGGCGGTGCTGCTGATCGCGGGCGGCACCATGGGCGGGCTTTTTGTCGCCGCAGTCAGTGCATGGTGGATTCTCGCGCCGCTGGGCAACTGGTACCGCCGTGGCATGCTCGCGACGGTCAGCGCATTTGCGACCGTGCTGGTCATGCTGCTGGCCTTCCCGCTCCGGGCGTTGTTCGGTCCTCCCGGCCTCGTCACCTTTGCCATCCTGTGCCTGATCGGCGCGCTGCTGCTCGCTCGACGCGCCCGGTCCCTCGCCACCTGATTCGCTGGCCTCCGCCATTCCTTCCAGCGGCAAGCTGATTCGATGGTCTGCAGCGGTTGATTTGAGAGCGCCATTGCGCCATTCTCCGAGCCATGCCAGAGGACACGAAGCGCGGCACCACCGAGAGTCAGGCGGACCAGCGGCTGGAGGACATCCTGCGAGCAGCCCGCCGCTGGGCCGCCGAGGCGCCCGGGGCGCTGGAGCCGGCCATCCGGGCGGTGTGTATTCGGCTGGCGGAAATGGTCGCCGATCAGCGGCACAACTTTGCGCCGCTGCCGGAGCCGCAGGAGAGCGAGCGCCGGGAGGTGCTCACGCTGGTGGCCGAACGGCTGCGATCGCCGGCCGTGACCAAGGGTATCGGACCGCACCTGACCACCCTGGCCGAGATGGAGCTTCGCTCCACCGGTTCCTGGTCGCTCGTTGCAGGTGCCCAGAATGAGTGGATCGAGACTGCGATCCGCTACCTGGAACGATGCGCCGATGCGCTGCCCCAGGCGGAGCGACCCGATCCCTATTGGGCCGATGATGTCGTGGCGGGGATTATCGCGTCGGTCCGCGCCCTGATCGGCGTGGATGAACTGCAGGCCCGCACGGAGGCACGGTATTCCGGCGGCGTAGCGCGGCCGGTGGTCCCGCCGGAGGATTGATGGGGGCGATGTAGGGGCGCACGGCCGTGCGCCCCTACACCGCCCCCATCAATTCGAAAAACCGCGCAAAGATCTCCACGCCGTCCCACAATTGCTGCAAATCCAGCTTCTCGTTGGGTGAATGCAGGCCGTCATCCGGCAGCCCGATTCCCGACAGGATCACCGGTGCGCCGCGGCTGCCGAGCACGTTCACGACCGGGATGGAGCCGCCGGCGCGAACCGCCACCGTTCCGCGTCCGATCCGTTCCCGGAAGGCCTGGTCCAGCAGCGCGAAGACCGGATCGCTGACGTCAATCTGCACCGGATCGGCGCCGTGGATGATCCGCACTTCGGCGTCGGCCCACGACGGCGTCAGGTCCTTGACGGTGCGGGCCAGCGCGTCCGACACCACGCTGAATTTCTGTCCCGGCACCAGGCGCAGGCTCACCTTGGCCATGGCCGACGCCGGGATGACCGTCTTGGCGCCCTCGCCCGTGAAGCCGCCACGGATACCGTGGATTTCGAAGGTGGGAAGGGCCCAGGTGCGCTCCATCAGCGACCGGTCCTGCAGGCCGGTCAGTGCCCTCGCGGTGACTTCCCTGGCGAGGAACTCCTGGCGGTCGAACGGCAGCCCGGCCCAGGTTGCCAGGTCCTCCGGCGTGGGCGGCTCCACCCAATCGTAGAGGCCCGGAATGTGGATCTGCCCGTCCGCGGTCTTGAGCTGGCTCAGGATCCGAACCAGCGTTTCCATCGCGTTGGGCGCGACGCCGCCATAGGTGCCTGAATGCAGGTCCCGCTGCAGCGTGCGAACGTGGATTTCAGCGTAGCACATGCCCCGGAGGGCGGTATAGATCGCGGGCCATCCTGGTGCGTAGTACGACATGTCACAGACCAGCACGGCATCCGCCTCCAGCAGCGCTGGCTGGGCAGCCAGCACATGGGCGATGACGTCGCCGCCGGACTCCTCCTCTCCTTCGATCAAGAACCGGATATTCAGCGGCGGGTTGCCGGCCGCATCGCGCGAGGCCTCATAGGCCTTGAGCAGGCAATAGACCTGTCCCTTGTCATCGGCGGCGCCGCGGGCATAGAGCCGACCATCACGGATCGAGGGCTCGAACGGAGGCGACGTCCACTCGTCGACCGGATCGGTGGGCTGGACATCGTAGTGTCCGTAAATCAGGAGTGTTGGACGGTCCGCCACATGGGGGCCATCCGCCCGGACCAGGGGATGTCCGTTCCCCTCGACCAATTCAACCACCGGGCAACCCAGCCGGCGGAACTCGTTCGCGAGCCACTCGGCGGCGTGGCGGCAGTCTCCGGCGTGAGCCGGCAGCGCACTGATGCTCGGGATTCTGAGCAGTTCCGAGAGTTCACCCACCATGCGATCCTGCTCCCGGCCCACAAAGCCACTGTCCATGCATCCACTCGTGTTAGGGTATCGTCTCGTGTGAGCCCCCCAAGGTAAACGCGTCCCAGGCTCGGGCGAATTGGCGAGAACGTGGCGTGCCGAAACGTGGGGAGGTGAGCAGACTCACAGAGGTGACGGTCCATAACTGCTAGACTGTGCACTCGCGGCTGGTGCCGATCGTGACTCCGGGCCAGCTCAGGCGCTCTACCGCAAATGAGGCGTATCGTTATGAGACACCGTATTTCACTGCTTTCCACCGGAATTGCCCTGGGCCTGATTGCCTTCAGTGCCGGCTCGGCAAAGGCGCAGGATGTGACCGCTCCCAAAGTGAATGCCAAGACCCTGCAGAAGCAGTGTCTGGCGCTGGCCCAGCGAGACAGCGCGAAGGACAACTCCAACATGGCGGCGCCGGCACCGGTCGTGAGCGATTCGCTCCGGGCCATATGTGACAGCGTCAACGCGGCCAATCCAGAGTTCAAGAACAAGATGAAGGACAAGGCCCACGACAAGGCCAAGCCCAACTATCCGGAACCGACCAAGCCCGCTGACTCGATGTCAGTGCCGCGTGACACGACTGCCATGAGCCCGGCTTCGCCGGCCTCGACCACCGTCCCAGCGACGGGAGCAACCCCGGCCATTCCGGCGACGCCAGCCACACCGGCGGACCCGAGCAAGCCGAAGGACGGCGCCAGCACCACTACTACGCCACAGTAACCAGCCTGCAGCACCAGTTGCGCAAAGCGCCTCGGCCGGAGCCGGGGCGCTTTGCATTGGCGCATCGAATGATCTCAGCCCTGGGTCGATGGTCCGACGGCTCGTTGCAGCCGGTCAAAGGCCTCGTCCCCGGCAGCGCCGACCATCAGGTCCCGCAGCGCGCGCACCGTCCGGGCGATATCCGCGCCCTGCTGCTGGAAGTAGGCCTCGAACAGGTCGAGATGCGAGCGGTAGATGGTGGCCCCGATCAGCCGCGCATTGTTCACCGGCCTGTCAGACACCGCGCCGATGGTGTAGGTGCGAAGGCCGCTCCGCAACGGGCCTTCCAGCTGTTCCCGCGCCCAGCGGCCCTCGGCAATTCGGCCTGAATCGAGGGCGGCGGAATCCGGGTGGCTGGCGTAGAACCGGTCCAGTCGCGCGGTCAACTCGGTATAGAAAGCGCCCAGCAGCTGTTCATCGTGCCAGCGATCGGCCGCACGCCGGGCGTCCAGGGTATCACCCCGCTCCCGGAAGAACTGCTCCGCCGAGCGATAGCCGACCAGCTGGGCAAAGCTCTCATTGAAGGGCGTCGCGCTCTTCACGTACAGAGAATTGTGCGCTATCTCGTGGAACACCGTGGCCACCAGCTCCATGGAGTCGGCGGACAGCGCGGTCGAGAGCAGTGGGTCCTCGAACCAGCCCAGCGTGGAGAATGCGCCGGAAGGGCGCAGGTAGATGTCGTAACCACGGGCGGCCAGCCGGTCCGCTTCGCGGGTGGCGGCGGCGGCATCGAAGAAGCCCTTGTAGGGCATCGTCCCCACGATGGGCCACTTCCAGGTCACCGGGCAGATGCAATCGGGAGGAGCCGCCTGCAGGACCAGGAGCAGAGTGTCACGGCCGACGTCGGCGTAGCTGGTGTAGGTACGGTTGGCATCGAGCCCCAGCTTCTCGGCGTAGTCACGAGCGTCCAGCACCAGCCGGAGCGACGATCGCAGCTCGGGAGCTGTCGTCGAGTCGGCCACCAGGCGCGCAATGGACTCACGCGACTGCAGGATGCGCGTTTCCTCGAACCCTGCGCGCGCCAGATAGCGCACGTCGTCGCTGGCGACGTATGCGGTGCTGGCTCCTGCCACCAGCGCGCCGACAATGATGAGAAAGATCATGCCGCGTCGTACCGCCACCGGCTCAACGTACCCGGGCCACGCCGATGCGCGGCACCGCGGTGCTCCCGCCGATAGCCTGGCGCAGGCTGTCGGTGAGCTGCACTTCGACGGCGCCGCCCTGGGCCGGCTGGACTACCCGGAGATGCGGACCGGAGCCCGCGCGCAAGGTGCCCTTGCGGTCGTACGGGCCCGCACTCATGCTGTCGGGCGCCAGCGGGAATGCCAACGGAAAGCTGGCAGGATCCTGAGTGTGCAGCCCGTTGAAGGTGGACCGGAAATTCCAGCTGGGATAGCCCAGCCGCTGGTCCTGCGCCGTGAATCCGGGGAGATCGTCGAGGTAATTGGCCAGTTGCCACTGGGGCACAAGAGTCGTGAACGCCGTACCGGTGACCGCGGCGACGTTGTCGGAGCCGAGGCGCGACGTAGCCACCAGGGAGCGGGTGAACGCCGACCCGGTGAGGTCCGCGCCGAACTGGTCCACCAGCCAGCGCACAAAGAGCCAGTTGGCGCCGCGCTCCTCCAGCGATCCGTTGGACGAGGTCGGCTCAACCAGGAAGTAGGCCTCCGGATCCTGCAGATAGCCGTACGCGTTCTGCAGGTCACCCACGGCAAACTGGGTGAGGCAGTCGTTCGCAAGGCAGTACTGGTTGGGGATGTTGCGCCCGCCGAGCTCCTCGGCGTAGTGCGACAGCCCCTCGTTGAGCCAGGTATCCTCGCTCACTCCGCTGCGCAGCAGCACATGCTGGTTGAAGCTGATCATGTGCTGGAATTCGTGAATGAACGTCGGCGCAAGATACGAACTGGCAAACGAATGGGAGATCTGGCACCGGGAATTGGTGGGGTCGGGCACCAAGCCGTAGAACACCTCGCCACCGTTGGAACCCTGGTTCCCGGGCAGCAGGTCATTGCCGTAGAAGAACCCGAGGATCACGCTGCCTGTCGTGGTGCAGTTGGGGCTCAGGGCGTTGACCTGATCGGTAAGGAGCACCACCACCACGCCGTTGTTGTCGAGATCCGATTCCCGCCCAAAGGAAAGTGTATCGAGCGGGTAGAGATAGTTGTCGAACAGGAACCCGACCGAATCAATCTCTGCCTGGGTATAGCCGCCGGCCGGCACGCTGTCGTCGAGGTAGATGGCGCCCTTGGGGCCGACGTGCCTGGCGCTCGCGGTCACATCCACAAACGCGGTGCAGTCCACCGTCTGGCACACATGGAAGGTCCGCTGGCTGCCCAGCACCGGCGGGACCGGCACGACGCTGGCGCTGATGCGCGCGCGGCTGAGCGCCACTGCGGCGGGGTTTGCCGCGAAGGCGCGCTCCCGGCTGCGAAGCCGGTCATGAAACGCCTCTGCTGGCGTCGGCGTGCCCGGACGCATGACGTTGGCCCGGAGACGGGATCCGGAGGGCAACCCCGCGAGGTCGGCTGCGAGGCTTCCCTGGACTGCGCGGAGCTCGTAGCCGGTGGACGATCCGGCTGCCGACTCGTGCCCGTTGGTGGCGGCCGCGGCGATCAGGTACTCCGCCCCGCCCGCGTCTGCGGCGGGGAAGCGAATGCATCCATTGTTGGCCGATGGGTCAACGACGGTTGCCTGTCCAGCAGTGAGTGAAATGGCAGTCGCAGTGGCACAGGATGTGGAATCGGGCGGGTTGCCCTGATTGGGATCAAGCGGCTCCCCACCACAGGCGGCCAGCACCAGGCATAGGGCAAAGAGAAGGCCCAACATGGGTTTGCCCACAGTCCGCCTCCCGGCCGGCAAGGAGCCGGTCATCAATTCATTAAGCCTAGACACCGCAACGTCTTTTGACAATCGAGAACCTGCCCGGTAGCTTGAGCCAGTGAGCGCGAAGGGTATCCGGAACGTTCCGAATTGCAACGGATTGCCGCCGATCGGCTGTCCGCGGCATCCTTTTCTTGCCCGACTTCGTGTCCCAGGCAGGCCGACCATTTAGCAAGAAGCGGGCGAGCGCTTGTCGCGCGCCCGGTAGACGTCATGGCGTTCGTACACCTGCACACGCACAGCGAGTATTCCCTGCTGGATGGGGCCAACCGGATAGACGACCTCGTGTCGCATACCAGGCGCCTTGGCATGGATTCACTCGCCGTCACCGACCACGGCAACCTGCACGCCGCCTGGTCGTTTTACGAGGCTGCACGGGCGCAGAAACTCCGTCCCATCCTGGGCTTCGAGGCGTATCTGGCCTTCGGGCCGCGTCAGGCGCGCGAAAAGCCGTCCTGGGCGCCCGCCGCGTACAGCCATCTCGTGCTGCTGGCCCGGAACCGCGAGGGTTACAAGAACCTCATCCGACTGTCGTCCATCGGTTATACGGAGGGCTTCTACCGGCGGCCCCGGATTGACCGGGAGGTCCTGGAACAGTATTCCGGGGGGCTGGTCTGCCTTGCCGCGTGCATGTCAGGCGAGATCGCCCTGCACCTGCGACAGCAGAAGTACGAGGAGGCGCGCCGGACCGCGGAATGGCTGTCCGGCCTGTTCGGGCCCGACAACTTCTGGCTGGAGATCCAGAAGCACGGCATCGCTGAAGAAGACCTCGTCACCGCGGGCATGCTGTCGCTGAGCAGCGATCTCGGCCTTGGTGTCGTGGCCACCAACGACGCCCATTACCTGCGCCGGGAAGACGCCGAAAGCCATGACGTGCTCCTCGCCATCGGCACCGGCGCCGACCTCGATGACCCCAAACGGTTCCGCTTCACCGGTACGGAGTCGTACGTCAAGAGCGAAGCCGAGATGCGCGCGCTCTTCCCGGGCCATCCGGAGGCCATCAGCAACACCCAGGCGGTGGCGGACCGCTGCGAG
>Ga0207707_10003334_pt1 | contig 14258 bp, 11 predicted proteins | sample KBSC83BmetaG_FD_184336 | JGI IMG/M metagenome (GOLD analysis project Ga0207707, IMG submission 184336) | Corn rhizosphere microbial communities from Kellogg Biological Station, Michigan, USA - KBS C8-3B metaG (SPAdes) (version 2) | ecosystem: Host-associated > Plants > Roots > Rhizosphere ...
ATCGCAATCGGCTGCCCGGTCGGGGCTCGCCTCCTCCAGCCGCCGCCCCAGCGCCTTCTCGCGCGTCGTGCGGAAGTAATCCTGGTCCTGCGCCGCGAGAATGCCGTGGATGTCGGCGACGATGAGGCGCAGCAGCACCGGATGCAGGCTCGCCTCGGTCCAATGCTTCATGAACCAGGTCCCGCCCGCCGCGCCCTCGGCGATGAGGCGCGGCCGGTCGTGATGGGCGCGATCGAGATAAAGCGCGATGTCCCAGGAGTCGTGCAGCCATCGGTCGCCATCGACCAGCACCGGCACGCGTCCCTGTCCGGTCGGCGCGATCGCCGCCTTGTCGGTGAAGCGCCAGGGAACGCTCTCGACCGGCAGTCCCTTATGCGCCAGCGCCAGCTTGATGCGCCAGCAATAGGGGCTGAAGCGGATCCGCTCGTCGGCGGCGGCAAGGTCGTAGAGGCGCATGGACAAGGGCGTCGCCTTGGTGTGATCTCGGGCCTCGAAAATAGAGCCCAGGATGTTGTTCGTCCAAGATCCCCCGCGAGGTTACGGGATGCGCCGATGAGCGCGCTGCCGATCGAGCCGCTGCTGCCGGAGATCGCGCGCCGGCTGGCCGGCGGGCCGGCGCTGGTGCTGCAGGCGCCGCCCGGCGCCGGCAAGACCAGCCTCGTGCCGCTGAAGCTGGTGGGCGAGCCCTGGCTCGCCGGCAACAAGATCGTGATGCTCGAGCCGCGCCGGCTCGCGACCCGCGCTGCGGCACGGCGCATGGCCTCGCTGCTCGGCGAAGCGGTCGGCGAGACGGTCGGCTATCGCGTGCGCCTCGATACCAAGGTCGGTCCGCGCACCCGCATCGAGGTGGTGACCGACGGCGTCTTCACCCGCATGATCCAGAGCGATCCCGCGCTGGCGGGGGTCGGCCTCGTCATCTTCGACGAGTTCCACGAGCGCAGCCTCGACAACGATCTCGGACTCGCCTTGGCGCTCGAGACGCAAACGCTGCGGCCCGACCTCAAGCTCATGGCCATGTCGGCGACGCTCGACGGCGCCGGCATCGCGCGGCTGATGGGCGAGGCGCCCATCGTCAGCAGCGAGGGCCGCGCCTTTCCGGTGGCGACGCGCCATCTCGACCGGCCGGCGTCGGGCCGCTTCATCGATGCCATGGCGGCGGCCATCCGCCGCGCCTTCGATGAGGAGAGCGGCGACATCCTCGCCTTCCTGCCGGGAGCCGGCGAGATCAGGCGCGTGCAGGCCCGGCTCGGCGATCTCGCGGCCAAGATCCTGCCGCTCTATGGCGACCTGCCGCAATCGGCGCAGGATGCGGCGCTGACGCCGGGCGGCGGCACACGGCGCGTGGTGCTCGCCACAGCGATCGCCGAAACCAGCCTCACGATCGAAGGCGTGCGCATCGTCGTCGATGGCGGCCTCATGCGCGTGCCGCGCTTCGATCCGCGCACCGGCATGACCCGGCTCGAGACGATTCCGGTGAGCCAGGCCTCGGCCGAGCAGCGCCGCGGCCGCGCCGGGCGTCTCGAGCCGGGCGTGTGCTACCGGCTGTGGCCCGAGGCGGCGCAGCGGTCGCTCGCGCCTTTCACGCCGCCCGAAATTCTCGCCGCCGATCTGGCGCCGCTCGCTCTCGAGCTGGCGCGCTGGGGCGAAGGCGATCCGACGCGGCTCGCCTGGCTCGATGCGCCGCCGCCCGCTTCCTATGCGCAGGCGCGCGGCCTGCTGCAGCGCCTGGGCGCGCTCGACGGCACCGGGCGCATCACGCCGCACGGGCGCGAGCTCGGCACGATCGGCGTGCATCCCCGCCTCGCCCATATGATGCTCGCCGCCGCGGCGCGGGGCTTCGGCGACATCGCCGCCGATCTCGCGGCCCTGCTCGGCGAGCGCGATCTGTTGCGCGGCCAGCCCGGGGCCGGCGACGCCGATCTGCGCCTGCGGCTGGCGCTCTTGCGCGGCGAGCGCGACGGCGGCGCCGGCGCCGATCCGGGCGCGCTCCGCCGCGTGCGCGAGCAGGCGCGCGCCTATCGGCGGCAGCTCGGCATCGCCAAGCAGGCCGAGAGCCCGCTCGACCGCGCCGGCCCGGCGCTCGCCTTTGCCTATCCCGACCGCATCGCGCAGCTGCGCGTGGCCGGCGAGCGGCAATATCTGACGAGCGGCGGCAGCGGCGCCTATTTCCGCACCCCGCAGCCGCTCGCCGGCGAGCCCTATCTCGCCATCGCCGATCTCGACGGCGACCGCACCAATGCCGAGATCTACAGCGCCGCTTCCTTGAGCCAGGCGACGCTCGAAGCGGATTTTGCCGACAGCATCGAGATCATCGAGCGCATCGAATGGTCGAAGCGCGACCAGGCGGTCGTCGCGCGGCGCGAACGGCGGCTCGGCGCGCTGCTGTTGAAGGAGGAGCGCATCGACAAGCCGCCGCCCGAGCGGCTGGTCGCGGCCCTGCTCGCAGGATTGCGCGATCTGGGCTTGGGCGTGCTGGCCTGGAGCCGCGAGGCCGAAAGCTTTCGTGCCCGGGTGGGCTTCCTGCGCAGGCTCGAGGGCGAGGCCTGGCCGGATCTCTCGGAGGCGGCGCTGCTCGCCGCGCTCGAGGACTGGCTGGCGCCGCATCTCGCGGGCATGCAGCGCTTCGACGCGCTGCGCGCGCTCGATCCGCTGCCGCTGCTGCAGGCCAGGCTCGACTGGGCGCAGCGCCGCAAGCTCGACGAGCTGGCGCCGACCCATTGGACGGTGCCGAGCGGCTCACGCATTCCGATCGCCTACGAGGCCGAGGCGCCGGTGCTGGCGGTGCGCTTGCAGGAAATGTTCGGCGCCGCCGAGACGCCCGCCATCGCCGGCGGCCGCGTGGCGCTGCTGCTGCATCTGCTGTCGCCGGCGCAGCGGCCGATGCAGGTGACGCGCGATCTCCTCGGTTTCTGGCGCGGCTCCTATGCCCAGGTCCGGGCCGAGCTGCGCGGCCAGTATCCCAAGCATTTCTGGCCCGAGGATCCCCTCACCGCGCCGCCGACGGCGCGCGCCAAAAGGCGGGGGACTTAAGGCACGGGACTGCCCACATGGCCGCAGCATGGGGCTCCGAGCGACTTTCCGAACTATGGCCACCGCCCGTCGTTCCGGTTTCGGGGATGCTCGTCCTGGCGTCCCGTCAATTCGGGGGCGCGTGCGATAGCATGTTGATCAATCCAACCCTGCGCGCCCGCCCGCCGGCGCCGGCGCGAACCATTCGACGCAGCATCGAGCCCGCCGCCGAGAAGCGGCGGGAGCCGGATGTCTCGGCGCGGGAGCACGATCGGGCGGCAAGCTCCGGCAAGGCTGCCTCCGGCAAGCGGTCTACGGACCTCCTCGCCTAGCAGCCTTGGCCTTGGAGGGGTTGGGCCAGCGCCTCCTCGAGGCCGCGGCGTCCGGTCCCCGTTTCTGCATGCGGCCGAACCTGTCGAGCGGCACGATCTCCGCAATCGTGCCGTATCGCCAGAACGGCGCTTCTATGCAGCGGCATGACACTTCCCCTCGGGTTTCTTTTCAGGCCCAATGCGCAGGGCGCGGAAATATGATCCGAGGATTCGCTGACAGAAATGGCATCCACCGGGGAGATCGACAGTGCGATCGAGGTCATCCGCCGCCAGCTTGCGGAGCGTCCCTCCGATCCCGAGGCGCAGAAGCAGCTCGGCCTGCTGCTGCTGCAGGCCGGCCGGCCTGCCTCCGCCATCGCCGCCCTGCGCGCCGCCCGTGACCGCTCGCCCCAGGACATTCAGCTCGGCGCCATCCTTGCCGAGACGCTGATCGACCTCGGCCAGGCCGATGGCGCGCTGGCGCTCGGCCGCGAGATGATCGCCGCGGCACCGCGCTCGGCCGGCCCGCATCTCCTGATGGGCGCGATCCTGCGCCGGCTGGGTCGGCTCGAGGAAGCGATGCAGGCTTGCCGACAGGCCGTCGACCGCGCGCCGGTTCAGGCGGCCACGCTGAACGCGCTCGGCGCGAGCCTGCTCGAGCTCGATCGGCTCGAGGAGGCCGAGCCGGTTCTGCGGCGCGCCGTCACGGCCGATCCCGGCCTCGCGCCGGCCGCGCGCAATCTCGGCGGCTGCCTGAAGCGGCTCGGCCGCCCCGAGGAGGCGGAAGCCGCCTTCCGCGCCGCGCTGGCCGGCTCGCCCGATCCGCGCAGCCGTGCCGAGCTCGGCGCGACGCTGCTGCATCAGGGGCGATTCCCAGAGGCGCGCGCCGAGCTCGAGGCGGCGATCGCCGGCGATCCCGAATGCGTCGAGGCGCGCATCGGGCTCGCCCATCTGACGCTCCTGCTCGGCGAATACGAGACCGGCCTGCCGCTGCTCGAATGGCGCGACCGCCTGCGCCCCGCGCCGGCGCCCTTCCCGCAGCCGCTGTGGCGCGGCGAGCCGCTGGCCGGCAAGACCATCCTGCTGCATGGCGAGCAGGGTTTCGGCGATACCATCCAGTACCTGCGCTACGTGCCGGAGATCGCGCGCCGCGCCGGGCGTGTCGTGCTGGTGGTGCAGGGCGAGCTGCGCCGCCTGGCGGCCGCGAGCTTTCCCGGCCTGCTGGCCGAGAGCAGCGCCGACATCGCCGCCTGCAGCCTGCGCGCGTCGCTGATCGGCCTGGCGCTGCTGTGCGGCACGCGCAGCGACACGGTGCCGAAGCCGCCCTATCTCCAGGCCGATGGGCCGGCGGTTGCGGCCTGGCGCGCGCGGCTCGGCGAGGGGCGCAAGATCGGTCTCGTCTGGGGCGGCAATCAAGCCAACCGCAACGATCGCATGCGCTCGCTCGACCCGCGCCTGCTGGCGCCGCTGGCCGCCATTCCGGGTAGTCGCTGGGTCAGCCTGCAGCTCGGTCGCGCCGACAAGCCCGATCTGCCGGGCATGCTCGATCCGACCGCCGAGCTCGGCGATTTTGCCGATACGGCGGCGCTGCTCGGCGCGCTCGATCTCCTGGTCAGCGTCGAGACCGCCGTCGCGCATCTCTGCGGCGCGCTGGCCCGTCCGGGACTGGTGCTGCTGCCCTACCTCCCGGATTGGCGCTGGCATTTCGCGAGCGAGACCAGCCCCTGGTATCCGAGCCTGCGCCTGTTCCGGCAGGACAAGGATCGCGCCTGGGAGCCGGTGATCGCGCGGGTCGCGGCGGCGCTCGCCGCCGGCTGATCGCTATTCGCTTTTGCCGTCCGCCTGGCAGAGCTTCGGATCGCGCACCAGCTCGGTGCATTTGAAAGTCTGGCCCTTCGCCAGCGCCGCCTTGGCGAGCGTCACGACCTCCGGCGGCGTATGGACAAGATCCTCGACGATCGTCTGAAGCTCTTCGGAATAGACCGGGTTGATGTCGAGCTTCACCTTCTTCGCCTCGGCCAGGAAGTCGGGGTCCTTCATCGCCTGCGCGAAGGCGGTGCGCAAGGCGGTCACGCGCTCGGCCGGGACGTCCGGCGGCGCGACCAGGGGACGGCCGATCACCACGGTGGAGGAGAGCAGCTTGAAGATCTGGCGCTCGGCATCGTTGCGCGCGAGCTCGGTCAGCAGCGGCACGTCGGCAAGGCCGGGATCGCGGCGCAAGCCGACCTGAAGCAGCACGCGGATCTTCTTTTCGGCGAGCCAATCGGGATGCGCGGTGCGCCACCATTCGATCTGGGCGCTGCCGCGCGCTTCCACCTCGCCGCGCTCCATGGCGACGTCGATCGAGGCGCCGGGAAAGCCGATGATGATCTTGAACTTGGTACCGAGAATATTGTTGAGCGCCCGCGGGATCTGGCCCGAAGGCGAGGTCGGTCCGCTGGCGCCGACGATCAGCTCACGCTTGGTCACCTCCTGGATGCTGGAGATGCCGGAGGTGTACCAGGCGACCAAAGTAAGGTTCCCGACATTGGGGTTGCCGATCCAATTGAAGCGGCTGGCGTCGAACTTGACCAGCTCGGGCTGGAGAATTTGCGTCAGCGCCATGGTCTCGCCGATCAACCCGATCACCGACCCGTCCTTGGGCGCGACATTGTAGAGATAGTTGGTGCCCACGACATGGCCGCCGCCATTCATGTTGCGGACCACCATGGTGGGGTGGCCGGGAATGAATTTGCTCATCCCGTGCGTCACGATCCGGGCGTAGATCTCGTAATTCGAGCCCGGGCTGCCGGTGACGATCACCGTCACCTCGCGGCCCTTGTAGAAATCCTCGACCGGATCGGCGCGACCCGGCTGTGCCGCGCCGGCCACGAGCAGCATAAGACCGGCAATCAACCCTCCTCGCATCGGCCTTTCTCCCTTTTTTGATCGGCGCTTGCCTCCGTCGCCTCAAGCGATAGCATGAGGCCGCGCCGAAGGACATGGCAGGACCGAAATCGGCGGGAGGATGTCGGGATGAGCATGGGCAACGCAATCCGCAGCACGGCTCGCCAGGAGCCCGCCCCGGCGCCGCTCGAGATCGAGCCGATCGGCCGCACCATCGGCGCCGAGATCCATGGGCTCGATCTCACCAAGCCGCTCGATCCGGAGCGCTTCCGGATGCTCGAGGCGGCGCTGATCGAGCATAAGGTGATCTATCTCCGGGACCAGCACATGACGAGCGCTCAGCATGTGGCGCTCGGCCGGCTGTTCGGCGAGCTCGAGGTGCATCCCTTCCGTCCGGAAGGCGAGTATCCGGAAATCATGGTGCTCGACAATCACAAGGACAATCCGGTGCTGTCGACCGACGTCTGGCACAGCGACACGACCTTTCGCAAATGCCCGACCAAATATTCGATCCTGCGCTGCCTGATCATCCCGGCCACCGGCGGCGACACGCTGTGGGTCGACATGTGCGCCGCTTATGAGGGATTGAGCGAGCCGATCAGGTGCCTGATCGACGGGCTGAAGGCACGGCACGATTTCAAGAATTTCCGCGCCCTCTACACCGACAGCGAGGAGGACCGGCAGCGGGTGCGGCGCATGGAGGAGCTCTATCCCAATCCGATCCATCCGGTGGTGCGCACCCATCCCGTGAACGGCCGCAAGGCGATCTATGTCAATCCGCAATTCACGCTGTGGATCGAAGGCATGCAAGCAAGCGAGAGCCAGGCGATCCTCGATCTTCTCTACGAGCAGGCGCATGTGCCGGAATATCAATTCCGCCTGCGCTGGAAGCCAGGCACCATCGTGTGTTGGGATAATCGCTCGACCCAGCATTACGCCGCCAACGACTATTATCCGGATCGTCGCAAGATGGAACGCGTGGCCGTCATGGGCGACGAGCCGCGCTGATTCCCGGTAGGGAAAGCCGCGCGGCAGCCGCATGGGGACGGTGCGCAACATCCTGTTCGTGATGTGCGACCAGCTGCGCGCCGATCATCTCGGCTGCACCGGCCATCCGACCATCCGAACACCGAACATCGATGCTCTGGCGCGGCGCGGCGTGCGCTTTACCAATGCCTACTGCCAGGCACCGGTCTGCGGCCCCTCGCGCATGTCCTTTTATACCGGCCGTTACATGATGTGTCATGGCGCGCACTACAACGACGTGCCGCTGCGCGCCGACGAATGGACGATCGGCGATTATCTGCGCCCCTTGGGCCTGCGGGTCGGTCTCGTCGGCAAGACGCATTTCGCCGTCGATCGCGAGGGCTTTGCCCGCCTCGGAGTGGATCCGGCCTCGCCGGCGGGAAAGCTTGCTGCGGAATGCGGCTTCGAAGCCTGGGAGCGCGACGACGGTCTGCATCCCGATCAGGCGGCGCGGCCCGATCTCGCCTACAACCGCTATCTGCGGGCGCAGGGCTATGTCGGCGACAATCCCTGGCACAGCGTCGCCAATTCCGCCGCCGGCGCCAACGGTGCGCTGTCGAGCGGCTGGGAGATGCGCCATGCCGACCTGCCGGCGCTGGTCGACCGGGCGCATTCCGAGACCGCCTACATGACCGATCGCGCCATGGCGACAATCGCCGAGCTGGGCGACACGCCCTGGCTGCTGCATCTCAGCTATATCAAGCCTCATTGGCCCTATATGGCGCCGGCACCCTATCACGCGCTCTATGCCGGGTCGGAGCTGCCGCCGGCCAACCGCACGGCGCGCGAACGCACCGAGCCCCATCCGGTGGTCGGCGCTTTCATGCAGCATGACGAGAGTCAGGCCTTCGCGCGCGACGAGGTGCGGGCCCGCGTGGTGCCGACCTATATGGGTCTCGTCACCGAGATCGACGATCATATCGGCCGGCTGATGGGTTTTCTCGAGGGGCAGGGGCGGCTCGCGGACACGCTCATCCTGTTCACCAGCGATCACGGCGACTATCTCGGCGATCATTGGCTGGGCGAGAAGGAGCTGTTCCATGAGGAGAGCGCCCGCATCCCCCTGATCGTCCGCGACCCGGATCCGGCCGCCGATCGCTCGCGCGGCGCCGAGATCGCGGCGCTCGTCGAATCGATCGACCTGCTGCCGACCTTCCTCGACCTGCTCGGTGGCGCGCGCGGTCATCAGCGGCTCGAAGGTCGCTCGCTGCTGCCTTTCCTGCGCGGCGCGCCGTCATCCGATTGGCGCGACGCCGCCTTCAGCGAGCTCGATTATGCCTGGCGCCGCGCGCGGCTCATCCTCGGTCGCCAGCCCGATGAGGCGCGTGCCGTCATGATTCGCACCGGGCGCTGGAAATATGTCAGCTATGATGGCTTCCCGCCGCAGCTCTTCGATCTCGTGAACGATCCCGTGGAGCAGGAGGACCTCGGCCGCTCGCCGTCGCACGCGGCGCTCCGGCGGGAGCTCGAAGAGCGCATCGCCGAATGGGCGCGGCATCGCCGGCTGCGCACCACGGTCGGCGAGGAGACAATCGCCCGCCGTACCGACACCGCCCGCCAGCGCGGCATGCTGTTTGGACAGTGGTGACGGCGGACAGGATCGAGGGAGAACCATGAGCGTGCTCGACCGCACCATTCGCGATCTCGTCATCGCCAACCGCATTCTCGCCCATCAGGGCGTGCTGGATGCCTTCGGCCATGTCAGCGTCCGGCATCCCGAGGAGCGGGGACGCTATCTGCTGGCGCGATCCTGCAGCCCCGGCATGGTGACGCCGTCCGACATCGTCGCGTTCGCGCTGGACGGTCGGCCGCTCGGCGAGGAGAACCGCCCGCTCTATATGGAGCGCTTCATCCACGGCGCGGTCTACGAGACCATGCCCGAGGTCAATTCCGTGCTGCACGCCCATGCCGAGGACGTGCTGCCCTTCAGCATCACCAAGACGCCTTTCCGGCCGGTCATCCAGGCGGTCGGCGACATGGGGGCGCATATTCCGGTCTGGGACATCGCCGACAAATTCGGCGACCGCACCAACCTGCTGGTCGTGAACATGGAGCAGGGGCGGGATCTCGCCCGCTGCCTCGGGACCAACCGCGTCGCCCTCATGCGCGGCCATGGCTTCGTCTCCGTCGGCGTCACGCTGTATGGGCTGGTGCGGCTGTCGGTCTATATTCCGCGCAACGCGCGCGTGCTGGCGACGGCGCTCGGCTTCGGCGAGGTCAGGGGGCTGTCCGAGGGCGAGGTCGAGGCCAGGATGGCACTCGATCCCGAATCGCCCGCCATGCGGCGCGGCTGGGAATACTGGGCCCAGGAGGCCGGCTGCGGCGATCTGCTGGGCAGTTAGGCGGTGATCGGCGGCGGCGGGCCGATCGCCCCGGCCAAGCTCGGCGCAGAAATCCCTTAATGGGGGGCTTCGCCCGATGCGAGCTTTGCTGCCGCCAGAATAGTTGGGGGCAGGGCACGCAGCCGGGCGATGAGCGCCTCGATATAAGCACCGTCGCGCGGCGCGATGACCATGCCGATCTTGTTCGCCTCGGCGCGGAACAGCGGATCCGCGAACAGCGCCATGAAGCCCTTCCGCACCGCCGCGAGCCGCTCCTTCGGCACGTTGGGCGGCATGGCGAAGGGGCGCGCCACGGCGTTGGGGGCGAGCCACAGGTCGAGGATGGCGCGCTTGTCGGGATCGAGCGCGGCATCGAGCGCGAGCGGCACGTCGGGCAGCGCCGCGTTGCGGGTGTCGCCGGTCTGCAGCAGCACCGATACCGTCTTGTCGCGAAGCCAGTCGGCATGCTTGGCGAGGAGATTGCTCAGGCCGAAATTGGCGATGCCTTCGACCTCGCCCTTTTCCATGGCGTCGAGCACGGCGCCGGATCCGGGATAGCCCGTCACCACCTTGAATTGGGTGCCGATGGTCGCGTTGTAGATGCGCGGCAACAGGCCGGAGAAGCTGTTGCCGCCGACCACGAACGGGCTCTTCTGGACGTCGGCGAGAGTCTTGTGCGCGGCGCTGTGCCAGGCGAGGGCGACGCCCTGCTCGGTGCCGGTGCTGCCGATCCAGCCGAATCGACGCTCGTCGAAGCGCACGCCCTCGGGCATCAGATAGGCGTCGATCAGATGCTCGCGCTCGAGAATGCCCATGACCGTGCCGTCCTGCCTGGCGAGGGCGTAGAGATTGTTGGCCGAGGTGAGGCCGCGGGCGCCGGGCATGTTCTGGACGATGACGGAGGGGTTGCCGTCGATATGGCGTCCGAGATGGCGGGCGACGACGCGCGCATCGCCGTCATAGCCGCCGCCCGGTTCGGAGCCGACGAACAGCGTGATCGTCTTGCCGCGATAGAAATCGGCAACCGCATCCTGGGCCGATGCCGCGTTGGTGCCGCCGAGCAGTCCCAGGAGCAGAGCCGTAGCGGCCGCGCGCACGCACTTCGTCATGGTCGGGTTCCTCCGGCGCCGATTATAGATTAAATCCGTGGGACGGGAGGCTAGTCTGCACCGACGGCGCCGCCGGAAATCGAAGGGCCGCGCACAGGGAGGGTCCGCCTGAATGGCCAACAACAAGCTTTCGCTCACCATCGCGCTCGAGCGCTACGACCGGCATTTCCCCTTTTACGACGGCACGGTGCCGGTTCCGGAGGGGATCGACCTCAAGGTCCTGCAGGTCGGGCAGAGCGTCACCTTGCGCGACGGCACCGATCGCCATGGCAGGATGCTGAAGGGCGAGTTCGACGTCGCCGAATTCTCGATGTCGAGCTATCTCATGGCCAAGGGCCGCGGCATGCCGCTCGCCGGCATCCCGATCTTTCCGCGCCGGCTGTTCAGCCAGAGCCAGATGTGGGTGCATCCCGACTCGAACCTGTTCCATCCGCGCGACCTCCTCGGCAAGAAGGTGGCGCTCTCCTCCTTCCAGACGACGCTGTCGCTCCTCGCCAAGGGCGACATGAAGTTCCATTACGAGGTGCCCTGGGAAGAGATTCACTGGTTCGTCACCACCGAGGAGAAGGTGAAGTTCAAGACCAAGCCGGGCGTGAAGATCGATGTGCTCGACGACCGGCAGGATCTCGGCCGCATGCTCGAATCGCGGGAGATCGATGCCTTTTTCCTGCCGCACCCGCCGCATTCGGTGGTCTCCGGCAAGACGGCCGCGCGGCGCCTGTTCGCCGATCCTGCGGCCGAGGAGCTCGCCTATTTCCGCACGGTCGGCGACTACCCGATCATGCATGTGGTGGCGATCCGCCAGGAACTCGTCGACAAGGCGCCCTGGGTCGCACGCGCCGTCTTCGACCTCTTCAACCAGGCGAAAGACATCGCCGAGAGCTATTACGAGGATCCCAACTGGGCGCGCCTCGCCTGGGGTCGCCATGCCTTCGAGCATGAGCGCAAAGCCTTCGGACGCGATCCCTGGGAGAACGGCTTCAAGCGCAACCGCGCCAATATCGAGCGCTTCATCAAATATTCGCACGACCAGAATCTGATCGAGGCCGCCTACGCGCCCGAGATCCTGTTCTGCAAGGAGACGCTCGACAGCTGAGCTGAAGGGCGGACCTGTAGCCGCAAAAACCCGATTACCACGGCAATGCCGTTTCAAAAGTGGCCCTGAACGTCACCCTCGGGCTCGTCCCGAGGGTCCACGCCTTTGCCTGAAAGCGATCGTCGCTCGAGACAAAGGCGTGGATACTCGCGACGAGCGCGAGCATGACGACTGAGAATGGACAGTCGGACAGCAATCTCCTCCGGCACCGAAGGGGCTTGCCGGCGGGCCATAGCTCGGCGCATATTCACATGAACAACATGTGAATAATGGGAGGGGCCCATGCTCGGTCGCAGGCGCGTGCTGCAGGGTTTGGGAGGCAGCCTGGCGGCGAGCGCGCTGCCCGGACTCGCGAGCGCAGCGGACAAGCCGCCGCTCGTGACGGGACTTCCGCCGGGAGTCTACGACACCGCGATCCTCGAGGCGCTGCCCGGCAAGAAGCCGCTGATCAAGCTGGCCTACCGGCCGCCCAACTACGAGACGCCGCTCTCCTATTTCGCGACGCCGATCACGCCCAACGACGCCTTCTTCGTGCGCTACCATCTCTCGGTCATTCCCGAGATCGATGCCGGGAGCTGGAAGATCCAGGTCGGCGGCGACGGCGCGGCGACGCCGCTCGAGCTCACCCTCGCCGACCTGCAGCGCGGCTACGAGCAGGTCGAGGTGACGGCAGTTTGCCAATGCTCGGGCAATCGCCGCGGCCTGTCGGAGCCGCATGTGGCGGGCGTCGAATGGGGCATCGGCGCCATGGGCAATGCCGTGTGGCGGGGCGTGCGGCTGAAGGATGTGCTGGCCAAGGCAGGCTTGCGCAAGGAGACGGTCGAGATCGTCGTCAACGGCGCCGACGGTCCGCCGATCGCAACGACGCCCGATTTCGTGAAGAGCATCCCGCTGGCCAAGGCGATGGACGAAAACACGATCATCGCGCACAGCATGAACGGCCAGTCGCTGCCGCATTTCAACGGCTATCCGGCGCGGCTCATCGTGCCGGGTTGGACCGCGACCTATTGGATGAAGCATCTCACCAATATCGATGCCGCGACCAAGCCCTTCGACGGCTTCTGGATGAAGAGCGCCTATCGCATACCCTCCGGCAAGTTCCCCATCGTCAGCCGTTTCGCGACGCAGCAGACCGACGCCAACGAGCCGATCACCGAGATGGTGGTGAACTCGCTGATCACGGCGCCGGCCGAGGGAGCGCGGCTGCGCGCCGGCCAGGCGGTCGAGGTGCGCGGCATCGCCTGGGACGGCGGTTACGGCATTGCCCAAGTCGAGATCTCGCTCGATCGCGGCCGCAGCTGGCGGCCGGCGACGCTCGGCCGGGATCTCGGGCGCTACTCCTTCCGGCCCTGGAGCTATCGCTTCACGCCACGGCCGGGCAAGGCGACGGTGCTCGCCAAGGCGACCAACGCAGCCGGCCAGACCCAGGTCGACAAGCTCATCTTCAATCCGCCCGGCTATCACAACAATGTGATGCGCCCGCTCAGCTTCACCGTCGCATGAGGAGGCCAGACATGCGCTCGCTCGCCATCGCCGGAGCCCTGCTCCTTGTCGCCGGCGCCGCCTCGGCCGCCGAGAGCCCGGTGCCCTTGAAGGACGCGCCCGGCCGCCAGCTGGTCGAGAATAATTGCGCCGGTTGCCATAGCCTCGACTATCCGCGCATCAACGCTCCCTTCCTCGACCGCAAGGGTTGGGAGGCCGAGGTCGCGAAGATGATCAATGCCTACGGCGCGCCGATCCCGCAGGAAAACGTGCCCGGCATTGTCGATTATCTGACGCGTAGCTACGGCGTCGGCGGCTGAGGCGACAGCGCCGCCTTCGCCGAGAGGCCGCGCATTAACGCGAATCAATGCACGGTTTAGCCTGCGTATCGGCACACTCCCGATTGAAAAGAGCCGCTTTCAGGGAGGGGCCGATGTCGACTCGCGACGACCGAGCGCAAGCCGCGACGCCTAACGCCGAACCATGGACCATCCCGGGGGTCGCCCGCGAGCTCGTGGTGATCCTGTCGGCAAGCGCCGGAATCATCACGCTCCTGATGCTGCTGAAGAGCGCTCAGTCCTTATTCTAGCGCGCCGGTGCGGTCGCGACGATCGGCTCGATCCTGGTGCCTTCCGCGAGATCGTTGGGCGGGTTGAGGATCACGCGCTCGCCGACCTGGACGCCCTCGGCGACGCTCAGCACCGGCCCGGCATTGCTCGCCAGCGTCACCGGTCGGAGATGCACCTGGTCCTGGTCGTCGAGACAGGCGACGATCTGCATGCCGCCGCGCGTGACCACGGAAGCCGCCGGCACTTGCGTCCGGCTTTCCTGCGGCAGATGCAAGGTGACATGCGCGAAGCTGCCGGCGGCGAGGAAATTGTCGGAATTGTCGATGTCGATCTCGATATAGAGCGTGCGGGTCTTCTGGTCGAGCGAGCCAGCCGTGCGGCTCACGCTGGCGACGCGCTTGCGGTCGGGGTTGGTCGAGTCGACGACATCGACCGGCGTGCCGATCTGG